>Ga0179593_1432339_pt1 | contig 10728 bp, 15 predicted proteins | sample CZODoug2_1_08_16_FD_185931 | JGI IMG/M metagenome (GOLD analysis project Ga0179593, IMG submission 185931) | Vadose zone soil fungal communities from Angelo Coast Range Reserve, California, USA - CZODoug2_1_08_16fungal (PacBio error correction) | ecosystem: Environmental > Terrestrial > Soil >... | reverse complement strand
TTTTCCTCTGGTTCTTTTTTCCCCACCTTTCTTCTTTTCCCGATGGTGTGTGGTATTTTTGTGTCTTTTTTTGGGTTAATTAGGCCCTGGTCGTGGACTGTACACTTCTTTTTTGAAACTTTGCCGTTTGATTTGATTTTTTTTTTTCGTTCCCTCCCCCAGCTTGCTGCCGTTCTCACCATCGATAATCCGCCTGTTACATTTCCTCCTTTTAGATAATCTTTTCCTCTCCCATTCTTTTTTGTTGGTGAGAGATCTTCAGCTGTTTGTTGCGTTTTTCTGGAGGTGTTGGTATTGCCCGCCCCGATCTTCCTTGAAATTACACCCTTTCGTTCTGAACCCCCGGCTTTTAATAGCCGTCCTTTCACCCGCGCCGTTCCTTCACGTAATGCCCCCCTTATGCCAACTTCCTTTAACCCCTTTACCCCCCCACCGTCATACTCGTGTTTTTTTTTTCACAAGCACCTATTCGAAAGTGGGTTCCTTTCCCCCCGTTCCCGTACCCCCTTTTGTTTTACCCGTATACTTTTTTTGCTTCTTCTGGTGCCGAACTGTAACCACCATCTAAAGCTCCTATTTGTAACCTGCTTTTCCGTACTTTCCCGGTAAAGAGTCTTTTTTTCGGCTTTCCGAAGCATGATGCCAGATTGTCGTGATAGCGACTGATATCTTTTCCTCACCGACCGTCTCGTGACCCTTCTTTCTCTCTCTTGAGGGAATGGTACGCCGAGCGCATTTTGACTCTGTATGCAAAACTCCTCCTCGTCCTTTTCTGCGTTCGGACCCCTCCTCCCTTCCGTCCTTTTGTTGACTCGCTAGTGCTGGACAGTGTCTGCTTTGTGCCCGTTTGCGTCCCTTTCATTGATGTTTTTTAAGCACTTATTTTGAGGGCGACCCCCAATGCCGGCTGTACGAAGTAGAAGACTAGTGTACCATCCCCCATTGCCGAGCTTTTGACTCCCCTCCTTACCCCCTTCATTAACGGCAGCCCTATCCTTAGAAGTGTGGGTATCACTGATGTTCACTCTTTCCAACAGCTCTTTCCTCCCTTGTAGGCAAGCGAGTCCTCCCGATCCCCTCGTCGACCCTGCTGGGTCGAACCACCGTTCCCTCAAGGGTAGTTCCCAACCTGTGAAACCTAAAAAATAGGCCTCTCCTGGCGTATTGAGCCCTCCTTGTCCCCGCATAGACTTTGCTTCCCTCATGATCTCCGGCACTCCCCACCCCCCCTTGTTATTTCTTCTTCCCGTTTTTTTTTCCCCTCGACCACGCATCAGATTCCCCCAAAAAAGATTATTTGACTGGGCTGCCAACCCCAACCGTGGAGTTCCGCGTTTATTGTCTTTTATTGTTTGTTAGCTCCCGCCAGTGCCATGTGTTTTTTTCCGAAGATTTCTAATCATACGGTGTTTTTTTTTTTCTTCCGACACGGCTTCAACAATAGGGAGTGGGTTTACATTTTGATCTCTTCCGGCTTTCTTTACGCGTATCTTTGCCCACAATATTCTCCCTTTCTCCTTCCCCCCGCCTCTGCAGCTCAGACTCTCCCATGCCCTCTTTTTTTCAGGTTTCTGAGACATCATGGGCCTCTTTGCTTTTTCTTCTGGGCACGGCCTCATTGTCCCCCCCCCCCTGAGCACTCCCAAAGTTCTCCAATTGAGTCACAACGGTGACACCCGCCCCCCTCTGCTGACTTTTTTTTTTGAGTATTTTGGCGCTGATTCTACCTCACCATAGAAGTACCCCGATTCCGGTTGGGCTTCCTTAACTCCTTTGCTCGGAGTCCCATGTTTTTCTGCGCCCCCCCCTTCCCCCTTTTCCAAATTGATTGATTTTGGTCGTAAGAATCCTTTTTTTCTTTTGTTTTCCTGGCATTCGAGACCCTTTAACTGCGCCGTACTTCCCTTTTGAAATTGTACTTTCCAATCGCGGATCTCATTTTACCATCACCCACGGATTCAGATATTGATTTTCTATTGCCCCCTTTTTGTTGTTGAGTCAAAAACTTCATTCGCGTTGTCCTGTTTTAAAATTTCTTTTTCTCGCTTGAGTTCAAATGGCCTCCTTCCCCCCTTGCCAAGAGCTTTTCTAATTAAAGGGGGGTTTAATTAGAGGACCCCCCAAACTTCGTTTTTTCCACCACCTCAGAGATACCTCCATGCTATTCGAAGTCGCTTGAAACCCCCTGACGGCATTAATAAGACTTCATCTCTTACTTTTCCAAGGCCCCACCACGAGAATCGTTGACTTTGGTCGTTTAAAACCTTCCGGTTTTCCCCTTCCTCTCAGGTGACCGATTCCGGCCCCCTTCTGGCGTCAAATTAATTCCTGCCGGTGGTTCCTTTTCCCGGAAACAGTTTCCTTCCTGGTTTGCCAAATCCCCTTTCCCGTGGAGCAGTCCTTTCTTCTCAGTTTTCCATTCCTTTTCGCAGCCCTTATTTTGTCTGAAACTGAATCCGGAGTCTTTTTTCGAAAGGTTTTACTGCGACTTTTTTCTGTAACGTTATGCTCAATACAGCATTTCCACAGCCCCTCAAATTGAAGTTTTGGACTTTTGGACCCCCCCGCCCTTTTTCCAACAGTCTTGAAGTAACCCCCCTTTTTTGTTCTTGGTGGTATCCACCCATGCCCTGAGGCTTTCGAACCCATCTGACCCCCCCCCACACCTCCCTTTAAGCGTTTTGTTTTTCTACAGTTCCCCATGATAGCATAATTTTTTTACGTCGATGAGTTCGCATCTGCAACCGATGCCGACGGATTGTTGGCTTCGAGGTTAAAAAAAACCCTGCTTCGCACTTTGACGCGTTCACCGCCCCCAATTGGAGGAGGCAATCGGGCTAAATCCCCCCATGATAGCGGAGTTTTGTTTATCCTTTTTCGTTTTTATTTTCTTACCAGTTATGTGAATCTTGTTCCAACTTCCTAACCCTTTCCTCTTTCTCGAGATTTTTCTCTTAGCGTACATTGAGTGGACTCGCCCGATTCCTTCCCGTTCGGTCAACCTTCCCCGCCTGCGGATTATCTTCTTCCGTCTTGTTGTTAATCGCAGTCTACCGATAGGCACTTGCTTCCACTAAAGATCTTATCCACATCGTAACCCTAAAGATGTTACCGCGCACCACCTTCTTAACCCCATGATCCCCTCTGTGGCAGTATTGCCCGTTGTTCCAACGCACTTCCAGACATTCACTTCATTTAAGCGCTTTTCCCCCCTTATCTCTGGCGATTTCTTTCGTTTGTACCCATCCTTCCCCCCCCCCCAATTTCGGCGCTCCTGCACGACTTTCATTCTTATCGATCGGCCGTCCTTCTTACCCGAGATCGTGACCCCCTTGTAGTTCATTGCTTTCGCATTTTTTTTTCTCTCCGTCCCCCGCCCTCCCGATTACAATCGTATGGGCTATTTTACGCGTTTTCCCGGCTCCAGCCTTTTTTCGCCCCCCCCCTTTCGGGATAGTTTCGTACCAAGTCGCCCACACCCCTGGCTTCCCCATTTTTCCACTCCGATGTAGTTGAGTTTTTTTCCAGATTGACGCTTTTTGCAATGGACCTACAATTATCTTCCTTCATTCCTATGAAGGATTTTTTCTGCTTATGATTCTTTTTCAGAACTTTGCCTGTCTCCCCATAGAATCGAAGCCGCGAGATCTTTCCCTGAGGATCCCCTCCCCTCTTTCTCCCCCTTTTACTCTTAAGTTGTGTGTTTAGATCCGCGGCTGCCCTGCGCTCGCGTCGTTTTTCGGTTGGTTTCCGGCTCACAAGCTTCTTTACTTGGAAAAGCATCCTTCGACAAGCCTGTCCTCGACGTCCACGCTTTGGTATCCAGTTCCGTGCCATAATTCTTAATATTGCCCACTACCCTTTCTATTGGGCAAAAAAAAGTGGGCCCCACCTTTCCACGAAAGGTCTGTTTGGCCCCGGTTCAAACAGTGAGAACTCTTCCCCGGTTTTTCCCCGGAGTGCCCCTAAATGCCGCACTCCTGTAATTCAATGCTTAGATCTGGTACTTCTGCCGTTTTTTGAGCAAGATTCGAGGCTTTCTCCCTCTTCTTTCCACTGAGAGGTATTTCCCTCTCGCGATTCTACTTTCAGAGCGCCCCCGACTTCGATCTCAAGGAGGTCTCTCGCCTTGCCTCTTTTACCCCTCTCGGATTTGCCGCCCTTTCTTGTCTGCTTCGTCTTGGTTTCTGCGGTTTTGAGGCCTTTCTTCCGGCCATCTTGGCTATCGGTTTATGAAAGCCCCGGGCGTCCTTGGTCGCCAAATGGCCATGGAGTGTTACCCTATTTTGACGATTCTTTCGTATGCATCTGATCTGAACTGATGTTCTCATAGGTCCCTTCCTCTATCCTTTTTTGCCCTCAGATTTCACCTTGGCCCCAGCTCTTTTTTCCCCCTCATTTACTCCTCTCCCTACAAGTTCGCCTGGCTGTCGCGTGCTCCTCGTGACGGTAATTTTGCCCTCCCAAAAGCAAAACTTTATTGAGGCCATTTTTCTCTTCTCCTCTGGACATCTCCCCTGACCTTTGCGGTACTCAAATGACGCGCTTTTTTTCTGTTTTACCTAAGGCCACCAACAATTTATCGGAGTAGGCAGGTCGGTTTTCTTTTCCCCCCTCCGCAACACCTCCCCCGCCGAACCAAACCCTCTTCTGCTGTCATGCCCCCTTGCTGGCGTGCATCTCTTTCTTTCGGGTTTGGGTTGGAAAGATCCCAGGGGCATTTTTGACGGTTTGGGTCCGTCACTATACTGTTGGTCAGATATTCCTCTGGTTTTTTCTGCGGTTTCTGGATTTTGTCTTACTCCCTTCCTCGGACATTCCAGTTCGCAGGCCCACCCCTCCCCTCCCCCAGTATGACCATTTAAGCTGATTCAATCTCGCCCTATCAGGTTTCTGCGAAATTTTTTTTTTTTTTTTTTCTTTTTTTTTGGTCTTTTTTTTTTTCTTTTTTTTTTTTAAAGTTCCTCCGCTTCTTTCGAACACAGCCACGTTTCCAGCAGCTCCCACCCCCTTGTATCCGCACGCTTATACTTAACACCCCTTTCTTTTGACTGCAGCCTCGGCTTACGCCGAGTTGGAGTCGCCCCCCTGCTGTCGTCGATACGATGTTTTTCAGACCTCCCCTACCCCCCTTTTTTGAGAGCATGGCCTACGTTGAATCTCACACGGCTTTTCTTCAGTAGCTCTTTTACACGGACTGTATTGATGTCATTATGTACGTGAATTTCATATAGTCGGAATCGTATTCACTTCACCAGATCGTTTCCCGGGGCCCAGGATGTTACCGATGAATTCACCGCCCGGCGATCATCCCATTTCCCCCTCAATTCCCTTCAGAAGTTTTCCTATCTCTCTTTTCACCCCTAAACGTTTTGAGAGCGATCATCAATCCTGGCTTTCCTTTTCCTAAATTTTTCTCCTACCCTGATCTGTTTCTGAAATTCAACTTTCCCCATCTCCTTTTCTGAACTTGCCAACGTGCGGTCCATTTCAATTTTTACCGTTCCCTCACATATTTCAACTATGTCTTTCCCGCCATCCCCCGCGATCATGTACCTTATTCTACCCTGCGCACCTTTCTGAGCTATGCCTTTTTAGATAGGGCCTCTGAATTGAATCCCCACAATCGCTACCCATATTTTACCTTCCTATCTGCGCCAAGCAGGGCAGCGGTTTGACGTCTCGACGGCGACTAAGGATGCCGGTTTTGTCAAACTTTTTTCGCTACTCGGTGCCCGTCGCTCTCGGAACGTTCTGCCCCCTTTTTACATCCACCCCCGGAGACTTTCCCTGGATTTTCCGAGAACTGTTCTTTCCGTCCGCCCATGTCCTTCCCTGCACCCTCTTCCCTGGCGTTTTTCCCCTTTCGTGGACATGGGGCCGATTGTCCGGCGACAACGGACAACCAATTCCCCCTTTTTCCTCCCAGGCCTCCCCTCCTCCCTTTGAGGTTCACTCTCGGGTTTGTCCATGACCCACCGATGTTAAGTGGACGTTACCACATGCCAGCTTTATGTTCCCAACATTAAAACTGCCGAGAACCCACACCTCACCATCATATACAAATTCGGCAACCTACTCTGTGCCTGAGTTTCCCTTCCCCCTTTTTTTGTCTGGAGGATGGTCTTTTTCTTCCATATGCACCGGTACCGCGCCACGGGATTTGCTTATTTCCGTTTCCCCCGCGACTATTTGCTGCCCGGGCCCGTGTCTATCTGGGCCCTTCCCTGGGATCCCCCCTAACTGCTCTTCTATTTTGGTATTTCACAAGTTTTTGCTTTTTACCCGGTGAGCGGTGTCATTAGCACGCGGGACGTAAGGCGCGTGCATATTTTGGGCTCTCCCGTCCTGTAACCTTCTGTCTTCCGAGAGCTTTTTCCTCTCTACCCACTTGTCCCATTGCTTGGTCCTCTGCTGGCCCCCCATTTATGTGCCATTTTTCGCCTAAGACGTTCATTTCCCCTCCTCTCCTTGCCTAAAGATCGTCATAACCGTAGCACTCCCTTCCTTTTTACCCGGTCCTCTCCTACCGTTAGATCGCATCCACCCCCCCAATTATCCTTCGATGTTCGCCCCACGTGGTCCAGCGCTCACCAAGTCCCTCCTTTTATTTCCGAAGTCACTCCGCAGAAGAGTTTCTGCCACTTCTGAGGCTCTCGTTCACTGTTGCAACCTTTCATCGCCCGAATTTACGCCTTTTTTCCCCTTCACTTATATTCTTTCTAGACGACAGTGAAAGCCCTCGGTTTAATCCATTTTCAGATCTTTCCGATTGCCTTCTCCCCGGCAGCATGCCTCCCCTTTTACAAGATATTCCTGCCTTTATATTTACGGTTGTGAGCATTTCTTTTGCGCAAGCCTTCCTTACTCCCTAATTTTATCCCTTCCGTTTCAAACTTCCCCAGCCCACTTGCTGAAATAGCTTAACTAGAGCGATGGTTGGTTTGACCACAGATTTTCCCCTAGTAGGCGGACTGTCCCTTCTCTGTCCCTCAGTTTGCAAAGGTCCTCCCTGATGACGTATGACTTCTGTCTGCTTACGAGGGCTGTGCTGCTGGTCATCCCCCCGGACCCCCTCTAACCCAGAGAGCTTTCCGTTGCAGTTCTCCCTATCTCTTATACTCCTTTGTTCTTTTGATTCATCTGTGAGAGTTACTTCTTTCAGGCCGCGGGTCTCGGCGGGGATTACCCCCCTTCCCTAAATTTTTCTTCCACAAATGTCCCCTCAAAAGGCCGTCCAACGATCGCCTTCTTGACCTCTTTTCGGTTACTACCTTTCCAGTCCCCCATCCCCGATGCACTGAAGGGGGTTTTTGTTTGGCCATTTCTCACTCACCCCCCGTCTTACTAGTGGCCACAATGCCTATGTTCCCTCAGTTGGATGGTCTCTGCAATGACCAGTGATGACAAACATTCCGCGGTGGTCCGTCAGCTGCGACTAATTGCTCCCCCCCAGAAGTTTTTCTTAAATTTCCGCCCCAAATCGCTATCGCGCGGAGTTCGCGCCGCCGACGTCATCTGGTGGCTGTCGTTAAGCCTTTGTTACCCAACTGTTTTTAGGATTTTCTCCAAGTCCCAACCGCGCCCTATCAGACGTCTCCTTTTAAGATTGCCTATGTCTTCCCTCTCTCCTTTGACCTTGGGGTCAGCCAAACTTCCGATCCTTAATTTTGCGACTTTGGCGTATTTTTTTTTGCCTTTCTCCCTCGGCTTGGGGCTTCCTGCTGGGTTAAGGGTATTTTATGGCTCTCTGTTTTGATCCCCCAAATTTCGTTTTCTCCTTTTCCGCCCAAAGGAACTGTCTTTTTTCAACGACGTGCCCTTATCTTATGTCCTTTTTCGCTTTCAGTTCTTAACGCTGTTGTACATACATTTACATACCGGCACCCCTCCCCCTTCTATGACCCCCCCCCTCAATTCTTTTCCTCCTCTTTCCCCTTTCCTCCAGGGGTTTGCTTTGTACCCAATTTTTCACGCCGAACTGCACCCGACCGCACGTACGCCCGCTTGCTGAGAAGCTGTCCCTCCCCTGCCCCCCCCCCTAGCAATGGAGTACCCAATTGGACACCCGGACCAAAACTTTCCCCGCGAGGTCGTAGGGTTTTTGTGTTCCCCCCTCCTTACTATCCTTTCCCCGGCACCTCCCGGCACCCAAGTTGGCTTTCTGTTTTTAATCCTGCTCCACAACGAATCTTTAGTCAGCTTTCCGGGTGTCGATCTCTTGACACGCATCCGCGACACCCCCCAAAAATAGATGCCCTGTTTGCCCACCCCAAACCTCTTAGGGTTACGCGAGGCCGTCCCAGCGGCTTTTTTCTTTTTTGCTCAGGGGCCTTTGATCGCCCCCTCCGTCTTTTTTCCGTTTTAACTATAAACGTTTGGGGCGCCCACAAAGGGGATTATTTCATATTCAGGGGCTGGTTGTACTTTTATTCAGCCTACGTCTCCCCTTCACATTTAAAGTCTGTTATGCCTTTCCCAAACCGTCCATTCCGATGCGTTTCCCCGACCCGCTCCTTTTGATAAGACTGGCCTGATACTCTGCCCCCCGGGATTTTCTTTCGGATTTGTTTGGTGCCGGCGCAGACCTAAGATCCTCCCGCCACCCATGTTCCCTCCCCTCTTCATATAAACGTTTTTCCCCCCCCCCCCGGAGTTGGCCTTCTTCACGTCTTCCTCCCCACCTGTTTGCCCTCTGTGACTCCCACGAGTCCACGATGGTTTGTTTGGGTTAAGACAGAAGTCAGAGCTCTCTTCGTTCCGTCTTGAGCAGGTTTTTGGCCTCGCGCAACTGTTTTTTCTCGCTTTAAAGTTGAAATTTTGGTTCGATGTCTATCCTTGGATTCAGCAACTCTTTCTTGGAAGATAGAGCGAAGGACGACCCTTCCGGGAATTGTATTAACGTCAGATGTTTTTCCCACAGGCTTGACAATGTAAATTTATCACCGCCCGTGCTCTTTTTTCAATTAACCGCCATGCAAGACCCTCATATCCCTTCTCTTTTTCCCTTTCTAATACGTTGTTGTGTTTATGGTTACCCCCCCCAAAAGGTGACTGGGGTCTTTTTCTGTAACATCGGCCCGCGGTGAGACCACTGTCAGCTCGGTCACATTTTTAACACCCCGGCGCTACATCATATTTCTTTCCCTGGTTACTTCCCCCCCCCCTGTCGAACGCCGTTTCCCTATAATGTTCCCTCTTTTTTTTATCGCCATTGCGGCGACAGTGGCTCTCCCTTCTAGGCTTTCACTTTTTTTGACGCCCAAACTTCTCGTTCCTGCTGTGTCGGGCGCCAACACGCCTGTTGATTCCTTCATCTGAACTTCGAGCGGATCCGGCGGCGGGTGTCACACCGTTGTCGCGTACACCTACTTTGCGACTTTTTTTTTTACATTGATCGTCCCCATTTTGTCTGCAGTTGTCCATCCCTAAATCGGTCGCTCCTTTTTATAGCCGCACCTGTCATACTCTTCTTTATTAACCTTCCACGTTTAACTTTTGTTTTCCCTCACCATCTGGAATCTTGTCGGCGGTATGCCAGCAGCACCCATTTAAACTCCGACCCTTCAGAATTGGAAACTCCTAAGGTGGCTCTCGCCCCCCACGTGATGCTTACGACCCAATCGATTTTCTCGTCCACCTACCCTGAGTGCTTCCAAGAAACAAATCCCTCTATAAGACCCCATCGAGTCCAATCCTTTTTTTTGGGGCATGAGAGCGTCCTATTGTTGTGTCTTGACTTAGTTTCTTCATATCCCCACCATTAAATGACGACGCTCAGCTTTTTAGTCCTTTTCTTCAAAAACTCCCCCCCCGATTCCCCCCTTCTTTCTTCCGACTTTTTTTCCAGCCCTGCGTGGCGGCAACGGTCTCCTACGACATGCGAGTAAACTTTTTTTTTCTTTTCCAGTTTTTTATCTTCCACTTTTAGCCCCCCGTTTTATGTCTCATCCCTGGTCTCCAGACACATTTTGAATCTGCTCGTTCCTTCACCAGAGGGAACGGATCGATTCTTTCATAATCTTGATTCGCAGATGCAGTGGTGCCCCAGTCCCCCCCGATTCTTACTGTGTAGTCCTCCTGCCCACTTTCCTCCTAAGCTCATAACTACGGAATTTCCCTATAGTCAAAATACAAACCTTTTCCGACCGGATTCAGTCCCCCTCAGTTCCCCTTAGAATACACAAAGACCTCTATGGCGTATAGCAACGGTCAAGAATCTCCCGTTTCAAAAAGAAGCCCGATCTCCCGCCGTCATAGCGTAACTTCTGGCTTCGCCCTTGCCCCAAATGTTCGTGAGCCGCATCTTTTTCTTTTGCTATGCTCTGTCGATAGTTGCTCTGTCTTCCACTTCTTATTCTCTTGGAAAAGAATTCACTGGCCTTAGGGAATCTCCTTCAGCTTGCGGTCGCCTGCGCCGCAGAGACCCAAGATCTGAGTTGCTAATTATGCTCCTTCTATCCTGGCTTCGTCCCCAGCCGAATTTTTTTAATGTTTTATGGCCGTAGATAGCTGACCATGTTCCTTACCCCATGAGTAGCGATGGTCGGAGTTTGACAGAGGTGTCCCTAGGTACTGAGGTTTAGTCGGACCTCTTCGACAACAGAAGGTTGTGTCCAGGAATGCTATGGCTTCGCTTCTGCTTTTTGCCCTCTACGCAGATTCTTAGGTTTTCATCCCCCCCTACTGAATCCGAAGCCGAGCGACAAACATCAGAGACTAAGGCCA
>Ga0179593_1363959_pt1 | contig 10728 bp, 16 predicted proteins | sample CZODoug2_1_08_16_FD_185931 | JGI IMG/M metagenome (GOLD analysis project Ga0179593, IMG submission 185931) | Vadose zone soil fungal communities from Angelo Coast Range Reserve, California, USA - CZODoug2_1_08_16fungal (PacBio error correction) | ecosystem: Environmental > Terrestrial > Soil >... | reverse complement strand
CGGGTCTCCAGGTATTTGTCACTGCGTCGGCGGCTCGAAGCCACCCGACCTGCCGCCGTATTGTCCAGCTCCCCTCCCTGCCTTCGCATGCCGGCCCCTCCAGATTCTTTCTTTTGCCGGATGACCCGGGCAAGCCGAGAGCTTGGTGCCCCTTCCGACAGCGTCCAATTTTTTCTGTTTTTTCGTTTGGGGCCCGCCGGTCCCCCTTCAGTCTCAACGATTCCGGGCCACGCCGTCCCCGTTTTAGGCGCCTAAGCCGTTACCTTCCCTTCATTCAAGCGTTTTCCGGTCAGCGTCCCCTTCGTTCGTTTAGTTTTCCGCTCACCGGAACCTTTGCGTTCCTTGCTTGTTCCCCGTTTTGATGTTGCGGCATCCGGCATGTCTCGTTTCGTCGTTTAGTTGAGCTTTTTATTCCTCTACTGCCAAACCTCACGCAAATCGAGATTCCGGTTGATTAACTCTCCCCCCCCGGAATCCTTTTTCCAGACTTCGTTCATTACATGCCCATGTCCCCCAGAGCCCCCACCAGTTCGACCCATTCGCGGCATTTCACCACTTTCGCGGTGTTTCCCACCATCTGCTTGGACCTCCCTTGCCGTGATCTCCGTCTCTTCCCTTTGGGTTCCAGATGTTTCAACAAAGCCTCAAGATGGGAATTCTCAGCTCCACCTCGTTAAGTCCTGGATTGCGATCTCCTTCGATCACCCTCGGCCTGATTTTGCTCACGGCAATTTTTTTGAGTTCCTGCCGGGCTCTACTTCTTTTGACGAGCACATTGGTCCTCCCTAACCCTTTCTTGCGTGTGCGCTTTGTCCCCTGTTTCCTTTCGTCCTAGCTATGGGCCCCCATAGGTATTTTTGACCCCCTCGGCGGACCGGCCCTCGATAGGGCTCTTTCCGTCCAATTAACAGTCCCATTTCCCCCTTTTATCTGATTCTGCGAACTGTCGGGATGCTCCTCTCGTTTTATCAGCATAGGGATCGTTTTCGTTTCCGAAGGGGTCCAGTTCTTCCTACTGTCGTGATTTGCCTACTGAGTCTGGTTTAACTCATCCGTTAACAGGGTCATCGACCCAACCACCCGTGCCAGCTCGTCTCCCCTGTGATCGTCCTCCCCCCATTAGTTTTTACATTGCATTTCTCGCCGAGACCAAAGGTCTGCCGTCACACGGCCACGTTTCGCATCAGTTTAAATTCGAAATTTAATCCCCCCACCTTGAAAAAAAATTTACACTGCGAGTACGTCCGCTTGACGCCGGGCCGCGCCCCGCCTTTAATTCCTTCAATTTTGCCAGCCGTAGGGAAGCCGCAGGATGACTTTGTCCCCTTTTCGGTTTTTTCTTTCGGAGGAAACTTTCCCCGCGGGATCTTCCATCCCGACTTTTCCATGAAATGTCATCCTTAGTACATTTTGTCCTGACATTCTTAAAGGCGGGGGTCTCTGACCCCCTCCCCACAATGCCTGGACGCGATGGTCTGGCCGCCTATCCCCCCCGTATGGGCTGACCGGGTAATTTAGTACTCTGCCCTCCGCTAGAGGTCGTGCGTCGAAACTAGCCCTCATTCGGACGAGAGGGTATCATTCCGTTTCACCTCTGTGCGTCTTGAATTTTTTCTTCCGGGTCGCGAAAGGACGCTCGCTGATTCAGATGTTCGTTTCTTTACCCCTTTTTTATGCTTGATCTCACTTCCCCCCACAGGCGGCACCCCTTAGTGCTCTCTACATTTGCATGTTCCTCAGCCCCCCTTATACTGTCCTTTTTCAGATTTGTAGCTTCCTTTCCCCACACGCGTTTTTGAACCGTTTATGATCCCTCCCGTAACATTCTTCTTTGTTTCGACCCGATGACCGTTAAAGTCGTATCTCTCTCTCCGAATTCCTAATTAATTTTTTTTGATTGACATAATTTCATCGTCATCGGCCACTCCCAGTCTCCGATTTTGGGACATTATGCTTATCGCCTCGAGGTGTCCCCCTTCTTTGATTTGTTCCCCGTGCGAAAGGCGTGATGTCTTTTCCTCTCTTCTCGCTATACTGTTAATCCCCCTCTACTTGTGGTTGAGATAGACGCGAGATTTTCTCCTGTTGAGCGCGCCTCTATATGCCCCTCACGACTGTTCAATGTATTTCCCCCCCCCAAGTACCTTCATCGCGGCAAAACCTCTCGGGCTGGTAATGATTGAGGGGGGATTGCGTTTTCATTGAACCCTTTTTTTCCTGCCTGTGTCCGCCCGCAGGACTTCCGGGGCCCGGAGGCATAAATCCTCCTTGTTCCGAGGTAATAGCTCCTCCCCCAATCCCCGCTTTTGGTCTCCCGATGATTCCAAGCGTGTACCTCTGTATATCCGTCTGCTTTTTTCTAACGAGACAACCGCCCCTTACAGGGCGAAACTTTGTCCGCCGAGCTGTGCCTTGAGACCTCCCCCTCCCATCAGTGGGTGGCCGTCAAGTGGACCTTTTTGCGCCCCTGGGAGATTTCTCTTAAGACTTCGGGGGGCTTGGAACCCGACACCAACATGCGACCCACTGTAGGCCAATCCCAGTGTTCAAGTTCTAAGCCCGTCAGAATTCCAGGGTCGAGTTAGACATTCCCACCTACATCGTCTCTTTCAGTCTTCACCCTTTTGAACTTTTCCTGACCGGCTCTTCTATAACTGACATCCTTGTCAATTGAGGCGGAGTTTGCAATGTTTTGAGACCGCCTTGACCCTTTTTTTCCGTCATTTTTTCCCCGGCCTGCCGGTATGCTTGTCTTGTATCAGGACTCAACTTTCTCTGGCGTCGCGAATAAAAACCCTTTCTGACTGTCACACAGGATTTTCTTTTCACGGACGTTGGCATTTTTAAGGACTCAAGGGGAGAGCTGCCCTGGTGCCGTTTTCTCCTTCAAGAGTGGAATGCATTGTTACATGATTTTTCGTTGTGTATGATTCCGAATTTGCCACGGCTTCTGCCTGGGGAGTGTTTTTTTTTTTTTGGCCCCTTTGTAGATGTCTGATTTGTGGTTCTTATTGGAAGAAGAGTCTGGTGTCCTCTCCTTTCATCGGTTTCTTTTTTTCTCCCCGGTACGTGTTTTTCCGGTTCTTACACCATGACTGGTCACCGATTCCTTTCATCACCGGACGGAGGCCCCTTTTTACCCTCAGAACTACTCTCTTCTTGACTGACAACTTTCATTCATTCTCTTCCCGGTGCAATACCCCCGACTTACTCCAAGGGTGGCGGGTTTTTTGCACCCTAAATCCTCTTCTTCCAGGCTCCCCCCCCCTCCCCCCCCGCTGCGTGCACAATCCGATTTCGGCACTATAGACGAATTCACCTTTTTCCTCCTTTCCACGCACTTCGTTTCTTGCCCCCATTTTGTACTGACCATTTTAAGTCGGCCCGGCAGTCCTTTTCCTCTCCCAGGCTCGTAGTTTAGAATATTCGCCGACTCGCCATAGGATCTCGAATGTCGACCTTGAAACTTTTTTTCGTTTCATCGTCCCTCCTACAGAAACTTTCCTCTCTTTTTTTTTCGCGTCTGTTCCGGGCGTAACATCCCCTTACTTTGAAGTCTGATGGCCCCCGGCAATTTTTTCTTTTCACTCCCTGTTTTTTTTTAACCTCCGGGGGGGGGTTGGGCGGCCCCTGCTTATCCTCCAGGCTGAACTGCGTGTTTGGCTTTTTGACATGTAGGGAAATCATGTCTGCTTCTGCCTATTGTTGGCGTCCAGTTCTTGCCTCGGTCCCAACGGTCCTCTCGGTTTGCTTTTTTTGGAATGGACGATCATTTGTGGCTATCAAAACCTTCCCATAGACCCTCTTGCCTCACTATAGAGGATGCCTCCCCCCCATAGTTCCCCTGAAAAGGAAGCTGCTTTTGCTGCTTGACCTCTTTCCCGCTTTCTTAGGGAACGGCCCCCCCTTTTCTGTAATGCCGGTTGTCGTAACGGCCCTCTTCCTCCTTTTCAAAGGAGGGTAGGCCTTTGGCCCCTCCCCCCCCCTTGCGTCATTACGTCGCGGTACAGCACCGAGCCATTTCAAATTATATTTGCCGCGTTCTGAATGGTCCTCCCCATGAGGCTTTCCCCTTTCCAGCATGCATTTCAGGCTGACCTGCCCCGATGTAGTGTTGTCGTTCGCGGATTCGAGAGGCGCTTTTCCCGTCAGAGAATTAGTTTTGTGCGGCTCGCTACCTCCTTGCCCTACTGACACCTATATTTTACCTAATAATCCCCTCTTGTTTTTTTTTTTCGTCGAGAAAGTATGTCAAGGCGTGGACCCCGCCCGCTTTAGCCTCCCTGGTCATCGCCCCCCTGGTAAAAGCATTCCCCTTCCCCTAAAGCATTGTAGCAAGCGGGGATGGTCCTTTCCACTTCCTTATTTGCGGTCCTCCCAGTTCTGGCGTCACCCTGATCCATGCGGTTTTCTTCCCATCTGATGGGCAAGGCCCCTTAATGACTCCGGACTCCCCTCCCCGCCCTTCCAAGGCGGTTTCAGGAGTCCCGGCCCCCGGGGTTCATACGTTTTCTTGACTTACTTGATCCAGTGAGTTCTCTTCAGACTGATCCTCAATCTCTTGCGATAGTTTTTGGGGTCCCCCTACTGGCCTTCTATGCTCGGTCTGGTTGGATTTCTGATCAAGTCAATATCCTATCCATGTCACCCCCTCAACAAACTCGTTGAGTTTGACTCTGCACCCGAGCCCCCCCCCCCTTCCCCCTTGCTTTGGGTAGAAATGACTTCCCTGTCTTTCCTTGACCCTTTCCCCCCAAGCTCCCCCCAACCCGTTTCGAAGGATTCCTTTTTTTTCTCTTCCCTTTTGAGGTTCGTACATCCTTCGTTGCCTTCCTAACCTGGTTTGTTCATCCCGCTCATATTCAATGTGTTTTGGTCCCCCCCTCCCTAAAAAAAGAGACTATAAGCATTTTTCTTTTTTTGCCAGGAGTTTTGCCAACGAAGCGTTCAAGTTCCTGGAATGTTATCAATACGGTACCTCTCGGTCCACGTTCCCCTCCGCGTCCTAGTATTGAAAATCGGGGCTCTACTTCCACTTGAGGTAAGATCAATGGGGTTTGCTTGCCGAGACCAAATCCCTTTTTTTGTGGGAACCTGTCCGATTCCTTTCACTTTCCTTTTTCCTACTTTTCGCCTAGTGTATCCCCGCTTCTTCGTTCCCTAAGATAGGATTGGTCCCCCGTTCGAAATTTTCCCGTTCCCACATTTCTCGGGTTTCTACTAAACTGCGAGGCCTGTTTTCGCGGCTTAAGTAAATTCATCTGAGGAACTTTATCGACTAGTCCCGCCAGTGACGTCTGGCGCGACTTAATGATTCATGGAATCCCCTGAATCGGCCCCCCCCCCCCCCCCCCCCAAATGATTTATTAAACCCCACTTCTTCCCCGTAGTTTCGCATGCCTTCCCTCTGCTACCGAGTGCACCGACCGAATCATACGTGTTCCTTCCAAGAATCTTCTCGATTTCCCAACCAAGTCCGGGCGTGCTCCTTGGTTTAACTTTCCTAACCCCCATCATTTCCCCCCACCTCCTTTTCCCCTACTGCCTTACTCCTTGTCGGTCAGCCCCTGCCTTTTTTTTTGCACTGGACTCATTCACCACGGCAGAAGTAGTGGCATCCCTCCGTGATGTCCCCCCCTGTTTTCTTGGTTGTTCCCATCTCATGCGACCCCCCTCTTTTCTTGCCCCTGATCGCGCCCAGCATCCCTACATTGAATCAGGTCGTCCACCCCCATTCCCGACCATTTGCCACTTACCTCTGCAATGGTAACCAGTCCAAATGAATTTCCCTCTATAGTAGCGTACTACCTAACTTTCATCTTCCTGGGTTTACGCTGCCAACCTATCTTTCGAAGCGTATTTTCGCCGTAGCCTTTAGACAGAAGTCTCTGAACATCCGCGTTTGCTTTCCCCCAAGAAGGAGGTTCTTTGTTGGGAGTCCCGCTTTCGCGCTCGACTCCTTCTGATATTGAATGACGATGCTCCCCCCACCTTAAGAGGTTCTCCCTTTCCCCCTGCTCGTCTCTCCGGTTGCCTTCCCCTCATGACATTGTTCTTGTAAAAGAACCAACCCTTCGCTTACAGAGTACCCGATTTCCTTACTTTCCCCCGGCTTTTTGAAGACCAGTCTTACCCAACCAAGTGTGCCTCTTTTCGCCTCGAAGTCCTCGCCAGTAACCCGCACTGCCCTCAGCTTGGTCTTTCCTTACCCCAATGCGTCCCACTCTCTGTACAGCATCGCGTTGGGGCCTTTGATGGGACCCACCGCCTCTTTCCTTTCCAAGTATTGATGGGCCATGCCCAAGCGCTCTTCTTTTTCCCCTCTATAGAGATCTTTTCTTTCCTCCTTTTTGTTTTGAGAAGAATTTTTTGGGAAGTTTCTCTCTTTCTTCCCCCTCCTCTTGGGCACGCGATTTTAAGCTTCCCTTCGTAGCCCTTCTTCCCCAACCCCCTTCCCCTTCGGCCATTTTTGTTTGGGACGGGTTGCCTATGCCCGTCCTTTATGTGTGTTTCTGCCAGTGGACTTTGAGTGGTTTGTCGCGATTAGCCTAACGGGGTGTTCTCTTTCAATGTCTTCACCTCCACCCGTTCTTTTTCTTGCCCGAGAGGGCCTGTTTCTGTACCTTCTGTTTCCTAGACGCCTCTTCTTTCTCTGTGACGATTCCACCTTTGGCAAGGACCGTGCGAACTTGATAGTAGTCTCTCGAAGGTTGCCCACAGTAGTTTCTTTTTGGTTTTTGGCTAGTGGGTCGAGCACGTAGAAGTTGTTTTTCTTAGAACCGACAGGATCGGAAGGGAGTCGGAAAGCCCCCATTGCATGACCGACTGTCTAAAAGCAAACGGAGTGACATGGTCTAGCCATCCAGAGTGCGCGTTTTTTTTTCTCGAAGGACCCCGAATACGATAGTCTGTAGCTATTCCCACTGCTGACCCGTCTCTTAGCTGCGAGAAACACGATTGCCTCCGCAAGTTTTTTTCCATGGGAGCCAGACCTTTATCTTTTCCCTTTCGTCCTCGCTTCCGTCTGATTGCAAGCGTCTGTCTGGTTTCTGAGCGCGATCTGTAAAATGGCTCCCCGTTGGTAGATTTTAAAAGTCACCCCCGCCATTCGATTCCTCCCCCCCCCCCCTTCAGGCGTTCTCTTGCTACTGTGTTCATTCTTTCCATGAGATATTGCGTCCGGGCCCTGGTCTTATCTCTGCCCCCTTCTTGGATATAGGGACCCTTTTTTTCTTTTTTCTTTGTTTTTTTTCGGTTTTGAATTGAACCAGGGCTGAGCGCCACGGTTGCTTTTTTTTTCTTCGCAGATCTTCGGGCTGAGGGCTGATCTTGTGATTTACATTTACGCTCTTGTTTTGTTCCCATGTCGTCATAAAGTTTTTTTTTTCGATGACCGGCCCTTTTTCTTTGTTTACATGACCCTATCCAACTTCATCCCCTTTTCCACGACGGTGGCCCTGTCTGTCCTGTTAAGCATTGACACTCTTTCTTTCTTTCCAATGTTAGTCGCTCTTTGCCTCTTCCCTTAGCCTTCACTGCAGGTCCCTACCCCGGGGTGGACGGGAATTTCTCCATCTTTCTATCCTGAGTGTTTCCTTCCCCGTCCCCCTCGCGGTGTCCCAATTACCTATTGGGATCTTTTCCTCCAGACGGGGAATGTACCCTTTCCCCCTTGCCCATTTTTTTCACCCCCCCCCCCCGACCATCCTTGACACCTCCCCGTTGCCATCCCTGTCGATTAGTTTGCTCCCCGCCCGCTCGTCGGCTCTCGCCATTTCTTCTTTCCCGTCAGAAATCTTTTCTCCAGTACAGCCACCCTTCTTCAGCTGCCCCTCTTCTGTTCGGTTCCTTCCCCGCCTGCAAAGACGTCGTCTTTCTTACTTTGGACTTTTCCTGTTGTTCACGAGGGTGGCGTCCAATTCTCTAGACCCCTTTCAAATGTTGGTTGCCCCGTGGGACTTGTCAGGCACTTTTTCTGCGAAATGCCTCTTTACTGTTTTTCCTGTTGTTCGATTGTAAAGGGTCCTCTCGTCATTGGCTTTTTTTTTTTTTTCCCTGTACGATGATTCATGACGGCTATCAGAAATCCCCTAGTCCCCTTCCCCATCAGTAGCCTTATTGACGGCCCATCCATAAATTGTACCCCCTTGCCGAAGTTTCACTGACTTTTATATTTCTCTTTCCCGCCGGTAAAGCGGTCACGTGATCTCCGAGGCAACGCTTGAAATGCGGTTTATCTCCCTTCTGCTTAAACGACCATTTCAACACTTCTGCGGCTGGTCAGATCGTTCGCATTGTCCTACTCCAGACCAGGCGGTACAAGGGCCGCGGGTTCCCGTTCCAGCGCTCTTTCCCCTTTTTCCCCCTCCCTTCATTGCAAGAATAGAACCATCTTCGCTTTCCCGTGTTCCACCTGTTCTCCGGTCCTGGACGATTTAGAAGGCGAGGTCTGTCGCTTAGATCCTCCCTCTTCCCCAATAACTGATCTCTTCTTTTCTCTAATGGTTTTTTTTTTTCTCGCGTGTAATTGTAGTTAAAGGCCCTTTCTTTGCGAACTCCGCGCCCTCGCCCGAGCGTCGTCAGGTTTTCACTGCTGGTGCGAACCCCCCTAAGGGGGCTGGATTGGTCGATGTCATGCATTCCTTTTGGACTTGACAAGCCGAGCGATTTCCATTCCCTCCCCTCCGCAACGGCTTTTCATTTTAGTTTCCGCGCCGAGTGTTTAATCGAACCAGGCCCCTCCTCCCAATTTTTTCCCTTCGCCTCCTTTCGCGCTCAACGGCCCTTTCCAGCCGTGGCCGTTTCACTCTTCACGTGCAGATGACCATACTGACCGCCTTCCCCTTTTCTCCTCTCGGCCCGGTTGCTTCTGAAGCTTTCTGTTATGTTGACTTCCTTCCCGCAGACTCTTTATTTTATAGTTTGTATTGGTGATTTTTTCTCTCCCGTTCTGAATCGAATCGTTCCCCTTCCCCCCTCCCCGCACCTCTATCTCCCATGGCTATTGACCTCTCCACCTCCAGAGGCATATTCTGATCCCTTTTTCAATGAGTCAAAAATCGCCACCCCAAAGTTCGACTTTCTCAGCTTCTTTCCTCCCCCGCCAATGGGTTCTGTCCCACCCCCTCCTCTGTTCCCTCCGCCCGTGGCCTCGTGTCCTTAAATGCTGTGGGTTTCCTGCTTTGAACACCCTGCCTCGCTTTTTTTTTGCCTTTTCCATTGTTCTGTATCCCTGAGACGTTTCTTTGTCACCGCCCCTCTTTCCCGGTTTTCCGGGACATTTAGACTTCTCCTAGTTAATCCGATCATTAACTCTTTGATCTGCACTGTCCCGCTGCTCTCTTCAAATTTTCGGTCCCTGTACGCCACCTTTTTTTTTTTTAGTTCGATTAAACATGTGAGTGATTCCTTCCCTTGTGCCTTCGTTCCTAATCTATGGAGCCGGCCTTTTCCCCGAGTGCGTCCCCTTCAATTTCCTTTGGATTTGTTTCGATGTCTCCCCGTACCCACCCATTTGTCGTCGTTAGATTCTTCTAAACCTTGGAGCGGCCGGGGATCGTCCCTTTCCCTGCGCCCGATTCACGGAAATTTCGTCCTCCGCTTACTCCAGGGCTCCCGGCGTTCTCTCAGCTGATTTTCGTAATTTTGAATTCTTATGACCTCGTGCGTCCCTTCCTGCCAAACTGACCTCCTGACTGCGTGTCTTTTCTACCCGGTTTCTTTTGTCCCTTCCCCGTTTGTTAACCGTACCGATCTCCGGTCCTTTGAGTCGCTGTCCGATAAAACCCCACGGTGTTTCCCTTCTCAGAATTGTTTTCAGTTTTCATTCCCATTTTCCCCTTCCCCAACCTCCCATCACTGTCCCTAGAGCCCCTTGGACGGCCTTCTACATTTCAGCCCTGTTTTCCCCTCCGCCACTTCATCCTAACCCCCCCCTTCAAGCCTTCGTTTACCTTGCCGCCGGTGATGTCCCCTTCGAATGTTTTCCCCCTTTTTCCCCTGCGAAGCTCTTCCTTCTCTGTCATTCCTGCATAAAACGTACGACCCTTCCTCATGAAGACACATATTGACTACAAGGTTTAAAGCATGAACGAGGTCCTCCCCCTTTCCACACCACACGTCCCCCGCCTTGCAAAGCGATTAATTTTCTCTACTCCCCCTTTGCTTCCATTGTCCATGGTGAACCTTGAAAGCCTAGATCGTAAGTGTCAGTGAAAGATCCCGCCATTAGGAGGTCGATCACCTTTCCGCATTTTTGGTGCAAACCCCCGGAGTTCTTCCGGTTTTCCCTTGTCCCATTTTAAGTCGCGATCCGACCACCCCTTTCTCAGACATTTTCTGAACTCATTGCTCGCATTCCCTCGACGGGAACCCCCTTTGATACTGCCTTCTTCTCTCTCGTGACCCCCCCCCCACCCTTAAGTCTTGTGTCTTCTTCACATCTCCCCACAGAGTTCTATTAACCCGAGGCCCCCCCCGCTTGCCACTAGGTACTCCCCCAAGAAGCTTCATTGAGTTCCCCCGTCCTAGTCGGATCTCTCGGATCAAAACTCGTCAGGCCGGTCTCTCGAAACCCCCAGTCAAGTCATCCCCTTTTTTTTTCCCCTGCACTCGTTTCCAACAGACAGCTCCCGAAGAGTCTTTTTGTTTCCCATGTCCCTGATCCGAGGTCCCCCGTAGTGCTTAACTCTCTCCATGCGCACGCTAACCTCTCCTCCTTCTCCCCCT
>Ga0179593_1306166_pt1 | contig 10728 bp, 12 predicted proteins | sample CZODoug2_1_08_16_FD_185931 | JGI IMG/M metagenome (GOLD analysis project Ga0179593, IMG submission 185931) | Vadose zone soil fungal communities from Angelo Coast Range Reserve, California, USA - CZODoug2_1_08_16fungal (PacBio error correction) | ecosystem: Environmental > Terrestrial > Soil >... | reverse complement strand
CAAGGTTACTGTTTGCCATGACAGGACGAGGCCCAAGCGATCGTGAAACGAGTTTCAAATTTCTTCCCCCCAGTCCGACCGGTTTTTTCTTTACCGTCGGTGTTGCTCATAGCGGACGCCACCTTACTCGATCAACACCCCGCCCCTATTTTTTCTGATTGACCCAACACTGCCATGTCCCTGACGGCGTACCTTGGCGCTGGCGATTCTGCCTGCATGTCGATTGGCCTAGCTCCACAGATGGTGTATTCCCTGTATGGTTGGTTTCCATCGATTGCCTCCGTCCCTTCCGATAAGAGTTTTTTTTTTTCAGTTTTTTTCCCGTGGGGCATGCCACGCTATCCTTTCGGCGTAACCTCAACGCTCATTCCGGTCGCATGGCGACAGCTAGCATTTGCCGCACACGCCCTTTTTTCGTCTGCTGCACTACTTCCCAGTTGCTTTGCAGGCAGCCGCTGAGACTTTCCGTTTTTCGTTCTGCCTCTCTACATTGCTGCCCTGTCTTTTCTGCTAGGTAGCCCCACCGTCACGAGGCTGATTGTCCTTTTCAACCCCTCCCCGGTCTCTTTCGGTTTGTTTCGCCCCCACATTATCTCCCGCGTTCGAGATAGAAGGTTAACGATCCTGGAGAGATATTTGCGGGCGTTGGGGCAATCTTAGGAATCCCCGCTCCCCGGTACCCCCCGTTCTGCTTTGACCCACACTTTGCGCAGAGCCGTTTGCGTCTGGCACTTTCTCCGTGTCCTTGGATTATTTTTTCCACCTTTTGCCGCATTCCGTTAAGAATTTCAAGCATTTTCTTTCAGTTGTGAGTTTTTTTTCTTCAAGTTTTTTATTTTCTGAATTGCTGGTCAGTCTCTCAAGGTCGTCCCCTGACTCTTCGCGTGCCAACCACGTATTTCGACTTTGGTTTTTGATCCCCCCTGGCTAAACTAAAGACGTTTCGTTCTGTGCCGTCTTTGTTCCCCTGTCTCCTTTCAATGGCCTTTTTTAGGGCATTCAAAGCCGCCCGTACCGATCGGTGCCTTCCCCGCTGCTACGCGTTTTGCCTTCACCTGTTTACCATTGATAAGAATTTTTCTTGACATTGCTTTGATTCTCCGTGTCTGATTTAATTTGGACATTCCGGGACCCTCTTTTTTCCGACGGACCCCTTCACTCTCAGCATATGGGTGTAAATCCTACCCACTTGGCCCCGCCGTGATTCGTCCCGCAGAGGAGTAGCCAACGGTTCATCGAAACATCGGTCTCCTTTTCCCTTCCTTTTTTTTCGTCCCGTGCGATGTTTCCCCCTTGTTTATCCCCTTGGCCAACAGGGAAAGGGAACTTTTTTTACTTCCTGCATGCGTTTTCCCAGGCGACATACTTTGGCGTCCCCTAGTGTTCGTCGATGCACCCGGCATCGCGAAGCTGCTCCTTAGGACCTTTCGCTTCATTCCACTTATTTCTCGTTATTTTGCCCGTTTTCTTATCTATTTTTTTATGCTTCGGTCAGTTTTCCGTTTCCCTGCTCTTAACTTCTAACCGCCGCCCGCGCGGATAGCTACACCTTCCTCCCGTGGGTTTATCTCCCTCACGGCCTGCGCAATTCTGCTCGCGCGCGTTGTAGATCCCCCCGTCTGTTTTCGGTCGGTCTTTTCTTTGTGTTGGTGTCACATCAGTTTTCTCCAGTCTGTTTGTGTACCAAGCTTTGCCTCTTCCCCCCCGATTTCGCTAAAGCCGTCCCGTCGCTTCTTCGCGTTTTGCTCGAGACCTGCATTGCGAGCGTCAGCCGTCACTGCGTGACTCACCATCTTTTTGTAGCACTAGTCGACCTCGTGTGGCAGGAACTCCGAGTGCGGTTTATTGACTCTTGACTTCCAATTGTCTTAACACCCCCTTCTTTTTTTTAAGTGTTTTTAACGCGCGTCGTTTGCATGGTTCACACGTGGCGTTTTTCCCCCCCTTTCTCCACCTCCAAACTGTTAATACCGTTTGCTCCATCCCACCACACTTTCGGTTCCTTAAATGAGCCCCTTCTCTCCCATGGCTTTTTTCCCCCTTCATGTTTACCGACGCATGTTTGACATCGGCGCGTTTAATCGCGTTTTCGAGTTTCGCCAGCAAACCCCTGCTGGATTTTTCTTCATCCGCGGCAGAGTTCGCCAAAATTGTTGTTGAATGACCCTCTTCTTTTGTTTCTCCTTCTTTTTCTTGAGAGAGGTTTTAAAAAAGAGCACCGGTTGCTCTTCTCTCCCATGCCGTCAGTCTTGGCTGCTGCTATTTTTCCTGCAAGGCGCCCCCCGCTTTCGAGTGGTGTATCCTCGCGTGTATTTTTTTTAAGCCTGACCCTCGCAGATATTGCCCCCCCCTATATTTCTCCTCTCTTCCTGTTGTTCGTGTTTTAGAGCTAGTTCTGTCTGTTTTTTTCCTCTGCGCATCGCTTTTCAAACGCGAGGATGCGCATCCGGTACGTTCCGGTGGATACTCGTTGCGTTCCTCGCGCTTTTCCGACCCTCACATTAACTCCACAAACGTTCCAATCCCGCCGGAAGCACCTTGATCTCCCCTTCCTCTCGTTTCAGGTCCTTTCAACCCAACCATTGCGACAGCGGGTCCCTGAGGATACGAGTCCGCCTCGTCAGCAGTTTTTTTTTCCCCTCCCCCGCCCCCACGCTGTTTTTCCGATTTCTCTTCGGAACTTTCTCCCTTTCTGGTTCATTCTCCTTGTTCTCTCCAGGTATGTTGATCAGTGTGTTTGCCCCCCTCTAAACCCTTATGACACAGTTTGAAAAGTTCTTCAGGGTGCTTTGGGGATTCGCCCCCCCGGTACTCCTGCCCCCGTAATCGTGTAACAACTTTTTTTGCCCTTTTTTAACTAACTGGCGGTTTAGGCCCCCAATTTGGTCCTATCGCCCGCACTGGCATCATGCTTCACGAGGTTTTTCCCTCAGTTAATTGTTTTTCTTTCACAAATGCTGCTGTTCCGGTATGCCCCTGATTCGTTCTTTTTTTTCTCGTCAACCTTCTTTTTGCCCGCCTTCAGCGCTTTGACTTTTTTGCTCCTTCCATCACCCTTTTACGCGGTTTGCATCGCCTGACCTGAGACGTTCCCACATCCCCCGCATCCGACTCCCCTGCGTACGGATTTTTTTTTTTTTTTTTTTTTTCATCTCCATGCCCTGCGTTTTCTGCCCTTCCTTGATTTGAGTATGGGCGCGATGTCCCCAACCCACAGTTTAGGAGGTGGGCGCCGAGCCGTTACGGTTTCTTTTAAGTGTGTGCTTTTTTTTCCCTTCGAACCCCTGCCGGAGCATGTGCAAGTCTCTTCTGATTTTTTAGAAACGAGCAAGTCTGGCCTCCCCCGCGAAAACAGAATGATGCGACGAGTTCTCCGCCTTTGAGTGTCTTTCCTTTCGCGCTCTTTTTGTCATGGCTCGGCCCGCCCTCAGGTTTCCCTCCCCATGATTTGCCCCATCCCCTGGCCTTTTCTTTCGCGGATTAAGTCTTTTCTAACCCGTTGCGTTTTTCTGGAGTTTTCAGGAACGGTGTGAACACCTCAATCGGGTTCTTAATTTTCCTCCCCCCTGAAAAGTTCCTGTTGGCGACTGTTTTGCTTTTTTCCCCCTTGTTGGCGTTTGACCTTTTTGCGTAAATTCACATGGTCTGCCAATGGTTTTCGATTTCCCGACCGCTTCTTCCGAGGAATGTTCCCCTTTCTTTTTTCGTTTTCCTTATTGGTAAAGGACTGGCGCATTCACGTCGTCATCCTTGTCCCAGGGCCACCATATAGACTTTGATGGATCTCCTCTTTCGAGTTTTCCGCGCGCTGGGCCCCTCTCGCTTTCGAAACGCGTTGCCTGAACGGCCATCGGTTCAATGCCCGTCAAATCCCCCAGCAGGAATCCTCGCCCTGGTTCCCCTTGACCCCCTCTCAACAGCACGCGCACCTAGCGCCCCTCCTTCCCTTCCCGAATACTGCCGAATAACTTTCAGGAACGCAGTTCCAGTTTCCCTTTTCTCGCACACTGACGTCCATTTTTCCCTTTGACGCTATCCTCGGCGGTGTCAACTAATCCGCGCTCCCTGACTCTGCCGTGATCTGCAGCGAGACTTTTTCAAGCCTTTTTTTGGTCGAACCGTTAACACTTTCTCTTTCGGTATCGTTGACAAAAGTTCCTTTCCGATTGCCAGGCAAACACTCTCTGTAACGGCCATATGTCGCGGTGGCCTTGTTGTTGGCCTGCCCCGAATTTCTCTTTCATATGTTCGGACATCATCCCTGCTTTTTCTACCTATTCCTTCCCGGGATAGGCTTTTCTTTAGGTCTTTGACCCCTCTCACGAATGCCTGCCTGTTCACCACCACCACCAGTGGCACCTGGTACCTCGCACATCCCGTTCGGTGCGACTCCCCCCCCATTACTATCCTTGCCGTCCTTTTTCGCCGGAAGCGTTGAGGTTACCTCGATGAACGTTTTTCGTGTCTGCTCCCGCGATTTCTTCCTATCGGCAGGGTTGGATTGTCGGCATTCGATTGACTTACCATGTCACCATATTGTTTCTCGCCACTCTCCTCAGCGTGTCGACATTTTCCTCGCCCGCTGACCCCTCTCTGCAGTTTGTCCCGTTTCGAGTCATTCATTTGATTCTGGGGTTGAACTCATACATCTTGCTCAGCGGCATTGACGCCCGGTCACTCACCCCCAACCCTTTTCGGATGAGAGTTATTTTCCTTCTTCGCCCGGTTTACCGTCGGTCTGGTTTTCATGGGTTTTTCCTACTTCCTCCTCAGTTTGTTGTTTTTCCTTTCCCGGACCTGCTCCTCACGCACAGGACTTTTTTGTGCTTTGTCTGCCGAAACGATAAAGACATTCCAGTCCCCCGTCCGGTTTGTGAGGTAACCCTTTTTTTTTCCCTGATCTCCTCCCCTAATAGTATCGGCCCGCGTCGTAATTTATAGACGACCTGATGCTTTTCTCCCCTCGGCCATTGGGTTTCTTTTGATCTCATGTTTGAGAGTGGCGAGTAATACCCCACCTATGGATCGCGAGGTTTCGTCAACCCCCCCTCTGGACACATCACCTGGCATTATAATGACCCCATTGGTCCAGGTCTTGGAAGAAAGTTTCCCGGTTTTTCCACCACCTCACCCCGATCATTCTTTGCCTGACCCTTTTCTTTCTTGTTCATTTTGATCCGCACTTGGCGCTGCCGTTCCTGTCACGTGAACCTTGTTCTTAGGCAGCCTAGCCTCGTCTTGAGACTTTTCCCTTTCTTCCTTTTTTCTTCGGCTCATTTCGGCCCCCCCCGTCGGAAAGGTATCACGTTCACCGAGGCTGATTGTCTGAACCCTTATTCCACTCGCTTTTTTTTTTCTTTGGCGCCAACCCCACACTTTCGTTTCGACCTGAGATAGAACCGTTATTGCTTGAGAGATTTGAGGTCGCAAATCCTCACGTCAGCCCCCCCCACAACCAACCCCACACCCCCCACCCCCCCCCCCCCCCCACCCCCCCCAAAAACCCCCCCCCCCCCCCCACCCCCCCCCCCCCCCCAACCCCCCCCCCCCCCCCCCCCCCCCCCCCCCCCCCCCCCCCCCCCCCACCCCCCCCCCCCCCCCCCCCCCCCCCCCCCACACCCCCCCCCCCCCCCCACCCCCGTTCCCCGCTTACCGGCACCTTGATCTTTTGACAAAAGTTTGTGCGATTTTCCGAGCCGCTTCTCTCGCTTTTCGCTACGGCAGTTTTATCCTGATTCTTTTTTCCCCCCGTTTCCTGCCGATCTTTTTACGATGGTTGCCCCTGGCGTCACCTGTCTGCCCTGTCAGTGTTCTCCAGCTTCTGGTTTTCCTGACCGTTGCGAGCAGTACGAAGGTCTCTGCTTGCGACGTGCGCGGAATTTGACTGACTTGTTGGCCTTCTTTCCGACCCAACAGAAGTAGTTATGTCTGTCTTGCTTTTGTTATCCGTCCCCCGGTTTCATGCTTGCCCAATTTTTCTGTCCACCGTCACGATTTCTCGCGTGCTCCACGCGCCGCATGGAGATCCTCCCTGTCGCCAGAATTGAAGCCTGTGCCTGATCTTCTTTTTTCTTGTCCCCTACATTCCCCCCGGTCTCGACGACCGACCATTGTCACCATGAAATTCATGCACTTGGCGCCCGTGCTCCAGTACCGCGACGTTCCTTTGAGCACAGAAACCAGCGTCCCCCATCCTTTTCGCCCGCTGTTTTTTTTCTACCCAAATTCCAGCCCAGATTTCGAGTGGTTCGTTGTCCTTCCCATCCGCTCATCCCCATTGTTCCACCCATGTTTTTTTTCCGCTTCCCCCCCCGGCGAATGTCTTTTTGGTTTTGGTTCGGACGATAATCTCATAGTTGAACCCCAGCTAAGTCTGAGAACTCTCGCTTATTTTTAGGCATTTCGCTTCGTTTTTTTTCTGCTATCGGAACCCCTTTCTTTCTTGTTCGATTTAAGCGGTCAACGTCCGCCTGTCTTTCTTCCTTTGTTTCCTCATCCCACCCACTCCCTGTTCTACTTAACGGATTTTCTTTCTCGTCGGCCGGTGAGATGGATTAATCCGTCTGCGTTTTCGTTCCCTTCTGCGGGTCTGTCTGTGCTAACATCACTGTCCAGTGTCGGCGATTCCGACCCAAAGCGTATCAGGTTTCGTTTCGAGCTCATTCTTTCCGTTCTTGATTGAATTGCCCTCTTTCTGCGACCGCGATCGGGTCAGCCCGCAACCCTCCCTGTTTTCCCCCCCCCAAACTCTTATTCAGCAAAACCGAGCGACGTGTGCGAAGACCTCTTGGTTCTATCTGACTTTCCCAGTCCGAACCACCTCACACGCTTAATAAGTGATTATTAAACGCTCCCGTCTATTTTGGCATGTTGTTCAGTAATGGTGCGCGTCCAGCCAGAGACAGGTTCAACAACCTGTGGCTTGTCCCTTTTATCAAACACTGTATCGTTTACTAGAGACACTGAAGACATGGAACTACATGGCGAAAGATGGAACCGCCGTCCCTTGGAACTCTCTTCATCGTTGATTCCTCTTCCTTCAAACCCCCCCCCCCCCTGATGTCCCGATGGCGTTCTCGTATTCACCCCTGCGTCTCCAAACGTTGTCGACCCCTCGAACGCGTAGGGCGTTTCATCTTTCTTTCCTTCCCGCGTTTTTTTTGATTCCAATGCAGTCTTGTCGGCTGCATATCGCCCTCCGAATTCAGAGCCTGATGCTTTCCCTCTTCCCCCTCGGCTTTTGACCTTCTGCGAACTGCGCACGATATGCCGTGATCATCCTCTTTGCCTCCGTGTTTTTGTTTAGATAGATGCTCTTTGGCTATTCGCAGTTCGATGAGACCCACCCGACTTCGCAGTTGATTTTTTTTTTTCTGGTACTGCTTTTTACGCCGTTCGGTCCGCGCAGCTCAGGTCACTCCACAACGCGAATAGCGGAAGTTTCACTTTCGAAACATGCGCTATTGTTCTGTTCCCAACACCTTTTTTCGACGCCGGGTTGTTGCTACTTCCTCTCAGCAGGTTGTTTTTTTTTTCGACCTCGCCCACGCTGATTTTCATGCACGGTTTCCTTATTGTTTCCCCCCTTGACCTGCCCAATCCCTTGTCAGCTCCCGTAATAGTTATGTTCCACCGATACAGTGTGGGTTTGCTCCCCCCCTCCCGGTTGACCATTTTTAAACTTTTAGTCTGAGATGTGCTTTGGGGGCTTAGCTGTTCTCGTTCCAAAGGCCCCACTCTCCTTTAAAAGCACTAAACAGCTTTTTAGGAGTTTTCCTGACCTTTTCCGTCGATCCGCCAGCCCGGATTTTTGCTGCACTTCATTGTCTTTTTTTTTGCTCCGTTCCCCTCCGCGCAACCTGCGCTGTTCTGGCTGGACCTCCACTGTTAACTTCGCCCCCGAGGTTCTTCAATGCTGAGCCCTCTTTCTGAGCTTATGTGAAACCCGATACGCTTTGGTCGCATCGTCCCGCCAAACTGGTTGAGATTGATTTCTCCCCATGAACCCGTCCGATTTTTTCCCCGCAGCCGTGGCTTCTCATTCTGCCGGCGTCGCAGCTCATGTTGTTTTTTTTTCTATTTTTCACCCCAGTGGGCAGTTGGCTGTGTCTTCCCTCAGCCGACTTGGCTTCTGTTGAAAGACGTTGCTTCGGCTGCACGCGACACTGTTCAGTGTAGCCGATCTAAATAGACCGCTGCCCCAGCCCCCTCCCCCCCCAAGTTTTCCTTAAGACGACGGTCTCCGTTTGCAGGACGGAGCTTGGCGTTCCCTGGTTGCAATCGGCTCGGCCTCCACGGTGTGACCTTTCATTGATTGCAATTTTATGCTTTTGCTAGGCCTTGAACCCGGTTGGTCCTTTTTCCTTGATGACCTTTTGACCTTTTGTTTCCTCTCCCTTCGGGGGATGTTTGATAATGTTCATTTACTCCCCAGTCCCGCTTGCTCGGCCTCCGATGTTGCGTGTTGCCTTCGACATACTCGGCGATACTTGTACATCAGGGCAAGTGTTTCAGGGACGTTTATTTCCCCCCCCTTTCGGCTTTCTCTTTTGTTTTTCATTTTTTCCGTCATTTTACCTTTTGAAGTCGCAGTCCGGCATCCGCATGTCCAGGCTGGTCCCCTTTCTATAACTGGCTTCCCTTTGCGTTTTTTTCTTTGGCCGTTGCTGAGGCCTCTCCCTTTTCTTGCCGACTTTTCTTCTTGCAATCCCTTACCGTGACCGCAGTCTCAAATCCATGCCGGACCGACACTCTTTTTGCTTTTTTTCGACACCCCTGACCATTGCAGATTATTCTTGGCCGCCTTCTGCTTCTGCCCTTCCTTGATACTTCTTTCCGAAACTTGCAGAATTGCCCCCATAACTTTGACGCCTCCAATTGACTCCCCCCTTTGAGGCAGTCTTTCTTTTTTTGCTGACCTTTTTAACTTATCGTTCTTGCTTTTCTTAGTTCCCGCGTGAAGAGTTGCGCTTGAAACTCTCGCACAGTTAGGATCCTTTTGCGGTTCCCCTTTCGTGCAAACCTCCTGCCTCCATATTCTCCATATTTTTTTCGTTTCCGTAGGTTCTCATTTGTGGGTTCGCCAATTTTTTTGAAGTTTCCATATTGTGCGGCCACGGACCTAAGCTCATTGACGGTGGACCTACTTCACACGGCATGGATGGCCAGTGGAAGATCGTAGCCTTCTTGCCCGCGCAAGATCGATTGCCTGCCACACCAGCACCCCCCCCCCCCGCAAACTGGGTCCCGTTTTAGTGCAGCTTTTGCATCCGTTGCGTTGTGTTTTATTCGACCTTCTGCTTGCGCCTGTTGCGCACCTGATTTCTCGTTGTCGTCGTCCGGGCGCCTGGCCTGTCAAACTTCCTGACGAGTCTTTTTCATGATCTGCTTTTCGTTGAGTCGGTGAATCTTATTTTCCTTCCCCCCCCCCCCCCCCATCCCGTTTTTTTTGCGTGTTCTTTTTACTCTCATGTCATCGCCGGCCACTCCATCAATGTAGCTCCCCCCCCAGGGCACCCTTCGGCGAATTTCCCTCCCGCGTGGGTGGTTTGACCCTTTGGTGCATTTCATTGTTCACTGGGTTACCCTCAGGCGTAGCGTTCTTTTTTTCGATTTCTACCAGTTTCACGTTTTCCTTTCGGCCAGGCTGGATCTTCTTGTCTCAATCTAAGTTTTTTTGTTGTTTGACTCTTTTTTTTTTTTTTGACTCACAGGACCGTTCCTTGTTGAAAACTGGATTTCGAAATTTTTTCCAAGACGCCATCGTCGAACGTGTAGGGCCCCGTAGGTGGCCCCCCCCCATCAGATTTGCCTCCTGTCCCCTGCTCTTCTCTTCCTGACCTTTACCCATGTCCTGCATAGGGACCCCTTCGCATTGTCGCGTGTCGAGACGCTTTTTTCTGAGGAGGTGGCGATCACACAGGATTTTTTCTCCCCCCCCCCCCTCTCTTTTTTGTTTCGTCCCCCAACGCTTCATCAGTGCCGACATGAACCTCCACATCGACTTCCTTTTCCCCTTCCACGTCTCTGCACGTATTCTACACTCTCATCCCCGGGCAAGGGGAGCTCTTGTCATTTTTTGTTTCTAAGCACACGCCCGGTTGATGCGTTCACGACCCCATGCACTTTCTGTGCTTCGTCCCGCTCCTTTTCTTTTGGTTTCGCCTTCCTTTGCTCCCTTCGCTCCTTTTTGCCAGGTATCCACGTCACCGCTGCTGTCTTGTTTCCGCCACATCATTTCCCTCCGGTCCTTTCTTGTGGCGAACCAAACACCTATCGCCCTACGAGATAGCCTTCCTTTACTCCGCTGATTTAGATATTGTTTTTGCCCTCGCAGGTCACGTTTCCCGCCCTAAGTTTTTGCAAATTTTAGCCTGACACCCCTTTTTTTGCGCCCCGAGTCCCCTCGCCGCGCTTCGTCTCGTGCGCTTTTTTTTTACGTCATGGCTTTTTCTCGGCTTTTTTTTCCCCAGGGAAGGCGGATTCGTCGTCCAGCTTTTGCCCCTGCCAACTGTTGCCGTAGAGGCGACTTCCTTTCTCACCGCTCTTTTTTTTGCAATTCGGGTAGAAGTTACGACTTTTCTGTGTCCGCCACGTTTTTTTCCTCCCCTGCGTTTGGAATTCGGTTGTTCGTTTGCCATACCCCTACGTCGTTCTGTGCCTGCTGGATTGGAGGACTTATGTCTTTTAATTGGACCTGCGGGCCACCCTCGCACGTACGATTGCCTC
>Ga0179593_1709346_pt1 | contig 10729 bp, 10 predicted proteins | sample CZODoug2_1_08_16_FD_185931 | JGI IMG/M metagenome (GOLD analysis project Ga0179593, IMG submission 185931) | Vadose zone soil fungal communities from Angelo Coast Range Reserve, California, USA - CZODoug2_1_08_16fungal (PacBio error correction) | ecosystem: Environmental > Terrestrial > Soil >... | reverse complement strand
CTTTGGAGAGCTTGCCTGCCCCACTAGTCCTTGCAAACTTTGGTGAAGAGAGGCATCGCGCTTCTTTTTTTCCTCTTCATGACTCAGCGACAACGTTGGCCAGCCCTACGTCTCCCCTCTTCCTAATCCTAAAAATGACGGTCAAGGGCGCCTTCCATCGCATCCATCCCAATCGAGCGGCAGCGAGTGCTTGTTCTTTCCTCATCCCTGACCGGAGTCGCCCCGTCATTCCAATTATCTTGTATTTCTCGCGTCTGCGGGAACAAGAAGTAGGGAAGCTTTCTTTTTTCTTTTCCCCTCTTCCTTTCAGCTACGGTCGGACTGCAGGACAGTCTTTTCTTCCCCTTTCTTCTCTCTTTTTCCGGAGATTCCTCTATATGCCGTAGATGGTGTTTTCCTTCTTCTTCCCCCTTCTTTCTTTTCGATTGGCAGCGCCTCCTTCCTCTTCTCCCCCTGCGCTGGATCTCTTTTCGAGGATCCCTTTCCCCCCCTCTTCAGACATGACGGTGGACATCTTCATCTTCCCTCTCATATAGCGGCGGCCCGCCTTTTTTTCTCTTTTTCCTCCCTCTTTGGGAGAGACGCCCGTCCCCCCTCCTCACCTCCCCCTTCTTTTTTCCTCGCGACAACGGGGAGTCGTCGGCGTCCTTTTTTCTTTTTCTCATCTCGAAGCGTGCCGTTTGCTATTTTATCGCCTCCATATTTCTTCTTCCCAGCTTCGGATTCTTTTCCTCCTCCCTCCCTGCTCCTCATGCGAGACGCGAATTTTTCTTCACCCCTCGTCGATACGAAACAGAATCAGGAGCGCTTTTTTTTTCCCTTTCCCACTAGAGTTTGGCGCGCCGGTCCTCGCGCACGATTACCATGTTCAGCTTTTCCTTCCTTATTAAACAGTGTCCAGGAAATCCCCCCCTCTTTATTCCTGTAGAAGGATCAGCAGCGCGCTCTCCTTTTTGCCCCTTTTCCCCCCCGCCGGCGACATACAAGGGATGTGGCGGTGCCCTTTTTTCCTTTTTTCCCCTTCCGGAACCCGCAGCAGGAACATGGACCGCGAGAAGCTCGACGTCTTTTTTTGCCCTTTTCCCTCAGCCCCCACAAAGCGTACCCCAACGTTTTCCCCCTCATCGAACAGTGATCAATGCAGAGCCCATAGCATGTCCTTTCCTTCTCTGTCCAGGTGAATTTGTTTCCTCTTTCGCGCAATCACATATGAGTTTACTCCCAGTCTCGCTAAGGGGAAGGGGGAGAGCTTTTTCTCTTTCGGTGAGCAGGAGAAGGCTGCGATTTTTCTTTCTTGACCAGCGCTCTTGCAGTCCGGCAGCCCCTTTCTCCTGCCGAGCCCGCGTCACAGCACGCTTTCTTCCCCGGCAACACTGTTTCTGCGCAGCCGCCCTCGCTCACCTTTGCGCCTCCTGTGCAAGGCAGCGCAGGCCCCTTTTCTCCCCCGCGCTGGGGCCGAGGCGTTCCTCTTTTTGTCCGCTGCCCCCTCAACCATCACCCTCAAACAAAACCCCCCAACAAAAAATCAGAACAAACTTCCTTTCCCCAATTTTTTAGGCATCCCTTTCCCTTCCCATTGAATGCGAACTGTTCTGCGATTTTTAGGAGGGTTAATGGCTTTCTTTTTCTCCGCATGAATGACCCAGAGCGAGCGGACCCACCCTCCCTTTTCTTCTTGCTGCACAGCGGATCGATTTCTTCCTCCAGGCCAGGGAATAGGGAGGGCAGCTCTTCTCACCTTCCCTTTGCTGGATAACCACCTCTCTCCCTTTCCCTTTTTTTTCCCGCCTCCAGTTCGCGACTATCATCTTCCGATTTCCCCGGTTAGCGCGTTTTTTTTTTAAGAGCGGGCATATAAGCCGCTGACTTTCCGCAACCCCCTGTCGATAGTGTGCGAGATATCCGGGAATCTTCTCTCTTCCCTCCACACCAAAGGCAGCCCGGCTTTCGCTTTTTTCTTCCACCTCGTACACTGTGGGATGGCACACTTTTTTTTTTTTTTTCTCTCTCGTTCATCTTTCAGAGCTACGGCGCCGCGCCCTCTTTCTTCTCCCTCTCCCACTGGGCTTCGGACAGCGCCCCCCAACGTTCGAACTTCTTCCGCCGGAACTGAGCAGAATGAGGAGTTACCCTTTTTCCTCCTCCCCCCTTCCCCTCGTGAGGAGGTTGCGACCCGTACGCTAGTTTTTTCCCCCACCCTACTCTTATCTCATTGATTCCGAGCCTCTCCCGTGCTGTTGTTCACCTATAAGCGTGACAACAAAATAGAGAATTTCCTCTCCCACGCCACTCGTAACAACAGGCAGTCGCGAGTTTCCTTTTTTTTCTTCTCTGCCCCGCAGCAGATCATTGATTCTCTGTTGTACGCCGCCCACTTCTGGCTGCTTACCTAATGTGTCCAGACGTGTTTTTTCCCTTTTTTTTTTCTTTTTTCGGCATCAAAGTACAAGCCCGGCTCGCAGATTTTTTTTGTCTTCGATCGCATCCAACAATGGGTAGTCTCGGGTCCTTACCCCCCTTCGCAATAGTTCAGCCAACTTTGTCTGCCCCCCCGCATCCGGCGGGTATGGCGACGAAATCCTTTTTTTTCCTCCTTTCTCTTCTTCCAACGGAATAGAGGCTTTTTTTTTTTTTCCTCCCCTCTCCCGTTGTGTTGTTGATCTTTGGTTGCTTTCCTTCCCCCCTCTATAGACGTTTGGATATAAGAGGACAGGCGTCCTCTCGTCCCTACCTTGTGATTTGAGTCGACAGACGCGATGATGCTGGGCACTCTTCGTCAATATTGCTCGGTAAGGATGAGCAGATTTTCCAGGTTGTGGGATGCGATCGCGCCCTTTTTTCCTTTTTCTCCGCGTTTGTTCTTCTCCGAGAAGTAGCGGCAAGCCTTTTTCCCTTCGGTATTGCAGCAGCCAGGCATTGCGGCGTCCCCCCTCCCTCTTTTTCTGGGCAGAGTCTTTTTCACCTTCCCTCCTCTGTTCCAATAGCGACGGACTGGGTTTTTTGTCTACCTCTCTTCTCAGAGCGTTCGACGGGTCTTTTTCTTCCCCCCTTATCCTCACTTACCTGTGGTCTCGTCTCTGTGAATCAATGAGATCCATTCTCTCTTCTTGGACGGCACACTAGCGTACGGGGCGTCCTTCTTTTTTTTCTCCTCTTGAGATCCGGAATTCTGGGCTTTTCCCTGTAGACTCCGGCTTAGAATTTTTCGCGTTCTTTTTGCGCACCTCCGAGCAAGGCGAGGCTGTCCCATTTCTTTCTGCGGCCGTATTATCGCTGAAAGATGACTTTTTTTTTTTTCCTCCCCCTTTTTTCCATCCCACAGTGGGACGAGGTTGGCGTTTTTTTCTTCCCGTTTTTTTCTGGACCTCCGAAGACCCCCCCCTTTTTTGAGAACCGACGATTAAGCGAGGGTCCCTCTTTTTTTCCTCCTATGTGGTGATTAAGCGCCTCGGACGGAGAGGCCCGCCTTTCAGCGCAAGGATGCGTTTTTTATTTCAATGATCTTTCTTCCCCTCTTCCCTTTGTGCGAGTAAACGTAGAGGCTGAAGCCTTCGGGTGGGTAGTCCATTTTTTCCCCGTCTTTTCACAAGGCCGGGCTCCTCTTTCATGAGTCCTTTCCTGGCGGAACGACGCGAGGTAACGGCGGTGAGACTTCCCTTTCTGTGTTGTTCGACCTCGGCGCGGGGTCCGCGCTCTTTTTCTTTTCTCTCTCGAATACTTAACCACTCCCGAAAAATCTCCTTTTTTTTCCTCCAGACGTCGCATTCTTGGTAGTGTCACTTTTTTTTTCCTATTTTCAGAAGAGGCGCCAATTCCTCTTCCCAAATAGAGGTGCCATAGTGTTTTCCTCTTTCCTTTCTAGTGGCATCTGTGCAGCGTCGAGCGCGCCTTCTTCTTCTTTTGCCTCGGCGGGGGAGAGCGCTTTTTTTTCCCTCTGTTCTCCTTGATGAGGACGGACGCTCTATTCGGTTCCTCTTCGTTGAGCTTATGAAGAATGAGCTGCTTCCTTTTTCCCCCCCTTCAAATTGAGCGCGGCTGGCGGCCGCCTTTTTTCCCCCCTCCCCCTTTCCCCTCCTAAGGCCTCCTGGAAAGCTAGCAGTTAATCGATTTTTTTTCTTTTTCCTATTCCGTGTGTGTTAAGAGCTGGTGGTGCTTGGTTTCTGTCAACTTCAGGAGCGCGGCCCGGATTCCTCAGTCTTCCCTCGTCCCTGTTGCCTGTGAGTCGGCGTGACATTCTTCGCCCCTTTTTTTTCTTTTTCTTTAGTTTTTACAAACAATGCCGGAAATCCCTATTCCCTTCCTTCTCTCCCCCCTATTCGATTTCGCGATGACATTAATCTTTTTTTTTTGCATCTCTATCCTGAAGCAGGTGATGAGTTACCTTTTCCCTTTGTCCATGGGAATAGTGCGCGAGCCCTTCTTCCTTCTCTGTTCTCTGTATTGTAAGAGCTCGATTTTTTTCTCTCTCCCCGCGAAAGGAATCGTTTTTTTCTTTTTTCCCTTTTTCGCCTGAGGAGGAATCGAGGGAGCTGTCCCTTTTTCTCCTCCCCTCCCCTCCCTGGCTGGGAAGAGAAATATGGGCTGTTTGCGGAGCGTTATCCCGCCGTGCGAAAAACGGCACGATTCGAGATTATAACCTTTACTTCGACCTATCACGCAAGTCGCCGACGACGCACCGTGGTCGCTCTTTTTTTCCTCAGCTGTGTAGCTTGGCGGAGGTCTTTGTGCCCATTTTTTTCCTATTCTGGCCGCGCGACGAGAGATATTGCTGCTGGGAGGAGGCGCGGCTTTTTCTTCTTTCCTCTCCCTGAACTTAATGGCCACCGTGCGAGATTTTTTGGTCGATTCCGAGCCGCAGAGATGAAGCGAATGGTAATCCTTTCTTCCTCTCTCCTCTTTCCCCACTCGGCAAATCAATCACGGCACTTTCTGTTCAACGCCCCCCCCCCCTCCCGGCCTTCATTAGGGGAAGCCTCCTTCTCCCACGGTGCTGAACCTGGCGGACATCTTCCCCCCTTATTCTGTTCCGCTGTAAGGAAGAGCTCAAAATCTTTCCTTTCCCGTCTCCGGCTGGTACGCGCAATCTGTCTCACCCCTTTCCCCTACTTGTAGCAGATGAGGGGAGGGGAGCTCCGATTTCCTTTTTTTTTCTCCCTGCCTCAGAACGGAATTCGCGCCAGCTCGGATGGGTCTTTTCTTTTTTTCCCGGCCCTTGAGCGGCGACCGACCGTTGGGTTTTTGTCTTCCCTTGCTAGGGGAAAGAGGACGAGGGACGCCGTTTTTCTCTTTACGCGGGCCAACGTTGAGAGAGCCCCTTTTTCTTCGGGGTGCGATCCAGAGCGATGCTCTCCCAAAGTTCACTTTTTTCTTTTTGCCTGCGACGGCGCGTATACAAAACCCAGTATCGATATATTTTACTCCTTTTTTTTTTTTCGACGCGCGCGGACGACAGAGAATTGCACTTTGGTGCTATTTCTTCTTTCCTCCCCTCCTGCCCGAAAGCAGAGAGTGCAGGAAGCGCTTTGGCCCGCCCTACGCCGTCCTGTCCCTCCGCGTTATCCGGCACGCTTAAACGATCCCGCACCCTCCCTTTCCATGCAGTTCTCCCTCTTAACTCGCAGCAATCCCCATCCGAGCGTCTTTCTTCTCCCCCCGTGGCTTGTACTCCATGCCCCTGAATCGGAGTCGACCCGTCCTCTTTCCAACATATCTTTTTCCTCGGCTGCGGGACAAGCGTAGACGCTCGATCTCTCTTTCCTTTTTTCCTCCTGCTACTAGAAATCCGGTCGGACTGCAGGACCTCTCTCTCCCCCCTTTCTTCTGCTGCTCCGGAGGCTTCCGTATGTGCAGTAGATGTGTAAATTTTCTTCGTATTTAATTGCGATTGCATCTTGGATACCAGGAGCGGCATCTCTTCGCGCCGTCATCGCTCAAAATATTAAGAATGCTTTTTGTAGGTAGGAGCGCAGATCTCTCTTCCGCCGTCTCTCCTTCCAGCAGCAGGATAGCGCGCGTCGCGCTTCTTTCTAGCACCCCCCCTTCCCCCATCTCCCCAGCTCCACAGCGGGTCGCCTCTTTCCTTTATTTCTGCTGTCGCTTCCGCCGGCCGGACGGGGCTTTTTTCTTTTTTTCCCCTTCGGCGAGACGCTTCGGAGGCGTAATTAACTCTTCTTTTTTTTTCTTCCCCGCGGATTTCGGAGGCCTTGGATCGAAGCTCATGGACGCTTTCACGGCCTTGCTGAGGCAGAGCTGGCAAGATTCCTCTTTCTCCTTTCCTTCGCGCGGCACGATCATTTCTCCACGAGCGAGTGGAAAGCTTTTTCTTTCCCCCATTCAGCGGATTCGATTAACTCCTTTTCCCTGTTGGTCCCGGAAATCGGACGAATTCCCTCAAATCGCAATCTCTATAAGTCCTGTAGAAGGATCAGCAGCCTTTTTTCCTCTCCCCCCTACACGGTGTGGCGTTTCCTTTCCGTCGTCTCCGTCAAGGAGGACAGCCTCCTCCCAAGTCCTCTATCAGCTGACGAATGGTAAGGCCCTTTTCTCCCCCGCAGCACCAACAGCGAGACCCACCCCCCTATCCGAACGTGATCCCTAATCCCCCCCTCCTCATGAAATGCGCAGACGGTGAAAGGCCTTCGGCCTTGTTATTGCGCTAAATCCATATCCTGCTTTTTTTTCCTTTTTAGCGACAGATGCCTGAATCCCTTCCCTGGAAAGCCGGCTAAGGTGCAGAAGATAACGTCCCCATCAGAGTGAGCCGTCCGTCCCCTCGCCCTCATTCCACAGCATCCTCATAGCCCCCTCCGAGGAAACCGGCACCTTTTCTTTCGGCGAGCGACGCTCCGCTTTTCTCATGAAAATTGAGAACATATTGTCCCTTCCCCTCTTGTTTGGCCGATGGAGTTCACGATCAGGGGCTCTTTCTCCTCCTCCCCAATTATCGCAACGGTGTACACTACAATGTCCCCTCTGTCTCCTGAAAGATTTTCGTCGTTCACTCTCGGTCTCGCCGTTTTGCGGCACTTTCCTGGACACCGCGCCGTGCCCCCCCACTGGTGATTAAGTATAGAGGCTAAAGTCCCTGACGCGCGGCGTCGTTTCTGTCTCCTGCGCAGTTTGAATCCTGGAAACCTTTTTGTCCCCCACTCTTACTCTTCAGGCCTTTTGAACCCATTTGCCCTGCTGGCACTGACTACAGTTAGCGACTAGAACGGCCTTTTTTTTTCCCTTTTTTCCTTTGCCTCCCGAGAGGAGCTGAAGCACACCTACGTTTCCTCTACTGTGCGAGATCATCCGCGGAAATAGTCGGTCGCCCCGGTTCCCTTTTTTTTTTCACCTTCCTAAAACACCACGGAAGCACGGCGGGCCTCTTCCCCCTCGTCCCCACTTTTGGATGGAAAACACTGCGGCCTTCGTCATCTCTTCTCTTAAGAGATACGTCTCCCCCCCTTTGTTACCGCCTAGACGTGCTAGAATATCTTTTTTCCTCTCCCTGAACAAGTCGAGCCGGCGTCGCCCTCTTCTTCCCCTCTCCGTTGCAAAGAATAGTCCAGTAGTCTTTCCTCCCTTCCGCTAGTGTGCCGTCCAGGGCCTGCCCTCGCCCTTTTATCCGCGCCTCGCCAACAGGGAGCGGTGTCACATCTATTTTTCCCCCCCCCCTCTTGCCTGGCGCCGTCGAACGCTCAGGCGGGCTATCGGTTCTCCCCCCTACGCGCAACAAAGGGACGTAGACGATGTTGCCCCTTTTTTTTTTTTTCCTCTGCCCGCTGCCGATCATGATTAGCGGCTGTGTGATTCCTGGTGCTTCCTCCCTGTGTCCCCCAGCACGTGTCTTTTGCCTGAGTGCCGCGCTCTTCTGCATCAAATCAGACCGCGCTTTTTTTCGCTTTTTGTCTCGGTGGATGCGATCGCATCCCAAACATTTTTCTTTTTAACTTAACCTCGAAATAGTTCCGTCCTTGAGTTCCCCTATCCAGCGCGTCTGGCCGAAGCAAATCACACTTTTTTTTTTTCCTGTCCTTTATCTCCAACGGTATAGAGGGCGGCGCAGGCCCCTCCCCTTTTTGAGAGAGCTTGGGGCTGTCGCCGAAAATCTAATCCGTTTTTAGAGTCCATTCCCTTTGCCGTCTTTGAGCGGCACCGTACCGGGTGATTTGCGTTTTTCTCCTTTTTCTTTTTTTCTTCCCCGCAAGATTTTGGCGGAAAATTTGCGATTCCCCTCTCCCGGAACCCCCCAGTTTTTTTTTCTGCGATCCAGAACTACAGAGCAAAACCTTTGCGCGGGCTGAGTTGATGCATATCTTCACTCCTGCACCGCCACTGCTGGACACAGGCTTCGCAGTTCCATTCGGCGTCACACAGCCGCGAATCATGATTTTTCTCCTCTCTTTTTTCTCAATAGACGCGCTGTCTTCCTTGGTTTTCCGCGTGCGTGCGAAAGCGATCATTCTCTTGGCGTTCAAGGGCGGCCTTTGTCAGAATTATACTGTGACAACACGCCCCCCTTCATTCAAGAGATAAAGCGTCGGTTGGGGCGAAGGGAAGGCGGGACGGACCCCCTTTTCCCACTCCTTCCGCGATGACGGATTCTTTTTCGCCGCGTTTCCCCAGTTCCTTGGCGGAAGCCGGCTTAGAAATGTTTCCCTTGGCCCTAAGCTTTTTTCTTTATTTCTCCTCATTCGAGAAGGCGAGGCCGTCCCCCCGGGCGTGCGGCGCCGTAGCGCTGGGGTATTTGACGACGATAGACGGAGAGGAATCCTGTCCCTTTTTTCGATGGTGGGCGTTCACCCCATGAAGGGAGCCGCCGTTTCTTAGTCCGAGCTTAAACAGGGTGGAGCACCGTAGCCGATGTCTCTTCCTCTCCCAGTTATCGAAAGGGTAGGTGCTGATCGCGAGGTTTTTTTTTTTTTTTCCGGAAAACGCCCGCTCCACAAGGGTACAGCGCAGGATGCGTCTTCTTCCAGTCATGGTCCCCACCCAAGTTGTTATAAGTCTGTGTAGAGGAGTGTAGCTAAAGCAGAGTCTTCAATCTCCCGGGCTCCGCCCAGATGCCATTGGCCTGGGGAACGCCTTTCTTTCGCACGCGATTAATGCCTCACCAGTTGCGTGGTAAGCTCGGCGCTGCGCCTTGCCGCAAAACAAAACGCGCGTTCTTTTCTTCCACCAAACTCGAAGGAGAACAGTCTTGCATTCATTTTAGTGAAACCAGGGAGATAATTGTTTTCTCTATCCAGAGACCATGATAGTGAATCCCCCCTCTATGGTGCAATCTTTTTCTACCTTTTTCCCTTGCGATGGCATTGAGATTCTCTCCAGAAATTTTGCCGGTGGACTACGGGGGGTTTTTTTTTTTTTTCTTTCACCGTTGATGATTGCCTTCCTGAGCCTCTTCTGTGGTAATAGGAGAGGTCCTTTTTGTTCTTCCAGTGAGGCCTGCATATGTCGTCTACCTTTCTCTCTTGTCCGAAGGACCGGCTCCTTTTCGCCCCCCTCGCCCCCGCAATGAACATTGCCGAAGTTTTTTTCCCATCGATGGTGCGCTGATATGGATAAACGTTCGGATTCGGGCTGGCCGCCCGCTTTTCGATTTCTTTTTTGCTGGAGGGCAGGAAGCGAGTTTTTTCCTTCGCATGCTTTTTTTTCTTCGCCTTGACCCTTCTCGCAATTTCGGATCCTCCCACCTCCCCTCCCCTTTTCGGGAGATGCTGGTCCACCATGCCCTTTTTTCTTTATCTCTGCTAAAGAACTATCGATTCTGTCTTCGTCGATTCGAGGCAAAGATCCTTGCGCGGTGTTTTTTTCTGACCCATGGGAATCGTGCGAGAGACCTTTTGGCTCGTTTGCAATTGCCGAATTGTAGACGGATTGTCCGCGCTTCTTTTCTTTCTCCTTTGGCCAGAGATTACTCAGCCTGGCCGTGTTTCGCGGCGGAGGAAATCGAGCTGTACCGTCCTTCTCCCCCTTCCTCGACAAGCAGAGGGGAGAGACTTCCCTATTTTCTTACGGATCGAGAGTCTCGCCGAAGTTGCTTTTTTCTCCGCCCCGAGGCCGGAAAGGCGACCGTACCCTCTCCCGCCCTTCCGACGGAAGCCAAGTGGGTCTTTAGTGTGCGGGAGGATGTGGTTGCTTTTTTTCCGCTATGCTGGCTGCTGGGAAGGAGGCGCTTTTCCGTCGGCTATCTGAGCGAGGATCTGCGCTTTTCCCCCCCCCGTTTTCATGGCGGAAGAGGTGGAGCTCTTCCTGGTCTCCCTAGGCTGAGAAGAGACGCGCCCTCCCGCAAATCCATAAGCACTTATGTTCAACGCCTGATTCCTCGGTAAGCCGCCGGGCGCGCCGCACGGTGCTTCCTCTGGCCCGTCGCCCTGATTGCGAGTAAGCTGTCGGTCTCTCACCCTTTTCTTTCCATCTACCTCGAGATCGAGCGCGGCGATTTTTCTTTTCTCTCCTTGTGAGCCCGATGCGGGGGGACTCGATTCCTTTTTTTTCGCGAAGCCCTCAGAAAAATCCCCCCTCCACTTCTCTCTTTAGGCTCCCGCTCGGAGGGGGATGGCTGCGAGTGGCTCTCCTGACAGGCATGGTGGGGATTCGGGATCGTTTTTTTTATTCCTTAATCTGCGTAGGCTGGCCACGTTTCGCTTGTTCCATCTCTGTCGTTAGGAGGCGGGAGTGGCGATCCAGCGCGATGACTTCCTTTTTTTCCGGCCGCGCGCGTCTCCACACACAAAGT
>Ga0179593_1692104_pt1 | contig 10729 bp, 14 predicted proteins | sample CZODoug2_1_08_16_FD_185931 | JGI IMG/M metagenome (GOLD analysis project Ga0179593, IMG submission 185931) | Vadose zone soil fungal communities from Angelo Coast Range Reserve, California, USA - CZODoug2_1_08_16fungal (PacBio error correction) | ecosystem: Environmental > Terrestrial > Soil >... | reverse complement strand
AAATTGCCCCTTTTTCCGTTTTCAGCTTTTTTTTTTCCTCCACCTGTGTCGGGTCGCCGATGCGAAACCCCCCCCCTCCCCTTCGAAAATTTTTCGCGCGCGGAACCGGACAAATCCAGGTTTTTCTCCCTTTTTGCCTTTTTTTCCCTTCGTCAATCATCTGCGGGCATTTTTTCCCCCCCTCCCTTTTTTTCGCACAGCGATGTGGCTTTCGGAAGAATTGAGGTTTTGCCTTTTGCTTCGTGACGACATAGACCATTCTTCTTGTCCGCCATCTGCTACTCCATTCCCCCTATTTTGAGGAATGTTATATTTTTCCTCCTTTTTCCGGTGTGATCTTTTCCTGAATTTGTCTTTGCAGCGCGGTTTTTTTTTTCCAAAAGACAGCCCGACCTTCCCTACGTTCGGCACGGACTCCCTTTTTTCTAATTTTTTCTCTTTTCCCGCGTGGTTCTCAACTCGGGTATGGAAAGTGGAAAAGAATATTTTCCCTTTTTCTTTAGGTTTAACAATACCCTTTTCGCTAAATTGCGGATTGATTACGGATCCAAATCCTCCCTTTCCCTTGAAATAATATTACCGGCGGCGGTGAGCGCCTTTCCTACTTTTCCCCTTTGGCCAGGGGCTTTCTGGGACCCCTTTTGAATGATTGTCATTAAATGGGGGTCTTTTCCCCCCTCATATCTGACTAAGGACCGCCGTTTTCTTCGGCACCCTCAGTCCCGATTTTTCCCCTCTTGAGATTGTTCCCAGCGTGGATCCCCCCTTTTTCTGCAGGGAATGAGTGACTCCCCTTCGCGAACAAGTGCATAAAGGTAGATGTTCCTTCCTTTGATATCAAGATCTTTTTTTCGTCTGAAATTGGACATCCGTACCTTATTTTAAGCAACAAAATCAGGAATGAAGTTAAATTTATGCCTCTTTTTCCCCCGCTTCCCCGATTCCCCACACCCCTTTCCCCTTGCGGGAAAAGAGGGATTGTACTTTCTGGAATTATGAGAGAGGGGGTCCCCCCCCCCTCTCTTTTCTACGACTGTCTTTCTAGAATGGGAGGCGCTTTTTTTGGAATAACTGGAATAGGAAACCCTTTCTGATTCGTGAGGGATAAGGATTTATTCTCTCGAGCGTTCGGGAAAATCCGCTTTCCTTTCTCCTGAAGCCTTCCCAACGGGAGAAGCGTATTGACAGATTTTTTTCCCTCTCCTTTGGCCAGGAGGGATGCCCTCCGGGGAGGTTTAATTCTTTTTTATTTTTTCTGGGCCGCCCCTTCCCCACGATGCGATGACTTCCTAAATTTTTTAACGGATGATGGCAGAAGCATTTCCCGAAGTTTGGTCTTTTTCTCATCCCGGCGAAGACATCGTTCCGGCGGAGGCAACATTTTTCCGGACCCGTACCTTCCCTTATGGATGCGCGGCGTTCGCTCCCGAAGTTTATGAAATCACCAAACCCTTTTCTCACAGCAATACGGTGAAGGCGCGCTCATTTTTTTCTGTTTTTCTCCCTCCCACGTTTTTCCCAACCTCGAAAATGCTGGCCAAGCAGTTTCCCCCCCCCCAAGATCAAAAACCCATCCTTTCTTTCACCGAAATGCGCGCGACAACCAGCCTCTCGCCTTCTTTTCCCTTCCTTCCCGATTTCCTCCCCGGAACAATTCGCCAAATTTGACCATTTCCTTTTTTGGTGGCGGCTGGCGCTCCCCGCCGACAGAACTGATAGTGGTTTTCCCCCAGTTTTTCATTTTTCCTTTCTTAAACATTTTTGCCGGCGTCCGTTTTCTTCGGAAGGCGAAAGAAACATCCTCCAACAGAACCTCCCCTTTCCCCCTCGGCAGCAGTCTCGCTACTCTTGCGTCTCCTGATAGAGCGTCAGCCTCCTCTTTCGACTCCCGCCATGCTCCTTTCACCCCAAATTTTTCTTTTTTTTTTCCTTGGTTGGGTATTGTGTCTGACCCCCGAAACAGAAAACAGAAACACTTTTTCCCTTTTAAGTCAGGTCTGGCTTGGGGTTTGTGTCCCTGGTGGTCCCCCCCGCCCCGGACTGTCTGGCGCCCCCTTTTCCGTACAAATGCCTCTTCCATCATCGGTGGGATTCCCTTTTTTTCCTAACCTGCCTAACACAAAGGCGCCCCTTTTTCCTAAAAGGGCGGATCTTCTCTCTTTGTTTTTTGGTCCCCTTTCAGTAAATGAAGGTTCCTGATGCAGGTGCCCCCCCTCTCAATTTCAAACCTTTTCCGAATGGCACCGTCCAAACTTTTTTTTTTTCGGATTCCCTTGAGCAGAAAGTCCCCCCCTTGAATGATTGAGATTTCCCCCCCCACCGGACCTCTCCCCCTTCCTATTCAACAAAGGATTCTCCAATTTTTTTGAGGGTGATTCCACCCCCCCCAACCACTCCCCCCGAGTGGTTTCATTGAGGATTCGCCCCAACTTGGTTTTTTTTTTCCCCCACACCTTCAGCTTCGGAGTCTTTCGCTACACGCGCGCAGCTTTTCCTCCCGCTAAAATGAATGTTAACAAAAATCTTTTTTTTCGCTTTCTCCTTAGCACATCTGCTCCCTTTCCCACGCAGGGCCGCCGGCCCCCTCGTGAAATAAAAAAGGACGGCCTCTTTCACGAGGTATCACCCCCCCTTGTTTCGTCTTTTTAGCGCCAGCGCCACCCCTTTTGACCATTTTTCTCCCCTGATTCCTTCATTTCGTACGCCTTTTTTTATTTTTCGCTTTTTGCGTTGTTCTCAGGATGGGTTTGATCTGGTTTTCCCTTCCCGGCCAGCCTGTCGAGGTTGGGGCCTTTCTTTGACCCGCAGGAGGTTTTTTTTGGTGTTGGTGGAATCTTGAGCGTCTTTTTTGTGGCAAAACGACCCACCGCCAAGTGCTGGCCAACTTCGTATTTGTTGGTTATTTTAGCCTCCCCTGTAGGGGTCCTTTCGGGTGAAGAAGGTTACAGCCCGCCTCCGCATAGACTCTGGTGCGGTTGCGAACCGATGGCCCTTTCTTTTCCCCCTCCCCCTTCCTTCCTTTGAAAAAATTTCTTGACCTTCTTCTAAATCGATAGGACAGATCAGTAAGTGAAATCCTCGGCCCCCCCCCTCCCCGATCTTTTTTTCCCCTCGACGTCCTTCCCTGAAAAATGCTCCGACCTCGTCGCCAAGTTTCTTTCTCCCCACAGCGATTGCCCCCCCCATTTCCCGCCTGACTGGTGAGATAAAATTCCCCTTTCTTCCCCCCCCTTTCCCCACCGGCGCCCACCATTTTGCAAGTTCAAGTTCAAACCGATTGATGCTCTCTTTAGGTCCCCCACCTCATCACTTCGTCCCTCGCACCGTTGGCTTCCGTGATCAACCCCCCCCCCCACCCAACCCCCCCCCCCCCCCCCCCCCCGATAGCCCGGCTTGGTCCTTTTTCGTTGACAGGGAACCTGGCCTTCTGAATTTTTGCTATTCGGCGAAGGCCGCCTCCCTCCCCCCGGCAGGAAGAGGGTTTCCTCCGGCCCAGTATGGCCAAATGCCCTTCCCGACTTGGACGAGCCATGTGCCCTCTAGAAGCAATAGAAAGTGATCCCTTTTTTTGCCCCCCCCGCCTCCACCCTCCACGCCTCCGTTGCCGATGTTTTCCCCTTCTTTTTTTTCCACAGATCGTTTTGCAATCGTCACTTCACCCCGCCGGAAGATTGTGCCCTCCGGTCCTGATGTTTTCTTATGCGCGTGCACCTGCCCAGGCCATAATCAACAAGCTTTTCCAGAAGTGCAGCGCCCCCTTTTTCCCCCCACCTCTTGCCCCCACCCCTCAAAAAATCTCTTATTTCCCGCGCAGGGAATTTCCTTCGAAAAGACCTTTCTCACTTTTGTCCCCTTCTGGAGTCTTTTTCCTGTTTCTTCTGAAATATGCTTGGAGTCATGACCCCCTCCTGGATTTGAGAAACAACCTTTTCGTGTGTTTCCCAAGCCTGCGTGCCGCCGAACCTGAGCGTTTTTTTTTCTGGATTGGTTCTTTGAGAACAACTTCCGACGAAATATGCCGGATGGCATTCTTCCGCAGTTTTCCCCCTTTTTTTTTCCTGGCAATATAAACATTCCGCCAAAAATATTTCCCCCGATGAGAGAGATGACCTCTTTTTTCTATGTCGTCACGACAAAAGCACCCCTTTTTTTTCTCCTCCGTCGGCCCCTGTTTCGAAAAAACGCATGGAGGTGTCGTCTTCCTTCTTTTCAAAAAAAGGAGGTGTCTCGAGCGAAAAACAGGAAGTTTTTTTTCTCCCACCCCCTGTGCATTGCAGTCGGACTTTGGTTTTCGCCCCTGCGGATAAAAATGGATATCCGGCTTTTTTTCCTTATGAGCTATATATATAATGTTCATCCCCCTTTTTTATCATTTTCAAAATACCATCAACTTTCCCGAAGAAGGCGAATGGGTGAGCCTCTTTTCTACCCTTTCCCCCCCAAGTTTCAGATTTTTTTCTGAAGAAATTTTTAGAGAGAGAACCCCCAGGTTGTTGGATACGGCCTCTCTCTCCGTTTTTTCCCCTTTTGCATTCTTTTTCCCTTTTTTTTCCATTGTTAAGACGACACCTCCATCGGTTTCCCCCCCTTTACGACACGACTTTTTCCTGGAGTGAGTTGGAGTGAAGAAATTTCTCCCCCGTCGTGTTAGCCCATTTTTGGCGGGAATGTTCCTCCTCCTCCTTCGCCGGAGTGAGGTCTTTCTAATTTTAGGTATTTGGAAGATTTCTTCTCCAAGCCCTTCCCCCCCGTATTACGCTCCGGTTCGCTTCCCTCAGTGACAATGAATTAGATGGCAAAGCACCCCCCCTGGCGTTATGGTCATCCAAGCATATTGCCAGCTTTTTCCCCCCCAAAGAATCGACGATTCGGGCCTTTCCTTTCTTCCCTCCCCGAATTTTTCGCGAGGGAGTTGAAATGTGGACCGCAGGTGCTGTGGGTGGCATCCCTTTTGCCGAGGAGGCCCCACTACTGGGACGTGGGTCTTTTTTCTTTGGCTTTCTCGCATCCGAAATCCAGGCAGCCCCCTGAACCTGGTCCTTCAATCCGTTTTGCCCTTTCCGATGCAAAACGGACGTGTCTCCATGACCACAGCGGAAGGAGGCGTTTTTCCCGCGACCCGTCTTTTTTCACGCACGCGGATTCCTTCCTTGACATTTGGCCAGCCGGTCCCCCTTTCTTGCAGAAGCACACCCTTCGTCCTGCGTTCCCCCCTTTTCTTCATCCGCTGAAAAAAATGTCTCCTCGTAGAGCATTCCTTCTGTTTATGCCCAAGAAGGGACTTCCTTGCAGAGGCAAGGAAGCCCCTCTTGGATTTTTGACCCTGTTCCCAATTTTCTCAGCAGAGGTTTGGCATCCCTCGTGCATAGGGATTTCTGCACGGGTGGAGAGGGGGGCCTTCCCCCCTTTTTTACAGGTTTCCTTTTTCCCTTCCATCCGCGGGCGCTGGCGGCTCCTCAGACTGACACTGCCAGCTTGAAAGATGGGACCTGACTTCCCCCTAGGCGGGCGTGCCTTTTTCCTGCATGCAGGATGCGATTTTCTTCCTGGACGGTTAAAAATCTTGCTTTTTTAATCTATACCCCCCCCCTTTTTCACTTTATGATGGAAGAAGGGCCCCCCCCCTTTTAGAAGTGTGCTTTCCAGACGCACCCTCCCCCGTTCGGTTTCACGGCGGTGCTGCGGGCTGTAACATTGCGAACCCTCCTGATCCAGCCAGCCCTTTTTTTTTTTTTTTTTTTTCTGCTTCCCCCCTTTCTCCAAGAAACCAAACAACCCTACTCTTTCCCCCCCCCATGTTAATCGCAGCATTGGCGGTGGGTGCTTGCTTCTCTCAAGATGCCACCAACACCCCTTTCTCCTTTTTCCAAACTATTTCTTTCTCTTTGATTGACCGAAGAGCAACCCTTTCTTAACAAGCAAACCCATGAGAGAATTTTTTCCCCCCCCAGTATGACAAATGAAGGACACTTTTACCGAAAATGAGAAATTCCCCCCCTTTCGCCAAATGCGTCTGGGGTTGGTGGCGCTGGCGCTCTCCCTCGAGAAACCGCCGACAGACCCTTTAAACAGGGACGGCTTCGGCTCCTCCCCTTTTGCTTTTTTTTTCAATGTCAATTGAGCAGATGATTTTTTTTTCCCATCCGCGCTCGTTCAACCAGACCGCTGTCTTTTTGAGATTTTCAAAGGAAGAGCGCCCTCTTTCCCGTGTAGCTCAATTGGACCCCGAAGATGGAAGGGTGTGGGTTCTTCTTTTTTCAACTCTGAGAATCAGCCTCTGGCACTTGGTTCATGTTGGAATCACCCTCAACCCACGAACACTTGGAGAATCTTGTTTTTTTTTTGGTTTTCCCATCATCAAGGGTGGGGCCCTGGCGCAAGAAATCCTTGCCTAAACACTTTTTTCCCCCCTCAATTTTCTTTTTTGAATAGTAACAGAATAGTGGACATCCTCCCTTCCTGGAAGGAACCCTTCAATAATACTCCTTGATCATAAAAAAAAATTCCTGAAGGTCGCCGTTCCCCGATTCCCCAATCTTCCGTCAAAAACCGAGATGACGAATTTCCCGAATGGGTTCGGATTCTTGCGCCCTTTCCCAAAACTTGAAGGATTGAGATTCTTTTTTCCCCCCCCCCCCCCCCCGATTAACCTTCCCAAGTGTTCCTGGTTTCTGTTCTTTCCCCCATTTTCAGAAGACACTTCCCCCCCCCCCCCAGACGTACCTCTTTTTTTTTATTGAGGATTTAAAACTCCCCCCCCCCCAATGGTGCGCATGGCTTTTTCGAAACCCACAACTTCAGCTTTTCCCTGGATACACCGGCCAAGAGTAGCGGCTTCTTCCCTTTTTCCTTTACAACATTCGGTCAGCGGTCTTTTGAGCGCGGGATTGGTCCCTGACCCGCCCCTTTTTCCCTCCTCCCGAGCAAAAAATTTCTATTCATGCTTTTTTATGAAATAAACCCTTTTCCCAGATTCCCCTTCTTCTTCCCCTCAGGAGGGCGGTTCCCTCCACAAATTGAGGGAAGCCCTTCTTCCCTTTCAACGGAGCGATTGGTTCCTTTCCCCTTTCATTTTCGTACGACCTAATCGCTTTCGAGGAGGATGGTTTCTCTTTCCAAGGACTGGTCTTCCTTTCGGTCAATCCAACTGCTTGCGCCAGCCTTTCCCGCATGCCGGTTACGGCAGGCGGGTTTCTCTTGGGCCCCTCTGCTATTAACATGGTTTTGGTTGATTTTCTTTTATTTAGCTTACGGCCGCGCCTTGATACGGTCGAGTTTAAGAAGGGTTACCAGTCTCCGCAGCCGTGACCTTTTCCGCCGTTGTGCCCCCCGGTTTCATTTCAGCCGGCCTCCAAACTTCTCTGGCCAAGCAGTCCCGTTTTTAACGTTCGCTTTTTTTTCAATTAATTCCTTGAAATACGTGCAGAACCTCTTTTTAACGCAACGGAAAGCCCTGGAGTCAATTCAGTACCCTCTTTTCCCCCCCCTCCTCGCTTTTTTCGCCTTTTTAGCGCGGCGATGCCCGCCGTTTGGATTGCGCTCAAAGTTACCCGCCTGCTCTGATAATCTCCGCCAGCCCCCCCCCCCTAATGATTTTCCGATTCTGTGCCAAAAAGACTGCTTCTCTCCTCCTCTTTTGCCCCGAACGCGTCGTAATACAAAAAAAATCACAGGGGGGAGTCCGTTTACCCAGACGTGGAAGAGACATCCGGGAACCTTTCTGATGGAGAGCCCTTTTTCCCGCCGCCTCTTCATGAAGAGGGTATGTCCCCCCCGAAGGAAAGAACAGAGATGTTTCCCCAGTTTTTTTCCCCCTCCCTTGACGAGCAATGCATCTCCCCTAACTGATGAACTTGTAGCCTTTCTGGATGTGGAAATCCCTTCTCCTTTTCACCCCCCCGCGCCCCTTTTCCATAGTCACTTCTTCAAACGTCTTTTGGTGCGGTGGTCGGCCTGCGGCGATGCTTTTTTTTTTGGCAATTCTGGCCCCCAGGTAAGGACTTTACTCCCCTTCCAAGTACATCCCCCCCAATGGTGGACCAAAAAATCCCCCCCCCACGGCGCGTCTCGCACCGGCGAGTTTTTGGGCCTACTCTTCGAAAAGACTTTCGGATTGGATCCGTATTTTTCAATTAGTCGAGTTTCCCGGTCTTTTTAATAGTTGGGCTGTTTTCGTTTCAACCCCTTAAAGAAAACTTGGGGTTGGTTCCTCTCCAAAGAATTTCCTTTTTTCTCGAAGTAAGGGCCCTCCTAAATTTGCGATCCGTCCTTTCGTTTAGCGCTTTTTTTCGGCCCTCTCAATTCTGACGGTGGCATGGTTTTTTCGAAGGGGAAAAGTCCCCCCATTCCGCCAAAAAATATTTCCCCCCTCTTTTTCCCAGCTGGGACATTGACGTGGCCGAACTCCTGCAGGGCACCGGCGGGCAAAACACTCTTCGGTTTTCGTTACTGCCAGAAGATGATTAAGCCTTGGTCCTGGGCTCTGGCCATAGTCTTTTCCACTGAATTCCCCCTTGTCGCGCGCGAACCCCAAATGACAGGGCTTTTTGTTTCGGAATCGGCGACCCTCCCCCCCCAAAAATTTTCGGAGGAGGGACTTTTTGGGGGGACTCCCCGATAGAGAGGGTACTTTCCCCTCTCCTTCTGACCCAGTCAGACCCATCAAAGGAAAGGCTTCTTTCCAAATTAGGGCAGATTAGAACAGTAAGCATTTTAAGAAAGAAGAAAACCCTCCCCCCTCAACTTCCTTGGGGTCTCTCTTCCCCTAAGAGAGAAGAGGGTCCATCTTGACAAAAAAGGTCCTCAATCCCAGCTTATAGAGAAAAAAAATTTACCGGTTCGGGGAGGGGAAGAAGGCACATATTTTTTTGGGAAAGGAAGGGATTTCTTTTTTTTTTTCTAGCTGAAAGGGAAGGACTCGAAGAAGCAGGGTCCCAAGATGGGGGGAGCTTTTTTTCTCCCCTTTCAATTGAATTAGAAGGATATACTTCCAGCCGGCAAGAGTGGCTCTCGAGGGCGCGCCCGGACCAGCGCAGAACCCATTCCCTTTCGCTTTTCCCGGTTCGAAGAGGGTGAACGTGGCCACTACTTGAGATTTTGGCAACTTTTTTAAAACGGAGGTATGGCCTTTTACGCCTTGGGCGCAGCCACAACTCTTTCTTTTTTCATACGCGAGATAAATTTCCTCCCCCCAATCCGAAAGATCTTTTAGACGCTTTTTCTTTTCTTTTTTAAACATTCTCCTCTTTTCGCGCCGTGGTTTCCCCCAACAGGGAAAGGTGAGAGACCCCCGTAATAAGGCTGGTTGATTATGTCCTCTGCTTCACCCCTTCTCCGCCAATCAAGGGCCCTGTTTTTCCCACACACTTTGCCCCCAGCTTCGGGCCTTCCAATCTTTACCTTTTTTTCATGCCTCTTTGAGATTGTCCCAGCGTGGTTCTTCCAACAGCGGCAACGGAGGAGTGAATGCTTTTCAGAGCGACAAGTTCACCCTTCTTCATGCAGTTGAAGCGGACGCGGACAGAGAGGTGAGTTCCGTTTCGAAGAAAACACTAGTCCTTGTTTTTTCTTCCGACAGCGAACCAGATCGCCGCAATCATCGTCGAGCCGGTCTCCCCCTTACCACGACGGGATCTATCTGGAATTTTTTTTCTTTCCCCCTTTTTTGACGATCATGACGGGGCTTCCTGGCGGCGTTTCTTCTCCCACGCGTTTCTTGAAAAATCATCGTTTCTTGGGCGGCCGGGGCGGACATATCCTTTTTATCAGGCGGGCCTCCCTTTTTTTTGCCTCGCTTTTTCCTAACTGCAAAACGGGCGACTCTTCAGAACTGCGGCTGACTGAAGGACTCTCCTCTTTTTAACCTTTCACGTATTTCACGGAAGGCCCTCCCTATGCGATGAAGAGCCTCTTTTTTTTCAAGGGATGCGGGCCTCCCTTCCTTTCCCCCCAGTTAGCCCTTTTGACCGCGCACCACGCGGTTTTTCGGACCTTTTTTCCAAATTGTGCTTTTCTTTCACTCTCCCCTCCCCCTGCAGAATATGTTGGTTCAGTACTAAAAATAACCGAGTTAGAAATAAACCCCCCTTCAAAGCAAAATCCTCTTTCCACCAACACCCCGCCTGACGGGCGCCTTTCATGAGGGGCGCACCCAACTCCTTTGACCGACGAGCAAAAACCAAGATCACCCCCCCCCCCCTAACCTGCGATCTTCCCCTACCGGAAGGGCAAATGAAGGCCCCTCCTGAAGGAAATTATGACACCGGAACAATTACGCCTTGGTCAGCGCCGGGGAGACATCCCTTTCCCCGGGTTTTTTACTACCTATTAGTGGGGGAACTCCCCCTTCTCGGAGTCCATTTGTTATTTTCCTTTCTTTTTGCCGGCGGCTGCGTTCCTTCACGAATTCGGCCGTTGCTGAACGATGTTTCTTTGAAGGCCGAAGCGCTACTCAATTATCCTCCCCGCCGAGCTGAAGGTTTTCCTCCGCAACATTTGGTGTTGACCTCAATGAAACCATAGTTTTAGGATTTTTTTGATTTCCACACAATAAAAACAGAACATCCCTTAGAATATTGTGAGGGACTCCTGGTCTGGCTGGGGTGTGTCTTTTTTTCCCAGCCAAACCAGAAAAATGACGTCTGGTCCCCAATTCCGTTAAATGCCTTTTCTTCCATCATGAGGTTGTTTCCCCCCCTCTGGTATCCCCGCATAGGTCCCGGAGACCTTA
>Ga0179593_1544238_pt1 | contig 10729 bp, 16 predicted proteins | sample CZODoug2_1_08_16_FD_185931 | JGI IMG/M metagenome (GOLD analysis project Ga0179593, IMG submission 185931) | Vadose zone soil fungal communities from Angelo Coast Range Reserve, California, USA - CZODoug2_1_08_16fungal (PacBio error correction) | ecosystem: Environmental > Terrestrial > Soil >... | reverse complement strand
TCCTATTGCGTCGTTTTTTTTGCACTCTCCGCCTTTTTAATACCGTCGAACTTTTTTGCAGTCACTGATGCAGCGAGTTTAGTTGCGCAACAATCGTATCCATTTCTTCTTTCCCTTGCGCTCCATGCAGAAACTCAGAAAGAAGTCCATCTTTACCTTCTTATCTACTGTCCTTTTTTTTTTGGCGGTGGTAATTCGCTCCTTGGGGTGCCAAATTCCTGATAGCACCATTAACCTATTGAACACCCCCCCCTCCCCTTTCAGTATGTCAAGTCTTAGCCACCCCTAGACTCCCTTTGTCAGAGAAGTGGCTCCCCCCTTTTGGAAATCTTTAAACTCTCTCCTCTGACGCGGTTCCAGTCCTGAATTCCCCCCCTCTCCCCTTTTTCCCATAATGCCTCTCCTTCTGACGATAATCCATAGCATCTGTCGTAGGTTCCTCATCCCTTCCCGCTTTCGTCTTTCCACCCCCAATTTCGAAGCATGAAAAGTGATGCACTGCAAAATTACCCCGCAAAGATGGTCCTGAAAACTCAAGATCCATAGAAACGATTTTTTCTTGTTAAAGCTTCCCCTTTTTCCCTTACACGAGGCATCTTTTTTGAGCAAGTACGCTTTCTCTTTTTCCCAAATTTTCCCCTTCTTCTGGCAGGATGTTTCCCTCAGGGAATTACCCGTCCCCCCAACCTTTCTTTTTCTTCATCTTCTGGTACTTCCCCTTCTCGTTGCGGATAGCCCATAGTCCCCCCTCTTTGATGATATGCGACAAAGGTTTCTCTTTCCCTATCTCACCCGTCGGACAGCCGCCTCTCTTCCTTCAGATCCCCTCTTCCTCAACTTGAGGATTGGATTTTTTTGCCCCTTTCCGAAGCCGAACAATTCGCTTTCCTGCAAGTGAAGGCCGCTGCGCGATTCCCCCCCCCCCCCAAAGCAGGTTGCCCCCCCCCATCTCCCCGCTTCATGCGATTCTCCCCCAGATCGCCAGAAGGGATAAATTACCCCTTTTCAGTTGGCCCGGTCCCCCATGCCCCGACTAAGGTTAAACCCTGACTTCCCCCGAAAACAAACCTGTCAATGCTCCAACGGCCGCTTGCTGTGTTGTAAAGCCCCCCCATCCTCCATGACGGCAGGCAAGCCCTTTTTTCCCCGTAGCGTTATGGGGCCAGCGTCCATCTTCACCCAAGCCACCTTTCCCCACCTTCCAAACTTCTTCCCCGTTTGACGGTGAGCCAATTATTCTTTTGATACTACTACAGCGTTTCCCCTCCCCCGATGCGCAGCCTTTTTTGCCACGATAGAGAACCAGCAGACCTCCGCTGATTTTTTCTGTTCCTTTGATTTTTCTGACGCCAATGTTTCGCTCCTCGAGGATGAGAACACGGACCGCAGGTGTTCCGCCTACCGAAACAGGCCCCTCTTCAGTCCTTGATTGTATTTTCCCTTCCCTCTGCTTGAATTGTCCCACTCTTTCATGCAAAGAATAGGTTCACTGTTTCCCTCTCTACCAATTGATACGCTATGCTCCCCCCTTCGAGTCTTTTCCGGTAATTTACCAATCCCCTTATTTCTTTTTCATGAACTTCCCCCCTTTCTTTTCATATTGGTAATTGACGGTCTACAGCGTGTCTTTCTCTTATTGATATCTTTGGCCACAACGTCCATTTATAATTCCCACCCCCCCCCGTAGCGCTTCCGACTTAGTGATATGTCCCTATTTCAGACCTTCCTCTTTCACCCTGCTCCATTTCCTAAACCTTCATTTTTTCTCTCCCCCGCTTCAAAGCGATGGGAAGATCGCTGCTCTTTTCGAGTTTCCGCGTATAACATGTTGATTCCCTTCCCCCATGATCGGTGGATGGAACAATTGATCCCACCTACCCCTTTTTTTGAATGCTTCCTTCCAAATTGGCGCCTTCTTTAATCCTCCGGTTGTTGTTGTTTCTGAGATAAAATATCGCCAATTTTTTCCCTTTCAATTCCTATCCCTAGTATGTCCGTCTTTATCCCATACCGAATAGGTTTTTTCCCCCTTTTTCCCAATCTCCCTCCTGACCTTTCCCTAGCAGGAGATCTTCCTCTACCTGGGCGCAGAGTGGGCGAATACCCTTTCCTATTCTCTCCCTTTTAATGGCTCCTCCCCCCTCTTTCGAGTTCTACCACCCATTTCTTAGACATTTTTTTTTCCCATCCTATGTTGCGAAGATATCACGCTTCCCCCACGCTGAGACATTCTATATAATAATATACGAACCCCTTCAACGCTTTTCCCTTTCCTCCCCCACGGCAGATCTTTTCACTTTTATGACCGGCACATGCGTTTTCTAGACTTTGTTTCTTGGTAGCTGTTTTTTTTTACTTTGCATTGCACCCCCTATTTGAAAAATAGTCAAGGCTCTTTCTTCGCAAGATCCTTTCGTCCCCAATCAATACCCTTCCCCTTAAGTAGCGTTAGACGGTTGATGTCCCATCTTTTCTGCCAGTTCTCAGCCTTCTTTCCCCTAGATGGCGTTTAAATTAAGACGACCCCCCCCTATCACCCACCCCCTTTCCCCCATCCGAAGCCCCTGGTTCTTATAGGTCAACTCATTTTTTCTGATGTTCTAGTTAGTTCCCCAGTCCCTTGGCCACTCACCTGACCTCTCGTTTGGCGCGGAGATGGGTTTTAGCTCTCCGTTTAGCTTTTTTTTTTTCTTCATTAAACTGGACGGATTTTCACCCTTTCTTCGTATTTTTTGTCCCTACACTCTAGGCCGTTGTTAATCTTGTCTTCCCCTTTTCGGCGCCTGAATTTCTCTTTGTCCTGCGTCTTCCATAAGCGGTACCTTTCCAGGGGGGTGTGGGTTCATTCCCTTTCGTCTCTGGGATAGTCCCCCCTTTTCTATTGCAACCCTGCCCCTTTTGCCTAACTTGCAGGAAAGTTTCACGGCTTCGGCATTCCCTTTCTTTCCTTCTCTTTTCTCCCAATACCTACGTTCTTCTATTATTCTTGACGGATATTTGTTACGGACTCGGTGGTTTTTCTTTTCACAGTTTTCGTTTCACTTTTTTCTCCCTCCACCTCTCGAGTCTGCGCACTCGATCGCGATGGCTCTGGTTTGACTCTCAATAGCGGCGATAACATTCATCCACTTACTTTTTTGTGATCATGACAGGCCCCCCTTTTTCCGCTGAAGGGGAGGCCCGTATTTTCCCAGTGAGCTTCTATTCATAGGAGTCCCTCGCTGTTCGTTTCTTCCTTTAGTCGTTTTCGGTCTTTCTCCTTAGCCTCCCCTTTGAACGTGGAACAAACTTTTGTTTCTTTTTTGAAAGCCTCTTTTTTCCCCCCCCCATCATTTTTTTTTCTGCTTTTATGTCCCCGTCCCTAACCCCCCCACCCCATGCTTCCTTTCCCCTTCCTCCTATTGCCTACAAATAGGTCTCGACCGGTTTTTCAGACTTTTGCAGGAATTTCCCCCCCCACAGTTCCTTCCTTCGAGAGGACGATGAAGTAGGTGGCGGCGTTTTCAATATTAAATACTTTCCGGCAACAACTGTATGGCTTTTCCAGGTTGCTTGACATTGCTTCCCCCCCCTGCAACCAAAAATCCGACTTCTACTGGAAAAAGTATCCCCCCCCCGTTTTCCACTGGTATTCTTAGGATTGTATGCAGGAGCATACCCTCCCTCCTCCGTCTCAACCTTTTCCCCTCCCCCTCTTGAATGGCGTTTCTTCGGACTTTTCTCGTTGCGGATAGTGAAGCGACTCCTTTTTTTTCTTCTCACTTTCTCCCTGATCTAGCGATGTTACCCTCTGTTGTGTTGTTTTTTTTCCCTTTCATTCAGTCTTTCTTCCTTGTCCTTTCTCGCACCCCAAGTCCGAAGAACAGTCCCCCAGGCAGTCACTGATTAATCGCGTGTTCTCCTCTTTTCGAAAAATCGCCTGATTAGAGGTCCCTTTGTGGTCTTTTTTCACTCCTACACGACACTCAGCAAGTCTCCTCGTTTGATATCTAATGTTTTTCTGTTGGGTGGGGTTGTTTCCCTCCCACGGCGGGATCACCGCTTTTCTCACCAAATAATCCCCCAGCCTTTTCCCTTGATCATCAAATATTCTCCTGCCCGAGCTATCGTCCTCTCGTCCCCCCTCTCTTTCCTCCTAGCTTTGGAAATCTTAACCATTCTTTTCCTCTTTCCAGTTAAGGATCCCTTTTCCTAATGACGATGGGTTTAATCGTGGCCCCCCCCGATGTGTTCCTTCCTTTTTTTTTAGGGGTCCTCTCTGTCCTGTAAAAGATTTGCATTGATTCCGATTCTTCTTCACCAATTCCGCCCTCTGAAAAGTGTGATTCCCCTCCCACATTTGTTTTCCGTGGTTTTTAACTCCTTCCAGTCACAGAAACGATTTCTTTCAGAAAGCCGATGAAAGGAGAGGGTGATAAGACACGACGCTCTTCTCTTTTGAGCAACTCCAAATGTTTTTTGCATCGGATTTTCCAGTTCTTCGAGTGAAGTTCCTCTCGCTTTTCTAATCTACCCCCCCTGAAGCTTTTTTTCAAGAGATTGCGGTACGCTTCGTCCTCTCGTGCGGATAGCCCATGTCCAAGACCTTTTCTCCCCCTTTTTTGACCGATGCCGCTCCCCCTTCTCTGGCCACTTTTCCAAAAGAGCCGACTCCGACTTTTCCCTTTTTTTTCCCTGGAGGGATTTTTTGATTTTTCCCCTTAATGCCGAAAGCCGAAGTCCCCGCAAGTGAGGCGCTGCGCGTCGAGCCAAACTCTCCCCTCTCCCCAGAGGTTCCCTCCTTCCCCCTGAGAAAATAAGTAGATCTTAAGGCCAAACCCTCAAGTTGTGTTCTCTATTTACCTCCCCCGTTCCCCCTCCTTTCAGCGCCGAAAACAAACCATCCACTGACAAGATTGACAAGGCCTTTTGTTTTTCCAAGGCCCCAACCTTACGTCCACCTACGGACCCCCTTTTTTCCCGCAGTTTCTTCCATTTGTCCTTTCTCAATGAACCCATGACCAACGCTCCCTTCTACACAAACCATCTCCGCGCCAAACCTTCCCCCCATTTTGCAATACTGAGGAATTACTTACCCTTTCCCTCCCCCGACCCCCCTGTTAAAAGAATTTCGTGATTTTGAATCTTCTTCGGATGTTTTTTTTGTCATTTTATTCCCCCTACCAATCGGGCGCTTCTTCCTCGAGCTGAGAAAACTACGTCCCCCTCCTTTTTTTTCAGCCTACTAAAGCTCTGCAGGTCAATGGTTCAGCCCCTGTCCCCCTGATCTCGCCCCTCTGAATAGTTCCAAAATTACCTTTGTCAAAAGAAATAGGTTCACCCCCCCCCCCCAGCTTTACCCAAGTGAGTCCCTTTATATCTTCTCCCCCCCCAAGCGATTCTGTTCATAATGTACAACTTCACTCATGGGAGTCCTTTTTCCCCAAAGGCGTTTCCTTTTTCGTACCTGATATAGAATTCCCCATTAGAGTTCAGCTTGAGATCTTTTGTTAAATCCGGGGAGAAGTACATGGGGCCCCCCTCTTTCCTTCTTTTCTCTGAATATAATTTTTAGTAAAACCCAGCTGCGCCATTACCCATTTATAAGACCCATGGGAGCTCCTTTTCTTAATCCAGTCCCTGTATAGAGGTTGCGCGTATATTTTTCTTCTCCCCGATAGGTGTTCCGATCGTTGAGCTTTCTTCCCCCTTGACATACAGAGTTTTTTCGTTTTGCGCAAGTCAACTAAAATTTTCGAACTCTCTCTTTGGAGACTTTTCCCTCCTTTTGATCCCTTTAACTAAGTAAAACAACCGTCCCCTTTTCGATGTCCGTATTTTTGGTCTCACGGTTCTTCCTACTTTCCCCCTCTCTGGTGACTTTTCCTTTTCCTCTACGAATCGAGAAGGCTTCCCCCCACTGCTTCTTCTTTTTCCCTTGAAGGTGTCCCCTCTTCTCTCCTTTTTTCAGCGTTGTCCCTACCCTTTACCAAAATTATCCATCCCTCTTCTTCCCAGCGCTCTTTTCTTGTTACTTGTGGCCACATCCTGGCCCCCTCTCCCTCTTTCCCCATATCTCCCCACATTCCCCTTTTTCCAACACTGGCAGATACTCAATATTCCTTTGGAATTATGCCCGGCACCTTTCTCTTCTCCTGGTTCTGATCTTTTTTCCAGGTTTGGAACTTTCTTTACCCCGTTTCATATTTTCCCCCTTTGGTAGAAGATTTCCTTTTTTTCCCAAATCCATAATTGCTCCCCCCCTGACTGAATCGCGTTATACGTTCGGTAGTTTTCCTCCCCTCTGTTGTATCCTCCCCTTCAAAAGCATCTCCATCGGCGGTCCCAATGGTCCTCCCTGCCCCCATCACTCAAAAAATCGTTTCAAAGGACTGGTTAGATCTCAGGTCCTTCCCTTCTTAAAATAGATGGTTTTATTCTCCCTAGCTGTGGTAGTATCCCATCTTCCATCTGTATTTCATGGAGAGTTCCTTCATGTTTGTTTTATTTTTATCAGTTTAAGTTTTCTGTGTTTAGTCAGCCTTCCCCCATGGACATCTCTTCCGTATTTTGATTGAATCTTTTATGTTTGGACCCCGGCTTTGTCACTTTTTTCGTTCTCTCCTGTATTCTTTTTCTAAATAAGAGGCTGGGAGAGACGGCCCCCTGCAGGATGGTTGTGGGTAATGATCCCTTTCTTCATTTCCTGTTCAGATGAGATCTGCGTCTCTTTCAAATGATTTTGAAGCGAGTCCTACCGGGACCTTTTTTCTACTGAGTCCGGCTCCAATGTTTAACTTTTTTCTTTCTTTCTGGGAAAAGTGGAAGGCGTCGGTGCCGCCCTTTTTTCCGCGGCATCGGTCACGTTGTCGCTATATTTTCTTTTTTCCTCCCATTTTTCCTATCAGAAACTCTTCCCCTCAGATTCGCTTGATGGATTATTTTGACTATTTTTCTCCTTCCTTCTCCTCTTCTTTCCCAGACCTTCCTTTCCCCCCCCAATGAAGCTGAAGGTTTTTTGTACCTTCTCAAAAGAGAGCCCTTCCCTTTCTCCCTTTTTTTTCTTATACGTCTCCTTCAGCCGAGGATGTTGTCCTTTTTTTGAGTTTTCATCTTTGTACCTTTTTATTTTGCACGTGCATCCACCCTTCCCCTTTTGAATATGGCGTTTTTTCCTTTCATCACAAATACTTTCTGTATTGCCTTACCTCCACCTTTCCTTTTATCGGCAGCTACTTCCCCCAAATAGTCATTTCGGTAACAGCCCTTTTGGATCAGGGAACTGGACAGATTCCCGTCTCCCCTTTTCCTTTCCCTTATCTGAAGTATTAGGAATCCTCTTTTTTTTCCCTACTTTTCCTTTCTAGAAATAATTTCCCCAAAGGCTGTCCATGGATGTAATTTCGCCTCTCTGCTTTAGTTGGAATCGCTTACAAAACCGCCCACAACTCAGGAATCCCCCCTCCTGGCCCCCCCCCCCTCGTTCTCTTGATTCTGTCTTTTCTTTTGAGCATATACCCAAGGTCGAATCGTCTTATTTCCCCGCCACTCCTTCTCCTTGTCTTCGGAATTTTTCTTCCCGATAGTGCAGCGACTCGTTGATCTTCGACCTCTCTTCTCCACTCCCTTTCATCTCTCTCCTTTTTTAGAGCTAGGTATTGTCTCATCCAGGCGTCTCAGGATCACCTGTCCTCGCAAACTCCCTCCGAAAAGGCAGTCACTTATTTCGCGTTCGGAGAAGAAGTCCTTCCTTTAAACACTCCCTTTATCCGGGACCTCTGCTCTTCCTCCTCCTCTACAGAATCACCTCCCCAATCGCAAGTCCAGTTTTTCTCCTCTTTTTTCAATTGATTCGTTCCTTTCAAGCAAAGGGTCCAAATCGAAGTATTTAACACCTCCCCATTGCCGCGGAAATATTTATTCATCCCTCAAATTTCTTTCGCCTCCCACCTATAAGGACTCTCTTCTTGTTAAGAGCCTTTTCCCAATCTTTAAACCGTCTGCTTTCTGATGACCCATCGCCCGATTTTCTGATCCTCTTCTCCTCCCCTTGAAGCAGGTGGTATGCTGTGCCGGGGAATATGAGAATCCCCTCCTCCCCCCTTCTTTGTTTCTTCAACAAAGCATATTCCCGAAGCTTGAAATTCCCGTGCATTTCCTCATCAAGTGGTCAAAGGACAGACAACTCAGCCGAAAACCCTTCCCCCTCCCCTAAACTCTCCGCCTATGAAAATCTTGTTGAAGCCTTTGCTTTGTCTTCCCTTTTCGCTTCAAATTGCCTCGCCTTCTTGCAGGATGCGCCAAGCCGGCTTCCTCCTCCGGTATCGCCGCTCGCCTTCCCCCCTTCATTTCCACCGCCCTCTCTCCTACGCCTGAAGAGATGTTGCTTCACCCCCTTCCCCGTTTTCTCCCGGCGGCAGCCGAGCTCCCTCCAAGAGCCGTCAGAAGAAGAACCTTCCCATTGAAGAAACGGATGGATTGGCGAGATTCCTTTTTCCCTGTAAAGAATGCCTCCTCCAAACGTTTTCATGCAATTTTTCTGCTGCTGCCCTCTTTTACTCCCGCGGTCCCCACTCCCCTTGAGGAAATATGATTCTCGACTTTTTAAATGACCACAAAACCCATCCTTTTCCTTTTCTTTTCTCCCCAGTACCAAAGTATACAGGTCTGCCCTGAAAACTTCATGTCCAAATTTCGACAAACCCCCTGGTACTTCCTCCCAAATACGGAACCACTTGTCTCTGGGAACCGTCTCTTCTTCCCCTTTTCTTAAAGAAGGGTCTCCCACAGATAACACTGCGACTACCCCAACCGCCACCCCTTCTCATGCGTCCGTTTTTTTTGCCTGCATACCTGCTTCTGTTAACTACTACAGGATTCGTAACCCGCATCCGCCCGACCATCGCTTCCTAATTGCGTGGACAGGCCCCACCCGTCTTCGACTTTCTCTTTTTTTTTCAGTTTAGTCGTTCATTTATTCCCCTATCCCGCCAATCTGGTCCTCTTGGCATCTATGCTGAGAACTAGTTACCCCTTCTTTGGTGTCAGCCCTCCTTCCAGATATTGTGGAGAAGTTTTCTGTCTCCTTCCTATGCCTTCCTTTCAAAATAGAACTGTGAACTGCCCATACAACCTTTGCACAGATATCCCCCCCCCATTGATAACGCTCTGTTCTTTCCCCCACCCTTCCTGTGCGGTCATAATTTCCCCCCTTTCCTTGCTATTTTAGGATCTCTGCATGAACTTCATTTTCTTCCTGTAGAAGGTTCTTCTTTTCAGAGTTCAGCTTGCTATCTTTGGACACGTACATCCGGGGATCTTTCCTTTGGTCAACGAGACTATGTCATATAATTTGGTAGGTCTCGTTCCCTTGCTTTTTTTTTTTTTTCCGCCATTCCCCTCCCCAATTTTTTTCTCCTGCACCTTGCCCCCTGGTCAGAAAGCGCTGGGAAGATCGCTTCGATTCGTATATGGTGGAAGCGTTCTTCACATTTTCTGCAAAACAAGGTTTCCCCCCCCCAGTAGGGTAGATTTCTTTGGGACACCCATACGAGCGTAGATGTCCTTTTCCGCGCAGTTCCCCCTTTTCCACTTTCTTCTTCTTTTAATACTCTCCTTTTTTGCTGCTGATAACTATCGCAAATTTGATTCTTCTTCCCTTCCCCCACCAACCGAATCTTTCCCAATGTTTAGCCAATCATTTACTCGGAACTTCCTCTCCGCGGCTGAACCTATCCCCCCCCCTCCCCCTTTTCCTTCGTGGAGCTACCCTGGAAGGTGACCTCTTTGGAATGGCGAAGCGGTTTCTTCACCTCTCTTCGAAACATCTCTCTCTTTTTCAGCTCGTTTAACAAGTTCTCTCTTATGTTTTTCTTCCAGATGCCCCCCCCCCCTCTCTCTCAATTACCCATCCCCCCCCCCCCCACTTCAACGCGCTTTTTTCATTCCAACACTGCAGATCTCCCCCCACAGTTTTCTTGGAATTCTTTTATCTCGAAGTGGGTTTTTTCTCAGCTGGTCTTGCCTGGGTGTACCCTTTACTTTTCTCAAAACGTTCATATTTGTCGAGAGGATGAGGTCGCCTCTTTCGCATACAAATCCTTTTTCTTCACTTTTCCTGCATCCCTGGTTGCTGACCCCAAGCTCTTCTCGCTCTAGCTACTTTCTATTGATTCCATTTCGAAATAAATTTGATCCCCCTCTATCAACACTGAACTCACTTCCCCCCCCTCCTCCGTAGAACCTTCCGCAATTCTTTCCCACCTCGCGTCTTTTTATCGCTGTCTAGTATCCGCCCCAGAACTTCACCTGTTCCATTTCTTGGCGCGTAGAGGGTTGGGTAGCTCTTTTAGCTGGGTCATTTCAGTTCTCCCCTCAAAACTGGAAATCCTTTCTTTGGCAAGTTCGCCGTCTTTCTGTACAAATCCCCCATCGGCCTTGTAATCTTGTCATTTCTTTTTTTTTCTCCAGCTGAAATGTTCCCGTTTTTTCCTTCTACACCCCCCGTGCAGGATGTTTTCCTCTCCCAATTTTCCCGATATTTTTCTTGTGGACATCACCCCCCTTCCCTGCTGTGACTCGCAAGCAGCTCCCTCCCTTTTTTATTCCTTGTTCGACGTCGGGAATATTTAAGGATCTCTCCCCTTTCCGTTGGACGGTCTTCTTTTTTCCTGTGTCCCCTTTTCCTTCCGGTTGCTTCGAGGCCTCGTCACCGTTGTCCCCCCTTGTCGTTGGACTATGGCTATCCGCA
>Ga0179593_1453211_pt1 | contig 10729 bp, 15 predicted proteins | sample CZODoug2_1_08_16_FD_185931 | JGI IMG/M metagenome (GOLD analysis project Ga0179593, IMG submission 185931) | Vadose zone soil fungal communities from Angelo Coast Range Reserve, California, USA - CZODoug2_1_08_16fungal (PacBio error correction) | ecosystem: Environmental > Terrestrial > Soil >... | reverse complement strand
CGCTCAGTTTCTCTTCTTCTTCGCCAAATTTTACTATTTCTCTAGTGGGGCCCCTCAATATAGTATGTAAGTACGTCTAAGTCTTTTTCACGTTATCCCCTTTCCTCCACGCCGTTCTGAGTCTTTTCTGGTGGCCCACTTGACTTTCAAACGTAGTCTGAACTGGGAAGTTAGAGTTGGTGTGCCCGATTGTTGCGTCGGAGGCCATTGTCCTCTCCTTGTTGCTTTCGTAATCCTCTTAGTCAGATGTAACAACACCCTCGCTTTTTCCAGCCCTTTCCCCGACTCCTCCGTGTTTTTTACCTATGCATTGGTTCTCAATGGGCTTGCTGGCTCGCCCAGTTGTCGATTTTTGCAATTTGACGATATTTTTGATGAGATGTGCGACCGAAAGCTTCCAGTTTCTTTTAAAGTATGTTTTTCTTTACATTGGATCCTCTGAATGGAATTTCCTTTTTTTAGACACCCTTTTTTTGATTCTGTGAAACTTTCCGTACCGTCTCATGTTTAGCGGGGGCGCAAATCTTTGTTTTTTGACCATGTCCCCCTCCCTCTTCGAACGTTACTCTCCTTTGAAAACATTGTTTCGTCTTGTCTGTGCGGGATAAGACCTTTTTTTTGACTCTTCGGACCGCTGAGCGTTATGCATTCCCTTGCGCTATTTTCCCTTTCTTCCATGAAAAAGACAACTCCGCTGAATCGAGTTTGATCCTTTGTCTTCCTCCTCCAGAATCTGCGCATTTTTCCCCCCCTCACTGTCCCACTTGCGTCTCATTTTTCGTTTGATTGCTCCCACGTGCCATAAACCCGTGTCTACGCTGCCTTGCTGCGGGCTATGCCTTAGTTTTTTTTCTTTTTCACCTTTAATTCTCCCTCAAGATTCTCAACGAACCATGTCTTCGCACCCCCCCTTTCTACTTTCCAGAATAGGCATTTCTTTTCCCCCATTTTCGTTTGTTTTTCTCCAACCCAATATTCGGCTTTTTGTTCCCGTTCTTTTTGCTGTAACATTTTTTTTATTAGCGTTCCACCCTGTCCCAAAAAGGCCCTATTAACCCTAGCGTTGGAGCTATTCGGTTCCAGGAATTCCGTCAACTCAATCCCGCTGGCTGTTTCCTCATTTCACAACCCTTCTCCGCTGCCCCTCCCATCCATACTCCCGCCGGTATGTCCATATAGGGTCCGTAGTCCGCCGGAAGCGGGGATTATTTGGGGGCGGGACGAGTCCGTGGCTTCGGACGTTAGGTCGACTATCCCGACTTGCGCGGTTACGCTCTTCCCCCGGGGTCACCCCCCCAACTCACGTCTCTGCTCCTCCTTAGCCCCCCCAGTTTTTTGCGCATTTTTTTTTTTGTCAATTTTTGGACCCTCTTGTCGTTTTTATAACTCCCTTTGGTGGCGGGCAACCCCGTTCACTGCGACTCTTTTTTTCTTTGGCTCTCCTGTCCCCCCTTTTCTCTTTGTTTTTTCTCCTTTCTCATTATCCTAGATCACCATAGTGCGGGGACACGGGTGTTTTCCCGCCGGCCCCGAAGCGCATGTAGTTCAAACCCTCTTCTCACCACCTTTCCGCGAACCCAAAGGCCCTGCAACGGTTTCCCTTTTGACTTCGCTCCTTCCATTTCTCTGGCTATGTCAATATCCGCGAACCCGCTCCCCTGCTGCCTTTAAGGAACCCGCCTTTCGCCTTTTTCCCGCGCTCTAGCAGCATTCATCCGCCCCTCTTTCCTTGACGATATGATTCCTCTGTGTGTTTACTCTCCTTCTGGTGGTTTTCTAAGTATTGTTTTTTTTTTTTTGACATCTGAAGGTCAAATTTTTGAAATTTTGTGTCAGGAACCGTTCGTTGTTTGTAACGTTTGGTTTTGGGACAGAATTTCGCCCCTTTCTTCTATTTCCCTCCCTCCTTGTTGCCCCGTGTTCCCGGCTATTTCTTTTGCTACATTCCCCCTTTTACACCCCCTCTAAATGGTTACCCCCCACAACGGCCGTGAGAAGTTTCCGAAATCTCCTCCTTCCCCCTTCCGTTGCTCTGTTTTTTTTCCGTAGGCCCCTTGAGGTGCAATGAGGTTTTTTTCAAGAATTTTCATTTTTTTGCCGGTGTCACTCGCCTCTATTTTTTAGTTTACCGTTGCTTTTTGGCCAGCTTATCAATGCCCGAGAGCCCATATGGACGCTTTGTTTGCCTTTTTTCTCAGATATGTTTCTATTGAAAAGCTTCTCGCGTTTTTTTCTCCCTTAGGCCACTATCCAAGGTCTTCTCTTCGCGGCGTTTCATTTGAATGAAGACACTACCTTTCTTTTCTCTTTAGCTCGTTCCTGTCGTTTTGAATTCCCACTTTTCTCGTCCAGGCACCCTTATTTTGTCCCTAAACAATCGCCTCCCTTCCAACTTCTTTCTGTTTTACAAAAGATAAGCTTTTCAATTTTTCTTTTTTTAGTTTCCCCCCCCTAACTTCGCGATTATGCTCCTTTTCCTGACTCTCGTATATTTCACCCCCGCTCAACTTTCCCCCCTTTCTCTCGATGTGCCCCTTTTTCCCCACCAAAGCTTAATGGCACCCTCGGAAGAGAGCTTTTCAGTTTTCTTTTCTTGTTCCCAACTTTTCCTTTTCTTCTTGTCCCCTGTGCCGACTCCCTTATTCGTTCAGCCGAGATCCAGTGTTGCACTCCACATTTTCTTAGCCCAAAAGGCTCTCTTTTTTTTCTTTCAACATCTTTCTCTGCCGCCCCGATTGATAGCCCTCTGTGTTTTTCGCTTTGACACCTATGTACTTGAGCCGCTCCGTCCCTTCCCCATCGACCTTATTCTGGCCAAGGCAATCGAGCTCCCTTCTTCCCCGGTAAATTCGTCGCCTACCCTTGCGTTGATCTGATGTTTTTTTTAGCCCCATAGCTCAGATAGCCTCGTCTTCCATGTCCCAATGGTCCCGATCCATCACCTTAAGATGTCCTATTTTCCGCTCCCCTTTATACAACTTTTCCCCCGAGGCTCGCCGTTCCTTCTCTGAATCTCTCCTTTTTCCCCCCTTTTTTTTTTTTTCGCGATTGCTCTCAGATTTGGGGCGGAGCGTTTTTTTCAGTGGTATAATATCAGTCTTTGACTTTCTTCTGTTTATCGTAAAGTCTGTCTTTGTCGTCCCATTTAGTCCGCCCGCAGCCCACCCCTGTTCTCCCGTCTTCTAGCGATTTTGGCCTCCTTCCTTCGTCGACTGTCGAGGGTTTTTTCCTGAAGGAATCTTGTTGAAGATTTTCGATGCTGAGCTCGTCCTGTCTGTTACTTTCTTGTTGAGGGTTTTCTGCTCCCGGATCCACTTCACTTGTTTTCAACAGATGGCCTGCCCTTTCACTGCCCTGACTTTGCTTAGCAAAGCCGGTTGAATTTTTTTGATGGTTTTCTTCTTCGGCTCCGAAACTAATTTTTGTTTTTCAATTGCCGATACTTTTCCACTGAAGATGTGGGTCCCATCAGCACCCGAAATACTCTCAGTTTCTCGGGAGACCCTTCTCCCCTTCGATAGATCTTTCTCTCTTTTCAATTTGTACCTGGAACGCGATCTTACCGATCCTTTTTCTCTCTTTCCCTATTTTCATAGAAAAACCTTCTTTCCTTCGATCGGCATCTTTTTGAAACCCCAGAGGTTAAGCTTTTATTTTTTCGCTTTTGCGGGTAGCCTCCCTCTTTTTTGTCCTTCCATCTCTCGTTACAGCACATTTTTTTCCCCACTTTTACTGGACGCCTGGACCAATGCGCTTCCTATCTGCCAGCACTCAGCGTTTGTTAGCCTTTTTCTTCTTGCCTCGAATCCTCGCTTCCAAGACCTTGACTACTCCTCCTCTCTTTCTTTCTGTTTTTTTGATCTTTGACGGTCCCCCCTTTTCCAACTCCCCTTTCGTCTCGCATTCTGGGGTGCGATGTTGACTCTTAACATGTTTTTCCTTGCAACTATTGCACCCATCAATTTCATCTTCCGCCCCACGTGTCCTTTTTCCTGACGCCCCTTTTTTTTTTCAACCCCCCTCGGTCACCAATATTCTTTTGGTTAACCGTCCTTTTACAATAGAGTCTCAGCGTTCCCATACCACAGGTTCGACAGGAAAAGGAGTGTCCCCTTTCATCGTCGGGATTGATTTTTCGATCCCCATTTTTCCGGCAGGGCCTCGTCGGCTTGGTCGAACTCTCCCAAAAATCTCCTTTTTTTAGATTCTGCACCAAATTACCTCCCCCGCCGTCCTTTCCCCTATTTGTGTTTCGTTTTTTTGGTTTTGTATTTGTTCCTGGCGTTCTTGACGAGGAGGCGTTTACGGTTCATTTTTTTTGTCTACCGGACCCTCCCCGCGTCAAGTCTGGTTGATGCCTTCCCCCCACCCTTCCCAGCCCGATATTGATGTCTCGCGTCCGTAAGCATTTTACCATTGTGACAGGGTTTTTGTAGGCGAGAAACTGTGTGATCCCTTCTGTGTTTTCTACACCCCGCGAACTCCTGTTTGTTTGCCCCCCTTGGTCCCTGTTTCGTTTTTTTCCGAGTAAGTATTTTTTCTCCTCCTTTTTTGTTTATCTAGATGCCCCTTCTCCCTCTTCCAACAGATTCGCAGGGAACACCGGTTTCCCCGCCCTTACCCGCCGTTTTTTTTATCCCACCCTCTGTTACACACAGTTGCATGAAAACCCCTTCCCTTTCCCCCAAGGTTAATGCGTCCTGTGTCGTTGTTCAACGTTAACCCTAGAACTTTGACGGCGGACGTCGCTGTCCGCGACCCAGACGTGACTTCCGGCCGCGCTATCAGAAGATCCCGAGTTTCCCCTCCGGCCAGTGCTTCCCGCTCTCCTTTTGTTCCGAGAATGGATGGTTAGAGTGTCTTTTCTGAGATTTGATTCTTACTTTTCATTTTGAAGGAATCTCCAAGCCTCCTCTGTTCTCGTTTACCTTTTTAGTTGCTGGACCTTATCGCCGCGAGCTTTATCAGCTTTTGTACCCTGTGTTACGCTGCCCTACTTTCCTGTCCTCCCCCCCGTTTCCCCCACACCCGTCGCGCCTATTTTTCACGGCCGTCTAAGCACGTAAAGCCTCATTTTCGTTTAGCCGTTTCGTTCACCCTGGTTTTTATTTTTCCCGCATTGGGTGCACATTTGGCCCCATTTGGTTGCATCCCTCATATCCTCCTTCCCTTAGGAACTTGTTGTACACAGCGTTTTTTTTTCCCCTTTCTGCCCTTGTCATGGCGATCCCGTTTGCCCTAAGCGCTATGCGTTTGCAAGTGAAGCATTTTTCGTGGTTTATTGCCAAGATTGCTGATTTGCTACGACTGCTTCTATCACAAACGCAATTTCTTCTTGTGGCATTTTTTCCCTAACCAGAATTTTCCGTTCCTCGCGCCGAGTTTTCTCTAGTCACCCGATATTGGCAATCAGATACCCAAGGCTTCTTTTCGTACCCCAATCGCCTTCCCCCAGTGTTCCGGATTTTTCCCCCCCTCGCCGCTTTTGCACTTTTGACGAGCTTCTTCTATTTTACCCCCCAATTTCGAACGCCTCGCTACCGTTACGGATGATCGTTTTCGTTCCCGGTATCACCCTTCTAATAAGCTCAAGCATGCACTTTCTTTCCCGAAGGATTCACCCCCCCTTTAGCCCTATAGACATCCTTTGAAGCGATTTAGTGGTATTTTTTCACATCTTTTCCTTTTTCTCTCCCGATACTAGGACGTAACCCCAATCCGCGCTTTTTTTTTGCCCCTTTTTTTTATTGTATCTCTCCTTATCCCTTTCCCAAAACGGTGAATAGTCCCCAACTCCCACCCGTTCCCCTGGTCATGCGCTGTGTGGATATTGACATATGGTGCCTGGATAGCTCCTTCCCCTCAACCATCCTCCAAAGTAGTTTCGAGGTCCGAGAAATTTCCACGGTTTTCATGATTTCAGATCAACTGTTGAAGAGTAGTTGCCAAATCGCTTCGCCCTCGCCGTGCCGTGACCTGTACAGGCCTTTCCCCCTCAACCGGCCTAGGGTCGTTTTTTACTGATACCCCCTATACAACTTTCGCACCGATTGGCTCCAGCCTCCTTATGGATCATCTCTATTTCTCCTCCCTTGTTGTTTTTCCTCTCTCCGATTTTTTTTTGGCTTGCGTCCACTCGTGGTTCCGCGTCTTTTCTCTTTCTTCTGTGTCAAAAACTCTTTTGTTTGTTACGTGAGGTTCACGTCTTTGCGGATTCTCCCCCCTTTAACAGGTTCTCCCGGTTCTGAGGTGTTTTTGCCATAACTCATTCGGCTACAGAAGTGCTAGTTATGGCTGTTCCCTTCCTTGAATTAGTTTTGTTAACTTGATTGCGTATTCAATGTAGAGGTTGCTTTTTGGAGTCTTGCTAACTGCTAATATGTCCCCCCCTCTCACCCTTCGTTCAGCCAACAGATCTTTCCTTCATTCTTTATTTTAAGCACACCCCTCTAGCAGACGTATTTGCTTGATCTGCTCGAAAAGAATTTCATCGTCGATTTTCAATTTGACCTGACTCTCCCGATTGTTGTCCCCCTTCCAGCCCTCCTCCTCCGTGCATTTGTGTGGATCCTCCCCTTTGAGCTCCTTTCATCTCCCCGTCGGCTGCCAGGTTCGTTTTTCTCCAAATTTTGATTTTGGACCCCGCGCGATCTCTTTCCCCCCGTGGGACGACGGCGAGAATTTGTTTTACTATCCAAAAAAGCAGCGGAATGTCCCCTTTTTCCGATCTGTATATAAGATGTTTTCTTGATTCTTGTTCGCGTTTTTTTTGTTCACCTCCTTCTTTTGCCTGATGACCTTTTGTAATTTTATTCAACGCAATTCGTAAACCTTTTTGCTATCACGTCAAGTGCACTCTTCCTGTCATGGTGCTTTCTTTCTTGCACCACTAACTTTACCTGCTTTTTCAATATACGTCTCTGATCCCCCCCCCTGCTCCTAAGACTTTGGGGCGTCCTTTTCTCTTTTTTTGGCCCCCCCAGTGGAGAGCAATACGCCCCTCTTCTCTTTGGCGAATCTATTCCTTTTCCCCCCCGCGCAACCTTGGCACCCAGCATGTGCAAAGCCTTTGTCTGCCCCCTCTTTCCTTAAGTATTTTTGGAAAAACTTCTCCGGCGTGTTTTTTTTTTTACCACCAGACTTGACGTTGTCCCAGTCAACACATTTTTTTTTTTTAGCTTCCCCCCAGGTTAGCCCAAAAGTGTCTCCCATAATCGCCCTTCTTGATTTCGTCCGCACAAACGTTTCCCAGCTCTTTCCACCTTTCAGTTTCCCCCCTTTCCAAAATATTCTTCTTTCCCACACTTATCCCCGCCGTCTGCCCCCTTAGTTTCTTTCGTCTTTTCGACGTGCGGTTTCTTCGCTCGAGCTGACTTTTTTTCTGGTTTGGAACTGACGCTACATATTATACTCTCTTCGTATAGGTTTCCTCGCGGGGATTTTATTTTACCTGTTGCAGTTCCCCCAGGTGATTGTTTGATGAGCATTTTTTTTCCAGAAATATAGCCTTATCTTTTCTCGGTTTCTTTACCGTCAAATACCATGTTACAAACTAGCTTTCCGTGAAGGGAGTGGCCTTCGACCCGTTTGAATAACCTAGAGTCTTTCACTCACGCTGAGCATTTTTTTTGCCTCTTACGGTGGTCGCATGTTCTTTGTCGATTCTCTGATGCCGCCTTATTCTTCTTGGCTTTTCCCCTTCTTTCTTATCTCCATTCAATAATTTGTGTGTTTCGTGGTTTTTCCTTTCCTTCATGAGTCCACACTTTCTCTACTCCATCCCTTTTACCGCGGAATCAGTCTCTGAGTCTTGTTTTCTGCGTTAACTCTCAAAGGTTCAGTAGCTGTTTCCACCTCCTGCGTCCTTTATGTGAATTGTGTTCTCTCCCCTTATTTACCTTCTTTCCTATATGTGTTTGTTTTTTTTGGTGAACACTTCTTACGCGTCCCCACTTGAACTTTCCGTGAGTCTAGGCAGTCAGGACCCCTTTCTTTGAACTGTCCGTCACTTTCTAGTCACTCCCTTTCCTCTTCTAACCTCATCCCCTCATTCGAGATCGATGTGTGGTCACCTAGGGAGGGGGAGATTAAGTTGACTTGCTGCCATCGTTTGACCCTTTTTTTGACGGGTTTGACTTTTCATTCCCTCCAGAGTGCTGGGTTCCCCGGCGGGGGTAGTTTAAAGCCTCTTTCGTCGCCTTGGCAGCATTGCCTTGCGAAAGTTTGTACCGCTTGCTCTCTCTTTCCATGTTTTATTTTACCCCAAAACGATGTTCACCCCCCCCTCATACTTGTCACCTTTTCGTTCCTCCCTTGTTTTTACCTACATCGACTAGCGTCGTTTTCTTTTGTAAATGGTCTTGAGGTGTACTTTCGGTTTTCCACTTAGTCCACCTTTCCTCGGTTCCAGTCATATCGCCTCCTCCCTGCGTCGTTCTTTGCTTTGCACTTTTTTTGTCCCCGCTCCCCCGTCAACAATACTTCCCCACTTTTTTGGCTGCAGAGTCTATTGTGTTTATATATTGACAAATGCCGCGGCTCTGTCTCCTTTACGCTCCTCTGTCTTTGCAGATACGCGGCTGTCGTATTTTCTCCGCCCTCCTTTTAGTTCCCCCGCGCCATTGTTTCAATTTAGTTTTTCACAAGTTGCTAACAGAAATGTATCCGTACCCCGTTCCACTCTATTTTTCAAAAGATCGTTCTTCCCATTTTGCGAGCTTCTTTTTTTTCGTTCCAAAACATTCTCTTGGATTAGGCTTACAGTTCCTTTTTTCCACGCTGCAAAGGTTATTCATTTTCCCCTTCTCAAAGACTGGCCATCGGCCTTAGCTAATTTCGGAGTGTATTGATCAACCCCACATCTCATTCCGAACTTCAATGCACCAACTAGTGCCTTTTTTCGCCGTAAAAATCCATTCAAAATCTCTTATTCTGAGTCCCCTCCCTCGATGTCGTTCTCCCCTCTTTTTCGTTTTTCCATTTTTTATATTCCTTTCTTGCTCGTTGCCCCACCTCCCGATCAGGTGAGCTCTTACCCGGTCTCTTCCTCTTTTTCCTCCCCCGCCGCCCTTCTTGAGGGAATGTTGCCTCCTGTGCCACTCCTCTTTCGCTGAGCGTGCCTACATTGTTCCGATCGGTCTTAGAGACCTTAACAGCCCCTCTTCTCTTTTTTCCGATTCCTGCTAGCCTCCCCTTTGGACGTCGTCCCCCTTTCCTTCTAGATCTCCTTTTGTATTAAGACTGAGGTGCCGGCGGATCCCCCCATCGTATTTCGAAGTTTCAAGGATATGTTTTTCCACGATCCCAGCGTTTTTTTTGGTATGAATGTTCAGTCTCCCGGGCTTTTCCCGTTCCCCCATCTGTTTAGTCCGCGGTCACGCCCTCTTAGCTTATCCCTGAGGTTGCTTTTTCTCCTTTTCCAGTGCTTCTGCCTTTGTCTCCGGTAAAGGGAAGTCTGGAACGTTTCGAGATCCTGAAATTTAACTGCACTCACTTTCGCTGTTTTCGTGCGGCCTCCCTTCCGCCATCCAATTCTCATCCGTGTCTCCATGGTCAGTTGACCCGCCCCTTATGTGGAGTGTAATATCAAACTCATTCCCTTTTTTTTGCGCTCTTCAGTTCTCCCCCTTTGGATCGCTACCAACGTCCCTCTTCCTCGTGTTTTTTTCGATTTTCGATGAGCTTGTGTTAACCATAAGCTACCTCCAGAAGTACTTTGCCGATGTTTCCCCCCTTTATTTTTTCTCCCCGCAATGGAGCTTTTTTGGCGTGCCTTTTTTTTTAGTTGAATTATATTGGAAAACGATATCAGTGACCTCTGGCCCAGAATGTTGGAACCCAGAAAACCCTGTTTCTCCCCTTTCCACAATCTCTTGACAATAATTGGTGAGGAGGAGCGATGGTGAGGGATACGGGCCAATACTTTTTGCAGATTTTTCTATCCCCCCAAACGCCCATGGAGAGGCTACTCCTCCTTCTTCTTTCTTACCCTGACCCTCAAAAGGGCGCTTTCAGTCGTTGTGCGTCATTCTAGCACTCAGCTGATTTCAATAGCCCTTGCCTTTTCCCTTTCCAAACTTGCGTCTTTTCTTTGTCTCTTTTTTATTTTCGCTGTCTGACGTGCCCCTCCACCTCGTTAGTTAGCGATGGCGCATGTTATGTCAACCGCGTACCCACTTCACTTATGCCTCTCCCCTCAAACCCGGTCCTCTTGCCACACTTGCTCCTTAAGTTTTTCTTTCCATTCTCCGCCGTGTTCCTCCCAATATTCTCGGTTTTTTCCCCTTTCTTTTTTTCGGACCCCTTTTCCTTCTTTCCCTGGTCTAGAAAGTTTTTCGAGATCTCTCTCCGGTGTCCCGACCCCATACCGGACCAAAAGCGCTGCTGTGTTTTCCCTGTCCAGCCCCTTGCAACACCCAAACCTTTCCCTTTTTTTCCGTGACGCAAACTTCTATGGTCCTTTTTGTTTTTCGCAAATTACGCTGTCTTTAACGGAAGTATGGCACTTCTGTATGTGCTTTGCCTCTCTGGCGTTTTTCTGACGAGATCTTTTTCTCATTTTACCAGGGTACCTTTTCGGTAGCGTCAATTTACGCTTAAGATTTCCACCCCTCCGTCCTCCCCCCAGGGAGAGCGTCTAAATACAGTTAAACAGCGTTGTCCGTTCCTTCTGTGTGACCTTTTTAACCCCTCCGGTTCGGCAGGTGTTCCCTTTTTGCCCTCTTGTTTC
>Ga0179593_1450881_pt1 | contig 10729 bp, 7 predicted proteins | sample CZODoug2_1_08_16_FD_185931 | JGI IMG/M metagenome (GOLD analysis project Ga0179593, IMG submission 185931) | Vadose zone soil fungal communities from Angelo Coast Range Reserve, California, USA - CZODoug2_1_08_16fungal (PacBio error correction) | ecosystem: Environmental > Terrestrial > Soil >... | reverse complement strand
TTTTCGTTTCTGCGCCCAACCCTCTGAGAGCCCTTTCCTTCCAGGTGCTTCTTTTAGATCCCGTAATAGCACCCTTTTTTTTGAACTTCGCCGCACTGTAAGCTACGCTCACCCCTGGCAGTCTGTCCTTTCTCTCGCCCCACCCCACCGGAGCTTGTTTTAAGCTTCCTCTCTCAATGAAACTCTAGTCCTCCCTTTGCGCGATCATATTTATTGCCTTCCTTGATCTGTTTGACTAATGTGCCACATCCTTTACCTTGTTTAGTAACCCTTAAGTATCCCGTTACTGTTTAGTAGGCTCCCTTCGATTTAACCATCCTTCTCGATAGTTTACCCCCGAGATTGATTCATTCTATTATGTTACCGTATATTTCGCCCCTTTTTTTGTAGCTTCGTCCTACAATGGATTTTTTTCCCCCTCAACTACTTTTTCATCCAAGTCACTCCCTACTCAACGAGATTTTTTCTCTTGTTGTTGCAGGTCGTCCTTCTTTCTTTAGTTTATATGTCCCCCCTTATCACTTGTTTCTGTCTTTTTGAGCTTTGGACGTCGTCGGTTTGACCTCATTTCTTGGAAACCCGATTACCATCTCTTATGAAGAGAGATTTTTGTCTCTCTGGTAATTTTAAGTTTGTGCTTCTTTCCACTATTGAACTCACAGACTTTCGTCTCCTCCCCCCCCCCCCCCCCCCCCCCCCCCCCCCCCCCCCCACCCACGCTTCTTGATTATAAGTATTTATATTTACGGAGTCAAGATGGATGCTTTTCCAGCTCCACTCGCACACTTCTTCGATACGTTTTCTGTTCTCTTTTGGTGCTCGCTGTGCCCGCACTTTCCGGGAATTAGACCCCGTTTGATCTCCCCCTCAAATAGGTCCCGGGTCCTAAGTCCTATCCCTTTTCAGCTTTCCCGTTTGCCTGCTCCTTCTCTTGCTTGCGTATGGCGTCCCTTCTCTGTCCTTTTTTTTTCTCCCCTTCACCCTTCCTTTCGTCTTTATGACCAAGTGTTTCCTTTCCTTCTTTTGGGTTTTTCCGTGATATTAAACCCATCTCCAAACCCCATCTTGTCCCTGGAAATCTGATAACATCTTGACGCTCCCTGATGTCCCTTCCGCTCCTTTTCAAAATCCCCAATTCTTTCGGCGTGGTCCTCCTTCATTCTCTTCTGATTTCTTTACATAAGCCTCAACTTGTAGGGGGTGGGCTGAAATTAGCGCGCGGCCGGTTTTCCTTCCCACAAGTGTGCATTCCAGATGTACTTCCGACCCTTCGTGTCTCCACCTCAACTACAAACGCCCAATTTATTTTTATGAGCATATCCTTCAGGTAGTGAAAGTCATGTTTCCCCCTGATGTTCGCCCAGTCGTTCTCCCTCAAAGACAGCAGGACCACTCGTGATCCGATGGTAGGGGCTTTTGCCAAAGAGATCGATCACCCCCCACATACCTTATCCGACTTTGATCCATACATTGCCTCCCGCTCCCGTTTTACGCGGAGTAGTCTTGACCTCGACCACCCACCCTCTGCTCATCGTCTCCCCTCGGCATATCGTGTCTCCTCCCGATATGAATCCCTTGTTTGCTTCGGAGATCTGCTTTACCCCATTACCTTTCCAAATCTGCCTTCTTGGCGGCTCCGGCGAGCCCAACCTTTCATCCCTTTTTGCCCCCCCTGGGTTTTTAGGCTTGCTTTGTTGGCCCCCCTGAACAATGCCCCCCCCTCTAGCGAGTGGATTTGAAAGACGCCTTTCCTTCCTCTTGCAAATAGGCGCTACGCCCGAAAGTGCACCCTGACCTGAGGCCCCCTTTGGGGAAGACTTCCGTATTCGCCCGCGAGACGCGTGGGTGTCATCGCCCTGCTCGGAAGTTCTCCGAAGTCTTTTTTATGCAGACTCATTTTCCGTTTCCTTTTTTTTCCACTTCCTGCTCCTTCCTACTTATTCGTTTTTTGACAAGTCAGCCCTTTCCGCCTTCAACTCATTTCGCACCCCGACTTTCTTAAGAGTTTTTTCGTTCTTAGGGCTTTCGATATCGGACTTGAATACCAACATCTCTTTTAGGCCGACTTTTGTATCACCGTTAAACGTTTTTTCAGATCCTCCTCCCTTGCATCCTCAGGTCTTCTGCCTCCTTCCCGTGCCTGTCGTGATGGTCTTGGCTCAATCCGCCTCCTGCATTCGCGCCCTTCTCTTCCCCCTTTACCACGCGCTTTTTTGGTCCACCTTTCCCGATTCTCGTTTTGCAGCGACTGCGAGTTGGTCTTTTCCCTCTTCTGGCTATCTTGAGCTAGCGACATTGCGTCCTGAAAACTTTGTCTTTTTAAGAGATGCTTCGGCTGCATCTTTACTTCCTGGCATCGGACCCAGCCCCCGTTTATTTGGCAGCTTCTGGTCGTTTAACTTTCCTGCGCGCGTACGTCTTTTTACTAGAATTGCCCTTTCGTTGCCCCTCTTCGACACTCCCCGTGTATTAGCGGATAGGCCTGGCCCCGTTCTTTTTTTCCGACCGTTTCTTCCTCGAATTCTGATCAAGTTTTCTCCCCTTGCTTCTTGACGATTCTATCCCAGAGATAAACTTGTTATCTCTTTCTTCTCCGATCATCCCCAATCTTTTTTGAGTTTCATGTCGATACACCCAGCTTGGTAATTTCATCGCCTCTAAGACCCCCCTTCGTTTTCCCCTCAAGACGGTGCAAACTATGTCACTCCCCCTGCTTATATTTGCCTAGCCGGTCCGATCACTTTTTTCTTGGCCAGCCGTCCGCCTCAGTCTTGACGTGTCGCACCTTTACCCCCCCCCCTGGATACTCGACTTAGTTTTCCCCCTTGTTTTCTTCTTCTATCCGCAAACCTTTCGGGGAATACTTCGCGATTATGTCCTTTTTCACCGCGTTCCATTCGTTCAGACTTTTAAACCCCCTCACTCCCATGACGGCCGCGAGCACTATTGCAGGAGCCCATGAATTATTTTTTCCTTTTCTCTCCGAAGACTCCTAGTTTTGACGTTGAGTTCGCATGGACTCCCCCCCCCCACCCGTAAAGCCACTACACTGTCCCTGCGGCTCGGCCCTCGCTACTCATATGTATCCGGTAAGATACTAATGGTCGTGATATGGATATTTTGCCGTTGCATCCTCCAATCTACATTAGAATGTTCTCTTCCCTTTAGTTTTGGTGAGTCCCTTTTTGCCTTTTTCTCCTTTTAGAATAAACAGGAACTCCCGCCTCTCTGTGATAGATTTACTATTTAATACTGCGTCCCTCATAAAGGGCAATGCATCTAAATCGTCCCCTTCCGGACCCCGCTTGCGATGTCGACCTTTCCTCGCGGGTTGGATCCTCTTAACTGCCCACGTTGAGTTAGTTTCGATACGGGCTTTTCGGTCAAATTTACTCTTTATTTTTATAGCACCACACAACCGTTGCCAGTTTTAATGTGACCCCAACAAAAGAAAAGTAAAAAACAGCAAGCTCCAATCTCTATCTGGGAACGCTCCTCCTGGGGTGGTTTGATCGAGATTTTCTTTCGTATTGGTTGTTTTTCAGCATAGTTAGTTGATTGAGAAGTCAAGTGGCGCCTTTGACTCCCCCCCACGATTTCATTTTGCAATACGTCCCACTTTCTTTTCGACACCCTCTGCCAATCCCCATGACTGAATCAATCGAACAGAGAAGCCTCTCCCTTATCTTCTACATGCTGCCTGGCTCTGAGTCCCCTTAACCACTGAATATACCCCTCCCCTCCCAGCGGCGTTTTGATGAGGTGTTGTCGTTCTCGCATCCTTCCCCTTGATTTAATGAACCCCCACTAATGTCGATCCCCCCCCTGCTAACGGTTTCGATTGTGCAGTCTGTCCAGTGGTGCAACCGACAAGCTATCCACGTCCTCGTTATTATTAAGTATACTTATTCCTCTACCCCCTCCCCATTTCATTCCTTTCTTTTGTAGTTTCTGGATTCATCGTAAAGATACCGCCAGCCGTCGGCTTTTTTGCGCGACTCACCAAATCACTTTTTCCTTTGCTCGGCCCAATAGCTGGACAGCTTCCCTTGTTTCTGTCACATTTATTCATAGACACTATCAAATTTCGCAGCTGGGCAACTTCATAATCGCGACGTACCCCTCCCCATTCCTTTCTCTGAAGTCGCCGCGTACTCTCGTCCCCCCCCCCTCGTGGTACAATGTCTCATTTTCCCCTACTCTGGCTTGCCGGCAACTATCATGATCCTTCTCGCTCCGTTTCTTAATTTCCTCTCCCCTTCCTAGTGTCCCCAGCCGCCCTTTCCCTTCTTCCGGCGCTTCTTTTTCGCCTCGGGCCCTACCTCTTTTTGTCCCCTTCAAGGCCACGCGTATCGTTCCCTGCTTCGTCCTTACGGCGGCATTCACCCCATCCTCCCCTTCCCTCTTTTTTCCCTGCCATCCACACTGGCTTTGAGCAGTTTTTCCTTTCCGCCTTCCCCCTCGTCTGGCGTCCAGCATCACGTCAGGCCTTCTCTCTAAGAAGCCTTGATGTCATGTCCCCTCTTTACTTTGGCTACCTTTTTTCCCTTTCAATTCTTAGAGCGTTAAACCTGAGTCCTCTTGATTTCATGTTTTTACGTCCGTCGAAGCTTTCACTTGTTTATGTCCGCGTTGCGTAACGGCGTCTGCCTCGCACATCTTTCCTCTTCCCGAAATGCTTCTATGATTGTCTTTCGCGCCTTACATAGTTTAGTCGATTCTTTTCCATTCTTCTGATGCAGACTGAGATCGTTTTCGCTATTTGTCACCGGCAGCGCTCTTTTGTAAGCTCTGGATGTGACCTTCCCTTTTCATTTTGCCGGTTTCTGCCCATCAAATCCCTCGTCTTTCCTTTTTTGCCATCATCTTTTTCCTGCTTGTATTTGTAAACGGATAGCCTTTCGTTGAAGTTGGACTGCTTTTCTTTTTCCTCCACTGATCAGATTTTGGAAATTTCCCCTTTCCCGCGACCTCGACAGGCCGATACGTGAAAACTTCCCCCCGCACCTCTTTCCTCGACAAGATTTGTTTGCAGGCGACACATTATTCCTTTGAAAATAGTTTCCGTCGGAACCTCGTCCCTTTCTCGATCTTTGCCCAGTCGCAGTGTCAATTTCCATTCATCAAGCAGATGCCTCTTATCGCCTATCGGCTATGCCCCCACTTTTCTTTTGCCCCGCCCCCCCCGTCTTCCGTTACAGCCAATCCTTTATTTCGGGTCAAATTTCTTAGAGTATTCACCCAGCTCCTTCCGATAAGATCACTCTCGATTTCTCCGCCACCCCTCACCGTATAGTCCGACACCTGTTGTTGTTGATGAGCCGGTTGTTCCCCCCCGTCTTTTCGTGTGTTTGGATTCCTCCCCAAAGGACTGTTTCACCTTTCTTTCCGCATTCCGCACGACCAGCAGGACAATTTCGCCTATCCGGTTATACCGTATTTTCAGCTTTAGGCCTATTATGTCCTCTTAGTTTGGTCTCGCAGATTCCGAGTTTCCTACTTACCTCTTGCAGCAATCTTTATGTATCCCTTTGTAGATAAAGTCTTTGTGATAGTTCGATCTGATTTGTGCCTTAGGCTTTTTTAAAACTCCCCCACCCCCCGTCTGCTCCACTGGGGTCTCAATTGTTTTCTTTGCGGCACGTCTGTGCTCCCTCTGCCCCAATGTCCTTAACTTTTTTTTTTTTTACCTTTCCCTCCTTCCGACCATTGTTCCTTTTATTCTGGCGTTGGTGTCCCCTTCAACCCGAGGTTTTTTCAACATACCGCTTAACAGGAACACACTTTTGGGTACCCTATCCCCATGAGATACGGTCAGTGCCCCACCCCACCAAAGAACCACGCCCCCCGTCCCTGCTGTGTGACGGAGTAGCCTCTCCTGTTAAGCTTCATCTACAGTCCGCCCAACGCAATTGGGATTGGGTGTTCGTTATCTTTTCCCTCCCAAAGATGCAGGATTTCAACCGATTTTTTTTATATATCGGCCCCTTTTTTTTTGGCGAGTCGCTCACCCCCCCCCTCCCCCCCAGTTTAACGCTGTTACCATCTCCCAGTCCAAGAGGGGGTGCCGCGAGACCCTCAGAAGTGCCTTTCCCCCTTAACCGACCACCCCTTACGTTCGTGATCCGATATTTCAAGGCCGTACTCTGATACCCCCCCATGTTCAATCAGTCTTTTGTGGGGAGAGTCACGTTGTAGATTCCCCCCTTTTCAAGAAATTGGGCGTGCACCGCTGCAACAGCTCCCCCCCCAGCAACTTTATCATAATACTTGTGTTTCTATTGGATCTTGGCCCCTCCTAACTCTTACTTTAGAGCATTGCAGGAAATATGAACCCCCTCCATTTTTTGGTTTCTTTTTTTGCTTTTTTTCCCATACCTCCCCGCGCCCTAGTTCCTGAAACCACCTTTAACATCCAGACCCCCCTTTAACCTCGCTTTTGTCCCCCCTGGTGAAGGCGGTGTTGCCCTCAATCGGTTCGACGCGACCTTCCCGGTCAATAAGCCGTCGAGTGACGCCGGGGACCAACCTTGCTTCGATCCCGAGATGCTTCCTGAATGTCAAACACCTGCCCCACAATCTCCGGTTTTGTCTGTCTGTTAGGGTCGGCAGTCATGGCATCGCCCCCCCCCCCCCAACTTATTCCTATTTTCGACCTCATCTCTCACATGGGCTTTCACTAGAAAGATAGACCGCTCCCCTCCTACATCGCTCGTGAACCTTTCCTTTCAGCCTTCTGTGGTAATCGTGGCCCCTCCGACCTTCCAGATCGAATGTTGGAATAGGTCGATTCACGTTCCACCCCTCCCCAATTTGCTGTGGCAATAGGCCACCCTTGGATCCCGACTTCCACTAGCATAGAATTCCATTCCAAATTTCCTTTTGTCTGATTTTTTCGATCCAGTCAAATTCTCATCGTTTATCCCCTTCCGATTTTGGAGAATGTCACCTCCTTAAATTTTGTGCGAGTATCGACTGCGGTTGCGGGTTGCCCTTTTTTTCCCAGACCCCCACAAACTTGGTGCTCTTTCCGTAATCTATCCGACATCTCCCTAATGTCTGACGCTTCCGATTTGTCCGGCGCTTAAATCAAATCCTCTCCTCCCACCCGTTGTTGTGTTGAGCTTCTCTTGTTAGCACAGACCCCTTCCCGGCTCGTTTCGGACCTTTCTTCAGGTTCCTTCTTCGGAAGATTAGTACATATGACCGTTTTTTTTTTTTTGAACGGCCGCTCCCCCTAGCGTCCTCCCCTATCCCCCTTCCCCCTGGCGTTTTTCTCCTCCCCCAATTACAGGAGTCTCTTCGCGTTACTCTTTTATAGCCGATCTAATTGACACTCATTTCGCCCCGCTGCCGAAACTTCTGTCTTTTCTTCCCGTTTCAATGGTTCCAGCCGTTGTCCCTTTTCGTGTTCTGAATACTCCCTCTCTTTCACTAGTACGGCCATTTTTCGATCCCCCGCAGTGCTCGATTTTAACCGCCCTTTGAGGCATTATTATTTCTCTTAGTATAGGGCGCCATGTTCTCGTCTTATCAATCTGATCAAGTGGTCAAATGAATAGCCGAACTGAACCGACGTCCTCCCCCCCCCCCCCAACCGAGCCTGTTTTGCTTTTTTTACGCCTTTGTTGCGGGTTCTGACGTTGTAGCCAAAGCCGACCCCGGGATACCACCTTTTCCCACGAGGCCACTGTATCTTGGAAGTACTTAGTGGCGAAGATTTCTGGGATAAACCCCCCCCCCTCCTATGATGCTCCGTTACGGTAGGGTTCTGATGTCATCTGCTTTCGTAAACTGGCCGTTGTCGGCCTCACCCGCATTTCTTTTTCCTAAGATTTCCTGCACTTAGTCCTTTCCTGTAATATGTCTTTTGCCAAAAATAGCCCCCACGATCGATTCCCGGACTGACTATGTGTTTTTTGCTTTGATCAATTTACTTTCAGTTTTGCTTCTTACACAACCATAGCCCAGACAATACTTGTCGTTCCCGTCCGTCCGTAGATTCCTTTCAGTTTTGATCGCTTCCCCTGCAGGGGTTTCTTGATTGCGGCACCGGAGATCTTCGGTCGGTTTTCTGTTCACCCCGGTCTTTTTTAGAATTGGTACATGGGGGTTGGGGATTGGAGCCCTCCCCCCCAATTCCCCCCCCACCCTCCCTCTTTTTTCTTTTGAAATATCGTCCCATCTTTGTCCTTCCCCTTTCACCCGTTTGTGACGATTGTAGCCCTCCCACCCACCCAATTTCTTTTGAGGCGGTTCAGATTCTGGAGCTGATCTTCTTTAGAATTGTCTCCCATACCTCATTAACGGTGTTTTGTTACCTTGTATTTGGTTGCGGCCATGCCCCTTTCGACGCGCGTATATCCTTTTCAATCAAAAGGGTATTCTTAAGCGAGTAGACCCTCGTTACGACCGACCCCCCCTGCACCTCCTCAAACCGTTTAGCTGTCCAGACCTTCAGGTAGTTTGGAAAGGAATGTTTTTTTATGCAGAGTTCTCCCATTTCGTCGCCGACCCAGTCACCCCTCCGTCTTCCCCCACCAGTGCCCCGATGTGGGGGATCGTTCCTGCCCCGTCAGATCCTCCCTCGACTTTCCTCCGCTGATCCTCGGTCTTCGTGGATCCAATTTTCCTGGATTCCCTCGTTAGTCTGATGCGAATTCGAAACCCCCTCCTCGTCTATGAGTATGCCTCCATAGATTGCATATCGTGGCAGAAGACTGACTACGTGAGTTTTGTCCTAGTCTAATATCCCGAACTGTTCCCAACCTTTCTTTGGCGGATCCGGCGATGCCCGCTATCCTCCCACGAAAAAGGGGTTCCCCCCTTGGGTATCCCGCTTGTTTTTGTCCACAGACTCGACTCTCTTGTAGAATTATACGCTTTAAGGCCTTCAACATGCCTCTACTACCCTAACCTTGAACCGGAACTGACCCCCACTTTGATACACTCAGGCGCCTGCGACTCGAAGCCGTGGGTATTAGTCGGGAGTCATTCCGCTTCCATTTTCTTGCTAATTTCCTCAGATCCCCTAGTCGAGACAATAGGATCCGTAGTAACTTTGCGTAAATTCCGCCGGTTTCACCCTTTTTCCCCCCATAACCGTCTTTAATTCCCTCAATGGCTATTCTTTCGTAGCGTGTTCGTCGTGTTAAGACTTCCTTTTTACACTCGTTTAGTTCCCCTACGCTTGCACTTCACAAAGAGACCCTGTTGAGTCCTCCTAATAATTGCATCTGACCATCAGCCCCTGGCTACTTCCTTGATGGTTCTTTTTCTACCCTCAGAAATAATAGAGGGACCTTCCCCTCCTCTTCGAACCACCTTCGTTTCCGAGCCACGATTTACCCCTATCTCGGCTGTCAGCGTCAGAGACTTATTCTATGCTGGTCGCCTCCCCCGGTCGGCAGTTTCCCGTTAAGAGCCGGTTAATGAGATTAGGCTATCTAAGTTTTTTAGAACTTGACCTTCTTCAGTCACTCACCCAGGCTTGTTTTGCTTGCCTTCTTTTCCAAGATTCAGCGGCGCATAAGCTCTATAGAATTCTTACTTTCCCCGTCTCCTCCTCCCCAAGAAGAGTCTGACAAGTATTGGATCGCCGACTGATGTTAAGTGCGGCCGCCAGATCTCAAGATACAAGCCCCTCTTTCCTTTTGCTTTCCGTTCACCTCTGACCAAATCTGTCCTTTCTATTGCCGCCTTTCAGCATGATCCTCAAAACTACGCTTGGCCTGTCTGTAAAAAAGGTAATTTCCTTATTCTCCGACCCCCCCCTTTTCCGCAAATAGTTTAAGGTCTGTTGTGACCCCTTTTTTTTTAAAAGCGATTCCGCTCCCGCGCTTAATGTTTTCTTTCCCCCCCCTTTTGCCTCCTCCCCAATGCTTCGGGACCTGCGAGCCCTTTTGTCCCCCCTTCGGATTACGTTTACTGGCTGAGTCCGCTTTCTATCATCCACTCCCTTTTTTGAATCCGGTTTTTTTTCTCCCCGCTATGAATTCACGTTTTTGTTTTCGCCATTTCCTGACGTTTCATGAAGGACACCTGACTCTTTTTGGACAAGAAATGTCCGCGGGAAATCTATTGCTTCTCCTCCCCCCTCCATTTTTATTTTTCGGCGCTACCCTACCATTCGCCCGATCTCCTCGGTGGATCCCTTTCGTTCTTTTTTACTTTCAGGCCAAGGACTGATATGAGGCCGGTCCTCGTACGAACTTTATCGTCGATACGAAGTTCTGCTATCTGGAATTAGTCTTCAGATGGAAACGCCCCCTATTTTCGTCCAGTTTCCTGGACCTACTTGTTGATTCCCCCCTGTGTTAGGATTCTGAACTACACCCCCTGAAATCATCAGCGCAGTGCCTGGCTTGAGGGTTCATCTTATTTCGTCGAGAACACCTCATCAAAAAGGGGGCACTTCCGTTAATCGTCCCGTTAGTACCGAATTGCTCAGTCGTCCGCCGTTGTTACGCGGTTTTATCCTTGCTGCGTTTAAGCACTTTTTCGTTGTTCGTTTTCCTAGTTGCGCCCGGGTGCGACAAGGGCTCTGAGTCGAACCACGACCCCCCACAACCAAACCCCCCACAACACAACAAACCACAACCACCCAATCACCACTATAACAATATAACTCAACCCCCACCACGAACCCCCACCTCCTACACAAACACCACCCAAAACCCAAACCAAAAACAAACCCCCAACCAAAAAACCCTTACCCCACCACTAAGTC
>Ga0179593_1421535_pt1 | contig 10729 bp, 12 predicted proteins | sample CZODoug2_1_08_16_FD_185931 | JGI IMG/M metagenome (GOLD analysis project Ga0179593, IMG submission 185931) | Vadose zone soil fungal communities from Angelo Coast Range Reserve, California, USA - CZODoug2_1_08_16fungal (PacBio error correction) | ecosystem: Environmental > Terrestrial > Soil >... | reverse complement strand
TCTGTTTATTTGCTGCCCTGGTCTCTCCTTGGTTTTTTTTCAAAACTGCCCCCTGTCTCTCGGTTTGGTCATGCCTTCCCAGCCGTCCCCTCTTCCGGGAGATACAGCAGGGGACATTCCCCACAACCCCTTGTCCAACTCCCACTCCCTCACCCCACCCGCGTTTGCCACCTTCTCCCTTCCCCCGGGTCCTTCTTCCGAGATCGGTTCTTCTTCCTTCGGGGGGTCGCTGTCGGGCCCCTTTGCCCCGTGAATTGGGCCCTGTTTAAAAACGCACCCCCCCCCTGGCTGTCGGGGCCGTGTGAGGGCCCCTGAAGGGAGTCTGGTCGTCGTGGCCCCTTGGGGAACCTTCACCCCCTCTGCTTTTTTTGGCATTTGGCCGACGCACTCCCTCCAATTTTCCCTGTTTTTCCACGGGCCCGGATTCGATTTTGGCGGTATCCCCACGGAAACACCTCCCCCCCTCATTGTCGACCGCGTGCCCCTTTCTTTTTTCTACTACGGTAACTGCAACATTTTGTCAAACTGTTTTCCCCTTACACTCTTAACTCCTTCTTCACCCCCTTCTCGCAAGTCGGTGGACCCTCTCCAGACCCCCTCGGACCCCAAACGTCAGCGCTCCGCCGTTCTTTACGTGGTGAAAGTTCAAGTAACGGTCCTCCTCCCTGGGCAGGAAAAGCGCCTTGTCGCCCCTTTCCCTGCCGCTATGACCGGCCACTACCACGCCGACTCTTCCCACGGTCAGGTTCGTGAGGTCGCTTTTTTAATTCCTTGGGCCAAGTTCGGCGACGAGCCGCCTTTCGTGCTGGCTCGGTCTTTTTTCTTTAGTGCCGAAGGTAGGCCGGTTTTTTCCTGACTCATTTTGTGCCTTTTCCAGTTTTCCGGCCAAGCCGCAATCTATTTTTTGATCGGAAACCTTTTCTCCATAATTCGGGGTGGGGAAACCCCCCCCGAAACCCCGCCCACCCCGATGTTCAGATCCCTTTTCAACACCCCTCCCTTACTTTTACGGATAGACTGTGCCCTTAAAGGCCGTCGGTGACTTCCGGTCCCCTCCCTGGATGATTCCATTTTTTTTCCCCCTGTTTGGCTTGAGGCTTTTCCTGTCCCGGGCCCAGAGAGTCGAACCCCCTTTCCCCCAAAACCCAGGATATTTCCCATTCCGCATAATCCACAGTGACCCCCGCATTTTTTCTCTTTCGTGGTTCCCAAAAAGCGCAAGTCCCCCCTGATCTAGACTAAGCCGGAGCACTACCCCTCCCGCGCCGCGGGCCCATCTCTCTGTTTTCCATCATACCATTCCTCATCTGCCTGTCTTCACCTTTCCAGAACTTTGCCGCGGACGCCGTTCCCCTATCCCCCCGTGGCGCCAATACATCACCCCGGCTGGTGATCCCCCATTTTCCCCCCCGAACTTGTTTACAAGAAATTCCCCCCCTTTCGCCTTCCGACCCCCCTCCCCCCAAGACCTCTCTTCGGCTGGGGCCTGTTCCTTTTGCCCGTGCCCCAGAACACCCTCTACAGCATGTTTCCCCCCCTGTGCCCCTTCTACCCCTGATGCGGCGAGGGGCTTTTTTTATCAAAACCCCCAGTGGTTTTTGTCCCACCCCTCCGTGACAGATGTTCCAGTGCTGAGGCCGCAGACAGCGACCTCTTCCCACGTTCACGTTTATCCTACCCGGTTTCCCGCCCTCCCTTGGGAAAAGCCCCTAGCACGCCGAACCCCCTGCCTATTACCCCCCCCCCCCAAACCCCGGCCCCTACCCCTGCCCGCCTCGGCTACTGCCGTCCCAATTCCCCCGCGACAATTTTGGCGTTCTCGACGGGGCACGTCCCAGTCCCCCCCCGGAGCAAGCTTCACCACCTCCTTGGGAACGCCCAACCCATACACTGGATATGGGTTGGTCACCACACGGCTTTTCCCTGCACACCTTTTCGGCACAGGGCGTCTGGAAGAACATTTCCTGCACCCACCTTTTTTTGATCTAGACCGACGTGCCGTGCTTCCCCCCCCCTGGCGCCTTCGGCCCAATGTGCTTTCGAAACCACGCCTTTTTTCGGTACTCCCTTTTCTTCGGCGTTCCCCCCCCCACCCTTTATTGCTCCGACCCCTCCTTTTTTCCCTGTTCGGACAACTTACTCCTCCACGGTCGACTCCATTCTTTTTCCGGCAACCCTGGCCGGGAAGAACCGGTCTTTTTTTTTTTCTCCCCCCACCGGCTTTGACCCTGCGTTTCCGTTGAACCCAATGTGGACCCTCGTCCTCCCCCCTGCGTGGTGGCACCTTTTTTCTGGTTGCGGCTTGCTGCCTCCCCCCTCGGCGGGTTCTCGGCGCAAAAGCCTCGTTTCAGGTGACGTGCCATTCCTGGTTCCAAATCCTCGCCGTGGCGCGACGGGTTTTCCAGCCCACTCAAACCCGACGCCCGCTCCCTTTTGGCGGGGCGGTTTACTTTCGATGTTCCTTTTCCGGAGTTCAGCTGAGGCCACACCAAAGGGCACCCCCGAAGTTGTATCCACCTTTTTTTTTTTTTTATGGGCAGGGTCCGCCCGACCCTCCCAGCGCAGTCCGCTGGGACACGTTCACACATTCGTGCTTCACCAACACCCCGAGGAAACGAAGTACGTCCCCGTTTTTCATTTTCTCTTCTACGCGAGTTACTTTTGAACTTTTCAAACCTTTCCCTCGAGACGGTTGTCCGGTTAGGGAGGGCAAGTGGTGCTGTCCCCGGTACGACTCAGGTAGTTGAGAAAACCCCACGTCGCCCCCCCCCGCACACCCAATGCAGAGCAAATACCCCTCCGAGTTTCCTTTTCTGGGTTTTTGTCCCGGGCCCCCCCTGGCCCGTTTCCCCTTTTTTTTTTTTTCATTACCTGTCGATCCTGCACAGCACCACGCGTTCCTTCGTGGTTCCCCCCGTTTAAGATTTATGGCGCCCTGCTTCTCAGGCCCCCGCGCGGAATCTTTCTTCCCTCTTTCTCTTTTATTTGGTGTTTTGTTTCAGAGATTTGCGGCTTGGAATTGTTTGCACGCAGTATGCCTAAAGAAAATTTGTTCTTTCGAAGGCGGAACCGGCGGGTCCCTTGGTTTCATCTGGAACCCCCCTTGACCGGGGTCAAACGGGAGGCAGGGTGGAAACAGTTCTCCCCTCAATACCACCTCTTTTTGAGTCCGACTTCGTGGTAGGGCGCTCCTAACTCCCGGTACCCTGCGTTGCCCGCCCGTCCCCCCGCAAGCGACCTTCTACGGCGCCTGAGGGGTGTTCATTTGACCTTTTCCTTGCCTACAACGTGAACGCTCACTCTTGGTGACCAGTTTTCCCCTGCTGACCTTCCCTGAGGAGTCGATGTGCACGTGTTCACTCAGTTGGGGATGAGAGTAGGATCTCCCTTTATTCCTTCCCCTACCAATCACGTCTGGTTTGTCCTCCCGAAATGGTTTTTTTTTTCTTTTTTTTTGTTCGTTCCCTTCACCCACTCGCCATGGCCCCCGTGCCCTCTTTGGCCCCCGCCAATCTCGGGCAAGTCTCGTTTGGTCCCCCGTCGCTACGGCGTCTTTTGCATCGAACGTGGCCCAGGTCCGCCTGCTTGCCGAAACTGCAGCCCCCCCCACATTGAGCACCCAAAGAAACTTTTTACGGACAGCAGCAATGTGTGATACCTTCCGTAATTGGTTCAGTCTGGGTTTTGCAACAGTTCCGGTTAGCACCTCGCCCCTTTTCTGAATTTCCGAAGAAGTGTGCCATTTTAATTGTTCTGGCGGGCGTGAGGATCCCAGTTCTAAAGTGCAAAGCGGACGGAGCTTCGCCCACCACTGGCGCCGACACGTCTTTTGTTTTTCATTTTACCAGGCCGACGTTCATCAGTTTATTGACTGAAGGGCGCGGGATCCCCCCGTCCCCCGGTCGAGGCTTTTGATTGTGTCCGGGAACTTGTCTTTTTTCGCATGATTCTTTCCGTGGTGCGGGCAAAGACCCTTTTACCCCCCCCCAGAGATGATTTTCGGTTCAATTACTCTCCCCCCCTTCCCCCAATTGTTTGAGCTAAGTCCTTTTGTCTTTGTGGTGTTCTCCTTTTATTGGTCGTGGACCAAGGGGGCCCGACCCCGTGCGCCGTGGTGCAATGGGCTGGTGTATTATGTTTTGAAGCTGATTGGTCTAGGCTGTTCCTTTTTCTGTGTCGGCGGTGAGCGGCTTGCCGGCCCTGGTTCCAAAACACGGGTGTATACACGTGTACGTGTGGTCGGCTTTTCTTGGCGAAGGGCCCCCTGGCTCTCGTCACCTGCTTGGTTGACAAATGGTTTTCTCCCGCTTTTTTGGACCTTCATCGACTTTTCGGCCTTAGAAGTGGCGCCACCGACTTTGTTCGCTGTCTGTTGTTATGCTCGATGTGCACAGTCCTTGCCACAGCCCCCGTTTTCGGTTCGCTTTCCCCGCGACGGGTAATTTCTTGTAACTCCGTCGGGCCGCCCTTCCGATCTTCTTTGGGGCGCACGGTTTGCTTTTTCGGCGCGGCCCCCTTTCCGGAGGGTTTAAGCAACAGTGTCCGCGATTGATCCCCCCACCCTTTTCTTTAGGTGACTTGCGGCGGCGCTGGAAGCGGGTAGGGGGGTCGGTGTTCGATTGTATCTTAGGAAGGAGGGTTGGACCTTTTCTCCCCTTTTTTTTTAAGGCTCTGCTTTTGACAATGTTTTCGGTCCCCCCTTTGCTTTGGCATTGGGGGTTTTTGGAGAAGGAGGTCAGAACTGCCAGGTCGTTCCGCTAAGCCCACGGTACAGTGTTAATTACCTTTTTTTTTTCCCCTTTTCGACGATTCGTGGAACTCCTACTTTGAGAAATTTTATATCAAGTACCATTTTTTATTCTGCTGGGGTTCCGTCCCCTCTCCCTTTCTTTCGATCTTTTTCTCATTTTTCCACTATTATTGTTTCAGGGGAGGTGCAGGACACTGACCCTGCTTCCTTCAAAATACTTAGGGGTCAACTTTCCCCATTTCGAGGCGTGAGCGTGACCTTGTTTTTTTTTTCTCTGGTTTCTGTCAACACGGTTCGTTCTTCATGAGGAACAAGACTTCGCTTCGGATCACCGACACGTCGTTTGTTCCTTGTTCTCGTTTTGTGTTTGGTTGGAAGTGTTGCCGTCGATTTTGCCTCCCTTTCCGCTTTTTTTTTTCTCTAGGGACTGGACCGGGGACATTTCCACCTCCTAACGGCGGTAAGAGATCATTGTTTCCACCGTTTGTTATTGTTCAATCTTTTACACCCCCTGACCCTTGCGCAATGTTTTCCATAGTGCCAATCCTTTGGTTCGAGTTTAAACTTGTTTTTTCTCTCCCCGTGAAGTTATGTATAAGTAGTCCCCTCACCACACAGCCACTCTTTCGGTTCGAAGAAAATTTGCCCTTCTTTTTTTGGGGTTTCCGCCAACCCTCGAAAGTGTTTTACAAAGCTTTTTTTTTGTGAGTCTTCAGGATATTCCCATCAGTTCCGTCCTTTCTTTTTTGTGGGAAAGGGGAAGTTTCCCGTTTCAGCGAGCATTTTTTTGCAAGAACTTTCTGTCGTTTCTTTTTTTTTCAAGGGGTCTGGGAGCCCCCCCAAATCCTTTTTTTCTCATCCCTTTTGACTTCAGAGAAACTCAGGCCCCCCCTTCCCCCCCCCCCCGCTATTCCTTTTCCAGGGAAGAGACCTCCCCTTTGTGTTTCGTGAGTTTCTTTTCGGGTGTTTTTTCCTCTTTTTTTTTGCCCCATTTCTCTTCTTATTTTGAGGCGAATTTCCCGGCATTGACCACTCTGGAAACACCTCCCCCTTTTTTTTTTTTTCAGATCCCCTTTTTTTTTGATTTAGTAATTTACCGGATCTCTCTTTCCCTCATTTTTGTATTGAGTCCTTCTGATGTGCCCCACCCTCACAAAACCGTTGCGCGTCTGATGCCATGCGTTTTTCCCCAATCAACTCACTCTCTCTCTTTTTGAATCTGGAAATGGGAACTTCCCCCAACCCAACCCTTTTTTTTTTTCCTTTCCTCAACCCCCCCTCTTCCCTTTCAACATTTTTGGTTCGTGTCCCGTAACTCTTGAGCGATATTTTTCTCATTGGCGTACTTTCGTGACCCTTTTTTTTGTTTTCCTCCATTGACTTGCGGAGTCCCACTTCCCTTGTAGGCCCCCCTTTGAGTTCCTCCTGATTCTCGGGCGTACTGAAAATTTTTTTTCAAATTTGCCCCAAAACAACCCCCTCTTTTCTTCTACCTTTGCGGGGAACATCAGTTCCTCCCTTTTCCCCTCCCCACAGTGATGGGTACCCTTGCCCTTCTTTCTGGGATACCCTTTTCGATGCCCCCAACCTCCCGGCATTTTTCTCCCCGCCTTTTTTTTTTTTTTTTTTCTACCAGGCTTAATACTCAACTTTCCCCGTGGCCAAACTGTTTCGCTTCCTTCCAACTGTTTTTCCCCCCAATACTTTTCCCCCCCACGACCTTGTTTGTCCCAAAAGTTTCTTCCCACACAACCTTGTTCTCCCAACCCCTAAGACTTCATTTTCCCGCCTCTGTTTACTTTTTCCCGGTTAATTTATCTGAACGTCCTGTTCCCCCCCCCCCAGCTTACGTGTTTTTTCCTTCCGACCCCGTCCCCTTCCCCCCCACGCCCAAGGTGAGCTCCCCCACTGCGACTTTCGTTTTTATGTGGTGCCTCTCTCCCGTTTTTTAAACGTTTCCCTGCTTTGTTTCCCCTACAGGTGGAGGGAGGACCCGTTCTTTCCCGCTCCTTGGGGCCTTGCTCTCTTTCGTCTCTGACCAAAGGTTCACTCTTTTCTCTTTGCCCCCTTGATCATTTGCCCTTTGTCTTGTAACTTTTTTTTCCCAGTTAACCCTGTCAAACCCTCACAATAGATTTGTTTCTTTTCAGAGGTCAACCTTCATTTCTCCTTTTAAACCTCACTCCCCTCCCCAGTTCAGTTGGTCCAGTCCACACCCCCCTATTTTTGACTTCTTACTTTTTCCTCTTTCTGTTCCCAATTTTTAGAACGGTTTCCTGACCCTTACAGGTTGGAGGGCTGCTTTTGACCTTTTATAGACCATCCTCGACCCCCCCCCAACCCCCCCTGCTTGTATTCCATGCCCTTGTGCCTTTCAAGTTCACGCAGAAATGGACTCTTTCCCCCTTTCGAAAAGTAACACAGCTTCTAATTGAGACTTCCCTCCGAATTTTCGTTCCCCCCCCCGATAAGAGAATCGACTCACCCTTGACTAGTTTCCCTTGCTTTTTTGTTTTCGCACCTTTCCCCTACCTGCAAACAATTCATCCCTGTTTTTTGACCCAGTCCCACAGTCCCTTTTTTTTGTGTCCTTTTTTTATTCTGTGTTCCCCCCTCCCCCCGACGTCCTCATCCAGTGCCTCCCCCACCAGCCCAATCAAGTTCTTTTTCTGTCTGTTACTCTCCCATAGGAACCCCCCGGACTGCCCCCCCTTTTCCCTTCCACAGTCGCTCACTCCTCCTTTTACCCCTACCTGTCTTGGTTTCCCTTTTTTACCTTGAGAGTTTCCCCCCAATTATACCTTTCCCCCCACAGAGTTTTTTTCCCTTCACCTCGTACTTGTGTTTTGTAGTTGCGTTCTTTGATCACCCCCACACCTTTGGTGTTTCCCCCCACTTTCTCGGGTTCGATTTTACTTTTCCAGGCGCCTGTCCTTGTTTTTTTTTGCCCCTAAATTCCCCCTTTTTATCTTCCTTTTTTTCTCCATTTGGTTTCTTCTCAGAAGAACCCTCGACTCTAACTTTTTTCCCTACCGGCCATCAGAACCCCGTCATCAATCAGCTTCGTTTCCCTCTTCACGGCAACCCTTTTTTTTGGTTGCCAACCGTCTCCATTTAGTGCTCCAACATTTTTTTCTTCCACGTCGTAACCAACTAAAGTACTGCTGACCCCCCCCCCCCTTTGATCTTTTCTGCCTCTCGTCTTAGAAATTTCCATTTTTTTGTTCTGTTTTCTGAGAAAACCCCCCTTTTTCCCCCCCCCTTTCCCGGACTTCGTCTTCCTTTCTGTCTTCCCCCATTACCAGTTCCGGCCCCCACTTCATACCACAGAAGGATTTTCCCTCCCCAGGTCCCCCCTCCCCCAGTCAATCCCCGTAAATTAGTTTCAGGCAGAAATTACCCCCCCCTCCCCGGGTTTTCTCTCACCGTGGTCTTTTTATTTGCGCTTCCCTGGTTCTTCTGTAGTCCCCCCTCGATTCCTTTTTTTCGTTCACATCGCCCAAACTCCCAACCTTCCTCCTCCTAAAATTTTCTTCGGATTTTCTTCCCCTTTTTTTTTCTCCGCGGAAGAACATCCCCCCCAGCGTCTCCTACCTTTTGCTGTTTTTGCGCCGTTCCCCTGTGAGGGCCAGAACCGGTCCGGTCCCCGGTTTTGTGACTTTTCCCACGTCTACTTTGCGAAGCAGAAAGAAGTGCCGTCCCTTCTTCCCGGTTTCTTCTTTCCAAACCCCACTGTTTCACCGCCGACAGTCAGGATTTGTTTTCCACTTTGGTCAACTGTTCGGTTCGCTTTCTCCTGACGCAAAGGGCGTCCCGCCCCCAAAGGAAGGTTCCCCCCTGTCTTTTGACGTTTTTTCAGGGAGCCCCCACCTTTTTTACTTTCCCCCCGCTTGGCCGCCCCCCGCTCCCCCAGGGGGTAACAGCGCCCTGAAACTTCTGCGCTTCACGTGTATTCGGCCAGTCCTTCTTTTTTGCAACCTCTCCAACCTCCAGCGCGCGGACCGGCTTTTTCATGGTCTTCCGTCCTTCCTTGTCGTAGGGCTGGCCCGCTTGACGGTAGTTAGAAACCCAGCGCCAAGTCAACTAACACCTATCACCCGACCTCTTCACTTTAAAAGACGGAGTTGGGTCGTGTCGGGGGGGTGCTTGTACTTTGCCCCCTCCCTCTGGACCCATGCCTTTTCCCTGCTTACTGCCACTCCGCCCCTCCGCCTCCTTGGCAACTTCCTCTTTTATGTGCCCCTCCAGAACCACCCTTCCCTGCCCTGACCGCTTTTTTTTTCGTTGTTGGTTTTTTTTCGAGAGATTCCGCCCTAGTCGTCTTTTTTGCATTCACCGAAATCTAAGTTTTGTCCTCGACGGAGGCCTTCCCGGCGTCCGTTTGTTGGATCGGTGACCACCCCCACGGGGTCAACGGCGGGGAAGGGGCGACCGCCAGGGCCCATCCCCCCTCTTTCTCCTCCTTTTGATGTGCTTGTTCACTTTTCCTGGTAGGGCGCCGGGGGTTCCCCCTTTCCGGCGGGCCGCGAACCCGCCATTACTCCCCCCTTTTCCCGCGCTGTCGTTGCTCGGTTGAACTCAGGTGTCTGCCGCCCCGTGATTAGAGGGGTTTTCTGACGTCTTCGGGGTTTTCCCTGTTCTTTTTTTACGTGTCCGTGGGGAACTGCCCCCTCCGGCATCCCTTTCGACCCGTCCCAAGTTCCCCTTCGGTGTTTTTTCCTCCCTTTTTTGGTGTTTAGTCGTCAGATGAATTGCCAGTTGATTCCGGACGGTTTTTGAACGAATCTTCTTTCGCCTTTTCTTTCGGCACCGTCGTCCACGGTTTTCCGTGTTCTTTTTTTCACTGTCGGACCGTGAGTTTGTCCCTTATTGCTTGGAGAGGAAACTTGCTCGAGGGGGAGCGCAGGGCCCCGGCCCCTTGCACCCCCTTGATTACTGGACCGTTTCCTTGTCTTTTCTTTTCCCCGCATGTTCGCACCGTGGTCTCCCGCCATGACTTCGCCCCGCCCCCCCTTTGCGGGTTGTCCACGATCCTTGAGTTTCTGCGGTCTTCGTTTTTTCCTCACAGGAAGTGAAGGCCCCGCTTCCCCACGGGGCCGCCCTTTTTAACTTCCCACCTCCTCCTGGCGTTCGTTCAACGTTTTCTTGCAGGAGGGGTCTCCCCGCGTAGTGATTCTCGCTTCCTTCGTTTCTTTTGACTGGTTTTCGGGTCGTGCACAGTCCCCAGTTCCCCTTCCTTTCCCACCTTTTTTTGTTGCAAAAGCCAGGTTTTGCGTTCCCCAAATTGATTTTCGCATGGCCGCTACCCCTTCTCCCCGGTTGTCAGCTTGCCGTCTTTTTTCATGTTTTTTTCCTTGTCTTTTTGGAGGGTCGCTTTTTAGACAATTTCTTTTTCGGGTGAACTTTTGCTTTGTTCCCAGAAAGCGAGTTTTCCCTTTTTCTTTCCCTTTGATTCTTCTGGTCCGTTTTTTTTAGGTTACCCCCCGGGTTCTGTAGTAGGATTTTTAGCCGGATTGCCTTTCCCACATGAGAAAACCTTCGAGCTTACCTTGTACTTTGCCGTTGTTTTTCCAGTTTTTTTTTGAAAATCGTTCTTTTTTTGCCCAACCATCAAGTCGAAGACCCTGTCCTTTCTAGGGGCTTGCCTCTTCTGTTCTTAAAGGCTGTTCTGGTTTTTTTCTCGGGTCTGGGCCCGGAACAAAGGCCCTCCCCTCTTGTTGGTTTTTTAGGGTCTTTACCTTCCCCCCCCAAGGGCCTTATTTTTACCGTCTTGGTAGTTTTTCCTGAAAGGCACTTAAGATTGAGGTTATTGTCCTGCATTTCGGGGCGTTAACCTTATTGTGGTCCTTTCTTGTCCTCTTTCGGCTGGCGATGATGTCTCTTCCCCCCCCAAAAAGTAGGTCCAGGGGGAAGGGCTTGCTCCCCCTTTTTTTTAAAGCTGGTCTAGGCTCCATGATTAGTGAGCCCCCTCCCCCGAGC
>Ga0179593_1293108_pt1 | contig 10729 bp, 5 predicted proteins | sample CZODoug2_1_08_16_FD_185931 | JGI IMG/M metagenome (GOLD analysis project Ga0179593, IMG submission 185931) | Vadose zone soil fungal communities from Angelo Coast Range Reserve, California, USA - CZODoug2_1_08_16fungal (PacBio error correction) | ecosystem: Environmental > Terrestrial > Soil >... | reverse complement strand
TATAGAATCTTCCTCCCCTTGTCTTACTCATCGTAACCCGGTTACTACGGACACGCCTTTCTATTTTTTTTTTTCAGTGAACAGGGCTTTTTTGCTTTTTTCAGCGGTTCGACTCGATCCCAGAGTGTGACAATCCCTGATGTTCGCTTTTCCGTTTTAGCGTTATGGGGAGCTTTTTGTTAGTGAAGCGTCTCTTGCTCGGTTCCACTAGGCCTAGTTCGGTCTCATTGAGTGCCACCTTTCAAGCACTGTATATTCCTTTTGTTGGCCTAAGCCACGGTCAACATGAGAGATGGTGACTCCGATGTTGGCTTTTGTGGGGTCCACTTTCTAGATGCACAGGATTCCCCTCCGAAGCTTCGTAGAGCTTTCTGCCCATTTATACCGGCGTCGGAGACCCCCCGGTCGACCTGTGTCTTCACCATTCTTGCCTCAAAGGCACGCCTTTTTTCCCCGAAGGATACATCGTTTATACGGGACACCTATCGGCTACCTTGAGGAGCAGACTCCCTTCACTCCCGCTCCTTCTAGATCGTACCCTCCCTGGTTTTTTCCTCACACCCCCGGACAACGTCATTTTTCCCCTCGCCCCAACCACTCTTCAGCTTTGGATTGGGGCTAGCGCTGGCAGGGTCACTTTCTCACTCCGTCACCGCCGCCTTTCGAGGATTAACTATCCCATCTTGACCTTTTTGCGGCCGGTGATCATTGACCAAAGACCTGCCCTCGGCCCAAACCAGAATCCCCCCCCTAGAAACCCTCTCTCTTCAGCCTCTCTCGTTATTTAACTTTTAGATTACGAGTTCTCAAACCACCAGAACATGTCTGACCCATTCGAAGTACTTCTCGTCTTTCTCCCTTGCCCGATTAGCATGCGAACCTCCGGGTCAACTGGAACTAATCCCCCGGCCTCTGCCCTACGTTGACTGTAATTGTCCTTCCCCTCCCACGGCTTTTTACGACGTTGGCGTCCTTCCTTAGGGAGTGTTTTTCGTTCAGTCTTCCTAATATGGTCCAATCCCCCCTTTGGCCATATGCTTCCGTTCAGACGCCTTTTTTCGGCGTTTCCGTCCACCCCCTCAAGATTTTCTGCCCTCTGTCATTCTCCCCCCCCCCCCTCAACGCCCTTCTCAAAAAACTATTTCCTCCTGCTCACCCCCTCTTGGCAGCTATTAGATTGCGAACCTCCTCCAAGATTTTCGAGCCTCAGACCATTTTTTCACTGTTTCTCGCCATCTTTTTCTCAAAAACACCTATCTCCCCACCGCCAAGCAGCGCTCCAGACAACTCCTAAAATTTCCAGTTTTGTGCTTTCAAACACCTTTTTTCCCCTCTCGAGTGGAATTGCCCCGCTCAGCGATCCTTATCTCGGTCGGCTCCCATGGATTTTTGTTCCTGAGGGCCCTACACCGACAGCTCCTTCACCCCGCCCCAGGATTTGATTTCCTTTGCCCTATTGATTGTCTAATTTTTTTTCTTTATTTTTCGGAGGGAGGTTGCCAGTGTTGTAGCCATTGCTTTTTTTCTCCGGAATCGATCCCGCGGGCCCCACTTCCCCAGGATGGGACCCCGGACAGAGGTGACCCCTCGTGTGCGCCCAGTTTTTCTTTTCAGTTTCCCCTTAACTTCACATCAGTCTTATTCAAAGGGTGCGAGCCCTCTTTTTTTCTGCGTAGTTTTTAATGGCCACCTTCCCGTGGCCGCCTCGACTCGTATCCTCGCCTTTTCATCCGTAACTTGAGGTGAGCGACTGGGGCTGCTGACGAAGATGAAGGACCCATTCCAAGGCTTCCCACCATTGATCCAGGTTCCTCTTAATTGGTTACTGATCGCCACTGTGTTTGCTCCCGACACTCCTGCGTTCCCCCTTTCCCTTTCTGAACCCTCGAAAGTTATTACTTTTTACCTTTGTTGTATCATTTCAGTGAAATCACCCCCCGCGACCAAGTGATTCGAAGCGGTTTTTTGAGGCTGCGTCGAAACAGTATCCGCGACAGTCCTTTGTTTGTAACAGTCGGAGTTCGGTCTGCTGAGAGTTTTGAAGGTGTTCGTTTTTAGGGAAGAGACTGACTCCAAGGGATGGTTTATGTCGTCGTTTCGTCTCCCACCCCATAATAGGTGCAGTCTAGACGAGATATTTGACGACCTTTTGTTGTGGAAATAGTCCTGCACCCACAGGTTCACATTTTCCCAGCTCGCAACCGCTTTACTTTAATCCTCCGTGGTTGAGAGACCGCTCTTTTGAGATCTCTGGGTGTGAGAAGAACTTTTCTTCCCCCCGGCCGTCAGCTCGCATATTCAGGGCCCTTATGTCGAAGCGGCACCTTTCTACACGTGATGCCTGAAATCTTTCTCTCTATCCTCCCCCATGTCAGTTTGGCCCAGGTTCTGCATCACAACTCGTCCCCGTCTACACGCTTTTTGCTCGCCGTCCCGTCCCAAGACTTTTAGAAGGCATCCTTCACCCTTCCCCATCATGGTGCCTCGCTCTTTGACACTCACGCGAAAGGGGAGACCCCCCCATTCCTGAACCCATGTATGTTCGCCAGTTTCGAGTGGAGTCCGTACCTCTTGATAGCTTTGACTTAATCAGTCAATGCGCGCTGTACGTTGATCGGCGGGTGTCTACCAGTTGATATTTACCTGGAGTCATTCTTCCCACCCCTTGCACAGGTTACTTGTGACGGCCGTGCTCATCTTTCCCATCGTTTCCCCTGAAAGTCCTTTTCTTGCGACGATAGTAGCGGTTGATCGCACCCTTCCGACGAGCTTTGATTTTTTAGGCGACATCGGCTTGTGCCACCCTTGAATCGGGCTGGTTCGCCACTCCTCTTTCCCCTCGGGATCGTGCCGCCTCAATGTTATACCTGTTGTCAATAGAACTTGGACTTAACATCCCCCTTCTAAAATGTGGGCGTCCTCCCCCTCGGAGGTTTCGCCCGCGAAAAGATCCTGGTTAAGCCCCTTCTACTATGATATTATGGTCATCATGGGCCAACTTTTCGGGTACCATTTCTCCACATTTGAGGATTTGTCATGTTTTGCGTGGCGGGTTCCCAGTGCAGGTTTGTGAGTTCAGGTTCCGCCATGGAAGACGAGGGGGTACCCCCTTTGATCGTGATGTCGAATTCGCGGTCTTTTTCCCGGCCCTCTTCGCCTTGAATCCCCAAAATCTTGGGTGAGCTCCTGTTCTGAATTAGCGGCGCTTTAGGTTTCGAGAAGCGCGCGGTTGCTTTGAAACGTTTTCCTTAAACCCCGGCTTTCGCTAACTCCCTTCTCTAAACTGAGGCGGTGGCCCATATTCTCTGCCCCGCTTACCCATGCCACCCATCACCTTTTAATGCATCCGCGGTTTCCCGCCGTTCTTCCCCCTTAGCAAGAGAGTCCTCTCTGGACGCCATGTCTTTTAGGATTGGCCTGCTATCGTCTTCGAAGTTTTTCCCATTCCCTTGCGAAGTTTTGATCCCTGTTCCTGGTTCGAGTGCATCACATGTCATTCTTTTTTGAAGCAGAGTCCTTTCCAGCGCTGGGTCTCTGTCTCGCTAAAGTGCTTTTTGGTTGTCGTTTCCGCTTTAATCGCCCCGCTCCAGACGCTTGAGATTGTCCCTTCGTGATCCCTTGAAGATAAGGGATGGCGAGGAGAATCTTGTTTTTTCCTGCCTCCCTCAGTCCCCAGAAAAGAACGTAGGTTTTCTTTAGTCGCATCGACCCCCCCATCTCTTCCCCCCATTTTGTGGTGGTTTTATTTCCAGATCTTTCCGTCTCTTCGAGAAGGGAGCGCTTTAGGAAAGGGCCACCTAATTAAGTAGCCGATCTTTTTTTTTCGAGGAACGCTTGATCCGGCCTGCCCGGATCCTGACTGGGGCTGAAATCCGAAGTCGCCTTTTCCTCCCCATCGGGGGACGCCGTGCCGCGCCTTAGACGACGTTGCAAACAACCTCAATTACCACCGGTGCCGTCCTCTCTTTTCCCATAACCCTCTTCTATACATTTATCATAAAGCTCGCTTCGTTGTCATCTAGCCCACACCAACACTTACCATGTTCTTCCATTTATTTTTCAATGGGCTGTCCAATATCGTCCCGACCGAAGCTTTAGTTTCGATTCTTCTATCAAAATGCCCTCGACCCTTCCCAGTGACCCGTAGAACGAGGTGTCGCAGATTTTTGTCTTTAAAACAGCCCAAATAAATCATGGAACGTGGAACCGAGCCCCTAGAACACGACCGGGTTCGTCATTAAGACCGTCCGATGAGTTTTCCCCCTCCCTTGAATAACCTTAGAGAATATATATTCTTTTCTTCTTGTGTGTGAGATTATATCATAGAATGGCCAGATTTTTTTTTTTTTCCACTCCAGTTTATCCGGTCTGCCTTCAGTTTTTTTACCAAACCGACGTCGTGGTCATCCCCTCTACTTGTAAAATTTAGGATGAGGTCTTTTCTGCCTTTTTCGAGCGCCGTCCCACCCTATGGTCCACCGTCTCCTCGCTTATTGGAAAGCGCTCTTCTGTCTTCGTCCGGTCGCCAAAGCTTGCCCCTTTTTGGTGATATTGGATAGACCGCCTCCAAGTCCCTCACTGAGGTTCTCCATGTCCATTCCACTGTCCCCCCACCCCCCAACTCCTCGCTTCAGGTTTCTGTAACGATTTTTTTGATTGTTACCTAGAGCTGAACCCAGGATTTAATCCCTTGCTTTTTCTGTTTGACCTTTTTCCCCGGAGGCCTTAGCAGGTAGTCCCCCTTCCTTCTGCGAACTTCGCGGACCGCCCTCCCACCGAGTGCCTGATAATTTTTCTTCTTCCGGGACCCCCAGATGGGACCTGGAGCGTAATCCCCTCTCATACCTTCTTTCGCAGAGAGTCAACGACAGATTCTTTCCTAACCCACACCCCCGTACTCCGACAAAGATGGGTCCCCTAGCCTAAGTGGCCAACGACACCCCCCGACCAAGGGATTTTGAGCGTATCGCGACGGTCGGGTTCTTGCTTCATAGAGGAGCCCCTTGAAGGGACCCCTGGAAGTATCTTCGCTCACGAGACCAATAATTCAAGGCTTTATTCTGACGGCATCTGCGATCCACGCCTTATCCACACCAAAAAGGCACGTCCCCACCTGAAACCCCTCATCGCTTCCACTTTCCTCGATGCTTTTTCAACTCATCTATTGTGCACTTGTCCTCTCAGGAGGACACTCCCTCCCGTGGCGAGTTTTTGCCTTGTCCCTATAGATGCTGACCAATATGAGCCGAACCCTTTTATAACTCAGTGGCTCTGCTCGACCGTCTTTCCCTTGCACCAACATCCACCTACGACGCTGCGTATGCTTTTTTTTTTGGCGTTTGGTTAGGCTTGTGACAATATGGCCCCTATACTATTGGGAATGAGGTACTTATTTTTTCTCTTGTAGTCGGAGTCTCCCCCATCTTACAGCACCTAACCCTTTCCGCTTTACTTTCCCATTCCCCACCTTGCTTTCCTTCCACACCCTTTGCCGCTCCACCCCCCCCGACCTTGGGATCCCTTTTATGATTAGGGCGGAGCCCGCTGATTTAGCAAGGCGATCCTCCAATTTTTTCCCTTTCTTCCCACTCTTATGGACGCTCACCTACCTTTTATTCCGATCTCCCCTGCAATCCGTCTGACCACCTCTCAAACTCCTGCTCTGGGCACCTTGCCGCGATAGCGTTCCGACTTGAAAAGGCCGACATTCTCTCGGTTTCTAACATTCCGGGAATTACACCCCGTCCTTGACGACAAACGGATTTGTCTTATCGATGCTTTTTCATTGGACTCCTAAAGGCGCGGATTTGGGGCCCTTTCTTGCGATTGAGAGCGTGCCATCCCCCTATGGGGCGGTTTTGAGTTATGTCAGGAGGCGGTGCCCAGTGTGGCTCCCAGTTCTGTGTCGCCTACGCACTTTCACTTTTCCTCGGTCGGAACTGGCACGGGTTCCGCAAACCCGAGGGTAGTCCGGTTTCTCCTACCTGTACCATTTTCTTTCTCGTCTGCGTGGATGGCACTCTGCCGTAATCCTCCCCCCCTTTATGTGCGAGACGCGACGTGGGGCTATTCTGCACGTATAAGCCCAGCGCCAACACCACCCCCTCTTCCCACTTGCAGTCGTTAATGTTCTTGCGGCGCATTACGCTTCGATAGGTTGCCGCCCTTGCGGGGTTCATTCCTACCCTTTTTCTTCACATGGGTGTCCTTCTAGTTTCCAGTCATCAAAATCGCGCCCCTTATGCGATGTTTTTCTTTCTGTCCAGTAGAAAGGATGGGGAGGTCGTCGACAGTGTCGCCGCCCCATTTGTGGGATCGGCTGCCGGGTCCCTTCCATTTTTTTTTTCTAAGCGCCTTTGAATTCTACGACGGGCTTTCTTTCGACATAATGGGGCCGTCTTGCTTCTCTCTCACTCCCGGCCGCGGCCCGTCTTCGGGGCCCCCCCCTGTACATGTCCGCCTTTTTTTACCCCCAAATTCCTTCTCCTCCTCCTCCTTGGTTTTTTTTTTTTGAGTCTTTTTTCGAGGGCGAAATGTACTTTGCTTTACCGAGACTACTGCGCGGCCCGGCGTTCAGCTACTCCCATTCCTGCCCCTTTCTGTCCTTACGCTACGACGACCGCGCGATGAACTGTCGTTTCTCACCTCTTCTGGCAACGGATTTTCCGTACCACAGGCGACACGTTTTTTTCCTCTCTCTCCCCGAACCTCCCCTTTCGTCCGGAATTCCTCCCCCCTTAGCATCAATTGGTTTTCCAGCCCCCTAAGAGAAAGGCCCACCTGTACGGCATTTTTTTCTGTTGGATTTCCCAGGTGGCTTCTTCACCATTAGGATAGTGCAAGGCGTGACCCTTCTCCTCCTTAATCCCGCTTGACGCCGGAACCTTGACTTGTTTTGAGCAGGTGCTATCCCGTGTTCATCCAACGTCGTCAATTTCAGGTTGGATCGTCCTGAGTGCCCTATTTACCCCCGTGTCCGAATGGGTTTTTCCTTCGCAAGCGCTGTTTTCGCGGTCTCTCCCACTTGCCATCCCTCCGACCGCGTTCTTAAGTGATTGTTCCGTCACGCATTGCGCCCCAAATTCCGCGGGTCCTTGTTCCCGATATGGTCAAGCGGCTCCTATGCCCGTCAATGTCCTAATTCAACTCGCGCCGGTTTACGAGCGTCCATCCCAATTATCGGCTCCAATTATAAAATCGTTTCTCTTTTATTATTGGAGGCCCGAAGAAATGTCTCTTTTGATTACGCGCTCTGATCTGGATGTCTCCTCCCAGCTCGGCGTCTTTCATTCCAAAGCACATTCCATTTTCGTCCCCTGTACTTTGACGCCTATGATGTGCTGTCTAGAATCAGGGTTCTCGGTTCGCCAAGGTTTAGCGGTCACCCCGTGATGGATCGCGACTACGGGAGTCGGTTTTACCTCTCCCGTTATATTGCCGCACACCTTTGAGAGGTCCCCTTTTTGTAAGGATTAATGTGACAAGCAGTTTCTTTTGAGGGACAGCGCCGGCGCTCAGTGTTTCCGGTAACACTCCCTCTACCCATTTTGTACCTTATCCGTTTCCTCTCTTGACTACGGACAATATTTTTCCTTTCCCCCCCAGTTTCCGCCACACGCCACTTCTTCTTAAGCCGGCGTCCTCTGCGCAATGAAAAACACCCCTTTTCGCCGATGGGCCGGTTTAATTCGTCTCCATTTGCCGTGTTCACTTCGGAATTTCGTCTTCCCTACGCGCTTGTCTCGAAGTTTTATTCCTTCGGGAGGGTTCAGGGTGCATCATTTTCCTTGAAGGAGCCAGCGGACTTTACCCCGGAGGTGTTCGATGGCTTTTTCTTTTTTGGTTGCCGATTTCCGTCTTTCCCCCCAGGCGCGAGCTCAGAGAGTCTTTTCAGAGTTCATTCCATTATACCAGGGGACATCTGGAGTCTTATGAGGCCTACCCCCCTGCTCCCCCCTACCACCTTAGTACTCTTGGTGTTAGGAATTCCGCGGACCATCGGGACAGACGTGTTTTGGATTTCCATCTTTCCCCGAGCTAGAGAGGATTGCTCTCTGCATTGGATTATTATTTAGCGCTGTGGTCCCTACCCTATTACCTTCGGGTCATCCACTGGTCCGGTGGCGTCAAGTTTTGCCTCCGGATCCTCCCCCCATGGTGGGGGTGCCCGGCCTCCGCCGTTTCACCTTTCTCGTGCAACCTTTCCCCTCTCCAATCTTACCCCTTTTTTAGGTGAAACACTAACCACTATCGAATGAGTATTCCCCTTTGAGCATGTTTGTTGCATGTAAAATTCGCACCAACACTCCCCGGGCCGATCCTCAGTTCTTCCAATGGATTTTTATCAATATTTCTACCGGCAAAGTGCCTGTCGAGCCCTTTCCTCAAAAGAGCGCTGTCCTCTTTTTTCCCGCGGACCTTTTTAAGCCAATAGAGGTGACTCCCTATGAGTAGAGTTCCCGACCGTACCCCTGGTCACGGACCCACCCTCCGATGTCACTAAGGTTCCGTCGTCCGCCCCCTACCTTTCTTTGGGGAAGACCCAATGATCCCCAGGAATCTCTCTTCCCTAGTGTGTGGGTTCATTCCTAGAAGTGATTAAAGCATTTTTCACACTCATTCGGAGATGCCGTGAACCCTTCTTGGTGTTTCTCGATTTTCCATCCATAGAGTCGTTTTCGGTTCGGAAAACGCCCTCACTCCCTCACCCTCGATGTCGGACTCCATGTTTCGCTTCGCATTCGTGGACTGATTGTTTTGATCTCGGATACCCCAGCTCACTATTAGTTCGTCTCATTGGATTTTCACCCTTCCAGAATCCGTTGTTCCCCATTTTTTTTGTTTGCGGCCCCCCATTGAAACCCAACTCATCGATCCCTGCTTTCTTTCCTCTGTTTTAAGCGATTTGTTCTTGTTTTTCCCTAGAGCGTCACTGATTTCAGCATTTTGAGCTTGTTTTTGACCCCCCATGTTAGACAGGTGCGCTCCGGTCGCAATTGTCTGAAAGGCTTTCGATTACGCCCAGGCACAGCCGTGCTGTCCCCGACATAGGATTTCGTTTTCCCTATCGCGCTACCTTTTCTTTTTCCTCCTGTCCCCACTCTTTTTTTGCATTACTTAGTAGAGCAGCTTGGGACATCCACCCCATTCCATACTAGTATGAGCTGAAGCCATACGGACTCCTGCATTTATTGGATTTTCCTGAGCGGTAGGGCCATTCTCTCGCACGCGCATGTGCACCTTCCTCGAGCATACTTGACAATCTCAATTTCGGTCTCGTACTTTTCTCCGATCCAAGCCGGACACTCCCCCCCTCAACCGTTGCGGTAACCTCCTCTCCACTCCTAGCTTTTTCACCTCCAGATTGTTCTCTTCAGACCGATCCTCTTTTGCACCCTGCCCTAGGGGCCAGCCGCCCGCCATTGGATGCTCCTTACGATCAGTCCCCCCTGAGCGTTTTCCTTTTAAATGAAATTAAAGGCAGCGTAACCTAGCTTGGCTCCCTTTTGCCCACTCAACCACAGTTCTTTTTTACTTCGGGTATGCCTCCGTTCTATCCGAGGTAATGTGTCCCCCCCCCCCCCCCTGTCTTCGCCTCTTTTCTCTCTTAACCTAGTTCGAAAGCCTTTTTGTAGAGGAGTCTGCCACCCAACGATCAAGGCACCCCTGTCCTCGCTCCTTCCCCTTTATTCCTTCTAATCAAACGTGCCGATCCCCAAAACTACCTTGCGGCAAGCTATCTTATCTTTTGCGCCCCCCGGTTTTATCGATCCCTCTTGCTGATCCCATCCCCGGTTTTAACTCTTTCTCTTGTCTGACGACCCCCCCTTCATTCGCTCAACCCCCCACCTCCTTCCATTTTCCCCCAAATCCTCTTAGCATTTTGGACAGGGGCCTCCCCCTCTTCATGCATGTCTTCCACTTTCTCCCTCTCTGCGTCTGGCCTCCCCTTTCGCTTTTTCTTCTGTCCACCTCCCCCCCTAAGGACAACGCCCCCCTATTTTTTCTGTCATGTGAGCCGATTTCGCTCCCCTTTCCCGGCGCATTCTTTTAGTTTCCAGTGCCTGTGTTCTGAATGAGCGGATCCGATCGCAGACCCTTTATGGATGTTTCCCCCCGGCCCGCGGTTGCCCCACCTGTGTGCGCCCCGCTGTACGACTACAAGAACTTCCACGTCCCTCTCTGAATGGCAATTTTTCTCTCACCCCGCGGCCCCTCTTCTCCGCGGTGCTATGCGACCCCAATTCCGTGACCACTCTCTCAGGAGAGACACTCTTTTCATCCTCCTTGAGTTTCCTCCTCTCTTTATCTTTCGAAGCTGATAAGCACCGGCGTCAAACACCCCACACCTATCACGTTCCGTCTCTGCATGTGCTTTGGCCGCATTTTTCAGATTGCTCCCGTCTTTTCTTTCCAACGATGCGGGCACTCCTTTCCCCCAAGTTCTTCCGTAGGGTTTGTTTTTTTTACCTTTTCAACAAATCCCTCTAAACCAGTGATGCCGCGCGGTTTTCTTCGCGAACGTTGTTCTTTTAGTTTTGGCGAACTTCTTGCTCCCTTTCGTACCCTTTTTATTCGCAGCATGGGACAGTCAAAGTGGGGAATCTGATCCTTTCTCTCGACGGTGCGTGTTAAGTCATCAATATGGCCTTGAATCTTTTCTCTTCGAGCTTTTTCCGCCCCTTCCGCGAGTTTCCACCCCCGTCCTAGCAGCTCGCCCACATCCCGG
>Ga0179593_1810631_pt1 | contig 10730 bp, 16 predicted proteins | sample CZODoug2_1_08_16_FD_185931 | JGI IMG/M metagenome (GOLD analysis project Ga0179593, IMG submission 185931) | Vadose zone soil fungal communities from Angelo Coast Range Reserve, California, USA - CZODoug2_1_08_16fungal (PacBio error correction) | ecosystem: Environmental > Terrestrial > Soil >... | reverse complement strand
CCTCTTATATTTTGGAATTATTGATAGGCCAAGCGCATCGGAGTTCGATCTCCCGTTTCTTGCCGAACCTCCTCGGTGGCCACCCCTTTTCCTTCCCGCAGTCAACCACAAGATCGCCCACTGTTCACGGTGAAACTTCTCGGCGGAGGGACGTTTTGACTTGGGTCAATTTCTTTCTTGGATAGTGTTTTTTTTCCGTTTTTCCTGCCCTTCCCCCTCGCGGCTGCCACCGATCAAAAGTCGATGGAGGGTCCCTGACCGTGCAGCTAATCATCACGGGTTGGGAGCCTTTGCCCCCGGATGTCTAGGCTTCTTTGGACATCCCCCCCCTTTTGCAGCTTTTCCCTTGTGCATTTGATGCGCATGGAGTGTCCCTTTTCCGTCGGGCAGCCCCCCCCTTTTCCGATGGCTTTTCTGTACTCCCCCTTCGGTCTATTTTGCAGTGAACCGCCCTCCTTTTTGGGATTTGCAGCGATTTATTCTCTCTTTTTGTCAATTTCTTTCCCCTTTTTCTTTTAACCCCCCCCGCGCGCCATTATTCAGTCCACCCACTCGGTCGTCTGTCGTCCCCTTTTCCTTTTCCTCTGCATGGAAGCGCTTCTTTCCTGCGTACAGATGTTGTCTTTCGGAGTTCGCCTTCCCCTTTCCTATGTCGTCTTTTCCGAAATTTTTTTCCTTTTTTCTCCTTGCCCCGCGCCGCTTGTCGTTCCTTTTGCTTTTCACCCCCCTGAGAATCGTCCTTTGACCTGACGGTTCCTCTCGAAATTTTCCCTGCGGGATGTCCCCCCCTGCCCCCCCCCCGACGCCGGCGGACCGTTTTTCCCCTTTTAGCGTGAGTTTTGCTTTAAGCCTCGGGAGACTTTTTTTTTCTTTAGCGTTGCAATTGTCGTTCTTCGTTGTCTTTTCTTTTTATGGATCAGTTCCTCCTTCTTTAGGCTCGAGATTTTATTGGCTAGGGTTTGTGCTGACGTTGGCTGTCCAGGAAGTCATTCGCCTTCCACCGCTTTTTTCCTTCTTTTTGACGTTTCTTCTCTCTGCTGTCTCCCCACGACCCCTCTGTGTCGTTGGGAGAGGGGTTTTTTTCAATGCGGCGGCGGCAGGCCCTTCAATCGAAAGCATCGAGGAACCTTTTTCTGAGGGCTCTCCCCCCCTCGCACCTTTCCCTTTTTTTCGAGCCATGGGATTGTGCCGTCGGGAAACGTCTTTTTCCCTGGTGAACTTTTTCTTCTCATTCCAGATGTTTTTTAGTTTTTTCCCTCTCGATGCGGGTTTTTCCGGCGTTTTCCTTCTGGCTTTCGCGGAGAGGTGCTTTTCATTGCGGTACCCCATGTCTGAGCGCTTTTTTTTTTTTTTTTTCGAAGCTTTTTTTCTTTCCTTCCGGGGGCTTTTCCCTTTTAATTTCTTTTTTGCACATGGATTCGGTCTGGAGCGATGTCGGTGATGGTCCTAGGAACCCCAGCGGCGGACCTCCTGTATAGCCCCCTTCCATTTTTTCGAGTGCTTTCCTTTTTTTTTTGAGGGATCTCCGATTTTCGGGGCGTGTGTTTTTCTTGGGGCGGCGGACCTAGTGCATTGCCCCCCCTGTCGGATGGGACGGCGTAAGCCTTGTTGTTCTTTTTTGGACGGATCCCCCCCCTTTACTGCGCCATCTTTGTAAGAGGAGTAATCGGCTCGTGTCGCAGGAATTCGCGGTCTTCCTCCATGGGGGGACTACCCCCCCTTCCGGCCCCCATTCTTCTGACCCCTTGCTAATTTTTTCCTTTTCCTTCAGGACAGTTTTTTTCCCTCCTCGGGGATCCCCCCCTCTTACAGGTTTTTTTTTTCATGCGCACGGTCAGGGCCGCTTTTGAAGGGCTCTCGCGAAATGTCGATTTTTTTTTTGAGAAGGCATGTGGTTGGTTTTCCGGGAGAGGCATCCCCCCCCCCCCTTTCTTTTTTTTTTTTTCTGATCGGGTGAATTCCCCCATTCGTGGGCGTTTTTTGTTTTTTTTTTTTCTGAGATGTGTTTGGCTGTGGGAGCTATAAATGCCCTTCCTGTTTGTAAGCACGAGTCCCCCCTTTGGCCGTTTTTTTTCCCTCGATGTCCAAAAGATGCGGCATCCACAGGCGACTTGCTTCTGTCAGGGATTTTCATTTGCTCCCCCTTCATTCGTTTTTTGGAAATCCATTTCCCCCCCTTTTTTTTTTTAGGATTCCTCCTCTCCAGTGTGGGCGGTTCGAGTAGGGGACAATCTGGCACCTTATGGCTTCTGTGCGTGGTCTTTTTTCGGAAGTCTCCCCCATTTTTTTTTTCAGCGCTGTAGGCCCTGAATTCCTTTTTGCGTCCCCTTCCCTCGAAAGATTCGGTTTTTTTACGAGTGCGTAGCCGTCGACGGCCCTTGAGGCCTTCGCTTCTCCCCGTCCCTCCCGGGCTTTTTTTCCCCTCTTTGGATGAAGCCCCTCTGACGCCTTTTCTAACGACGCGTTCCGCCTTTACCCCTTTTTTTTTCCCCCTTTCTGAGCCCCTTTTCCCTGATTGTATTTTCTGGTTTGTCTAAACCCTCGGACATCGAAAAAAACGGTACCGAGGGTTGGGCGTAGACAGTCTCCCTTCCGTTCGATATGCTTAGGTTTTCTTGTTTCACCCGATCGAGGCTCTTCGATTTTTGCTTCCCAGTAGTTTTGGAAACCCGTTTTGGTTCAGCCATGTTTTTTTTTTTTTTCCACAAAGGCAACCCCATGGTTTCCCCTCCCTGGACACGTCCCTTCTTTTGACTCAACCTCTCCTCCCCCTTTGTTTCCCCTGGCGTAATCCACGGGGCCCCTACCCGTCGTCAGATTTCAACACGCGGCGCCTCTTTCTTATGACCTCGATTTTTCCCCTTCTTCAAAAATTTCCCTGTCTCGGGCTTCCCCTTTTTTTCTGGTTCATTTTGGCGCGTGAAGATTCTGATCGCGGTTCCCTGTTTTCTGGCTTCTTCGATGGGCTTCTTCCTGATTTCTTTTTCCTGTGCAGTTTTCACCCGCGGATTGAAAGCCCCGTGCGTGGCCTGAAATGATGACCTATTTGGAATTCCCCCCCATGTTTTTTTTTTTTTTTTTTTCCCCCCCAATGATTTCCCAACAATTTTTTTTCCAACCGTTGGTCTAGTTTTCCAGAACCACAGAGCTTCACCCCCCCCCCCAATTAAGTGAATGGTATTCCGCAAGGATACGGCGAGTGAAACTGTTCCTTTTTCCCTTCTGTCTTTCAGCCCCCCTTTTTCTTCCACTCCCCTCGAATAACGCGATTCCATCTTCTGCAGGCGTTGTCAGGTTCTTCCGGGAACCAACCGGCTTTTCGCCCGGCCGGAATCTTTTTCCTTTGTTGTTTCCTTCCCCACACGATAGTTTCTTCTGCTTGTGTTTTCTTTGTTTCCTCCCGCGCTCGGGGATGCTTTCTGCGCTTTCCTTGGACCTCGTCGCTTTCAGCAAGGCCTGACATTGTCGACCGCTCAGGAGGTCAGTTTTTTCCTTGGGAGGGGTTTTTTTTGGTCTCCTTTTCTTCCCTATCCCTTTTTTTTTTTTTTCCTATAGCACGCGCCTTTCCCGGTTCGCCGCGATCGATCCCATCGTGTTTCCCCCCAAGATGCCGTGCCCCAACCGGTGACGCCTCGGAAGAGGCCTTTTCTTTTTTTCAATCCCTGTTCCCCCATCTTGTTTTTTTTCCCCTTCCGAGGCCCCCGCATTTATCGACGGACCAAACGCGGGTGGGCCCCACCCACCCGAGGTCTTTTGCCAACGCCCTCCTTGGTCCCATTTTTCCCCCCTTTAAGCCTCCCCTTGGCCCTGGATCGACTGTCCGCGGAGCCCCAACCCACCACAGTCTTTTTCTAGTTGTCGTCTTTCTCCCTTGTAGGCCTGGTTGGGGATCTTCTTCTTCTTTTTGCTGGTCGAACGGTTGTTTCAGAACGTGCTCCCACGAGAAGCTTCGTCATCGAACCCTTTCGGTGTAAGATCTTCACCAACATCGGGCCTCCTCTGATCACTTTTTTTTTCATCCCCGCTGGTTGGTGGCGATGGGTCGCCGGATTTTCCTCTCAGAAGAAGATTTAATATTTTTCTCCCCGAAAATTTTGCCCTTTTCACCCTTCCTTGTTTTTTCGGAGTGAGCAACGCCAGCTCACGGGGGGGTCCCGAATCTTCTCCGGCCATCTTCTTCAACCCCCTCGACGTTTCTTTTCTGCTTCGGGGTGGTTTTTTTCCATTTATTCCTTTCCAGGAGAATTTTGGGATGGCATTCGACCGGACCCTTACCACCCTGCTGTTTTCCAAAATCTCTTCGTGCCTGACATTTGACCCCGCAGCTATATTGTCCCGCCCGAAATTTCTCTTGGATTTTTCCTTATTATGTTACCTGACGCCCCGGTGTGGGACGTTCCCCTCCCCTTTTTTTTTTGGCGGGTTTTTTCCCTTTAGCAACGTGTCCCCTCATCTCTTTCCTCTCCTCTTTGGAGATGATTTTTTTTTCCGTTCTACCTCGCCGTTGCCATGTTCTTCTTTTTCAGGATTTCCGGTTTTTTCGTATATTCTCGATCCGCGCTTCAATGGGCACATTTTTGGACGGTTTTCCCCCTATATTTCTTACATTTGTTTGCTCCATTTGCGTTTTGGCACACATTGCCCTTGTTCCAAACGTTACCTTCCCCCAAGTCCCATCGTTCCCCCCCCTTTCCCTGCTTTCCCCCCCCGATGGTCTTTTCCCTTTTTCCCCCTTCCCCGCGCAGACTCAAAAGACCTGTAAAGAGAAACACCGGGTTCGAGGGTTCCGAAGATGTTGGCCGTTTTGCAGACCCGGCCCGTTTTTTTTTTTTCCGACTCTTTTTTTTTGGCCCCAAGCGGTTGAATTTTGGCAGGGAATTTTTCTGTTGTCAGCCTAATGATTTTTTAATCTTCTTTATTGACTCGTTTTTCCTCCTTCCCCCCGACCCCCCCTCCCCCACCAATTTTTTGAGGGATGTTTCCGGTGATCGACTCCTTTTTGATTCCCGTGTTTGAAACTGCATTCCGTCGTTTCGCCTTTCCTTTCTGTGGCTTGTGCTGACATTTTCCCTCACCCTGATTCGGTGGACGCCCGCCACGTTTACCCGACTCGCGCCTTTCACAAGGTCCCACTATCTATATTTTTTGTTGGGAATTTTTTTGATTTTTGGCCATGCTTCCTTCGTTTATGGACCAGGGATTTGCGTTTGCCGACCATCGTTGATTTTTTTTTTTCCCCCCACACGGTTTTTTCCCTCTTTCCGGTTTTTTTTATCGATTGGCTTCTTGTCGGGGTTTTTCATCCACAGGTGCCGATTCGAAGTTTGTTTGGTTTTTTCCACGGGCATTCTTGTCCAGAGGTGTTGGTCGTCCAGCGCGTTGTCTCTATTACGCCTCGTTTTTTTCGACTTTTTGAGCCGACCGGAGTGACCACCCTCCCTTTCCGACATTTTTGATTTTTTTTTTTCGGCGGCCCGCGCGATAGTTTTTTTCCCCGTCCCTCTTCGATCCCCTGTTTTTTTGCTCTCGTCGCCCCCCCCTCTGTCTTTACCGCCTTGGGATTGTCCTTTCCGGTGCCCTCAACCCTTTCTCATCTTCCCTTTGGCGGCCCCCCACTTTCGGTGGTTGGGCCAGGCTTAACGGCCTTCCTTTATGGCATTCTCCCCTTTCTTCTGGCTTTTTTCTTTGTTCGTTGGTTTGATCGGCCGGTTTGACTCTTCCTTCGACGTGCGTTTCACTTCCCTCGGTCTCTCCGGCTTTTTTTTTTCCCCTCGTACTTCCTGTGGCCGCGCCGGCGATTCTTTTTTCGCTCCACCACGCGGTTTCCAACGTAGTGCTGTTGGTTGTCAGATAGAACACATTGGCAGTTTTCCCCCCGGCCAAATTTTCATCCATTTTGCGCCGTACGGGGCGTTCACCCCCTTGTCTGCCCCCATTTGGTGCCCCCGCGAAGAAGATCTCTCATCCTCCATCGTTGGGGTTGCCCGGTCCGTCCTCTTCACTCCGGCAGACCTGCTTCCTATCATCATCCGGCGTTGTTTCCTCCCTGTTTTCTCGAGGTCACTTATTGCAGCGTTGTCCCGCGGTCCTTTTTTTTACGACCTGCCCAGTTGAAAATGCTCGTTAGCGATCCAGTGCCGTCGATGCTGGTTCTCGAATTCCCCCTGTGCCCATGGGTTTTTTTCCCCCCCCGGGGTTAGTTTTCTGCTGTTTCCAGCAGTTAAAAAACGATGTTTTGAGCCTGATCCTTGAAGTGAGTACCGCGATTCTGTTGTCCCCCCCCACTATGCCGCTAAAAACCTCCTCTTGATGTCACTGCGATGCCACCCCCTAGGTCTTTTTCTGACTTACACTCTTACACACTGGGTCCCTTTTTTTCGCGGAACGGGGTCTCCCTTCGCCCTTTTTTTTTTTCAGACCGTCTCTTGGCCTCCAAGGGAGGAGGACCTATTCCCCATGAAAGACCTCCGGCCAGTGCCATATACCTTTTCTCTCCAATTAGGCCCTTTTTCCCAGCTTCGGGTCTTTCTTGCAGACTCGATCCATCGCTCCTTTTGCGTGTTAACGCCTGGGACCACGTCCCCTCACTCGTGCAATTACTCCTTTCCCCCGACCCCTTTCGTTTTCCGCGGAAATCATATGGGGCTTCCCCGTCTGCGGTGTTTTTTTTTTTTTTCGCACCCTCCCCGGACCCCTTTTTCCTTTGGACTCTTTATTTGCCCCCCCACTTCTGCCTTTTTTTTATGGTGCCCTTGCTCCCCTTTTCTTTTCCATCGACCCCCCTCACTTAAAATTTCTGTTTCCCCCTCCACTCGATCTTTCACTTCCTGCCTCCTTCCCCTTTCCCCCAATGGGTGACTTGGTTCCTCTCACCGCTCCTTTTTCATTAGTTTCCCCCCTTTCTGAGGTAGTCCCTTGCGATCGCAATGGCCACCCCCTTCCTTCTTTTTATTTTATTCCACCTCTGAGGACCCTGTTCAACTTTTCCTTCTCAAGGTTTTTCACGGAGTTATTTCCCCCCCTCCCCCCTACGCAGAATCCTCACCAAACTTCTTTCTTCCTCCCTTCCTCCCCCTTCAATCTCCTTGGCGCCCTCGCCTGGAAATCTCCTCTCTCAGCAATTTTTTCATTTTCAAATAGCAATTCCACCGTCACAAGTTGCACACCCTTCCCTCCCCGTTTTGAACGCTATTTCAAACTAACTCCGCCTTCTCCGTTTTTTTCCCCCAAATTCGCCCCTCGTATAAGCCGTCCCCTCACAGCAACGTATGTCCCTCTTTCCGCAAATCCCTTTGCCCCTTTTTCCAATTCCGCCGACCCTCCAAGCCCCCTTTTTCTTCCGTCCGCTTTTTTCCCCACTTGGTCCCCTCTCCGCTGACACAGGGGATTTCGCCCCGGCCCTTCCCTTCGCCTCGAGTTCTTCCATCTCCCCCCTTTTTTTTTTGCCGGATTCTTTTTATATTTCCTCTTGCCTTCCCATGGAAAATTTGGTTTCCGCGGAGGGCTCTTCTCCCTCGTTCCTTCTTGATTCGTCCTGTCCTTTTTTTTTCCCCATGGCGTCCAGGCCCTTGCCGCCTCCAAAGCTGTACTCTCCCCCCCCCAGCGTTGTCGAACTCCTTCGCAGCCCTATTTTCCCCAACCCCCCCCCCCATACAACGCCCCTCTCATCTCCAGCCCACGGACACTTCCCCGACCCCCCCCTTTCCACGGCTACTCTTTCCTTCTTCTCAGAGTTTCCCCTATTTAACTCGTTTGGTTTTATTTTCCCTTTTTCTATCCAAGCATTTCCTCGGTTCAGGTGGGTCCTTTTTTTTCTTAATTTTCTCCTCCCAGTAATCCTCTCGCCTGTCAGGATGTCCCTTTCTTTTGTGCAACCTTTTGACCCTTCACCCCTTTTTTCGAACCCTCCCCCCTGCCACTCTTCATTCCTCTTCCAAATCCTCCCTGAGTGCGGGCTTTTTTTTCCCCCTGTCGCGAAATTCCCTTCCCTCCCCTTGACTCTCTGTCCTGAACCCAAGGTCTCCCAAATCTGTTACATTTTCATCCCATCGTTTTTGAGGGCTGTGCCTCCGGCCCCCTTCCTTCCTTCGAGTTGAGCATGTCCTCCCCTATTGTCCTTTAAGAATGTCTTTTCAACTTTCGCCTTAGGGGCCACAGGGTTTTCCCGGATCCCTGCTGATTTATCTTCTTTTAGCCCCCCCCTTTTTTTTTTCCCTTGTTGTTTCTTGGAGAAGCAGTCAACTGAACCCCCTATCTACAAGACCTTTTTTTCCAGCTTCAATCCTCCCCCCCCTCTTTCAGAAGTTTCCCTTTCTTAATTTTTCGATTTTCGTCCTTTTCCCCCACGATTTCCCCCGCTGTTTTCCGTCCGATTTTCCGCTCCTCTTGCGTGGCCCCTAGTACTCCCCTTTTCTCCTTTTTCTTTTTTTTTTCTCTCTTTTCTGTTGTCAGACGACTCCTTCTTATAATGGCAACTTATGTCACAGCGGACGTAGCGACCGAGCGTTTTTTTTTCCCAGCGTTTGCAGCCAGTTTTCGACGTCTTTTTTTACGGTGCCTAGGGGCGTGTGAGGGCCCCTTTCTGTTCAGTTTTTTTATAGGCGGTGGTTTTGCTCTTTCCCTCAGTCGTGTCTTGAAAATTCCCCCAAACTAGAGGTCACTTGCTTCCTGCTGTGATCCGGCGGTCCTAGTTTTTCGGGGTCCTTTACATCTTGCCCTCACTCTTGTGCAAGGTTTACTGACTTGGGATTTTTTCCTTTGCACCTCAGCCCCTTTTTTGGAGTTTCTTTCCCCCCTTTCTTTTACCATCACTTGTGCCGTGGTGCGTGCAGCTTAGTGGCGAGTATCCCTTGCCAGTTTTTCCTTTCTGTCGACTTTCCCCAACCTTTTCCTTTTTTCCTCTTTCTTTTCCCTTTTGATGAGCGACGCGTCCCTGCGGACTATTTTGCCCAGAGGGTCCTTTTGTTTTCCTCAATTGTCCTTGCCGCGCGCACCCACCACCCGTTTTTTCTGGCGCTCCACCTTAAAGGAGGGTTTGATTTTTCCCCTGACGCACCGTCCCCCTCGGACTTAGCGGCATCTTTTTTCTGAGGTTTTTTTTTTCGCTTTTTTTTGTCCGTGGCTGGACTATCCCCCGCAGGTATAGGCCCAACCGGTTATTTTTCTCTGTGTGATTTCTTAGGTCCCCCGGTTGTGGCAGGTTTGCTCGAGGGGTTTTTAGATGTTTGTCCATGTGTTCGGGCAGCCTTTTTTTTTTTTTTTTGGGGTCCCCAGCGCTTTCCCCTTTGATTCGCCCTCCCGGCATTTTTCCTCTGATCTTTCTTCGGTCCCCCATGGGAACCTTTTTTTCAGATCGAGCCCTTTTTTTTTCTGAGGGTTTTTTTTCGCGTTTTATGCGGTAACCCGTTTTACGCCTCTTCTGTTAGCCTCCCTGCGGGCTTTTCTTCTTCGTGAATTGCCTTTTCCTTGATTTCCTTTGAGCGTCCTTGATTTCCTGACCTCTTCCTCTGATAGTCTTTTATTTTCTTTTGACGGAGTGGGAGGGTTTGGAGGCGTCGGATTAAATCTCGATTTTTTTTTTTTCCCGTCTTTCTGATTTTTTTTATGTTTTCTGCTTCCCGCTCGCTTTTTCCCTGGATTTTTTTTTCTTGGGGATTTCGGTTTCCGATTCTTTTTTTTTTTTTCTCGCTCTTAAAACCCTCTTTTTTGTTTCCCTTGTTTTTTCCTTCAGGCCTTCCCTTCCACTTTTTCCCCTTGACGACTTTTTTTTTTTCTTTCGGTTTCTAAGGTTCCCATTGTCTTTCATTTGGTCTCTCTCGGTGTTTTTTTTTTTCCACCACCGGTGAGTTTGTCTGTTTTTTTCCCTCCTCCTTCCGTCCAGTTCTTTTCCCTGATGGAAGCAGCCCTCTGTCAAGGAGTTTTTTCCTTGGGCTTCCGTTTCTTTAATCCCCCCTCTTTGTGCGTGGTCACTCCCCCCCCCTTTTTTTATTTTTTCCCGAGGCTTCTTAAACTTCCTGTTTCTGTTTTCCGATTTTCTTGATTTTCTTGTTTGGATTTCCCATTAGCTCATTTGAAGTTTTTCCCCTTTCCGGGAAACTTCCTTTGTTGAGTTTCCCCGGGATTCCCCCCCTTTTTTCCCTTTTTTCTGTTCCTTTTTTCCCCTTCTATCCCATTTCGTCTTTTTCCTGATTCCTGTCCTTTTTCTTCCCAATTCCTGCTCCCCCGTTCCCCTTCGAGTTGTTTGGGTATGCCCCTCCTTTTTTATACCAGAACTTTTCCTTTTTTGGTCATCAGTCTTTTAGGCGTGCTCACCTTTGGACCCCCTTGGGGACGTCTTTTTTTTCTTTCGGCTCTTTTGTCCCGCATGTCTTCGGAAACAGGCCGTTGACACGTTTTTGAACGTTAGGATAGTTTTTAACCTCTCTCCTTCTGTCCCCTCATTCCCGGTCCTCTCCCGATAAACCACCCCCGAGGTCGGTTGCTTTCTTTTTTTTCAACGGATTTAACTCTTTCTCTTATCTCTCTCTGGTTTCTTTTTCTTATTTTCTCTCATTTTTTATAGAGGAAACTTGAATCGTCTATTTTCTTTTTTTTTTTTCTTTCACACCTTCAATTTGTGTTCTACTTAGTCCTTTCCAAGTAAGGCTCATTAAATTCTGAAATTTTTGGAACCCCTGTTTTCCTGGACCCCTTCTTTTTCAAACCCTGAGTTCCACCCTTTTTGCTTCCTC
>Ga0179593_1661701_pt1 | contig 10730 bp, 11 predicted proteins | sample CZODoug2_1_08_16_FD_185931 | JGI IMG/M metagenome (GOLD analysis project Ga0179593, IMG submission 185931) | Vadose zone soil fungal communities from Angelo Coast Range Reserve, California, USA - CZODoug2_1_08_16fungal (PacBio error correction) | ecosystem: Environmental > Terrestrial > Soil >... | reverse complement strand
CCCCCCTACCTTTTGAGCAGATACCCAGCCCCGCCCGGTATTCTTCATAGGGAGAGATGAGATGACCGGCAGTTCTTCTTTTTCCCCGCCCTAGCGTTATATCCAAAGTATGCTGGAGTACGCTTGCGTATTACGTTGTTTCCCTCCTCCGATCCCGAAGGGCGTCCTTTCCTTTTCCATCGACGCTCGCCGCCGGACGAAGGTTTCCCCTCTGAGAGGAAAAGCTCAAGTTCCTTTTTCCCCTCGGAGAAAAGACACCGTTATGTTGACTCCCCCCCCCTTTTTTTTTTTCCCCCCCCTCTCATATATCTCTTGAAGTGACCAGAGTCGCGAGACCTACCGCCTCTTTCACAATGCGCGACGTGGTATGCCTCGCTTTTCCCGTCGCGAGATCCCCGATTCATTTCTCTCTTGCCGGATCCAGCGGCCCCTTTCCTTTTTTTTATCCCCCAGCCGATGGTGACCGCGAGGAGGCTACTTTCCTTCTCTGAGGACCAAGAAAGTAGATCAGCCCCATTCCTTCCCCCAGAAGCAGGGAAAGACTTTCTTCCAAGATTGAATTTCCCGGGCATTGGCGATACACGTCTCTTTCTTTCCTCTTTCTTTTTTTTTTCCGGTGCCCGCGCCTCGTCTTTTTTCTGAGGAAGTATTAGAATGTCTGAGATGCCCCTTTTTCTGTTTTACGTAGAACGAGCGCTCATTTCTGTCTTGGCGCATCCGCCTTTCGAAGCTGATAGTCCCCCTCCCCCTTCTTTTAGGCGTAACGTAAGCTTTTTTTTACCTACAGCGCCCGCTCTTTTTTTTCTATGAGCCCCCCCCCCTTATTTCGCCTATGACCGTTCTACCCTCGGCCGAACGTACAGGAGCGTTTCCTTGTACATGTTGAAAGGATTGCTCCCCTTTTCAGCGCAACGCAGAGACGCGGCCATGGAGTTCTTCCCGATCACCACATTCCTTCGCTGATGGAATGGTCTCCTTCCCCTTCCAGCCGGACAGGTAGAGGGGCACGTCCTCCGCACCGGCGACCAAAACACGCATTTTTTCCTTTTTCCCGAGAGGTGTGGGCGAACAATTCTCGCAAATCTCCTCGCTCCATAGTAAGGCCGGAGCCTTTCCCTGCGCGACTGGTATGGATGTTGTTGTAGACGGTTTCTGGTCGCGCTTTTTTTTTTCTTTTTTTTCTTTTTTTTTTTTTTGGGGATGGCTTTTTTATGATCCCTCCAGGCTGCCGCCGGCATGACCCTTCCCCTCCCCTTTTCTTTTCTACCCCCGGCTCGACCCTGATGATACGTTCTGTTAGCGAGATGGCACGCGCCCCCCGCAGATGATTGGGGCGCAATGGTCTCCCAAAGCCTGATGGCCGCGCCTAAAGCCTCTTTTTTTGCCCGCGTAGGCTGGTGTTTTTTTCAGAGGGAAGACTTCTTTTTTTCTTTCTGGCCAGGCGGGGTGTTTTTTTTTTCCTTTTCATAACTTTGGGTTTTCGACGCTAAAAGTGGCTTCCCTCCCCTCTTTCCCCCCGTGTTTCCGGCCCGGAAACCTTTTTTTTCGGACGCCTAGAGGATGGTGCCCTATCTCTTCTTTTTCTGCAAACGTCGCCAGCCCGCGAGAGGACGCCGAGCGGTGCATTACGCATTTTTCCCGCCCTTCCCCCCTTTTCCTTCCGAACTGACACGACTCTTCCGACAGCGAATAAATGACACGCCCTTTAGACATGCCGAGCTAGCTCCACTCCGTGACCCATGTGAAAGACATTTCCTTTTTTTCCTCGGAACAGCAACGGCGAGACGATTTTTCTCTTCCTGGAAAAAAAAGTATGGACGAGCCCTTTTTTTTTCCGAGAGAGGGCAGAGGACTTTCGTATCGTTCTGCGGCCCACGATACTCCTTTTACTGATACGGAGAGAACATTTTTTCTATTATTCCTAAGGAGAAACAACGCCCCCAAGATTTTTTTCACTCACCATTCTTTTAGTTTTTCCCCTCCCCCTCGGCCCGCTCAGGCACTCTTTTTTATAGACGCACGATTCTCTTTTTGGTGGAACTGCCGCAAGCCGCCTCTTGCAGCGCCGTCCACGTTCTTCCTCTGGACCGTGGCCGACATGCGCGTTTCTTCTTTTCCCTCGCCATGCAGCACCCTAGAGCATGTCATTTTCCTTCCGAACCCGCAGCGCGTCAACCCCCTTCCTACCGTTGATAGTTAGTTAGAGATTTTTTTTTTCCCGCGCTTGTTTTTGTTTTTTTTCGTCCCCTTCCCCCCTTCCCAGCGCGAGGCGTCTGCCCCCAAACACGGATTTCTTCTTTTTCCCCCCGAGCAGACCCCTTCGGCTTTCTCTTCCACTGCCCGGGCCTTTCGAGCACGGCGGATTTTCGAAGGCGACAGCCACCATTAAAGACACGAAGATCTTTCCTTATCACTCGACCCCCCGGCCGAAGCTTCCCCCCCCCCCCGAACGCGGCGAGGCCCCTTTTTTTGACGCAGCAGCGTGTGCCCCTTTTTTTATCAGCCAGCAATGGCGGGCGATCTCTTTCCCCCCTTCCATTCACAGAACATCCTGTGACCCCGCGCATCCCCTTACCCCTCCCTTGGACTCGCAGCCCAACTGACGCATCGTTTCCGGGGCGTTACCTCAGCATCAGCCTTCTCCACCGCCGACGGCCAGCACCATTTCTTCTAAACCCTGCAGGCCGTGCAGGACTTTCTCCCCCAAGCCCATTGATGAACTTTCTTTTTTTTTTCTGCACGCGCGGCGACTCCTCTCCCGCCTTTCTTTCATGGCACCCTTTTTCTTTTCGATCAAGAGACGTCCTTTGCAAAACAGAAGCAGGCCAGTCCTTCCCCTCCGAAGAATTGCACCGAACGCGTTTTCTTTTTTTTGGAAAGTTAGACGCACCCACGATGAGCGTCACCCACTTGATTCGAAGCCAAGAAGTGCGAGGCCCCTTCCCCAGAAAGAAGATGAGTCTTTGTCCAGAGAAGACAGATTGAGGGACCACCCCTCCCGGAGCAGGCAGTTTTCCCGCCGCCACGCTCTAGAGAACGGCTTTTTCAATTAAAAAATCATTCAGCAGTTTTCGTGGCAGCGAGACCATCCGGTTTTTTTTCCCCCCTTATTCATCGCTTGAACATTGTCTGCGCCGAAGGGGGTACCCCTCTCTTTGCGGTTCACCGCATGCAGCGACAATGAGATAGACCCCCCTCCTCGACAAGAGAACTCCCCGAGTTTCACCAAATCCAGACCAAAGTCCTCTCCCCCCCTCTTTTTTTCTTTTTCACCAGGATGCTGGCAAAGCGCTTTGGGATTAGCAAGATAACTCCGATTTTTTACTTTTTCCCTTCTTGTTTAGAAGTGCATGACTTCGTCTTCGGCGCCCATGATTCCCACTCATCCTTTCTTGCTGAATCCACGAGAAACTTTTTCGGCAGACTTAATCCATCTCACGAAAAGGCCCTCTTCCTCTTCACGTTTTTACGCAAACCAACATTGAGCAAAGACCCCCCCCCTTCCCCCCCCCCCCCCGCTCATGGAAGCGACAGGGGCGTCTCATATCTGAAGAACGATTGTGGAGAGATGAGGTTTCGCTATCTTTCCCTCCCAGCACACCTCTACTCCGTCATCGGACCACTTCTCTTTTAGCGCGTCGACAGGAGATGCTCTTTCCTTCCTGAGAGGCAATGATTACGACGTCTTTCCCCCTCTACGAGAGGAAATCCAGACATCTAAGCTTCCACGGGTCTTAGAGCCCTCTCTCCTGAGCGCGGAGAACCCCTCCCCCCCCCCCTTTTTTCCTAGTCATCATCGTCTTCATGCCCTAGTGCAAAGCTGTAGTTCTTTTTCTTTATCGACGTCCTCAGCTAGATGCATTACGTTCTTTCCCCACCGCCCTAGTCTCCCTGTCACCAGCGGCCGCTTCTTTCTTTCTTCCTCCCGCTGGATCATGGCCCGCTGCGCCGAGCTACATAGCCTCTCTTTCCCCCCTTAGCGAGAACGCAGATCGTGCGGCTGTAAGCTCTCTGCCGGATACTTCTGGGGAGTACTAGACGTCAGAGCCTGATGACTCTTCCTATCATACGGATTTTGATGCTCCGACGATGCATGGTCATTCTTTCCCCCTTGATTTGTTCCCTTCTCTTGCTCACCGAAGCAGAGTCTTATTTCGATGTAAGACAAAAGCATTCACTATCGGACGTATACGAAAAGCCACTTCCCTGGACAGCATCAAGTTGCGGTCTATTTCTTTTAGATCTTTCCTAGGCTCCCAGCAGCAGAACATGCAGGGAACTCCCCCCCTCCCCCCCCCTTTCGCGCGTAGCGACTCCGAAGGCGCCTGGCTTCTTCTGTAGGGGGCCGAGTGCCCTTGAAGTGCTAGCGCTTTTTTTTTCCGCATTCAAATACCGTATGTTGTTGTGCATTTGTTTTTGTTTTGGGATCTTTAACCCTCTCTTCCCCTGCCCTCAACAGTCCCGCCCCTCCCTCCCCCCTTTTCTGCCGCACGGCAGTCCGGCTTACGCGTGCTCCAAGGTTTCTACGCGCTGGAGAACAGGAGATTGAAGATCATCGCCCTTTCCTTCTTACCGTGAGAGTACGACGGGTCTTTTTTTCTCGATACCTGTTGGTAATTTACTCGCCCTTCTTTTTTTTCCGCGCGGGGACGAGGGCCCGAAAGAATCAAGCCAGGCGCCCTCTCCCCCCCCTGAGCCCGACACCGTCCTCCCTTTACCTATCCGCTTCCTGGAGCAGGGAATTTTCCTTCTTCTCCGAGCTACAGCACAGCACAAGCCCTTCACAAGGCGCGACAAGAGAATGCTCTCTTCTTTCTTGAGATCCAGCGTTAAGTGATTCGTTTTATGATCAGCTGAAGGCATGGTCTCCCTTCTTTTTTTGGTTGACGCGAAGGAGAGCTATTTTCCCGTGCTGATGGCCCTTTCCCCCACCCCCCCATTTTTTTTCTAGCCCCCCGATCATTCCCCTCAGGGAACGACCCCCTCTCTTTTATGCCAGGGTACATGAGGAAGAGCAGACTTTCTTTTCCCCGACGCTCGTCTCGTCGTTCTTCTTCCCTCACCTTGTGACCGTTCTTCCGTCTGTCTGCCGGATGCCTTTCTTTTTTTTTTCTCTTTACGGCCAGGTCGTCGAACAGGCCCCTTGCTTGGCCTCGACATCGCCCCCTTTTTTTTTCCCCGAACTAGAGCCTTTTCGTAGGTTCCTCCTTTCGTGCTTGTTGAGTTATGGCGCCTCCGCGCGCTACGCACGTTTTTTTTTTTTTTACGTCAGAGCATGAGCCGTTTTTCTCTTCTGACCCAGGCGAGTCCCCTCTTTTTTTTTTCCCCTCTAAATGTTGGGCCTGCTCCTTTTTTCCCATTGGCTACCTCCGTTTTGACGGGCCTGTATGGACTTTTCTTTCGCCGCGATGAATGTTTTTTTTCCGCAGCCAGCAGCCCTTTTTTAGAAGGGAGAAACGCTTCCTGCCGCACGTCGATTCCTACCTAGCGAACACGATGCCGACCACGCCTTTTTCCCCTCTTGTAAGAGGGCGACATTCTCTGCATACGTCCTGAAGGACGGCAACCCTCTTTGATGTTGGCGTTAAAAGGTGGTCTATTTTCGGCTGAGATTGCCTAGTTGGTGATTCATGTCCTTTTCCCCCTCTTTGGGGGATGCGGCTGGAACCGAGCGCGGGCTATTCCCCCTCAGTGAACACGGAGAGGATCAGGCGTATCTCCCCCCTCTTTTTATGCGCGATGATGGGGGAAGTGGAGAGAACAATCCTTCTTTTTTTTCGTTTCCGCCTGTCCACTTGCCGCTACGCACGTTCCTTTTGACCGACGGGGAAGAATGCCTCCAGAAAAGGATAGGACGGAGTGGTTTTTTTTTTTCACGAGCCTGGGCATTCGACGCTCAATTTTTTTCCTCGAGTTTTTTGGCACACGATGTTTACACGGGCTTCCCCCCTGATATCTTCTAAGGAATGAGAATTTTTTTTTTTTTAGAACCCCATGACGGATCTCCCTTTCCTCAAAGAAGAGGAATTTTCAGAGGAAAATAGAGGCCCCCTTTTCATTAGAGGATACTCTGCTTTATTTGTCGTTGAAAGAAACGTTCTTTCTTTTGGTTGAGAAGAATAGAGACTTTCCTTTTTCAGAGAAATGAGAATCGTGCTTTTTTTTTTCCCTTCGGAAGAGAATGTCTTCTTTGCATTGTCCGTAGTCCAGCTGACCAATGTACTTTCCCTTTTTTTTCGCCTCAGTAAAGTTGATCTTCTTTTCCCCCCTGCCGCCATGATGTTTTAAAATGACATTTTCTTTTGGCAGCTTACGTCAGGAGACCCCCAGAAATAAAGATCTCCGGTATAGAAAGGCATGATGACTGCGATCGTTTTCTTTAAGAGCCCCTAAGGTGGCTTTTCTTCCCCCTCCGAGATATAGTGATAGTTTTTTCCTTGGAAAGAAAGACCGGTTTTCCCTTTTTCGCGAGGGTGAACTATGTGCTAGTTCTGAACATCTCGATGATACAGCCGCTTCCTCTTTTTTTTCCCTCAGAGCGCCTAATAAAAATTTCCCCTTCCGTTGTGTAGATGGGTTTTCTTCCCTTTAAAGAGATGAGCGGTACTTCCCTTTTCGAGACCATCAGACGCGAAGGGTTCCCCCTTCTGCCAGTAGTGAACCACCAGCTCTCGAAAGTACTAGGAAAAGCAGCGTCCTTTTCGAAAGACGAGATTTGAGGTTCCCTTTTTTTTCACCAGGGGGACCAGGGGAAGAAACTCCCTCCAGGAGGCCTTTCCCCCCCCTAAAGAGAGCAAGCCTTTTTAATGGACCGGCTTTTTTCTAAAAGACAGACCCTCCCTTTTCCCTACTTCCCGATAAGATACCTTTTTTTTCCTCTCTAGCGCCCGCAGCACACTGCATTCCTTTTCCCTCCGCCATCGCCCCCCGGACAAGTCCCCCCCTCCTTTTTTCAGGACACTGCCACCGCTTTTTCGGCAAGAAGGCGCGTTCCTCCTCCCCACGGCGAACAGGTTCCCGGCCCTCCCCTGTGATTCTAAAAAAGCGTTTTTCTTAACGCTGCGCGGTGACAAAAGCCTCTAAAGTCAGAGAAACCTTTTCCTCTTTAGCTGCAACGCGCTCGACGGGAGTTTTTTTTTCTTTTATGGAGAAGTTAGCTTCAAAGAGTTCTGCGCAATGACCCTGGGCCCAACCATCTTTCCCCTCGATCGTAGCCGCACCGCTCCTTTTTTTTTCCCTCGCTAGCACCTAGTTTCCGTCACGAACGCGATGCCGCCCCCCTTTTTTCCAGCCGTGAAGGCAGCCCGGGCAGAACCCTTTCTTTTCCCGCGAAGACGATAGCGGACCGACCTCTTCTTTTTTTTTTTCCCCGACACCGAGTAGGAGCCTTCCCGTTTGCTGATGGGAACTTTTGGCGGACCGGACCGGCTTTGTTTCCTTTAGAGACCCTCTTCAGGCTGTGGCCGCCCTCCCTTTTTTTTCCTAACCTATCTTAAGTTGCTTCATCAGGAGTCGAGCATTTCTTTTTTCGCAGCGCCGGGTTCACAGAACCTTTCCCCCCCTTGAACACGACACAAGACGACCAGCCCATCCTTTTTTTTCCCTTTTCCCCGCTAAACACCGAGTTCCAAAAATCCTTACCCAGTTCCGCCCAGACGCTCTATACTCCCTTTTTCTTCTCTCTTTTTTTTCGTCGAAGTCGCCCTCCGCAAGTAGGAAGTCACATCGATTTTTTTTTCTTTAGACCGTCGTCGGCATCCTGTCTTTGCGCTGCCCCTCCCCCTTTTTGCTGAATCCCCAGAGCGAAGTTCCCCCTTCAGATCCCTCCAGAGCCACGTCAGCTTTTTTGCTACAAACAAAGCGCAGCCATCCCCCTTTTTCTAACAATCTGCCTCTGGACCGCGCCGCAAGGCGCCTTCCCCTTTTCCCTCCTTTTGACACGCATAACTCTGAAATGCACGATCTTTTTTCGAATAGACTATAAAACACTATCTTTCCTTTTTTGCACCAGGCTCGAGTTCGCAAGTCCCTTTTCCATCCAGTTTCTCTCATAGACCATGTAGGAAATTGAGCTTTTTCCCGTCTCCCGACGAGCACGGGCAATCCTTCCTTCAAAGGATGAGTGACGCTTTTTTTTCAGCGGAAACTGCCACCTTCAATCGTTCTACATCGTCGTGGATACAGCCCTTCTTTTCAATGAACTCGTCTTTTTTCTGTAAGAATCACTGTCTTTTTTTTTCCCTTTTATTGATAGGACGTTCTGTTGCTTCCTTTTCCGAGCTTTTCCCACACCGCTAATAGAATATCCTCCTTTCGAAGGGTATGATTTCTTTTCCAGGGAGAAAGTGGAAGATGGTCTTTTCTTTCACTTAAAGGATATAAGCGTGCTCTTTTTTTGGCTCATCTTTCGATCAGAAGGAGCGTCTTTGCGAGACGCAGATTAGCCTGAGTTTTTTTTTCATAATGGTTCCTTCCCCCTGAAGATAAGGATATTCTTTTAAAGAACTTCTTTTGCCTCGGCGCATGATGAACTCTTTTCCCTCCCTATGAGAGTGGCCTCAGCCTCCTCTCCTGATGTCTGGTCCCGGCGCGTGCGATGTACTCCCCTCCCGGGATAGGCGCTTTACTCTCCGAGCAGACATAAAGTTGGTGACTCCCTTTCCCTGGCTCCCAGCGCAGGACTTCTCCCCACCTTCTTTTTGATGAGGCTGCAGCGAAAGCTCTTTTCTGTTTATGTAGGGGGGAGAGTGTGACGTCCTTTTCCTTCTCTTTTTCCCTACTAACTAAGTGTTGTTGTTTTCTTTTCCCTTTGCTCGGCCTGCCCTCAACACTCCCGCCCCCCCCTTTTCTTTCATACAAGCCATTGAGTTCCCTGCTTACGCGCTCTACAAGGTGATTCTCTTCTCTTTTTTGCGCTGGGAGAAGGAGATGAAGATTCTTTTTCCCCCTGAGGAGTACGCGGCGTTTTCCGCTTTTTCTTTTTTCCTTCAGTGGAATCTGTGGTCTTACTCTTTTTTTTTTCCGGCTGAGTTGAGACAAGAGCCTTTCTTCCCCCCCCTTCGCCGAGGAGTTAATCATCGCGAGCCCCACGCGTCATAGATAAGAGATACATGGCCTTCCCCCTTCGTAGCGAGATACAGCTCCACCTTTCTTTTCCAAGACCCCTGCGCTCACTTCGCTCGATATGAGACGTCTCCCCCTCTTTTCTTCATTGATAGAGGGCAAGGATCAAGAGGAAGTTGCTCCTACTGGTGAAAGAGGGAGGATAGATTTTTTAGGCAGGGACAGCTAGTCTTTTCCCTTCTCCCATACCCGATCAAGCAGCAAGAGTCACTCCAGAGGGAATGGAACATTTCTTCCCTCCAAGAAGATGAGTTTTCTTTTCTTGGTGCGGTGCCCGCTCTCTCTTTTTTTTTCACCCATTGACGTTTCCCTTCGATTGTTGGGATGAAAAGGGGCTCTTTTCTTCCTTCTCCCCAGGCCATCAGGTCAGACGGGTATTTTTTCTCGAAGAAGATCGTCGACTTTCCCTCTTCGTACGTCCTGTAGTGCTTGTTCTTCTTTTACCTCAGCGTCCGCTCGGCGTCAGAGATTCTCGGTCGCGATGACCGTATTTTCCCGAAGCGGGTTAGGAGGTCTTTTTTTTTTTTCCTTGGTTCGGACAACGGGGCTAGTCCCTTTCTTTCCGGAGTTGACTGATGAAGTCGGAGCGATGGTCTTTTTTCTTTTTCGGGGATAAGAGCCAGCGGCCCCTTTTTTAACGACGACGACGACGGTCAGCTTTTTCTTCCTCCCTCTTTTGACGTCGACCGGAGTTCTTTCTCTTTCCAACCTGAGTGAGAATTTAAGGCAAGCACCCTTTCTTCTTTTTTCGGAATGGTCTGGATGTTGGGTAATCGGGTAGCTTTTTTCTTTTTTTTTTCCTTTTTGTGGTGTAAGGATCCAGCATGCTGCGGTTCCCTTCCTTTTGAAGACCACCCTCTCTACCCTTTTATTGATCAAAGGAGAGTAAGGGTTCTTTTTCCTTTTCTATCTGGAGAGATGATGGGGGAATGGATTCCCCAGAAGAAAGGATGCTCCCGGTTTTTCCCCAGGGGACGAGGGAATTTTCTCTCTCCCGGATTTCCTTCGGGGTTGCGGAAGGGCTTTTCACGTCAACCGTGGTGCTTTCCCCCGTGTTAAAGGAGGAACATTGCCGGTTTTCCCCTTTCTGCCTGGCTGCTGGTGCCTTCCTTTTTTTTCCGGAGAGGCCGGTGGCACTTAGCAAGCAGGGCCCCTTTTGGGAATAGAGGTTTTTTTTCTTGGTAGCTGAAGTTAATGGTTTTTCCCATGAACGCCGGCTGGTTTTTCCCTTGTCCCTGGTCCGGCGGAATGTTGAGAAGATTGTCCTTTTTTTTTAGGAAACGCAACCTTAGCAGAAGGAGACTTCTCCTCCATTTTCGAGAAGATGATGTCGGTTGTCTTTCCTTTTTCGCAAGGTAACGGATCTTTTTCTTTTTCTCCATGATGCTGATCGGAGGCCTTTCTTTTTTTTCACCAAGGAATCCCCCCCCCCCCCCTTTTTTTTCGGAAGTAGGATGGGGTGCTTTCGTGGGTTAGGACCTGTTTTTATCCCGAAGATCTAGTTCTCTAGGACTGCTTTCGGCCGGGAAGGTCCCCCCCTCCCTCCCCCCCCTTCACGATAGGTGCATGAAGACCACGCGGAGAGGACGACCCTCCCTCCCATCTAT
>Ga0179593_1655798_pt1 | contig 10730 bp, 10 predicted proteins | sample CZODoug2_1_08_16_FD_185931 | JGI IMG/M metagenome (GOLD analysis project Ga0179593, IMG submission 185931) | Vadose zone soil fungal communities from Angelo Coast Range Reserve, California, USA - CZODoug2_1_08_16fungal (PacBio error correction) | ecosystem: Environmental > Terrestrial > Soil >... | reverse complement strand
TCGGAACTTCGACAGGCGCTGCAATTCCGGTCAAAATGGAAGACTTAGAATGGTTTCCCGAGACACCCCTCTTTCCCCATGTTTTTTTTTCCCCCCCTGCCTGTCCCTTCCAATTGATTGTAAAAAACAGGAGACGGTAGTGATTCCGTGAAAGCCCGTTTCCTTTCTCTCCTCCACTAGTTCATGGCTTCAAAGTGGAAAGCCGTTGGTACAGAAAGGGACCAACAGTTCTCTAAGGCGCTCGGACATGTGTCTCCTTTCCCTTCCTCATCTTCTTTCCCTTTTAGAGCCATATTCTTTTCATAAAAGCCCCCGGGGATCACGCTTTTGAGCTCTGCTTTAGCTCCGGCCCCCTTTCCCTCGAACCCTTCTTTTTATCTGCCCCCCTAGGAAAGGGTTTCCCCGACATGTGTTATCGGCCTCTGTTCCCGCTTTTTCCTCATGTCCTTTTTCGAGCCTTTTTCCGAGGATCAGCGGTAGTCCCGTAAATCGGCGCATCCTCTTCCAGAAACCTCCACTGCCGAGCTCCCCTCCTGGCGCCTCGGCTTTTTTTCTCCGTTTTTCTTTTTTTTTGGTCGGGAGCTCTTATCCCTGGGATGTTGTACTTCCCCCCGTCCGATGCGGGAGTTCTAAGACTCCTTTCTACCCCCCTTTTTCTTCTCCTTCCCCCTCCTTTGCCGAGTTCCTCGAGTCCGCGGTTCCGATGCCAGAACTTTTAGGCAACGATTGCCCTGACGCTCTCTTTTTCCCATTTTCCCCCCCCCCCCCTGCACCAGAGGAAAACTTGGAGAGATGAAGCCTCTTTAGTTCTGAACATCTTAAGCTTCCCCTCGGTTTTTTTTCCCTCCGTCCATTCTTTCCCGTGGTTGGTAAGCTTTGCGACATGCCTTTGCGAAAAGAGAGAAGCTGGCACCTGAGCCCATTGTTCCTATTCCCTTCTTCTTTATCCTCCCTTTTCCCCACTTGCCTGTACTGGGATCGAACAAGCTTGCTTTTCTCCTTTTCGAAGGGAGTGGTTTTTAACGCGACCAACTTTTTAAAGGAGGGGATCGCTTTCATTTTCCCCCCTCTTTCGTTTTTTCTCCGATCTTTCCCCCGGCCACGTGTTATTCGGTACGATCCGGGGCAGGGCAGATTCGGTGCGAGTCAGGCTACAGTTGCCCCGACCCCCATCGCGACCGTCCTCCAGCTCTTTCTCCTTCTGAGGGCCTCTGAGACCTCTTCTTTTCCGGGAATGCCTTCGTCCCCCCCCCCTCGTTCTAGAAATCCCGCTATTTAATGGAAGTCAACACGGGAGAAGAAGTCACGAACATCCTCCCTTACTTTTCCCTTTCTTTCTGGACTTCCGACGAGGGTCCTGATGAGCATAGAGAAAGAGCTGTTCTATGCGCTGACGTGAATGAGACGATTTTTCGCCGACCTTATCCAGCTTTTTCCAGCCCCCCTTGCCACTTTTCTGTTCTGGAGTACCAGCGCGATTTGTCGAGAGTTTCCACAAGTCTGGCTCACCTCCCCTCCCCAGCTTCCCTCGCCTCGAGTCAGAGATCCCTCAGAATCTATAAGATGAGTGATCCACGTTTGATCTATGCTTGACCCTTCTCTCTCTTTTTTCCGCCGCCTGAGTTTTTGCGAAAAATGTCTTAGCGCAGGTTATCGAGTTCCCCCCTGCTTTTTCAACCCCTTTTCCCCTTGTGACTAGTAGTCTTAACTCCGAGAGGAGCGAAAGCTCCACAGTCCATCTTCCCCACCTTTTCCCGTTTCTGTAATTTGCCCTCAGGGGCCAGGACGTGTTGACGGCTAACTTCGGTTTAACTGTTTTTCCCCCCTTCCACCGCTGAACGAACGTCTTCAAGGTTTCACCCTGGAATGGCAGTAAGAATTTTTGACATGTCCCTCCCGCATTCTCGGGACCCGGTAGGTATCGAGCCTTTTTATAAAGACGCGACTGTCGACACTTCCCTCTCCCCTCAAGTCATGTCTTTTTTTCCCCGTGGGAGGTTCGCCTCTCCCTCGGTGGGTGTCAGGGGCAATCTAGGCCATTTCTCGCGGAATATTTTGAATTCTTTCCCCTTCCCTTGGGTTACGGATTCTAGTTGAAAGTGCCTTACAGTCTACAGCAAGGGAGTGCTTTTTTCGAAGGATAAGTCCGAGGAAGACGATCCATCTACCCCTCCCCTTTACGTTTTATAGGGTGGCCTCCTCCCGAATGCCAAAGACCCCTTACTTTCTAATGCAACTGTGAATTAAGCTATGGACAAAGGCTATTTTCGGCTCCCCCCCGTCGATTCCCCCCCTCTGTCTTTTTTACTTCCTTGGCCGAGGGCACACAAAAACGTATGGTGACTCTTTTGACATCGAGATTTACGAGGGTCTCTGACTTCCCCTTTCTTAAATCCTTTCTTTCCCCCTCCTCCCTTGTTTTGAGATTTTTCTCAGGAGTCAGAAGAGGCGCAATTAGTACCTCTTTTTATAGATTGTCTTAGGGATGCCCCCCTCCGTGTTTTGGACTACACTTTATCACTCCAAAGACTTAGTTCTTTTTGGATCTTAGAGGAGCCGTTATATTCCCTTGCTCCATCGCTTACTTCTTTGACCCCCCTGGGATTTTCCGGTAGGCATTCCCATATGTCCGCCGGATTAGGCGATGACCCCAGGGAATAGCGTCCGCAAGGGAGACGCTTATGGTCCTCTCCCCCCCCTTCTATTCCTTTCCTTCTTCCCGACCTTATGAACTCTAACTGCTCCCTTGAATAAACAAATCCCTTTAGGCCGACCGGAGTGATCCTCACCCCTTTCCCGTCCATATGGACCCCCTTACCATTCACCCCGAGGTAAGTTAAGTGCAACAGTCCTTTCCGATCCTAGGGATCGTGTCTCCCAAGTAATACCTTTTTTTCCTTCCAGATTTGGAAAGACCCAGATGCTGGATAGGCACCTGTCTCCAGGATATTCCCCCTTACATTCCCCCCTTGAAGCACGCCTGGTCTAACTCGCACGAGTGAGACCTGTAAAATGTAAAAGGAATGGGTCCTGGTAACCCCTAATTTTCCTGCTCTTTTCAACAATCAGACACACGGTTTCTTGATAAAGTCTTTAAGGACGTTTGTTTAGTTTTTTCCTCCCTTACCTCATGGCGGGCCCTCCGAGGGAAAAGTGAAATTGTTGTCCACACTTTTCCCCCCCACTTAGAATTCCGCTCCCTCGAATTTCTCATCAAGTAGGAGGCCGTATCCTTTCAATAGCCCCCCCCCTCTACTCTCCCCCTCCCGTGGTATATTTCAGCTCTATCATGAATGAGATAGAGTTGATCCCTCATGCCCCACAAAAACCCTTCTTCTCCTACTATCCCTTTGTGCCGAAAGTGACTCATCACCTCGCGTCGGTACGCGCCCCTCATGACGCGCCTCCTAGTTCCGCCAGTTTCCTTCCGATCCGGTTTTCAGGAGTCACTCTCTAATTCATCGTCAGTTTTTTTTCAAACTCAAGAGCTTGATCTCTTTCTCAGAGAATCTCGTCGTTAGGGCTCCATATGCCAATCGAAGGAGGGATGTCGTGCTGAGATTATTATCCCTGATGTTGACGTCCCCCTTTTCCGCTCCTTTCTCCCCTATCTTTCACCCCCCCTCGACAGGTTTAAAAGAATCTACCGTGAGGAGAACTCGTACGCGTTTCAGCTTTCCCATCCCTTCTTTCAGTTCCTACTTCGAATAAGGCTCTTCTCCAAGGATACGGATACCTTTTAGAAAAAAAGTTGAGCGATGAACTCTCTCCCTTCCCTGATCATTCTTTCTTCCAAGCTTCTTCCAGTCAAGCATGATCCCTGTCCAAGTTTTGGTAGCTTCAGACGAACCTTTGAGAACACGTACAAGTGGTCACCCCCCCCTTGCCCAGGTATTCCTCATTTTCCTTCCCCCCTGCCCACTTTTTTTTTCTTTGTGGTGTTGAGAGTCTCTACGTGCCAGGAGTACTGTGCAGTGTTTTTTTCCCAGCTTGCTCGCTAAAGGGGATCGATCCTCTCTGACCACCCCCCCCCTACCTGCGGAATTCCTTTCCCCTCCTTTTTTGCCTCCCGTTCCAATTTTTAAGAGACAGCTTTTACTTGTTCTATCGCGCATTCCAAGTTTTTTGTTCTTTTTACGGTATGCCTGGTTCAGGGCAGATGCCTTTTTTAGTCGCGTTTGCCTCCCCCGTTTCTTATCGCTCCTCTTTCTCTCCTTCAAAACCTGTTAGCGGCCCCCCTTCAGGTGGTACGAGGGCTTCTCTCGGAGAGAAATCCCGTTTCAAGACATGTGACGTCAACCTTGACAGTTAGCATCGATTCCTCCCTTCGCCCTTTGCAGGAGCCCCTATAAGCCTCGGTCTTTGCCTCGAGCAATCGTGAGTTCGGCGCTGACGTTTTCTTTAATGAGCCGATTTTCCGCCTCCCGCGATTTTACTTAAGGAGCGCGCAGTAGCCTTTGAGCGTACCAGGGCGAGGGCTTATGGTTCCCCCTCTTCCTGTCCCCCTCCATGCCCTTCTCTTTTCATTCTTTTCTCGCGGGACGAGATTCCCTCCATGATATAGACTCTTGCGTGATAAACGTTTTGAATCTTCGTAGTCCCTTTATCCTTCTTTCCACAGGAATCCTGACTTCTTTTTTCCCCCCAGTGTCGAATCCACTCTTTATCGATGGTGGCCCCCGGGGAAACCTTATTGCACCGGTCTGTCCCGGTTCACCAGAGCGGCGTGCAAAGAAACAGGAGTTCAGTAATTCTTTCTTTTTTTCCCCCGCCTTATATGTCCCCCGCGCAGGGGCCCCTTGCTCCCGTAAGTTTTACAATGCCTGGTCCCCATGGGACATTTCACCCTTTTCCTGGGTCCACACCTTCTCTTATTCCTTACCCCATTTGATTCAGATAAGTTCCTTACAGGTGACAGATACAGAAGAGTGTTTCCACTTCCCGTTCCTATCGGTCTTCCCTGCCGTTTCGTTAGACGTCTCCCTGATGATCGTTCGGATAGGAAATGTTTTAGAACTTAACCGTTCATTCTTCCGTCTTTTTTCCTATGCCTGTTTAAAGGTGTCTTGAAATCAGAACTCCCCTAGGACGCCCTCTGATTTGGTGTCTCCAAGTCTTTCTCCCGAGATAATAAGGCTTGCCCCCCTTTTTTACTTTTCCCTTTTTGCTCCTTGCTACCGTTATCCATGTCACCTCCCCAGGGTTCCATTGGGCGCCACCCCTCTCCTGCCTTCTCCCCTGATGTACTGGAACCCCTTTAAATCCTATGGTCTCACCCGCGATACCGGCTCCCTATCTCCAGACGACATCTTTAGTTCGTCCCTTTTGTTTCTTTCCTTAACACCGTCTGCCGCTCGAGACAGTCTTTACGAAGGGCGCTTACGCTGAGACCTCTGCACATTCAACCCCCGCCCTTCCCAGTTTTTGAAGTAGAGGTTCCAAGTTTGAAAGAGGTTCAGAGATTGAGAGGCACCTTTTTCTTTCCCATTTCTTTTCTATGTATACGCTGCAACCCCAGAAGTTGTTCGGTACTTTTTTCACCGATCCAGCTCCCCCCCTGTCTTCTTCGATTTGGTGGGGCGATGTTTCGCAGTTGTCTCCATCGCTTACCGTTACGTTTACCCCGATTTTCTTTTCAGACCTGAACCAGGGACCAAGATGTCCTCCGGATTTTCGTGCTAGACCTTCTCTTCCAGATTTCTTTCCTGACCTCCCTCGAAAAGAGACCGTTGATGATACATGGAAGGCAGCCCCCTAGAAGGACAGTCCTTCTCATTGCCTAGTCCTTTCCTCCATTTAAGTCCGGATCTAGTCAGAGAAAAAGTGCATTAAAGATGAACTACCCCCCCCATGCTTCCTCTTCACCTCCCTCCGTCGAGAATTGCCAGCGCGAGGGTGTAGACCAAGCCATTCTAGCCCGCTGGACGCATCTCCACCCCTTTTCAGTTGCAAGAAGATGAGTATATCACCTGTGACAGGAGCAGAACTTTTTTACCATCGGTCCCCCCCCTTTTCGGCACCGGTCCCTTGTTTCCTCGGGTCCCCATGTGGTCAAAGGTTTGGTACGGCCTTGAACGGACACTTCCTGCGCTGGTCACATGGAAAGAGCCCCTTTTCTGATCCATTTTCCTTGACTATTTTCCTCTTTTCTTTGCCCCCAGCAGAAGGAATGATAAGCTACAAGGTCCCAGTGAAAGCAGTTCCCAGCTTTGAAACCAGTTTCTTACTCCCTCTTTTCGTCTGTTCCCTCATTAAGTCTTACGGCTCTTCCGGTTTCCTACCTCCCATTTAGCCGCAGAAAGATCCCGTGGATTCCCAATCTTCTGCGATCTTCCTTTATCATTGGTTCTCAACGTCCTGCGCTGCCCAAGCGATTTGTTTTTTCTTCTCCTTTTTTACTTCTTTCTCTAGGCACCCCAAGTTTAATCCCTTCGCGCTCCTTTTTTCGTAGCTCAAAGTTCTTGCCCTTTCGAGGATCGCTTAGCCTTCAACTTTTTCCCTTTTCCCTCGTCATTCCCCCCCCGCTGTTCTCCCATCGACCCGGCGGAATGAGGGTTCCAGCTCCTCGCGCGACTGGCGTATGTTCTGCGCATTCTTCCTCACTTTTCGCTTGTGGAGGAAGTCGTAATCTCTGGATTTCCAGACGCTTTCCTGCCGCCACTCCCGGTCACCAGTCCTTGCAGAAAATAGCAATCATCGCGATAGAAAGGTATTTGAAACTCTTTCGGCCTCCCTCCTTCCTTTTCCCCCCTCGGCCTTTTTTCCCGCTAGACTCGATGTCAGGTGATTGGCACCTTTCTGAGACGGAAGGAAACTGCTTGGCGAAGCCCCCTATCAACCCGCTTTCTCTGACTTTCTGCTTTCGCCTTCTTCTCGGCCTCTGAACAGCGAGAAGGCTTTCCCCAGGCCCCTGTACTCATTTTTTCACGTCGAATTCTATCTTTTCATAAGAATACGTTTTTTGTTGTTTTCTCTCTGAGCTCCCCTGCACCTCTTCTCTCCTTGACCTTCCTCTCAAGGTCGTTACCCAACAAATTTGACCGGTTTATCAGGCTGGAACCCTCCTGGCTGCCCGACCTTTCTAGGATTCACTCAGTTTTCTGCCCTATCAGCTGTCCCTCGCGCATTTTTCTAGGTAAGATCCTGTCCGGGACTCTTCGGATTCGAGCGTCCCCTTTATCAATCGTTGGCCGAACGTTCTGGCCTCCCTACCTCCTCCGTGTTAATCCGTTTTGACCTTGCCGTTTTGTACCGAGGGGCCCCAGATCTTCTGCGAGACCCCCCGCTCGGACTTCCAATGGAAGTCAAGCCAGAGACTCCCTCTCCTCCCCCCTCGTTTTTGCGAGAGATGTAACGCTTAATTAGAAGCGGGAGGCTTCTGAGAATATGAACGAGATGCAGTTTTCGAGAAGATTCCTTCTCCTGTTTTCCCCTCCTATCCTTGTTCCCCCGTTAGCGCCGGAAGGAGTGTGCGTTACCAGAATGACGGGTGAGAGTCCCTTAGTCGTCGAAAACCCTGTCCTCTCCTGAGTTTCCCTCCCTTTTTCTTTCTTAGCCCCCACGCGATAAACCTGAGATCGCTCAGATTGATTGCTACAAAGGATCTTTTTGACCTGTCTCTCTCTTTACCAGTGGAATCGCTCATGAGGTCCATGTTTATCCTCGAAAATTTTGGTTCCCATTGCGGTGGCAAACGGCTTGCACGCCCCGGAGGCTCACTTCCAGGCCGGCTTGCATTCCTACACCCTTTCCCTTCAGGATTTGCAAGTGATCAGACCCTGGGATATATGAATGGTGTGACCCCAGTGGGGACCTGCAGTTCCGGCCGGACCCTTTTCCCCACCTTTTGACCTTTCCTCCCTTTCCTCTGGTTCCTATTTGGATTCTGGGTAAGAGCTCTCCAGGTGCCTCCTCCCGAAGAGGTTGCCCCCCTCTGCACTCTTTCGTTTTCTTCCAGGGCTGTTCGAAAGGATCCCGCTTGCTAGGCAATGCTCTCCACTGGGAACGGAACCAGCTTTTTTTTTGAGCGTCCCATTCCGATTTTTGTGTTTTTCCTTTTCCTCGTCTATGCTCTGCTGCCTCCTTTCTCTCGACGGATCGGCTCCTCCGTTCTCTTCAGCGAGCTCGACGCAGGAGCGATTCTCTTCGTGCCATTCGACGTATCCCCTCAAGCACGGGCGATGCTCAGCCCCCTTTCACCTCTCTCCCCCCCTTCTCTTTCTTCCCTTTTCCTGCCACGCCTCCACACCTTTGCATGCACTGACCCCCCCTCTTAACGCCGATAGTAGCCCCCCTACTCTACCGGATCACTCGACCCTCTCCGCGAAGTCGGCTTTATCGATCTAGGTGCGCGTTCCTCCAACTTCTATTTTTCCGATCCCCCCCCACAGGGTCCCTCTCCTCCCTCTATTTTCCCCCTACTCATGACTGTACGTAGATGATTCCTTCTTTCTCTTTTCCATCTGCTAGGAGGGAGCGTAGAACTAATAGCACAAGAGTCAATTAGAGAAGTAAAATGTCCTTTCGTAGAAAGAATGAAAAACACATATTTTTTTAGAATTCGAATCTCCTCGCTGATGACCCAAACCAGGTCAGAAACCCTCCCCAGAAATTTCTCATATCTCTCTTTTAATTATTGATAATAGGGAGCATCACGCTTTAAATTTCCCGCAGCTAGGAATTCAGGCAACTCCTAATTGCGAGCGACGGATAAACCCTTTTTCTTGAACATCGACAGTTAGTGAAAATTCCGACGGCGGAACTTGCTGAAATGTTATAGGAGCCTCTCGGCCTTCTCCCCGCGCCCTTGAGAATGGCAACTTAGCCTGTCTGATATCTAAGGCCCTCGATCAACCAAATAACTTTCCGGCCCTAGTAGTCGATATTCCCCAGTCTTATTATGACCCACCCCACCTACGGGACTGAGAACAAGACCCTTTTACCTTCCATCATCTCTGCCGAGGCTATCGCCCAATAAGGTGAACCCGGCATGTCTTGTACTCTTGATAACCGAAAGAATCGACCAGTAGTGTTCAAGGCCCGCCTAGGGATAGGCTTTTCTCCCTTTAAACCCTCGGTAAGGTAAGCAGGGTCGAATTGGTTATGCCCCCAGCGCCTTCACTGTCCCATGTGGTTCCCCAGGAATTGTTCAGGGGTCAAGGAAAGGTTCCCCCGCGCTGGCCACCATGCAGCTCTCAACGGTAGGTAAAGGGACCTAAGGACATGCACTTCCGGCCTCTCCTCGTTACCTTCCCCGGCAGCGAAGAGAAGGGTAGGGCAGAGACCCTTTCCATTTACAGCCCTTTAAACGAAATAGGGCCTAACCCGTTTTCCATAAGGCCTGCGAGAACCGGGGGCACTTACCTAATCTTTCTTAGAGGCTTGTGCCATAGAGCGAACGATATAAGCTCTTCCAGTGGATCATCAATCTGATCGAAATTTGCTGAGAGGTAATAGACTCGATTCCTCCTTCCGAAGCTTCACCCCCAAGTCTCGGAAGTTTTGTTGCGTCCTATGTGTATCAGCCTCTTGTCAGCAACTAATCATGAAGCGAACTTGAGTCGAGCACAGTCTTTCCCCCCTTCCCAGGTACGTTTTAAACGGCGCCTAATATTTCTCGCAGAACTTTTCGATGGCCGAGCTTCAGCGCCCGGGTTTTCTGCGTTTCGCCCCGCCTTGCCTCATGTTAGTTAGCTTTCTCCTGGCGATTGTGAGTTTTCCGAGCGGAGTCCCGCGCTATCCTGCCTCGTACTCGGGTCTGTTCACGCCCTGCAGGGAGTCCATCGTGGTACGGCTGAGGCCCCACGGTCCCTTTTGTGTAACCGCTTGAGCGGCCCCTTCCCCTTCCCCCTTCCCCGGATGTAACTCTCGACACGTGGTTCGATGGCCGTGCCCCTCGCGGGTCAGGCCTGCGTGCGTTCTATCCCTTAGGTCAAACGTCCATATCTCCAGGCCCGTGGTTGGTTCGATGCCGACGCCCCTATCACCCGCTTTCACCTCGCCCCAAAGGTAATCCCCCTTCTGGAACCAGACCTTTTTCTTGTGTGAGCTCCTCTCCGTTAACAATACCCCACTTTCCAGCTGTGACTTATTGCTCGCTTTTTCCCTTTTCGCTCGGAAAAACCACGGGATTCGTACAGCTGGCTCATGGTGCAGCCGCGGGTTGACTCCGGCATTTGTTCTCCCCCCTTTCTATTTTCCCTTTCTCGAGCAAAAGTTTTCTGGAGTCCAGGTACTAGCGTGGGAAGGGGCACCGATGAGGGTTGATGTCTATACTCGCTCCCTTTTTTAGTTAGGGCCTGACTCCCAAAAGCGTACGCCACCGAGTTAAACTTTAGGAAGTTTGGGAATTTTCGTCGCGGGAACCCGAGGTGTCTTTCTGTGATGATCCGGCGAGTGAACTCCACGCTCGGCCATTGGACGTCACCTAGCAAGGGATCTTCCACGCCCCTCTCGACAGGCTTGATGGAACGCCTTTTTAATACCTCCCGGGCGCCGGCCTCGAGACCAGGCTTGAGTTCTGCGTGACTCTTCATGATGAGCGACCCCCCCCCCTTGCTTTCCCCCCCTCCATGTTTTCTCGCTCCCTTAGGCGCGTCTGAGTAGGGGCGACGTACAAGGCCGCGAGGGGGAGGAGTCCCCACTTTGCCTCTGGAATGTTTAATTGCCGCCAGTTCGTTATCGAGATTCACTCCGTCTAATCAAATGAGCAGCTAAGATGCCTATCTTTT
>Ga0179593_1471946_pt1 | contig 10730 bp, 9 predicted proteins | sample CZODoug2_1_08_16_FD_185931 | JGI IMG/M metagenome (GOLD analysis project Ga0179593, IMG submission 185931) | Vadose zone soil fungal communities from Angelo Coast Range Reserve, California, USA - CZODoug2_1_08_16fungal (PacBio error correction) | ecosystem: Environmental > Terrestrial > Soil >... | reverse complement strand
TTTCTCCAACTTTTCAGGTCTCCTCGGACCAGACTAGGCTGCTTTGGTCCTCTCTGCTGCTGCTGGTACTCTAACTGACGCCTTCGCGAGTCTCCCGGCGTCGGAGTCGTTTCTCTTTTTCCCTTGCGAAGGGCAGGTCGGGCTTCCATCGAGCGTTTCGTCTAGATCTGCTTCCTTCTCTGGGCAGAGCTTCAGAATGCTTGTCGATTGTTGGATCCCACGATCGTTGAACGTTTCTGGTAGGAGTTGCCTACGTTGGGCGTGCGGCCTTGAGACCACTCAGAAACGTCTGTGGTTTCCTGGCGCTCCGGCTTATTCTTCCGCAGGGATGTTACGTGCAAAGCACGCATTTCTGTTTCTGCGCCTATGCTCGTTTTTTTCCCCCTTGCATTTACATTTCCCTTCTCTTCTCTCGTTACAGAGATCGTCCGCGGATGCGGCCTTTTTTTTGGATTTTCAGTTGAAATGCACATGCCTCTTTTACTCTCCCTCCTCCGACCCTGAGTGGAGATCTGCCGGAGATAGAAGAGTGCCCCGGCAGTTTGTTGGTTGTTTTCCCGAGTTCTTTTTTTACCGTTTCTTTTGGTTTTCTTACGTTTTGCGGCATGGGAGCCCTCTTGACGCTCTTCGCACTGGTTTCGGGTCTTTTTTTTTTCCCTGCTCGTTTTTCCCTGGTCTAAGTGATGCTAGCGGAAACTTCCCCTGACCGTTCTGTGTCCGACCCCTGTTCTCATCTTTTTCTCTGAGCGCTCTCCTCTTTTACGAAGCTCTGTCCCTTTTTCCTGCTTTCGGATTCCCCTCCGCATGGGTGTTCGCGATTTTTTTATTCCCCTTCCCCCCGCGCACTACCCTTTCTCACCATCCCACCTTGACCTGGCCCCGCTCAGAATCTCGGCCTCTGACTTCTTTTCTGCTTCTGTTTTTCCAAATCGTCGTAGACATGGGGGCTTCCGCTGCCGAAAATTTTGCGGCTCTCCCCCCCTAAGCTTAGTGGGCCCGTCTGATCCCTCTCCCCATAGAGGTAGGTTTTTTTTCTTGGGCGTGGCTCCTTTCGCTTGTCATCTTCGCACCAATTCTTGGCCGCTTTTTTTTGTTGATCAGATAGGCTTTCTCTGTTCTCTCGCAGGGTTCAGCTTTAGCCCCACTCGGTTGTCCGTCCGTGGTTATTTTTCGACAACTGGAACTTTTTAGAAGCAATTTGGTCGGGTCAAATACGGTTTTTGGGCCGTGGACGCTGGTCCCCCCCCTCTGCGTGTCCCGCCCCCTGGTTCATTCTCGAGGGCGACGCCGTTTTTTCCTTCACCGTGCGGGCTTTTTTTTTTTGGCGCACCACGCTCCTCCTTCGCGAGCAGAATTTGAATCTCTGAAAGCTTACGTCGTTTCTTCTCTTTGTCGCGCTTTCTCTTTCTCGTGACACGTCGGTCAGAATCCTCTCTGTGTTGTTTTTGTTGAGAGACTTTTGCTTCTCGTTCTCTTGCAAGATACACTTCTCCCCACCTGAATATCTCTTCCACTCTTCTCCTTGGTCCTCCCACCTTCTTATGAGGTTCTGAGTTGAGAATATCTACCCGTTCGCCGCTTGGCCTTCGTATTTCTTGGCGCTTCGATGTCCGTGGCCCGCGGTTACCCCCGTTCTTGGACCTCGTCCATTAATTTCCCTCCCCCTTTTTGCCTGTACCGATTGCGGGCTTCCGCAGTCCATTTCGTAAGCCACGGCCCCCTGTTGTACGAGCCAATGTGACTTTACGTTTTACTTTTTCGCGCCGCCCGCCGCTCTCGTCACTTGATTTGACAACACCTTTGGTTTTGCTCTACCCCCTCCTCCTGCATCTTTTTTTCTGAGTTGAAGGCGAGCCCGTCCCGCTAGATGGATCGTCGTCTTTTGAGGGCGCTCTTGATGTGTATCTTTGCATTGTATTATGATGAGATCGTCCCCCTTTATAATCATTTTGACGATTTTTTTTCCTCGAGGCCAGTTCGTATGGCTTTGCGATCGGGTTCTCTTGATTGTCTCTTTCCGTGGTTAGCGCGGTGACCCGATCAATACGTAGTTAGTCATTGCGACCAAATCGTCCACCTCTGCGGTCGTCGACTCCTTCGTCGGGATCCCCTCCGTTTCGTGATAAGATCGAAGCGCCCTGCTCCTTCTTGCCTTTTTGTGGGGCCGTGAGACTTTATCAGTCAATGTAAGGTTTTCCCTTTCCCTCGCGTCTCCGGACACCTGATGCACCCCACTCCGTTCTGCCGGCCGAAAGAGCGGGTCTTTTGCTCCATTTTGCCAGTCGCTTTATCACTTTTTACTTTCCCATTGTGTGCATCACGTGTCGTCCTGCTCTTCCTCGGGGTTTTGGTTTGTAACGCGCACGCAACCCTTTACTTTCTTCGAGTTGCGTAGTAGCCCAGTCTCCTTGTCGGCGGCGTTGCGTTAGTGTCAGTGTTTCTGACCAATCCCGACGAAATGCCGCCATCGCGTCTTAGCTACTTTAGCCAGCCTCGGCATGATTTTCTTTTTCTATTTTTCGAGAGAGGCATCGTTTTTTGCCGATTTATTCACGCTCGCGTGCATGTAATTTTGTGTCCTTTTTGTCAGCCCCTCTGGTCACGCTCTCCCTCCCGCTTAAACCAGGTGACGCTTGTGTAGTTTCTTTTCTTCTGGTTTGATCTCTTTTTTGCTACCATCACACCCGGTCGTGCAGCTCTTTTTTTTGGATCATAATTCCCTGATTCAGGTTGAAGCTCGGCCTCGAGCCGCGGTCCAGAACTCTTGTCGCGTTGACTTTGCACGCCGGCGAATCGTAGGTTCCCCCCGTTCGGCGTTTTTTCCTTTTTTTTTTCGAAGGGATCCGCTCGTTTCTTCGTCTCGGTTTTTGATTTACTATGCAGCCCCCTCGGCGCGAGCACGTCTGGCCCCTCGGGTTAGAAGGGAAGGTAGGGTCGTTGATTCTCGCGGTCGCGGTTGCGGTCTTGCGTTTTTTTTTTTCTGCTTTGTCCTTCAGAGTAGTAGAGTCGGGGTACCCACGGCGCCCGCGCATCTCGAACTACGCGCGTTACGAGCAAGCTCCCGTCCCCTCTCGCCGCCATTTTTTTTGCTTCTTCTCCTTTTCTTTTCCCCCACCGCGCGGCTGGCTTTCTTTTGCTTACTAGTCCACTGTTACCCCGCCCTGTGCGCTCGAACGTGGTTGCGCCCAGAGTTTGCGCCCACATGACTGCATCGCTCTCCTCTTTTTCGTTCACAGTCCCGTTTCCTTGAGGCCATCCTTTTTGCAGGAGGTCTTCTTTTAGTTGCGCACCCCCACCTTCCTCACACCACCCCTCGCTGGAGAGCTTGATCGTCGCCCACGCTTTGATGGGGCCATCGCGCTTTTTGATTCTTCATTACCTTCCGCGTCTTAGCCCCCTCTTCCTTCGCGATCCCTCACACCAAGGCGCACTTGCGCACGGATACAACGAGGACACGCTCCCTCTTTGGTGCGCCACCTCTCCAGTTCCTCTCGCTTTTCCTCTTGTTTGTATAGTCTCTTTTTCCTGTCTCGGGCTGGCAAACCGTGACCCCCGTCGTGCGGTCCTGGGGTCCATCCGTACGCAGTCTTGTTTCGCCTTCGTGTTGTTATTTCGCAGTGCCGGCCCGTCCTTGCTCGCTTTTTTTTTCTGGGTTATTCTCACCCACGATTTCCCTTCAATCGCGCTATCTTCCGTTTTTTGAATAGCTATTTGTTGTGAGACTTTTCCTGCGTTTTTTCTTCTCATGAGATTTCATTCTTCGTACTGTTTTTGTTTCTCTTCCCCTTTCGGAGTACGCAGGCTGCTTTTCCCCCGTAAATTGTTGGTTTTACTTCCCTCTTTCAATGGCCCGTAGGCAAGGTCTCCTGTCTGTGCTGCCCACTGAGTGGGTCGAGCCCTTGGGAGAACGGTTTTGACTTTTCTCTTTTCTTCCCATCAAGATAGCGGTGACTTCAATGGTTTTATAGACTGACTCGTGGGCATTGAGATGCGTTCCGGAGTTGAAATGTTCGTGCGGCTTTTGTCGTCAGTTCTTGAGCTGAGAATATTCGCCTTACTCTGACTTTCTCGTTTTCGATCATGCCCTTCGTTCTGAACTCCACCGTCTGACCAGTCGCTCCCTCAGCCTGCGAGCTCCTTCAACCCGTTGCGCTTGCACTCCTTGCGGACGTCTTTCTTCTACCCACAGAGACGCTTCCTAGACGCCGCTCGTCTTCTTCCACGTAGCGCGTCGGATTTTGGTTCCCCCTCTCCTTTTCTCCTTGTCCGCGAGCTTCGTCAAGAATGACTCGTGTCGTTCCTCTCTTCAGACCTGCTCGTGTCCTTTTTCTCCTCCTTAGCGGATGAACCCCGAAGCTTTGGCAGCGAGGGTAATGAGCAAGCCAGTCCGCCCGTGACGGCGCGCCATGTTTTTTTCCCCCCCACCCCCGAACGTCTGTCCCCCCCTGTGTGGTCATGGTCGGTCTCTCGGCTAGTGACATGGGTTGGTCCCTTCCCCTTTTCCCCCATGCACGTCTTCGTCTTTTCTGCGAACTTTGTTTCTACTCCCCCTCTTTTCTACGGCTTCCCTCTCCTGTCATCGTGGGACACCTCCCACTCGGACGAGCTTTTGCCCGTGTCGTGATTTGCATTTTCATGCACTCTTTCTGAGCTCCGCCGACAACTACTGAAGCTGATGCCGTGTACTCGGATTGCCATGGCCGTTTGTTTGGACCAGTCGTCCCCTTTTAATAGGTGAACACTCTCCCTCTTTTCCCCTTCCCCCCTCTACTTATACCCCTCACCCCGTCCCCCACTTCTCCCTCTCCATGCCCTCTCCCCTTTATACTCCTTTTTCCTCTTTCTCTCTAAATGGACGACCGGTTTATTTCCCCTTTTTGCCTTCGATGCGGGAAGACGACGCTCCTTTTCGCAACGCGACTTAGTTTTCGTGCTCGCCTTTTCCCTTGCTCTCGTCAAACCGATTTCCCTTGCTACGATTTTTTTGATGCGTTGACCCACACCCCATGTTCCCTCCCTTCGCTTTTTCGGGCACGTGTCGAATCACGTAAGATCGTCCTTTACACTTCCGAGTCAGTTCTTTCGAGACATCGTTGCGACGAACTTTTTCCTTAAGGTTATTCACGAGTTTCACGCCCCGGCTCTCTCCGATCCAACGAGTCCCGCCTCTCGCCGGATTCGCGCGAGTTTAAAATTTGTATTCTGCTGGTTTGTTTTTTTCCCGATGCCTCCCGACCTTTACTGCCAAATCAAGGATGTGGTCTTTCTATCATCGAGGGCTTTTCCGTGATCGCCTTGGGCATTTTTTTCTCATTCCCTTCTTTTTCTGTTTCGTCCGCGCCCAAAGAGGGCGTGGTTCTTCTAGCGCGGTCTTCGAGCCTTGAGCGTTGGTTGATCTTTTCTCAGTACTGCTCGTACATGTGAAACTTTACTCCCTGTCTCTTCGACTTTTCTCCCTATACGTATTGAATTTGGTGACTGTCCTCTTGCCCCCCTCTTTCGTGGGTCCCGCGGGCCCACCTTTAATAGAGAGGTCCTCCGGTGCAAGGACCGTGGGCGGTGGTTGCCTTTTTTAGCTCACGATCTTACCCACCCCCTTCTCGAGCGCATTGTTCTCGCGAGAAGAGGTGGGACCCTTCATGTTGCGCGACATTGGCTCTGAGTTGCAAGTTCATCTCTCCCTTTCCCCCCCTCTGTTTTTTTTTTCTCTATATTTCTTAGTCTTCTCTTAAGAGAAATTTTTTACAGCTTTTAATTTTCGCGCCCTATCTTCGCTCCCCCCTTTTGTCCTCTCCCGTGTCTCCGTGAGCGCTTTGTTGATCCAGACGGCGCGAAGCCCGTCCGGTCTTTCCTCAGCGGCTGCTTTTTTATGAGGTTTCCCTCTTTACCCCTCAGCGGGACCCCGCGGCCGTCCCATGAGATTCCATGAAAGTTTGCTTTGTATCGACTACTTCCCGTTTGTGGAGGTACCGGCCTTTTTCTAAGTGCAATTTACGTTTCCCCCCCCTTTCTGACCGGGCTCTTGCCCGCCGCTATTCCCCAGCCTTTGACACAACAAGGATAGGTTTTTTGTTATTAATAGCACCCACAGAAGGCCTTTCTGCCCCGTCCCCCAATGAGCGCGCCCGATGTTCTAGTATCGGGCAATTTTCTGATGTGGAGCCGCCTTTCCGATTTGATGTTGACTCTACCCTTTTATTAACGAAGATTTCATAAGCGCTCTCTAACTTCTCTTCCCGATTTCGGACTTTCCCTAGTTCTGTTTAGTTTTATCTCTTCCGTGTCCCGTTTTCGCTTGTGAGACCTCACATTGATACTTTTTTTCCCCTGACCGCATTGCCACCCAATCCTCCTTCCCTTGATTGTTGTAGAAGACTTATTTTCTTCGCCTGCATCATTCGACGAGGCAGAAGACGGGCGTTGGTTGCTCCTCTTTTTCCTTTCCAATGCCTGGTTTTTCATCCGCCTTCCTTGGACGAGGTCCCTTGTTAAGAGCGTAGTGGGTCCCTGCCGCTTAGTAATAGCCCAGGTTTAATGAACGGCCACCCTTTCTTCTGACATATTTAGGGGCATCTGAGGTTTCCCCCTCCTCCTGACCCCGGATTTCACCGTCGCTCCATTCTCGAGCCTCCATCCTTCTCGGTGAGGCTTCTTCGTTCAATGTGAACGTTAGCCCCCTTTACCTCGGTATTTCGCCATCCTTCCTCGCTGGCTAGACAGTTGAATATGGCGCCTCATCTTGCTCTTTCTCGTCGAGATGCATCGCTCGCCCCCTCCTCTTGAACAGATCTCGTTCCTTCCGCCAGTCAGCGCCCCCTTTCCTTATACCCGCGCCCGGTCCCACCGGTGACGTAGTTCTTTCTTTGTCAGTTTTTTTAGCAACTGATTTATTATTGGCTCCTACCTCCAGCAAATGATCTGGTTTTAAAATTCTACTCACTTCGCCAGGTGACTGCCCCCGAAGAGGAAGAGACGTTGTCGAAAACGCGTTGCGTTGATGCACTGATATCTATTGCTCGTAACCTCTCGTTACGCGACGCGACTTTGTCTGCATGAGATCGCGAGGAAGGTGTTATTGGTTATTTACCTTTCAGTCCCCTAGCCATGTTTAGCCACTTTTTTGTTCCCGTCTTTTCTAAGGAGCCGTCGCGGCTGCTTGGAGATAGTTACCCGCTTTGAGGGATGGCCGTTTTGAGCGTTCTGGTAGCAAGAGTCGAATTTTACCTTCTTTTTGTTGTTAACCCAAAGGGTCAGTGCTTCCCCTGGTACAATACTCTGTCGTCTCAGCGGTCAACTCCTGACTCTCTCAAGAGAAGACGAGTCGTCTCCTGACTATAGATTGACGTAACAAGGGCTTCTCTTTTTTGGGTCTTGGGTTATTCTCTCCCGTTCCCTCCCTTCTGACCCCTCCCTATGCTTCCTACCCCTAAGTGTGCACTCCTTCGTGCCTCAATATTGGACCGCTTTTCCTCCCCTCCCCAGATTCTTCCTGGTTTCTCGGAGGCGCGCTCCCTCCTTAGACGCACCAAGTACGAAGAAGACCGCCCTCTGATCCTCTGGGACCTCCTCTCTTCTTTAGTCTCCCCGCGTCCCTCTAGCAGGGATCTTTCGTAGAGATTATTGAAATCCCCTTCGAATCCGAGATTAGCCTTAGATCTTGTTCTAGGCGCCCCCTCATAAATAACACGAGTTCCTCCTGCGTGCCTGTCTTTCCCCTTGAACGCTAAACTCTCGTTTATTTTCGCCACCACTCTCTTCATCTCTATATTTTAACCCTTGTTTTTAGTATCTTCCCCGAGAGGTTTTGGTTTCCCCCGACCCCGATTTGTTTTTTAATTGGCAATCCATTCTTCCAATGATTTTCTTTTAGAAGACGAGTCCTAAACGAACGCTCCGCTTCTATTTACAGTGATTACGATGACTAAATCGCGTGCTTTCCCTGCGATCAGCATATGAGAGATATACTTTTAGAGAGTCCCCTTCTTCTCCTCTCGTTCATTCTTAGGACGGTTTGCGCTCTTCTTTCGGAGGAATAATTGATCATCCTGGGCTTTCAAGTAATTGGACCCTTTTTTCCTTGATCGACCTTTTTGGTCCTAGGCGAGATTCTTATGTTTGGCTCTTTCTTTTCTGACATGATCTATCTTCCCCTTGGAGTGGATGAAGGCTCTTACCGCTTTTTCCGCAAAAGAGCCGCGTGTGACTTGAATTCGTCCATTAGAGACTCGTTTTTGCTTTGAGTAGTTATGTTTTGACCTCTTCTCGAGTCAGTGTCGTCGTTATGCTTTTTTGACCCTTCCTTCTTAAGTTTTTTTTCCGTGTGACTTTTTTTCCGACCCCCTGCCCCTCTCTCCCTCCCCGTGAACCCTCTCTCGATCTCTCCAAGAAGGACGAGGCTGCTTCCGAAAACCGGACGGAACCCTGCGGCTTTCCCCGGCTGCCTGGTCCGTTTTTGACTCACCACTTCGTCCCTTTAACCTCCTCGCCCCCCTTCGCCTTCGTCTTTAGATTTCATCCTCCTAATTTCGCTTCTTTTCCCTAAGAAGCAGAAGAGTTTCTCCTCTCTTCCGATAGCGGGCCGGCCTCATCACTGCTGTAGAGTTCTGAACTCCTTTACTCCCGTTGCTTCTGTAGGTCATCCTCCTCCCTGACGGACGCCGGCTGATGACACCCCAAACCATAACCTCTAAGTCCACCTTTTTTTCCCGGTGTTTGCGCTCTTTACTCTTTCCCTATTGATGACTTCCTCATTTTCCCTGATGCTGAAAGTAGTTCTCCCCAGTGATTCTTTCTTTCGGGACCCTCTCGGAATCCGGATCCAGGTCCTCTCGGCTCGTCGAGGAGGGTACCGATTTTTTGACGCGGCTTTCTGCAAGGTCGTCGTTACTTTAAGATTTACATGACATTTCTCGCTGCCGCATAAGTCCACCGACAGTTTGTTCCGACCGCGTTCCCAGTCTCTCTCTATTCCAAAGGTTTCTTCGCTTTTCTCGTTTTCCCCGAGTTCATAGGCCCTTTCGTTCCCAGTGTCATGCACGGGCATGATGGGTTCCCGGCCCCTTTCTCCCTCCCCTCCTCTTTTTCCCCTTCGCCCTTATTTCCTTTCTTCTTCCGGAGACGGGCTCTCTCTTCAACCGGAAATGCTGCTTCTCTCTCGGCTCCCCCCACCACCTTGAGCTTATGCAGGTCCTTGATGTTCACGCGGAAACTAGTCTACTTCCTCGTTCCCCTGGTAGAGTTTCTTTTCCGGGTCTCGGTTACGGTCTTCCCGCGCACCACGTTTCTAACTAACAGAATCTTACTATCTTCCCCGTCGACTCTCTTCTCTTTCTTAAACAATTTCCTTAGACCTTATTTTTGATGAATCTCCTTTCCCCCCGTTTGGACTCCCAATGCGGCTGCTCAACCAGGGGCCCCTTTTTTCTTCGCGTCCTCTCCCCCTCGGGCGGGGTTAGAATTGGTCACTGGGACCGTCTTCTTCCCTTTCGAATGCTCCCCCTAGGGCCGTGTGGTCCCACGATCTTCGAGTTTGCGGTTTTCTTCTGCGCGCTAGAGAGGTTGAAGCTTCCGCATGGCACCTTTTCCGGTCTTGTTACCTCCTTGGACCCCCCCAAGGAGGCTCGGACCGCACTTTCCCCTTTCCTGTATTCATCCTCATTGTATGTTCATTCCCCGCTGTTTTGTCACCGGTTCTTAGACTTTCGTTCGGTTCGAAGTCCAGTGAGGTTGCTCCGTCCGTTTTTCTTTTTTTTTCTATGATCACCCCTCTTCTTCCTCCTTCCTCCGCTGCATCCTTTTTACTGCCGTTGGACGAAGCATAAGAAGTTTTTGCGTTTCCCCCTCTCAGACCTCAATTCTCCTTTCTCCCCTTGTTTTTTCGGAGATTCTCGTTTGTGTCTCCCTCTCCATTTCCTCTCCCCGTTCTTCTCCTTCCCTTTTTAAGGGAGATACTTTCTCGAGGACTTTTCGAGAAGACCGACTCGTTCCCCCCCCACGCGGCGCGCAAGTTCTTTTCTCTTTTGGACAACCTTTCATTTTTTTCCCAGCTTCCCCTTCCTCCATTATTGATTCTCCCCTGCCGTTTGGGGCCTTCTCGAAGTAAAGTAAACCACGTGCCAAGGGAAAATGCTTTCCCTTTCCCTCGTTCCGCGCCCGCTCTCTATTCCCGATCTTTGACCCCCAAAAAGGACCCGCTTTTTGTTTTCCCCCTCGCCCTCTCCTAGCTCTTTCGCCACCTTTCCCCGGGAACGCTCCCCCTCCGCTTTTCGTCTCGGAGCCCTGTCCCCTTGAGGAGCAGCCTCTTGTCGGTCGCTAGTGAATTTCCGACCTCATTTTAGAAATTTTTCCTCACTCTCTCAAGTCCGCTTGAGAGATAGGACCGGCGTTCTCGTTTTATGGACGTGGCGTGATGGTGCCAGGAATTACGCCCTTTCTCCTCCCCTTTTGCGCTCCACTCCGCTTTCATTCCACGTCGTCGCATTAGTTAGTGGAGTTCGTTCTCAGCCGACCTGACGTTGCAGAAAAGGGAAGTTGGGTTTTTTCAGCAGCTCTAACAGTAAATGTGACTTTTTCTTCTATCCCATTTCCTTTCCCCCTCTCCTCCCTGGGAGAAGTGATCACTCCGTTTGTTTTTTGCTACCATAGCAGTTAGTACTCTGCCACGTCCCTTCCTACTTAGTCCTGGAAATTCTTGGTACGTTCATTCTTCGCGCAGACCCCCACTTGCCTTT
>Ga0179593_1631008_pt1 | contig 10731 bp, 12 predicted proteins | sample CZODoug2_1_08_16_FD_185931 | JGI IMG/M metagenome (GOLD analysis project Ga0179593, IMG submission 185931) | Vadose zone soil fungal communities from Angelo Coast Range Reserve, California, USA - CZODoug2_1_08_16fungal (PacBio error correction) | ecosystem: Environmental > Terrestrial > Soil >... | reverse complement strand
AGTCCGCCCGCCAAAACCAAGTCCTTTGAGTCAGTGCCCCTGTACAGGCCCCGGCCATAAATGCTAAACGGCGTCTTCTGCCGCTCTGTTTGCGGAAGGGCCTTCCCAGGACTCCTCCCCCCTTGTCCCGCTGTTTTGCAAGATCCTCCTTTCTTTCGGCCCAAAACTGAGCCAAGAGGGGACATGAACAAAGACCGTTTCAGCTATAGCCCAGCAGGAACCCAGCCGTTGTTGTTTTTTTTTCCGCCCCCCCTTGTGTTAACACAACTTCTTGAACGACCTCCTTTGACACTTTTCCTCATAGCTTCTCTCAGCCTCCCTATGCCCGCCCCGCGCCGGGACCATTGCTGCGTTTTGCGCGCTAAAGCCTTTCTCGGAACGCCCCTAGGCTCCCCCCCCTTTTTCGGAAACCCAGCAGGCATTAGGCAACCATAGCATAAAGGCTGACATTCCGGCTTTTTTTTCTGGGTACTCGGGACCCCTTTCTGTTCACCCGAAAGTACCTGCGTCTTCACGCCCCCTCAAAAAGAATTTTGAGTACATTGTAGGATGTTCCCCCAAAACGCGCCGCTTGACGTCCACCCGCCGATCCACTACCTTCCCCGGCTCCTTTTTTATTTTTCTCGCTATATCCAGTGCAGAACTGGCTGGGCTTTCTCGGAGTTTTTCGTCCCGACCGCAAGATGGGCAAACGCCGTCGAGCGGCTAGGAACACCCCAGATGGACACAAGACGTAGTTGTAGCCCGAAGTACCCCCCTCCGAAACAGCGCGGCCCTCTTTAAAAAAATCGCCCCCCATCCGGCCTTGTACGACCTTGATGGCAATATTTTCCCTCCAAGATAAGAGACCCCCTGGTTGCTAATCGCAAAAAGGATCAATTAGGCTCGATTTTGCCTGCGACTGCTCAGGCAACTCACGCCCCGCTGATCCCGACATACGCGCCTGAATGATGCCGATACGACCATCTGTGACCCTCCTTGTCCCACCTCAGCCCTTGACGCAGCTTTCCCCTTTTTACACCCCGGATACGCATAGTCGATGTAAGAGAAGGTCCCCCCATAGACTTCCCACGGGGACAGACCACTTTTTTCAGAGTTTTTCTACTCTGGCCCTAGCCCACCCTGAAGCGAGCCGACCGTCCCCTTCCTCGGCCCGACAGCGATAAGCACTTCGGCGCAGCGGACGGAGCCTCCCGCGCCGTTCCGCCAGGCCTTTTTTTCCCGCGACCGAGAGAGACTGGAAACTGAGCATGCCTGGATTGTTGTACCACCCGAGCGTGGTCGGTGAGACCTTGCGCGACCGGCCACTCCTTTTTTCATCTTTTTTTTTCTTTATTTCCGAACATATCTCTTCTCCGCCTTGTGGACGCTACCAGGCATGGCTCCTCCTCTACATTCATGTTCCACATGTCTAGCGAGCACGTCAAGCTTCCAGTCCTTTTACATAATCGCCCCAGCAACATCTTTCTCATGCTAGTCCTTTTATCGCCCGCCCATCTAGTGGCTTACACTAACATGCAGCCACGATTGTCAGCGGGCCTCTCGACTACTCTCTTTTAGCGTCACACTTGGCCATAATAGCCTGCGGCGGTAACCCTCTGCTACCGTCCCCCCCCCCCTGGACGCCGAGCCCGCTCCTTCGTAGCCTTTACTCTTCCAGAAGCTCTCCCCCCCCTGACGATCGGTGTTGCTGGGATAGCACCCTTGGTTGTCCAACGCTTTTCAGACATGCTAGACCGGCCACCCAGTTTTACGCCCTGCCCTATGCGGGCCCTTTGCACGGACTTTTTCTCTTTTTTCTGAGACGTCTCAAAAAAGCCGAGATCTTTGCCTGCCGTTTTTTCCGTAATCCGCCGTTGACGCAAAGGTTTGCACACGCGCGATGACTGTGCCCTGCTCCGCTGGGAAAGAAGGGTGTCGAGCGGTTTGCCGCGCTCCGACCCCTTCTTTTTCATCAAGTTCTTTTTTTTTTTAGGAAACGCCTCTTTTCTTTGCTGGAGTGTTCTCATAGAGAGCCAGCCAGGTCTTTACCTAAGGAGATTGAAGTAGGGATCGCGTCCCCGCAACGCGCCCGCGTTTCTATCCATGTCCGATGGTGCCAAACTTCCCGTGAAGCACCATATGAAAAGCGGTATCGTGCCCCTTTTTTTTATGATAGCGGCAGTCAAGCTGGGCTGTTCTCTAAGTGGAATATCCTCCCTAGTTTCAGTCTCGTCCTGACAGGCCGTGACCATGAGCAGCCAATAAGCCGACGACGGCCCTCCCTTGAGCACATGACTTTTGGCAGGCGGCGTTTGTCTTGTGTTGGTTTGGGTTTGGCGGAAGGCGGGTGTGTTGATTTTTTTTTTGTCGGCGTCCCCAGAATTGCTGCAAAGTGCAGACATACCCTGGTTTGGTCAGTTTTTTTTTGAGGGAGTGATTCTCTCCCAGAAGTAATCCGTGTACCGAAGGGCTCCTTCTCCTATACTATTCCCAACTGACGACCTCACGGAGCCTAGCAAGCGAAGCAATTCCGCCTCCTTCTCACAGGGCCCCCCCCCCCCTTTTCGAAGCGATGCGTACTAATGTAGCACAACTGCGGGACCACCAAATTGACCACGCTGTCCTTCAGGCCGTAATACTTCGGCTTTCTTGAAAAGGCTTCTCCTACCGAGCGCACCAGGCGAGTATACGGTCGTGAATGAGAAATTTTTTTTTTTCTTCAGAAGCAGCTCGCCCGGTTTGCAACTGGCGGCTTAGCGCGGACAATCTGCCCCTGTTCCTACAAGGCCGCCTTCTCAGCCAGATTCCCCTTCTTTGACATCCCAATTTTCATCAACCCGGAGTCTGGACTTTAAGCTCTAGATCCAGCAGCTGCTCGTCTCTTCAAGACCCCCGGCCGATCTTGCCCTTCGCCCTTCCCGACAGGACGGCGGCTACCCCTCGCTACGTTGCGGCCCCGCAGATCTCGATTAGGCTATGGTGCGTGTCATTCATCTTATAGAGGCTCCTTCCCCCCTCATGATTTTTTTTTTCGATTGACGGCGACAGAGCGATAGAGGCTCACTTGCGGGGACTAGCCATAAGGAAGCGGGAGCCGATGATGAGTTTTTCAACCCTCTGAACTTATGCAAGTCTCTTCTGATTGATTTCTCCCAGACTTTTAGCAGAGAACTAGGTCGTCCACGAGTAAGCTGGCGAACCCTGCTCGGTTAACATTCATGGAGTTTTTGATTCTTCGCTTCCTGAGTAACTGCCGTTTTTTTTTCCAGAGGGACGGACGCTGCCCGGCCTGCTAAGTCGCCTATCGCTCTCCTGCAGCGCAGGCTCACGGGCTACCGTCTCTTCGGAGTTGGGCTTGCATGCCTTTTCCTTTGGTCCCGTTGCACTTTTCTTCCTGACTTCGCGGGGTTTTTACCTGTTTTGCTGGCAGCGGCTGCCGTTATTGCCCTGTTGGTTATGAGTGCCAATCGCGGTCCATTTCATACTAGTTTTTTTTCGGCTTGCTTGATGCGGGCTTCCCTTTCCAGTCAGATGCGGGCATGAGCCACTCTTAGCTGGAGTGACAGGGCTTACTACAAGCCCCACCCCCAGCCCCCGGCGTAGAATGAGGAATTTTCTTCTGGAAGAAGACCATTGCAAGTTACGTGATCGGCACCCCCCCCCCCCCCCCCCCCGGGTGTACGTAGGCCTACCTTTACACCCTAACCTTTTTTGCAGAGGGTCGTTTTCCCGACGAGACTGACCTTACTTCAGAGTACACCGAAAGGACCCCGCGCTAGATCGCCAAGACGGTAAAGTTCCCGCCCACAGAAGCTAAATCATGCGCCATTGAAATTTAAGAGTTTTCCCCCCCCCCCCCCCCGTGTTTCCCGTACCGGGCGCGTTTACGCGGACCAAGATACACTTCTCCTACATCGTCGGGATATGTTTTCCGAGTTTTTTTGTTTTTTTCTCCAGGTCCCTGCAGGGAAAGGGCCCAAACCTAAGCAGGAGAAAGATTTTGCCGAGGTGGGGGGTTTGGTTTTTTTGTGTGGGGTATGGTTTGGATAATTCACACTTTATCTAGGACAGCTAGGATCTTTCTTTTTGAATTCCTACTAGTGCGTTCCCTACAGCTTGCGCACGGCTGCTTTCTCAGCGTTCGTGGAGAAGTGAGCACGGGCTCGACAGAACGAACGACTTCTTGGCAGGGGTTCTTCCGGTCTTTTTATTGATGTTTGTTTTTGTAGCCGCAGGCAGCGGGGGGATCAATGTTTTTTGTTTATTCAAATGCCACGCCAAGTCTCGCGACAAGCAACGAGTGTTTCAACGCCCCCCCCCCCCCCCCCACCCACCCCCTCATGCCTCTTTACGCCTTGCCTCTTGGTTTTGCCACTCTCGCGATCTTGCGCATGCTCCTTAGGGTACTCGCGACGAAGACACGAGGATTCTTTTTTCACGCGAACCTCTACTCCGCCAGAACGCCTCCCTTAGTTCTTTCATGTGTCTGTGAGCGAAGGGCCTTTCTTTCTGAGGCCTCCCTCTATGTGCGGTGCGGACAGATCTAACTTACCCTCTCCGTTTTGTTGCTATTCCACCGCCCGCATATTTTTTGTTCGGAACGCGCAGGATGCCTCCACCGTCTACCTGCCACCGCCTCACCTGGACCCGAGCGGTTTCTGACAGCGCTGGTTTGGAAAGACGGGTCCTATGGCCATTTTTCCTTCTCCCTCCGCGATCGTGGACACCCTTTTTGCGTACAGCCTGAAAAGGGTCAGGCTTTGGGTGACTGACACCGTTGTTGCGTTTTTGGACCCCGGTACTGGTCCCAATGGCTTCCCCCGATCCGGGGAACCACCCCTCACGCACTCCCCCCTCGCTCCCGATCCGGCTGCTCCAGAGACTTTCTTCCTTACAGGGAGCCGCGGCCCGTGCGGAAAACAGCCACCAGAGTTATCAGCAGGGAGCCCCCCCCGACATTCTTTTCCTTACTTTGTGTGTTTTTTATGAGCCAACTTTTGACGGGCCGACGGCGGGACGGTCGCTGTTCTGGCCCGCCACGAGGATTTGCTCCCCGGTATGGATCTTGTTTAGAGAACTTTCCTTTAACCCCTCCGGCACCTGCCGTGACGTCTGCTGTTCCCGGATTACCATGGCTTCAATTTTTGATGTTCCATGCATTTTATTTCCCGGTCCGACGATCTCTTTTACGTAACGGTTTCGCGGCTCGCACACAGTGTGTGAGTGGGTGCTGGTTTCCCCGGAAGCTCGGGTTCTTGCCTTACGTTCCTGAAAACCTTCTCTTTTCCTCGGCCTTTCATGTGAGGCAATCTCGCCTTCTCCGGTGGTTGAAGAAGGACATGCAACGGTTGCTCGAGGTGTTACCCCCTTTGCTTTCCTCCCCCTCTTTTCCCAACCGCATCCCGAATCGCAGCCGATTGGAAATCAGACGGACCCCTACCACCATTCCCCCTTGCAGACCCCTCCTTCCCAGCCCCCACAGGACCACCTTGATCTTCCTTAGGAAGAAGAAGAGCCTTCTGCGAAAGGGCCTAGTAACGAGTTCTTTGGCCAGGCCCTTTCCCTCCACTCGATTCTACGTTCCACGTGACCGCCCAGAGATAAGACTCCCGCATGAGACTCGTGTCCCCCCCCTTCTCGCTATCCAGGCCGAACTCTCACCTCAGAAAGAATCCTTGAAGTGGAATTCTCCCCTTTGCACGACAGGATGATTGGAACCTTCTAGTGGGCCGTTGCTTTCTGACCCTCCCTGCTCGTCAAGCACCCCCTCCTATAGAGTTTTGCATTACCAGGACCTTTGCTTTCTCTCTCATCGGTACACAACGGTCTTTCCGGCGTTAACCCTTTCAGCATTACTTCTTTCTCCGTCCCCCACAGCCCCCCTTCCTGAAGCAGGGGTATCGCCCGCCTCTTGCGTATGAATGAAATAACCCCTTCCACATGACGCCCGCTCTTTTTTTTCACGGTGGTCGCCTCGGCATTTTCTGCATGGAGGCGGAAAGCGCCCGGGAAAGAACCTTCAGTAAGTTCTTCTATTTGAAAATTTTTTTTTTCTTCCTGCCCTACGGGTTTTTTTTTTATTACCCCCGCTTGAGAGGTCTTTTGCACTTGGTTATGTTCCCTCTCAAGTTTTTGTTTTTTTTCTTTCGACCCTTTTCATGCACCCCCCCGGCCTTCTTTCTTTTTGCTTCTTTCGTCGTTCCCACGACCTCTCTTTTTTTTTCCCCTTTTTCCAGCGCAGAGGGCGAGCATGTTTCGCAGAACTCCCGTCTAACTTTACCGCCTCTTATTTCCTGAGACGCTTTTCCCCTCCTTTTGTAGAATCTATTCTCCTGCGAGACACCGATCCCAGGTCAGCCGGTAATAGCCAGGATGTCTTGAGAAAAGGCGGATCGGTTTCTTTTTCTTATAACTTCTCTCCAGCCGCACTGAGATGATTTTTTCACCCGAGAAGCCAATGACCGGATGTCACGCGCCCCCCCCCATTTTTCTTTTTCGTCTTACCCAGCAGAAGTTGACCCTTTTGGACCAAAATCCGCCCCCTATGCACTATTCAGGTCCTATAGACCTTAAACATGTCCCTCTCCTTTCCTTTTGTTTTTTTCTCCAGGCCCAGGGTACTTCCCTTCCGCAGATCAATCCTTTCCGTCTGAGACACTCCATTGACGTGAAGGCGTGGCCCCGGAGTGCCTTTGGAACAGCTGCGTTCTTTTTTTTCTCCACCGCGTAAGCCGTTTCCTTTTTTGATGGGTTACGATTCGGTCATCTCGTTTCATACGGCTTTTTTCGATTCTATGCTGAACCATGACAGCTAAGGCACTTTTGTGATCAACCTCCTCCTGGCGATGTTCTTTGATTTTGTTTCTTTCTATCCCGCGACCTGTTCCTCTTCTCAGGGGACAACCTCCTTCCCTATCGTTCTGTTTCCACGTTCGTCACGGCGGTCGGCTCCCACTTCATCTAATCCTTCCCCGGGACCCCTTTTGCTTTCGGTAGTTTAAGTTTTAAAAGGAATTCCCCCCTCCCAGTTTGGCGACCTCGGTTACAACCTTTCTCCCCTGAGAAGTTTTTACTATTGAAATCACCAAGGGTCCCCACCTTTCCTTTCTTCTTCTGCTGCCTCCTCCTTCTTCCCTACCCCTGCCTTTGCTCGTGCGGACCCTGGGCCGTTTGTCAAGGCTCGCTTCCGCCTCCCCAGGCTGATCTGGCCCCTCGAAACCTTTGACTCCCTGTGGGACTTTCTCGTTCTCCTTTTGGAGTGTCCTTTCGCAAAGGAGCCTGGGCGATACATGTAGTCAGATTTGCTTTGGCCGATTAAGACAGTTTCCCAAGATTTTGCGTGGGGATTCTTCCCCCCCCCCCCCCCCAAGGGGTTCCCGATGAATGAGGCGAACGCCATTGCCTGGTAGGAACATGCGCTGCTCTGGCCTTTCTTCTTCTTCCACCCCTCCTCTTGCAGGTTTCGCGTTCCTCTTTGTAGTGAAAACGCTTTTCACATTCATAATGGCGTTCCCGGAACGTCTTTTAAATTATTAGTGTTCCTCAGAGTTCATCATGAGTTAGGCCATATCGCGAAGGGAGATGAGGATTCACCTTTTCCTTCTATGTTTTTCGGGAGCTTTCTTCAGGGGAACCGTGATAAATTTCTTTTTGCTGTGGCAGGGCCTGATGAGCAGTACGTTAGTCCTGTCTTCTTTTCCCGTTTTTTTTCCGACTCTCATTCGCGGTTTTTTACATGTGTGTATGGAATTGAAGTGGTTGGTCCCTTTTCTTCCTTCCCATCGCTTTCCATCTCCTTTTTTTTTTTGATCGACGGTGACTTGACCCAGAGTGCTTTTGTTCACGGAAGCCGGCTTTAGATACCTCGTTTTTTGGAAGGATTCTCACCACGCTTTTCTCCCCCCTCCTCTTCCGCGTCCCCTCCCCGGGTTCCTGGGTGGCCGGTGTTTTCGAGCCTTGACATCCCCTTGCGCCCCTCAGCGGACCTGTTTTCCATTTTTCCTTCTGACCGTTCCCGCTCGGCTAGCGTGACCCAGCGTCTCTCGCCTTTTTAGTCCAGATATTCGCCCCGCCATGGACATCACTACGCGAAGAAGTACACGACGAGACCCCTGTCGGGTGTTTCCTTTACTTCGCGTTACCTCGGTTATCCTTAACCCCACACATGGAATCAATTCCATCTTTTCATTAGGGCAGGGACAAGACTTTGCCGGGGTGGCCCGTCCCGCTCTGAAGGCTCCCCCTTTTTTGTTTGATAATCCCCCCTCGCCTCGAAGTATTCCGAGTTCTTTTCTCCTTGCCTGAACTTCGTGGCTGTTGGCAGACTAAGAGTTTGAGAAAGTCTACTTTCCGAAGAAGAAGTTGTTTTTTTTTTGTTTCCTTCCCCCCTGCTCCCTTCGATCTTTCTTTTACCCGTGGTGGTCGCCCGAGTTGTCCCCCCGTCAGGCAGAAATGTATAACAGTACCAATGTCCCCCCGTCCTATAGAAGAGAACCTCCTTCTTGTTCCCCTTTCCCCCCTGTCTTACCTGTTCCGCGGTGATCGGTTTTCCCCCCCCCGGTGAGATTTTGATCCTGAAAGCGCTGGCGCCGCTGCCCCCCGCTTTCCCTCTTCCCCCGATGCTCCTTTTCCCTGACGGCGGGATTCGGGGCCTTTCCTGGCCGCAGCAACGAGGTGGTCCCTCTGTCGGGAATCCTCTATGCCGGGCCCTCTCTTTTCCCCGTGTTGTGTTGATGAGATTTTCTTTTCCCCCCAGCCAACCACCCACCGCATAGTAGTTTCTGACAGCCATCTGATGCACAAAGATTCGTCCCTTACTTCATCTCTTTTTCCCGGGGGATTCTTATGTTGAAAACCTTTTCCCTTTTTGTCGCCGACTGCTCCTCTTGGATACTCGACCCCCCCCGCTCCCCCAAGCGCCCCTTAATAAGACCCCTTTTTTCATGCTGTGTGACCACCAACCTTGCGTGTCGCTTCTTTCTTCCTTTTAGACCCCTGTGGCTGCCTGAAGACCTCCCCTTTGAACCCAGCCGAAACCCCATTCTACGACAAACCCGACCCTTTTTCCGCCCCGGAGCCAAAGTTCGTTAGTTCCGGAGGCGCCGAAAAATAGTAGGAGAACATCAGTTTGCCTTCTTTCAGACCCCTCGACTTTCTTGCCTTGATCCCCCCCCCTTCGGCCTTGTAATCTTCTGGGAACCTGTTCAACCAGGTCACTTTTTGGCCGTACCTGGCCGCATTCACCCAACCCGGATATTTTTCCCGATTCCCGCACGCGCCTTTTACGTACACACCCCTCCTTCCCCGGCCTGCCCCGTGCGTCTGCGCGCCTCTCAATGGCGTCTCTCCCCCTGACCCTTAGTCCCCCCCCCCCCTCCTTTTGTTTTCTGTCTGTCCCTGTGGGTCATGCTCGCGGAGGTCCCCCCAAAGATGGAAAAGGGGGTTTTTGTCTCCGAGCAGGCTCTCTTGTCCCCCTTCCCTTAACCCCGTCGTACCATGTACGCCTTCAAGGACATGTGGCGGCCTGTCTTCTCCGCTGTTTTTCCCAATGCCACTTTTTTCACTGAGGTTCTTCCCGCGGAGTGTTGACAACCCGCCTGGCTGGTTTTCCCGAGGTAACCCGCGACCCGAAATCCTCTAACTCCCTTTGCATTCCCCTGTCAAGTCCCGCTGCTCCCCCCCCATGTACCCAGGCGAAAGCTAGAGGCCTCCTCAAGGAAGCCAACTCAGTCTCCCTTGCCACAGAGGATCCGTTTCTCTTTCCTCAGGCACCCACAGAGAAACCAACTAGAATTCCAGCACGGAGAAAGTCCCGCAGCCCTCTATCACGCCTCTCCAGTCTTTTCTCTTTATCCTCCTCACGACTAGGCCGATTCAGAGGAAATAGAAAGAAGACTGGGATGCTTCGTATTCTCGTGGTCTCCCTTTCCTTCGAGCCGGTATGAGCGAAATCTGTGCGGAAGGAGTTCCATATAAGCTAGCGAGGTTTCGTACCAGTCATTTTTTTCTATTCCTGTATGTTTTTTTTTTTTTTTTCCAAACGGCGTAAATATAATATAGTTGGAGGACGTATTATATAAGGAACCCCCTCATCCCCATCAGGTTCCCCGCCCTCTTTCCCTTCATGTCCTCCCCACATGAGCCATCGATTTAGCAGGGACGACGCCGACTCTTGGCGGTGTCACCTTTTCGTTCTGGCTGTATCCCCTTTCGAAGGGCACTTTTCCACGTAGGTGGACTCCTCTTCAGATGGCAATGGACGTTTAGATCCGTTCCGCTTTTTATTGCCCTTGTCTTTTTCCAAGAGGCCTTGGCTGCTGATTGGCTGCCTTTCTAGACCAGCCGTTCGAAAGACCGTCTTTGGTTGATCTTCCTTTTTGGCCTTTTTTAAGAGACCCTTCCCTCCTACCGTAGGGCGCTTCCCTGGCCGAACGACCGACGTGACTCCCCCGTGACAAGGCCCTGGCCTTCCTCTTTTTCTTTGCCCCCGGTTCCTGCGACAAACTAACGACCGACGGTCAGAGCGGTCCCTAAAGGAGGGAGTTGCGAAACGCTTGGCTTTTCTTTTTTTTTTTTTTCTCATAGCCTCTTTACCGGATCCTTCCTTTCTCTTTGAACCGAGCTCCCACGGCGGTTCCCTCGTCAAAATTTTTTGGATAGAGTCCCAAGAAGAAGCTGTGCCCTGTTTTCCCCCTTTCTGCCATGTCTTTTTTTTCGTCCCCTCGGCAGGAACCCTTAAAAAATGTCCTG
>Ga0179593_1559674_pt1 | contig 10731 bp, 13 predicted proteins | sample CZODoug2_1_08_16_FD_185931 | JGI IMG/M metagenome (GOLD analysis project Ga0179593, IMG submission 185931) | Vadose zone soil fungal communities from Angelo Coast Range Reserve, California, USA - CZODoug2_1_08_16fungal (PacBio error correction) | ecosystem: Environmental > Terrestrial > Soil >... | reverse complement strand
TTCTCCACTCTGCCCCGGTCTTTTTCTTTTACCGGCTGCCCCCCGCAGAACGTTTGCAGAGCTTGACCCCCTTTTTCCTTGCGGTCAAGCCGTTTTCTTTCTTTCATTCGACATCGGCTTTTCTTTCGAGAAGCAACTGCCCCTCCCTTCAAAAGGTTTCCTGAGTTAGGTCATTTATGTACACCTCCTCCCCCTTGGCTGATTTCCCCCCCACATCCGTTCCCTCTTTTCCGGGTAGCAGATCCCCCGAGGGTTTATTGGCTCTCTGTCCCCCCGTCTGAGGCTCCCACCTTCGTTCCCCTCCCGCGCACGATTCTTCTCTTTCTGGGCGGTTTTTCTGGGCCCAGTCTTTGCATCCTTGTTCCCGTTCGTAAAATTCTTCATCAGTTCTTTTTTGCCGGGCGTCTGACGTTGCTTTTTTTCCTTTTCGTTCGTCAGAGCTTTTTTTCAATTCGAAACTCTCTCGTCGCGCTTCCCACCCCTTGAAAACCTCCTCGATTTTCGTTTCTTGAGATTATTTTGATTTAACCCCCGCGGATTTTCCCCCCAAAATTACCCTTTTTCGTACGGTAAAAATCAAATTCCCCCCCAACGTTTCCCCCCCCCTTCCTTGGTCCCCACTTTCTTGTCTTTATCTTTTTTTTTCATCACAATTGGCAATTCGGCTGAATCGGCGCTTTTTTTTTCCCCCCCGTGCTTTTCCCTTCCTGCAGTGGCCGGACTGCTTTCGGCCCATCTTCAACTCGGCGGCAATAATTTGGCCTTGCCTCTGCTCCCCCGGGGGTTTCCTTTTCGGCGGCTTTTCTTCCCCAAACTGTCTGACTGTTTTCCCAGTTCGTTTTTTCTGGTTGCCCGCCCCGCTGGGGCTGGCTGTGTTTTGTCTTCTCTGTTTCGTTTCCTTTCAGGCGCACGCCAAACTTTTTTTTCCCCCGAAAGGTTTTTGTCGGGACCGGTGCATTCGATGCTACCTTTCCCTGGGAGCGGTTTTTCTTTTGTCCTGAGTATTCAGTCTGGGTGATCAGGCGGGCCTTCTTCCCACTTTTTTTTTCGGTCCTGGGCTGGCGGCCCTTTTTTCCTGACAAATGCCGGCCGGGGTTCTTTTTTGCCTTGCTTCGACCCGTCGGATCCTGGTGTTTCTTCTCCATCGAGTTTCCCCCTCGGGGGTCTCGATTGGTTGAGTTTTCTCGATTTTGATAAGGATGCCCTCTTCTCGTTGGAATTTCTTCTTTTTCTAGGCGTCTTCCGAGCGTTGGGCAGGACCGATTTGAATCGCTTCCCGCTGCGATTCCTGTAGTTTGGACTGGCGCTTTTGTAGATCGTCTTTCCCATCAGGGTCAAACCCGCGCGTCTTTTTTTTTCTTCGTTTTTTTACGGGTGACCTCCAGCGAAAATGCTTCCTCCCTGGCTTGATCAAAGGAGGATTTGGCCCCCCTTTTATGCGGAGTGTTCTTCTTCTTGGCGGGTTTACGAATGGCTGTTGGAAAAGGGTTTTTCTTTTTTTTCCTGGACTTTTTTTCCTTTCGCCGTCTCTCCCTTCTAGCTGTCCTTCCCTTCAGAGGCTTCTCCACCCCGTGTTACGGTGGTGGAATTTTTTGCCCCGGCGGTCTCGGTTGATTCCGTTTGAAAGCTTTTTTCTTCCCCTCGGGGGGCCCCTGCAGGCCGGCGAAACTTTCCACGCGTTTTTTTCTAGGCAAGTCCCGGCCTCAAAAAACGGGGCGGCTTTTTTCAGATCCACCGGCCTTTCCCGTAATGGACGGCCATTTAGGGTTTGTGACTTTTTCCCGACGTCCCCCTTTACTTTTTCCCTCCCCCCCTATTACCCGAGCCAGATCGCCCATTCGGTTTTGCTGCAGCTTCCCGTTCAAGCTGAGTAGTTCCCCCCGCGGCGATACCCCTCCTTTCTTTTCTTGGTCTTCTGGACGATGCGCTTTTTCCTCCCTTTTCCTGGTTGTGGGGCAAGGACCATGACTTTTTCATTTCAACTCGGGATTTTTCTTTTCTTCCTCTTTTCCTGGTTAGTGGTTCGTGGATGGAGCTGGCCATTTTTTACCTCGGTTGCACCGTGGCTTTTTTTGCACCGATTCCCAGGATTGGGTCGTTTTCCTCTCGGATGTTTCTTTACGGCCTCGTTGGGAAGTTTTTTGTCGCATCCTTTCCTTCCCCCCGGACATGCCTTTTTGAGCAAACTTTTTTTTTTCCCCCCTTGGGCTTTTTTCCCCTGATTGCTGAACCGCCGGAGTTTGGGGTCTTTGATATTGGCGTTTCAACCCCCCTTGCGAGTTCCCTGTGAACGATACAGATCGGTTTTTTTCCCTTGAGGTTCTCTATCGATGGCCTTTTCCCAAGATGCATCAGGCCGATCTTCACCGATTTTTCTTTCCGGTTTCCCAAACACGTTGGTCCCCCTTTTGTTGGGCATTTCTGAGCTCGTTCATGTTCGATCTTCACCCAAAACGCGTTCCCTTCTACGTGGTGATCTTCTCACCTGGAACTTTTTTGTGGTCTTTTTCCACGACCCGGGACACACTTTTTGTGATTCTAAGTCGGCGCGGTTTTGAAAGTAACCCTTCACCCTTGCCCTTCAAAGGTAGCTTCTAATTTTTTAACGAATTTATTTAAGTTTGGTTGGTCTCCCTTCTTGTTGACTTTTTTTGACCTGGGTCTTGAGGGGCCGGGAGGTGATTTCTTCATTCGTTGGTCGTTTGACCGAACAATCCCCCCAATAATCCCCCCTCAGATTCTGGTGGCCCGTCGCCACTTTTTTCCCTCCTCTTTTTCCGTTTTTCAGAAGGGATCTGCTCGGGAAAACCCTCCCCCCCATGGCCCGACATTCTGAGGTCGTCCCCCTTTCCCAACCCCCTTTTGCCGACCTCTCGCTTCGAGGGGCCGGTAGCACCCCCCAGCTCAAGAAATTTCAGGCCCTTCCCCCTTGTCCCGGTGATAGAACCTCCCCCGCCCCCCTCGTCGCTGAAAGGGTTGTCCGAATTGGCAGGGACGTTTCCCCCCGTTTACCCTCCCCTGTTCCCCCTTCATTGATCCTTTTCCTCCCACCCGACCATTTGGTCCCCCTCTGTTCGGTTCCCCGACCCGGGTTTCCATGTCTATGGTCAATCCCCGCCCCGGGCATGGGGAGGATCTCCAGTGACTGTTAGGCCCTGCACGACAGTTTCCTTCTTTTTCAGCTTTTTTCTCAGGTAATTTGCGGCCCTGGATTCTACTTCCGATTTTCTCTTTAGGATCTTCGGCCGCCTTCGGCCCTTCGTCATCAACGCGCTTTTTTTGTTTTTTTTGCCGAAAACCCCCCAGATCTCCCTCCCCAGTTTTTTGCGGCCGTTTCCCGTTGTTGACTTTTTTTCTTTCCGGCAGTCCCCGGACTTCCCCCCTAGCACCGGGCCTATTACTCTCCGTTGCCCCTTTTCATTGTCCTTGATTATATCTCAGCCCCCGTTCACTCGCCTCTCTCTAATTTTACGCTTCGGACCGCACTCGCTGCCGTGGCCAGTCTTACGTTAACCGATTTCTGTGAAACTGCACCTTTTCCCACGGGCTCCAACCTAACCTTCTAAGTCGTTCTTATACAGAAGGCTAATTTCTTTTCCTTTGGCTTGAGGCCTTAGTTCCCTTTTTCCTAAGTAGCTGGGACTGATGCCTTTTTCCATGGGCGACTGACCCGCAGACACTTGGTCACTCCCTTTTTGTAATTGGAAAGGCGGGGTCTTCCCCTCCTGCAGATCTGGGTATAGATTCCCCTAAGTTTTTTTTTTTTCTTTTTCTCTACAACCCCTTTTTTCTCCAGGCTACACTATGACGGCCAAAGGTCCGGACCCTTAGAGTAGTCCAGCTTTTTTCTCCCCACTAGGCTGTCGTCTCAACTTTTTTCTCAATCAACAGGGGGAACTCACTCTTTCCCTTTGAACCAGTCAGGGAGCTTTTTGGACTCTCCAGTACTCGTTCTGGCCCCCCCCCCCTTTTTTTTCCCGACAGGCCACCTCTCCCCCATTGGTGTCCGGTCCTCTTCCACCCCCTTTTTCGCAGTTGCCGCCTTTCCTTTCTCGGTCAGTCCCAGCGAGGGTTGATCTCCCTTAGGGAACCCCCCCGTGATCTTGTTTTTTGGTCAAGTCTATGAATCCAGTCTCCCCTTCTCCCAGCGAACCACAGCGCCCTCAACTTTTTTTGCCCTGGGGAGAGCAAGCGTTCTGGCTTTAGGTCACCTTTTAAACGGTTTCCCCCACCCCTTCCCGCGTGGGGCGGAACTTCCTGGAACCTTTTTTTTTAGGGCTCCCCCGGGCCGGTGGGGGGCGGCGGGGAGGTCTCTCTTGGGCATTTTTCGGCGGTTTTTTTTTTTTTTTTTTCCCCTCGGCACCTCTTTGCGCGCCCCTCTTTTCTAGCCCTTCCCCCCAAGGCCGGCTTGACCACGCGGCTTATCGATTTTCCGGTTTGAATGGTCACGCTCAACCTATTTTCCCCTTTCCGAGTTTGTTTTCCCCCCCGATCACTCGATTGGGGCTCCCCCTTTTTTTCCCCCCCCCACCACGGTCGGTTTACCCTTCAACTTTTAGCGCCTTCCCCGGACATTTTCCCCCCCCCAGCTTTGCGGCGAGTCCGATTGGGGGCGTTTGGCGCTTTCTTCCCGCTCAGGATTCATACTTCTCCCTTCCTTCCCCCCCCGACCCTCCTTCCGCCACGGGGGGACCCGTCTCCGTAATTCCAACCAGGCGCCCGTCGGCTTTTCCTAGTTTTTCCTCCTCGGTTGCGGATCTTATCCTCCCAACAGGGCACCAGCCGGGTTTTTTTTTCCGATTCCGGCTTTTTTTTTAAACTGCGCGTCTCCCTTTTCCCGTTCAATGCTCTTGTGACGGAAGCCCCTTCCCTCCTTGATCCCGGGTTGTCCCACAGAGCGACTCCCTCGACTCTCTATGTCGAAGCGTTTCTTCCCCCAGTGTTTTTCCGCAGGCAAGTTAGAACCTTTTCCCCTTCCCCTTTTCTAACTGCCGCCGGCAAATTTTTTTTTGGACCCAAGAGCTTTGTTAATTTCCCATTCACTTTGGGCTCCCCTCTTATTAAATCCCGGGCTCGTATTCTGAAAACCGCCTGCTGGTTTTCCAACTTTCTTCCTTGACCCCCAAGCACTCGAGGGCTTCCTGTTTCAAGGCTTTTTTTAACGGTGTCGAGTCGTCATGAGCACGTGTCAAATCTTCTTCGGTCCCTCCTTCAACCAAAAACCCCCCCCCCCCCGGCAGGACTCCCGAACAGGTTCGACCCTTTACTTCGTCAACTCACATCCTCGGGTGGTCCCTGCTGAAAAACTTCCTTCCGCCTTTTTTGCGGGTCTTTGGCCGTGGTGGACGGTTATGAGTTGGCCAGAGTTGCTCGGGAACACCGGCTCCTTTACATAGCTTTTTTCCCTTGAACGGTCCTTCCCTTTTAACGTCTCTTCCCTGGGGGCGGGCTGGACAAAGCTTTTTCCCGGCGTTTTCCGGAGTGAGGGACTTTGCTTGACTTTCTTCTCCGGCCCCCTCCCAGGGGCGATCCTTTTTTTCACTGGTATTTGGCGGCTTGGCCTTTAATTAGTCTGGCAAAACGGGTTCCTCCTGAACCCCCCGGTGGACCGGGGCCATGAGGAGTGTCGGGATAATACTCTTCCCTTCCTCACTTTCGCTCTTATAATCAAGTCCTTTTCCACGGTCACCCAGGCCTTTTTTTTTCCGGTCCTTCCCCCAACAACCGTTTGTCCTTTTCTTGCAAGAGAAAAGGTCCCCCTCGTCTTTCAAAAGTTCACACAATCGTTTCGCGGTTTCTCTTCCGGAAGGAGAGCAAAAGAACCCCTACGTTCTGGGCCTTCCTTCCGGGACTTTTTTTACCCAACCCAGTGATGCCCCCCGTGGAGGAACAGGATTACGGATAGGTACTCCCCCCCTTCCGCGCGGTTTTTTTCTGGGCCCCCCCCGGTTTGCCAGTCGATTCCCCCTTCCCCCCCATGATCGGCGAGCAGGTTCCCCTTCCCCCCTCTGCAGACTTGTCTTTTTTCGCGTAATGACCTCTCCTCCCTGTGGTCGGTGCCCTCGCGTTTGCCTGGCGGCTTCGTTTCCTTCTTGAACTTTGGGACGGGGCTTCATCGAAACTGATTTCCTTTTTTGCTTTCCTTCTGCCTTTCCATTTCATCCCTTCTCTTGCGTTTTGCTCTTCTTTTCTTGCCCGGCTTTTTAGTGGCAAAAATTCCTCTTCCCCCTTTTCCCCCCGGTTCATCCAAAGTCCCCCTGGGATCTTAGACAAGCGGGTTTTGAGGTTCTGCTTCCTACCCATCCCCTCGTGCAAGTAGCTTGCTTGGACGGAAGGTTTTTTTTTTTTTTTTTTTTTTACCTCCTGCAGTTGCCTGTCCCAGTTAGGGCCCCCTTCTGTCCCTAGAGGGCCATAAATTCTTACGATCTGTTCGCTTTTCGGTTTTTTCATTTTCTTCTTTGTTCGGGGACTTACCTGAACTGGTGGGGGCTATCTTTCTCCAACCGCGATTTTTTTCCTTTCCGAATCATGGGGCCTGGCTTTCGGCTTGATGGAGCCTTCCTTTTGTAGTCTGAGCGCAAGCTTGGCGGAACGTTCCCCTTGTGCTAAGTCATGTCGGTGGTCGTTTTTCAATGAGGTGACTCGGTTTTTTTTTCTTATCGGGTGGGATTTTGGTATGGCTTCTATCCCTTTTTTGCTTACAGGCGTGGTGAAGGCAAATCCTTATCCCTGAGAGTCAGGGATTCCCCTGTTTTCTTAAGAGCTGTTTTTGTTTTGCTTTGCTGCTCCCGTAGTTCATCCTGTTGCTGAAACCACTCTTCTTTTTGTGTAGGCACATTTTTCCCGATTTTTGCCGTTGGTCCCCTTTTTCTTCTCTTCTGACCTTTCCCTAAGGGGTGTGTTTTTACCTTGTGGACCTTCAATCGTTTTTCCCTCTTCTCTCAAAAGATTTCCGGGGGGAGGGCGGAAATGGGTTCGCTGAGCGGTAAATTTTGGATTCTCAAGAGGTTTTCGTACTGCCCCAGTAGATCTCTTCTCCCACAACGGATTGCCTGCAGGATCCCGACGTGGACCTTTTATTTGGGGGAACCTTTTGGCCCTCCCTCGGAACCTCACCAGGCGCTTCGCGGTTGCCGGCTTCCAGGGCCTCCTTGCGCGTCTCTGTAGCTGGCTTTGCATATTGACCTTCTTTTTTGGCTTTCGCTACACTTTTCTTTCGTGCCTGTCCCCGATCCGTTTGGTACTGGGCGTTTTGAGGGACAGCCTGTTCAAACGTGCTGGGATGTTTTTTTTTCTTGATTGACTTTTTTTCCGCGCCTGGCCCTTTTTCAGGGGCGTTGGAGGATTTCTCTTTCCCCCTCTCACTTTGGGGGGACTTTTTACCCGAGGAAATCTGTCCCCCTGGCGGAGGAACGGGTCTTTTTCAGACTTTTTTTTCCTTCCCGGGGCTCCCCCAAGTGCACATGAGGTAATTTTTTTTTTGTCTCTGAGACGTAACTCCCATGGTGTGGTGTTTTTCGATACGTCTGGCCGCATGGCGCCAGCTTTTTTTTTCTTTTCGGACGACCGGGCAAGGATTGTCCCAATCACCCGCGGTCGAGTTTAGCGTTTCTCCCCCCCTCTTCCCTTTGCAGGGCTGCTTCTCCCGATGAGCTTCGGCTGAAGCTGGTTCCTTTTTTTTTCCTTTTTTTATTTGTTTTCCCGGACTTTCCGGCGCCCTGATTTTTTGTACAACTGCGTTTTATCATTTTGTCCGCCTTTTTTTTTTTTCTAGGTTTTTTTGTTGTTTTTTCAATGTTTACTTTTGGATTTTTCCTCCTGTTTTGACGAGAGGCTAGATTGTGTTTTTTTTTTTTTTTCTTTTTTTTTAGAGATGGTCCGATACTGGGAGACGTTTGCCCTTTATTCCAAAGTTTCCTCTTGGACCTACCCCTTGGGAGAGGCCTTTTCTTTTTGGAAACCTGTGGTGTTTTTTCTTTTTTTTCCGAGTTCTTGTCGCTTTCCAACCAGTTGTCCCTGCTTTTTTACGGCATGAATAGGTTTTTTTATACGACACACCCGCGGCCTTTTTGCCACCCGGAGGGCTCCCAAGAGGGACCAGTTCCTGATAAAAGATCTGTGATCCTCGTGCCTGGCCTTTTTTCTTTTTTTTCCAAGTTATGTCTCGTTCTTCACCTGAGAAGAGTTCTTTCGTCAATTGTTCCCGTTTTTTTTTTGGTTTTTTGGCTGGTGATTTGCTGCCTGTGTTCAAAGGCTGTGGGCCCCCTTTCACACTTCTGTTATTGTTTTTTTTTTTGTTTTTCAGCTCCTTTTGTGTTCGAAGTTTTCTGAAATCCCTTTCACACGTCGTGTTTCCTTCCGGTCCCTGATTTAAGAGACCTATTTCGTCGTCGATCCGAGAAACGTCATTGCGACTTTTTTTGGAGGCCGGTGTTTCTGCAAGGGCGTGGGTTTCGTACCCTTCCTCCCAATCATTCTTGTCTTCATCTTTTGGGTCCGCTTGTTTTGAGGGAACGATCTCCTTTCCTCCCTTCCTTCCTTCCTGATCTCCGTTTACCCTCACTTCCCAATCTGAGTTTGTCGTCCCCTTGGCAAAAGGTCAGACCTCTTTCAGACGACCCCGTGTGGTTGTCTCAACATAACTTTCCAGGTGCCCTCCCCCGTAGACTGCGCCCTCTCTTTTTTGCCATTTCGTCGCTCCCCTCCCGTTTTTCCGCCTCTTTAAGAACAAATTTTTTCTGATTTCCAGCGGCATCCCCAAAACACCTTTTTCGGTTCACCCCCCCGAGAAAAGGTTTTTTTCCTTCGGAATCAGCATCCCCTCCCCCAGGAAGTGGAGCGCTTTCGTTCTTTCGAATTTTTTTTTTTTTTACGCTCATCCATCTTTCCCCCCTCAACCAGGTCCCCCCTTGTGGCGAGCTCCTTCCTTGTTGAACTTGGCTTTTCAATATTTTTCCTAGTAGGGGATTAGAATTAATTTCTTGGTGGCGGTCTCATGCTCTTCAAACCCCTTTCTTTCTTCCAATTCCCAGAAGGACGCTCGTTTTGGGGTGTTCTTTCGCAGACTTATCCCAATCATCCCCCTTTTTTTCCCACCAGCTTTGGCGGCAAAGTTGATCCTCCTTTCCCTTGATCCTTCTCAACCAGCTCCGACCTTTTTGGTAGTCCCCCCTTTCCTTTCCTGGCCGGGCATTTCGTCTCCCAATTGGGGACCCCCCTCTCCCGGCATCGGAAAACTTCCCCCCCCCCTCCCAATGTCTGAAACCACAGAGGATCGTGTTGGTTCCTAAGGGCTCTTCTTCCGTTCATGGTTTAGCGCACCTTTTTTCATTTCCCTAAAGGCCTCCAGTAGATTTCCCCTTTGCTTTTTTTTTCCCCATCCCTCTTGTTCCCCCGCCCCGTCCGAACCGACTTCCGAAGGAACCCCTTAGTGGGTTTTTGAACGGGCTCTTTTGTTTTAGAGGGCCTGTCCCAGGCCCTTTTTCCCTTGAGAGGGGCCATAATTTTTTTTACACCAGGTCGGTGGGGACTTTCTCCTCAGTCGCCCGTCCCGCCCTCGACGGTTTCGCCCCGGGTTTAAGGGTTTTTCAATTTTCGTGCCTCGGACGTGCTCTTTAGGTTTTCCCCAAGGTCGGCGTTGATTGCCCCTCTTGTATTCCCTTCTCTCGGCCCAGGTTTTGGTGGGAACGGTACTATTACCCCCAGTTAACGTTCCGTCCCACAGGCTGTCCTTCTTTGACTTTTTTTCAATGGATAGACTTTTTTTGTCGGAATTTTTCTCTTTTTCCCCTTTGCGTAACAAGACCTTCGATTTCCCCCATCCCCGAGAACCCACAGGAGAATTTTTAGGGGCCTTCAGGGGAATGAGACCATGTGTGTTTTTCCCTTTTTTTTTTTGCTTGTTAGATGATGTCCCTTTCCACAAGGGAACTTCCTTTGAGGATCCTGTGAGTTGTGGTTTTTTTTGGTGTTTTTGTGTGTTTTCTTTTCTTGTGTGGTGATATTGTTTCTACCGATCGCCCGGACGGGTTTTTCCCCTCACCCCTTTGGCCGATTGTTGTGTTTTTGTGTGTTTTTTTTTTGTGATGGTTTGGTTATGATCCTTCTCGATCAGGAAAACTCGTTTCGCGCAAAGTTCAGATCTTCCTCCCCCCAAGCTGAATTTTTCCCGCCGGCTCGTTCCTCCTTCTAAGAAAACTCGGGCCCAAAAAGCTCCCCTTTCCCCCGGAAGGGCCGAGTTTGAATTCCTAACCTCGACTAAGGTTCAGCGGCTGACTTTCTGACCCGGCAGCCCAAGGGCCAACTTTTTGACCCTTTCAGACTTTCGCTTCCCATGTCCCTCTCTGGCTCAACCCTTCTCTCTTCGATACTCTCTTTGTACCCACGACCCTTCCCCCCCCTATCCGGCTCCGCGTAGCAGTCGGGCCGCCCCCTTTCTACACCCTGGGATGTCTCCCAGGGCTGTAAGGCAGATTGGCTCTAAGTGCGGCACTCTTTTCCCGAGGGCCGCCACAGTTACACTTTCCCCATCCCCGAAAAACTTTTCGAGGTTTCCGCTTGTCTCCCGACCATCCTGGGTGAAGGCCTCCAGAGACTGGGTCCCCTCTTCAACCGTAGGAAGATAAGTTTTTTCCTTCTTTCCCCCTTTCCCTGGTGATGATCTGTTTTCGATTTCAGTTCTCCCAAGGCAGCCTTGGAACGCATCGCTTTTTCCCCGACACTTCTTTTTCT
>Ga0179593_1401392_pt1 | contig 10731 bp, 10 predicted proteins | sample CZODoug2_1_08_16_FD_185931 | JGI IMG/M metagenome (GOLD analysis project Ga0179593, IMG submission 185931) | Vadose zone soil fungal communities from Angelo Coast Range Reserve, California, USA - CZODoug2_1_08_16fungal (PacBio error correction) | ecosystem: Environmental > Terrestrial > Soil >... | reverse complement strand
TGAACTCCCCTTTTTTTGTCTCCAGTTTTCTTACCATCTTTTGACCGTAATTTGAATATTTGCCCCTTTGCCCAATGTGAGGTGATATAGGCACCCGACTTGCTGTCATGGCGACCATTTTTTGTCGGGAGGGCAGGAGAGACTCCCCTCTGTCGCCAGTCGGCCCCCCCCTTGTCGCTTTGAGGCCAAAACGTAACAACCCCCACCCCTCCCCCCCCACCAAGCCCCCTCCTCTCATACTGGGCTTTTTTTTTTTGATTGCCCCCTCTGGTCCCTTCTCGGTCTCTGGAACTGGTTCTAAGGGACTTCTTGACCCCCTCCTTAAGTGATTTTCACCGACGGGTGATGAAGGTTCTGCACCCCCTCCTATGCAAGACGGTTGGCTTCTTCTCTAATTTTATTCTTACGGCCCTTTTCTTTTCATAGACTCCCTTCCCCCGATACGCAATCTTTCTGCAACCAGTCCATCCCACCCTCAGGCATTTTACTATGGTTTTTGAAGCGGTGTGTGAGGAGTTTTCCTGGTCATCCATCAAACTCAACCTGCTTGTGTATTGGAGATGTCGACAGAAGCTTTCGTTTTCTTTGATTTTTGATTTCATGCACCCAAGTGGATTCTTTTTGAAGTCTTCTCCTTCTTTATGAATTTTTTTCTCTATACAATCATCCCCAGTCAATCTTTCAAAAAAGAAATGTTTGTTTTTTTCCTTGCATTCCCAACTGTTCAGGTTATTATCCAGTTGTTGGTTTATTTCCTTCATTTTTTTTTTTAGTCTTCTAAGCGTTTTATACGTGTCTTTTCGTGCTCGAGAAGATGTTTTTTTTTCTGTTCCTGGATGCTTTTTCGCCACCTTTTCCTGCTCTGCATGGCGTTTTGGCTCTACTTTTTTCCTTCACCATCGCGACTGTAGAAATCGGTTCGGACTCCTTTTTTCATTTTCTTGGGGCCGGTTAATTAGGTGTACGTCGGGGTATACGGAACATGCTCATTCGCTTGTGATGTCTGTCTGAACCACTTTCAGATTACTTTTTTTCCCGCCATTGGATAAATGTCCTTTTTTTACTCCCCCAGATCTTGTTATTGTCTCGCTAAGCTGGTCTCCTAGCCCTAGCTTGTGGTTATAGACTTCCCCCTCCTATCCTCCCTGAAAGTACGAAGCTGGCCTTTTTCTTTCCCGCCACTTCCCTTCGCCTCTTACGGCTTGCAGATTTCAGAATCAAGCCCCGGACCAGACTCCCTCCACTTCCTGTCTCCGGAGAACTAGGCACCCTGTTTTCAACTCCGCAGACCACGCAGAACAGTTACAATGTCGCTGTGAGCAGATTACCCACCTTTTCTCTCTTCTTGCTGGAGCCCTGTCTCCCTTCAACGGCGTCAGCACCGCCAGTTGCTTGAGGTTCGAATAAAAGATCAAGAGAGTTCCGCTTTTTTTTTTTTATCCCCCCGTCCGCTCTTTCCTCTCGGATTCTCTTTATTGGGCACCATGGTGCCCTTTCTTTTACGGTCTTCGCTTAGAATCCTTCATCGTCTGAGCCTGGAGGTCTTATCCGCTTTTCTTCCGTATCCCTTTTTCATCCCAATCTGATTTTGCGAACTTTTTAACCTTCCCTCCCAATACGCCGTTAGGTCACCCCCCCATCTCTTAGTTGTGCTGTTTTCGTCCTCTTAACCCTTTTTTGTGGCTCTTCCCGGTGTTTTTTCCCCGTAGGTGTCGAGTAACCCACATCTATATGTTTCCACAAGGGCAGTCTTCTGATTCCGCTTTTCTTTCGAAGAAGATTTCGATAACTGACTTGGATTTCCCCTTTTTTGATCCAGTGATTTTGTGTATCATCACTTTTTTCTCCCAAGAGTCGAGCTCTGTCATTCGACTTCTCCCACGTTCAAATACCTATAAGCGACAACCTCCTTTCAATTATTTAAAGCTCCGTTCATTTCTACTCGAATTTTTCCCCAAAGACTCCCCCTCCCCAGTCCGCGGAGACCCCGCGTTCATTTGCTGTTGGGTTTTTTTGGGATGACGTTTATCCCCTGCTTATTTTCTCACGTTTTGTTATAAACTAGCGATTTCGCTCCCATGAAGCACGATTAGTCCTGTCTTGGCAGTTTCCAAGTCTTCTTTCCGTCGAACTGAACGCTTGCATTCTTCCCTCCCGAGATCTCTTGCGTGGAGCCTGTGAATCCTACGAACTTCTCCCCTTTTTTATAGATTCTATCCCTTTGCTTTTACACGTCGCCCACTCCGTCCAAGGTTTGCCTCCTTGGGTGAATCTTGAGATTTCCTCTTTAGTAGTAACAAGACCCCCCCATTTCTTGGATCTTTCCTGCTCTCTCATTCCTCACATCTCTTAACACTTTTTTGACAGCGCGTTCAATGAAGGAGATCCATTCTGATATCTTAAGTCCTACCCCCCTGAGACGAGGTTTCTGAATGAGAGTCGGCATATTTATTGAACGATTTCTCTCACCATTCTGAAGGACGTCCGCCCACTCTATTCGCCTAGAAGGATCCGTTATTTCAAGCCCTTCTCCCCTTTCCCGATTTTAGAAGTTGCCACCCGGTGTCTGATTTCTTCACCTCATCCTTCAGCTCGATTTCACGATTTTTTTCGCGATGAGAGGCGACTCCCTCCCCCTGGACCGGAGGTCTTAGGGTCACTCAACCTCTATTTTCGTCCCCACACTTTTTCAGTTTATTGACCTCCCCCTTACTTCCTGCCCGTCAATGAAACCCACCCCAGAGGATCCCCAGTCCCCCTGTGCAGCGAGCTTGGGACCTTAGGGTACGCTTCCCTCTCCTCAAGTCTACCTGATACCCTCTTCGTTTTCCACGATAGTTTCTAGCTTTTACTACATTCCCACCTCCATCCCCTGATCCGCAGAATCTCAGCTGCCCCTAGACAGGCGAGTCCCGATCTTGGATGCTTCTGAACCCCCTTCCCCGCTGTGGAGAGATCCCCTTTTTTCAAGAGGACCCTTTTCTCCTCTTCTATGATCTCGACCTTGCCCCAGGTCGCCTAGCAGAGAACCCCCACAACTCTTCAGTCCGACCTTTTTTTTTAACCAAGTTTCCACTCTATAGCTCTTTTCGCGAAAACAGGTGGCGTTATTTTTTAAGTCTATAGTCTAGATACATCCCTTCTGTCAAACTGGCATACAAATGTAGTAGATCCTTTTTCTTGTTCAGTAAAAGGATTTCCAAGGGTTTTTTCTCGTTTTTTTCTCTGAGCGAATTTCTCTGAACGCCCCTTCCCCTTCTTATGAGATGAAGGCTTCGCCCCCTTCGTAAGTCCCCCTTTGACCTTTTCGATTTTCCTTCCCTGTCTTCTTTCCTCTTTCTGTGAGTATATTCTTCTTTTTTTTTCCTATTCTCTACAGTATACGCTGTCGGGCCCTTGAACCCATGCTGAGCTAATGTTTTTTCTTCCTGTCAATTCCGTCCTGTTGGACGTCCCCTTTTCCCTCGCTTACATAACTTTTTCTCTTTTCTAGTTCTCTCCGCTTTTTGCAGCTGCCCGTAACGAAAAGGCGATAGTGCTCCCCTCAGCCCAGCTTTTCCCAACTCCCGCTCCTTCCTATCTTGCCTCCACCATTCTCCTCTCTCCCTGACTCCCTCTTCAATGTTACTCGATCTTCGATAAGTGAGGTGAAATGATGAAAGACACCGGTTGAGCCTTGCAGTGAGGCGCCTTTTCTGCTCCCGGGTCTTTCTCTTTTCATTTTCATTGAAGCCCTCTTTTAGTCTGGGCCATTTTCAGAGGTAGATCGTCCCCCCCCTCATTGTTCTCGCCGCAAGCCTCTCTTTATCTCCTGAAATCCTCTCTTCCTGGGCCTTTCAGATCTTCTTATCCTTGTTTCCCCTGTCTGGTGAGACATTCGGAGGGATTATAGAAGACAAACGGGATCGCACCGTTAGCCCTTTTCGTGATCCTCGGGGCCTTTTTTTATCGTTTTCCTCCGGTACACTTTCTCTCTCCTACTATTTCTGTTGACCCCTTTATTTTCATGAAGTTCCGTAAGAAAGGACCCCCCCAACTAAAAAGTTGTTTTCTTCCGCCTTTTCTTAGCTTCCCTACTTACAGTCCCCTGAAGAGATTGTGGACCTGCTTAGAGACATCTCCTTAGCCTGGCGATAGCTCAGTTTTTTTTCAGTCGATTTAAATACAAATGGTTTACCTTTCTTCTCCTCTGGACCGGAGATGATCTACCTTCTCCAGAGAGAGTCTCTTTGGGAGTATCGCGCTTAGTTTTCGAGCTCTTTCACAGCCTCTTCCTGTTTTTTTTTCGATAGGAATCAAGTTCTGGAAGACGAAAGCTTGTTAGTATCCTTTTGCAGCCTTTCGCTTTTCCTCCTTTTCCATTCGCATTCCCGAGGTTCAGCCTCTTTCTATTGTCTCTCCACCCTCCTCAAACACTTTTTTTTTATTTTTGTTAAGAATAAATCGCATTTTTTGCCCTCGCAGATGAACCACAGGAGATGTTGAGTGTCACTGAGTGCTACCTTAGTCCTTCCCCTCTGAAAATATCTTTGGGCATGGAGAGAACTCAGCCGGTTTGTTTTTTTCTCCTTCGATCAGACTCCCCCTCTTCTGCCCTTCGGCGATTTTGCTCTTTTTTCATTCGACTTTTCGATCAGATCCCTGGAAGTCTTCTCTGGTGCCTTTAGAGAGCTCGAGGGCTAGTGAAGACCCCCCCCCCCACCACCCCCCCCCCCACCAACACCCCCCCCACACCCCCCCCACCCACAAACAAAACACACCCCCCCCCACCCACAACCAAACCCCCCCCCCCCCCCACCCCCAAAACACACCCCCCCCCCAGGTTTCCTATCGCCCTGTTCTTGGTCACGAACCGTGCAGACACCTGGACCTTCCCCGGACCCCTTTTTACGCTCCCTAACCTACATAAACCGGAACCTTCCTGCTCTGATTTTTTTGTGTTGTTGTTCTCACTTCCCATTCCCCCACTCTTCTGGTAAGAAATTGCTCCGAGCTCCCCTCCCGCTCTCGTAGGTCATTACCTTTTTTTTTTCCTGAATTTCAGTCACCCTCCTCCTTCCTATTCCCCGCCCCCCAATTGTCTGTAAGCAGCAGTAGTAGGGCGAACTTACTCTTCCCCCACCCCCGCGGGATTCCACTCCTTACGTCTACACCGCGAGCCTCCTCACCCCCTTTTTCAATTCCCTCCTGCTAAGGGGAATAAAGCTGCCCCCCACTTGGCCTGGCACGCCAGCCTTTCTCCATTTCTCCACTCTCCCCGATTTCAGGACATCGCCATGACTTTGAGCTAATTCCGGGGAATCTACATTCAATTCCGACATTATCCCTTGTATTTTTCCTCCAGGCTCTACTATTGTTATTCTTCCTATCTTCCCAACGGAACGCCCCTCCATGTGATGGGCGCTCCCTATAAATTTGCTCCTCCCCTGATCCGCGCCTTTTCCTGGTGATCTACCCCTTCCTCATTCGGATCTGTTCTCCCCCTCTTTTCCCATTTCTTGTTTTACCCAAGGCAGTTCTCCCCTCTTTCCTTCCTCCGATACGTATTAGAACTTTTGAAGCCCCCGACAATTCCGAAGAGTCGGCTTGATATGATTACTGCCCCCTTCCCCCTCCGATCCGGAAGTTCATTTGTTTCCGTTCGTGACAATAGCTGGACTGATCTCCGTCTCTTTCTAGGCTTTTCTTCGTTTGCCTAACTTCGCACCGTTCCAATATCTCTTCGTTTTCCGCGCTGCAATGCCAGAATTAAGGCTTACTGATCAGTCGGCCTTAGAAGTATTTTTCTTTTTTTCCCCTCCTATGATCTTTCTTTCTGCCCCGGAAACTCAAAGTCTTTCCCCCTGAGGACGATGCGAGCATGCACTTCTTTTCTAAATAACTGCCCTCGTCAATTTTAAGAAACCCTACCTCATCATACTTTCCTGCAGAAAGGAACTTCCCTCGTGATCCCCCAAGGTACCCTAACTTTTTGCATCATCAGGACCGGATTTGGAGTATGCCCAGGTTCTCCCCCAAAACGCTCGAATTTCTTCCTGTAGTTTTCTTAATGGAGTAAGTGGACTCCCTCCTACAGTAGGACCTTTCCTTGGTCACGAACCTTGCTTAAAGTTTTCCTGCCGAACAAAACCCCCCAACCACCTCCCAAGAACTGCAATGCCATCCCCAAGCTAACCGTTTCCCTTCTTCCCCCCCCTTTTTTTTGTCCCATTCTCCTTAATCGGTGATAGACCCGAAACCTTCTTGCCTCCTCCCTTTAAACCTTCAATTTGTGGCTTCCCACATAACTGATCCTAGAATTTCGACCTATTCCCCCCTTTTTCGAGGTCGGCTTAATGAAGTGCCCCTCCCACATCCCCTGAGGAAACACTTGAATTCACTCTTTTTGTTTAGTTTTTTTTCCCTTTTACCCCGCGGCGGTGCGGACTGTTAGATTTCTCGTGCCCCCCGTGATTTCATCCCTCGAAACTAACGGTCGTCCCAAGACTTTTGGACCCCCCCCTTTCCGGCACAGGAGGTGCCTTTTCCGTACAGTCCCCAACTCTTTTCTTTGCTGTGAAAGAACTTTACCTTACCCTTCCGAATCCACCGAGCCAACTTTAGGAGAGAAAGATAGTCCCCTTATCCTTTAGGCAGGTTTAAGTTTGGAGGGCACCCCCCCCCCCCCCTTCAACCAAATGCCCCTTACTTCCCTGCGCTTTTCCTCCCTTACAATACCTTTCTACAGGTAGCAAACTTCTTTGCTCTTTTGATCATTCTCCTCCTTCTTGGCCTTTTTCATTCGTTCACACGTTCACGGTTCAATCTTTCCCTTGAGCCATGGCTTTCCCCTATTGTAGAGGTCCGCATACTTTCCATTTTCTCCCCGAGCCGGTCCGTGCCCACGAATCCTTGTTCCCCAAAAAGTTCAAGACGAAGCCAAATCTTTCCCCCCCAATTTTTCTTTCAGGTATTAGGATTTTTTCCGAACCCCCCACAGCACGTAGATACGCAGCTGCCCAGGTTCTCCCACTAGAAGTTTTCTTCAACCTGAGCCCGGAGGAGATAGACAGTCTCCCCCCCCCCCTGTCCGACGAGCATAACCCCCTTTTCTGGTCCCGGTCCTTCTTCTCATCCTCTCAGGAAACATCGTGCCCCAGCCCCTCCTCCCATTTGTTGTTGATCGATCCCCGAGTGTTTTCCCCTGATCGCCCTCTCCCTGCACTTTTTGCCTACTTGGGGCTGTCATCTTCTTTTTCAGTCCCCCGAGATGGGTTTTCCAGACTGTTCTCTCTACTGTTTTCCTTTAGCTTGTATTAACGTAGATGCGTATTCTCCTTTTGTTTTTCGAAATTGTTTAGTCTCCACTCTTTGAATTTTTTCGGTAGGGAATCGGCCAGATTTTCTTCATTTTCCCTGTTGAGACCGCATGATTATGTGGCCTCGTCGCCGCTTCAAATGCTCATCCTCTTTTCTTGCGGACTGATTAACTCCCTTTGTCCCTGCCAGCTACGTGACCCGATTGAACGGACTTCCTGTCCAGTGAAAAGACTTACTTCTCTCTTCCTCTGAGTGCATGGGTTTCCTCCCGGTCTCTGACTAGGCTCATCCTTCGACTCGTTTTGGTTGTCGCATTTTCTCGCCACCATAAAAGCAGCTCTATCATCAGTGCCGTCTTTTTTTCCCTCGATTCTGTCAGATGCTCCCTGAGTCCCTTTTCTTTCAAATTTTTCTCAAGTATCTTCGACATATGGTTTGTGTACTTATAAGCATGTCGGACGTGGTGGACCCCCCATATCGCGTTTTTTTTTCAAAGGCTTCTCATCTTGACGTTGAAAGTACCCGTTCTCCTCTGCTAAGAGACCCTTCCCCCTCCCCCACGTCCCTTGTTTACCCAACTTCCTCCACCCGCCGAGATTTTAAGCAATTCCGGATGGTGAGTCGTTCCACTCAGACCCCCCTCCCCCCACCCCCTCTCCCCCCTGCTTTCTATTAGGAAGTCCTTGATACCTTTTGTGAGGTGGCAGCCTCCAAACATGGATTGATGTTTTCTTTGCGGCCAGAAGATTTTGTTTCTCTCAAGTCTTATTCCAATTCGGTAGACCTGGTGGTAGTCCTTAATAGCCTTCAACCGTTTTTTCTTCTGTTCCTTTTTCTTGGCGTGTTATTGCGTTTTTTTGTTTCTCGTTCGACCCTTTTTCAACGTTCATTTGGGAGTGAGCAAACCCGATTTTTTTTATGTCGGATTTTCTTCTTAGAACTCTCTTTTCTTTTTTTCAGACCTTTATCTGACGAGGTTTTTAGTTCCTGTATCCCATTAGGGTCTAATGAAAGGATTCAATTTAGGATGGTTTTTAATTCTTTTCTCCAGGGATGGCGGGCACACATTTTCTTCCCTCTAATGAGGGGGATGGTCAGGAACTTTTTACCCAACTGAGGATGTGAAGGATGCGGCTCATACCTTATACTGCTCTACACGGATGCCACAGCCATTGTTCTCCCTAGCGTTTGCATCCCCTATTGTCCTTTATGCCTCCTTTGTGAAGCCGAGCCCTCCCTATCTTCTTTTTGGGCCTTGGGTTGCGGCAACGAACCCTTACTCTTTTCAATCCCCCCTTGTCGGCAGAAGACAATCTCCGTATACGCCCGGCTTCACTTCATCTTCAGTTCCCCACGACTTTCCCTCCCCCGCGATAATCCCCTTCTCCACTGTTTATATTCTCCTTTTTAAGCCTATTTTCCGCAGACCGACCCCCCTCCTTCCTTCCGAGCCTCCCCCGATTCATAAAAGTCTGAAGTATTATTGTGCTTCGTCCCCTGGACAATGGGAGCCTTCTGATTTTGTTAGGATCCCATCCTGGGTCCCTTGAAACGTACGCCAGAGCCTTTGGCCGGTCCCCTCGGCTCGTACTTCTAATTTCTTTCGTTCGTTTTCTTACGATGAAGAAGCCTTAGTTTCCCCTGCGGAGACGTATCCAGCTCTTGAATTTATTCGCTTCATATAATTCCGCGTATCACTTTTCCCCCAAAATTCCTTAGACTTCAACTCTCCAATAGCGTAGTTGCTCTTTTATGGGTTCTCAATCGTGGCTCGGAATTTTTTCCCCTTATTTCCGGATTTAGTATTCACACCTCTCCCCTTCGCAAAGGTCCGGAAGGGAGTATTCGAAGGTTCTGCCGTATTATGACCTCTTTCCTTAGATGGAACTGAGAAGTGTTTTTCTTTTTCTTTGGGCCGTTAGAAAGTCTCCTCTAATTCCTTCTCTCATCTCCCAACGTACGCGCCGTTCCCCTATAGGATTTTTCCTTTCCTTCAAGGGCCCTTGACGACTGCCCACCTCCTCCTCACCCGTATGCCCTTCTCCATGGAAGTTTCCGGGAATTTCGGGGCCCGTCTTTTTGAGGAGCGACGGTATCCGTTTCTTCTCGGATGAACGGTATCCCCTCGAGTCTCCCCCTTTATCTGAAGTTATTGTGCCCCCGACCACCTTCTAGTCTTTTCGTGCACAAGGAGCCGAGTCCCTTCCTAGTCTTCAGAACTTAAACGATTAAAACTCCTGCTAAGCGCCCGATCTCCCCCCTTGTCGGTTTTTCGCCTCTACTCCCGGGCAAAAATGCGATTAGTTTTCCGTATGTTCCTTTTCCCCCCTTGAGCCCTTCATCCCTCCGTGATTAAAGCACCAGTGGGTTTTCCTTGGTGGCTTAGCTCTCCGGTGCGTCGTACAACAGATTTCCTTCCCTCGGTGTGAGATAGAGATAGACAGCTTTGTGAAACTCTGTTTCCTATTTCCATGTGAAGGTCCTCCGACTTATCTCAAGCAGCTAATCCCGCCCTTCCTGCCGGACTTCGCTCCGCTTCTCAGGCAGAGGGTTGCCCGCTCTTGCTGACAGTTCTGCGTTGCCCCTTCAGCTGATTTCCCCCCCCGCTCCTTTCGGTTTCTTCTGTTTCCCTCCCGGCCATAATTCCTCATTAGTAGAAGTTTACACCCTAGTTATTTTTCTGCTTCCCCTTAGCTCAGAAGCGTCTCTTTTAGAGCGCGATCGGACTCCCCCCTCCCAGAATTCGCTTACTTTTTCGCGGAAATCGCCTTGAAGTCCCTATTTTGTTTTATTGTTCCGCTCGGTAACAGCCAATGCCCCCTTGGCACCCCTTCAGGCCGCGTCCTTCATGGTACCGGCAACGCCCGCCCCTCCCTTCCAGCCAACCTGGTCCCTTTTTTGCATTTCGAGCGCGCTCATACCCCGGCTCCCTTCCCTCATAAAGTCCCTCCACTTTATCCTCAAGCTGCACGAGCCCAATCGACTCCCTCCTCTTCCCTATGAAACCGGCTCCCTCCCAGACTTGGCTTTGACTCTCGCCCCGGCCAAGCAGCCCGGGCTTAGCCCAAAAAAGAGCTAAGTTTCAGAATCTCCCCCAACGCCCGAGTCAACCCTGCAACCCCCTATAGGCGCGACGACCGTTTCTCCTTTTTCCCCCCCCCCCCTCACAGCTCCTTATCCTCTCCCAAGGGGGAGTTTTTCTTAAGATAGGGTCGAGATTTGTCGAGTGTCAATGCATAACTGGTCCCTCTTCCCCCAGTGAGATGGGATGCGTTACCTCTCTGGCTGAAGGTACCCTCTCTCTAGACTCTTCTTGCTTCCTTTGAGACTCAAAGTCGAACCATTTCTTCTCCATTGGCGTTCCACGATCTGAGCCCGTAGAAGACATCATTTATCTCCTCAGTTTTTTGATTTTGTCCTCAGCTAGGGTTG
>Ga0179593_1256758_pt1 | contig 10731 bp, 18 predicted proteins | sample CZODoug2_1_08_16_FD_185931 | JGI IMG/M metagenome (GOLD analysis project Ga0179593, IMG submission 185931) | Vadose zone soil fungal communities from Angelo Coast Range Reserve, California, USA - CZODoug2_1_08_16fungal (PacBio error correction) | ecosystem: Environmental > Terrestrial > Soil >... | reverse complement strand
TGTCCCCCCTCTTCCCCTCAGGTAGTTCCCCGACACCCTTTATAAGTTTTGGTTTTTTTTAGTTTGAGACTTGCCTTGGGGCAGACTGTCCTCCCCCCTACCTCCCCTTTTTCGTTTCTACTTCCTCCTGCCTTCTTCTACGCTTCCCGATGCGAGTCAGTTCCTTCTTTCAAACCTCCCCCCTTCCCCCGACCTGTGCTCGCATTTTTATACCCCTCCTTCTCGACTTCTCCACACACCTCTTGCGTGCCTCCCTTTTCTCCCCCGCTCCCCGAAATCCCTCACCTTCTCGGCACGAGATCTTCCTCGATGGTTTTGACCGGTACGCCCCCTGGCTTTTTCTCTCCTTTCCCAGTCTCTTCAGTAAACGCGCTTTTCCTCCCCCCTTGTAAATTCTCCTTCCATGCCCCCCCACAGAACTCTTTCCCTCGTTGTGCTGCTCCCGTCCATCCTCTCTCCAAGAGTGAAGTCCCATATTCATCCCGATTAAGATGGGAGAGGCCCTCCCCGCTGCCTTGTTTTTTCCATCCTCTACGTCTTGACCGTACCCCTTGGCTCCCCCTTCGATCTGCAAATGACCTCTCTCCCAAAGCCCCTCCCTTAGTACTCTTAGGATGGTCTGCCCCCTCAAATTACTTATTCCGTGGTCGAGTCTTTGTACCAGTTGCCCCCTGACTGACAGGCCTCGCCTTTTTTCCATTCATCCCCGTTGCCTCCCCAACCCGTTTGTTCGATGAAGTCTATGCTTCTCTCTCTGAGGTACCTTTGCTCATACACGTTACCTCCTAGTACAACCCTTCTTCTTTTTTTTCTCCCCCCCACTTCCTTCCTATTACTCGTTCTACCAAGTTGTTCCCAGGCTAGTTTTCTCAATTCTGTCCTTCTCTTCCCCTTTTTGGTTCCCCAGTTTCTTTTTCCCACGTCCCTATGATGTCCGCACGCTTTTCCCTTATCCTTTTAATTTTTTTTTTTCCCTCCTCGGTCTTATTTTTCGGGTGGGCCTTGGTTCCTCTCGATTATTCTTGTTCAATGATTTCGTTTTGTCCGGCGCTCAAACGTTCCACACACGTCCTCAAGTATTCCCCCTTCTTTATCTTCGCTTATTCTCTTTCTAAAACTGTTTTTTCCCCTCCCCTCTCTTCGTTTTCTTTTTCCTGCTCTTATTTTTGGGGATTATTTTCCTCCTTAGTAAGCCATGAGTTTTCATTTCCCCTTTTTTCTTCTTCCACCCTTCCTTTTGTTTACTCTTTCCACGCCCCCCATGAGTCTAGGTAGCTCGTTGTTGGCCCTTTTTTCTCCCCTACCCTCCCGTCGGAGCTTTTTGTTTTTTTTCTCTTGACTCGACTCAATTTTTTCAACTGACCCCCCCCGTCTTGCGCTAGTATTGTTTCATTCTTCTCTCTCCTGGTATGGGCCCATGGGTTTTACTCCCTCCCAGGTATGACCAATCTCCCATCCTGTTCTCCACCCTACTATCCCGAAGAATAAGGCTAACATTCCCCCTACGGACTGATTTCCACCTGCAGTGCCCTTCCTATCTTACCAAGGTGCCCTTAACTTTCCGTTACGAACTTGACTTGTCTCAGCCTTTCCGCCTTGTTTTGGTTTCCGTACGACAGGCGTTCACCATGTAAAGCTTCTCACTTAACCGCGTACATTCTCGTCCTGGACTTCTTCCCATCCTTTTTCATTTGTCTTAGCAGTTTACGGTATTTTGGATCGATCTTCTTAATCCCCGACTCTATACCGTTTTCAGGGCTCTTCCACAACGCCTTTCCCCCAATGCTAGTCTGCCCCCTCTCCCATCTTATAGGTTTAATTCTCCTTGAACACTCTTTTAAGTTTCCCTTCTTTTTAAATTTTTGTGTTCCCCCCTTTTCCTTCTGAAGATGTTTCCCTTGATCAGTTGATAATCAATGTATGCCCCAGTCTGAGGGTCCCCTTTATACTTCCCCGGCCAGTTTCACCGCTTTCCCTTCCGTACTTTCCCCCCAATTCCCCCGCTTTCCCCCAGTATTTTTTTTTCCTTTTACGCTTTTCTTACTTTGCCTTCCTTCCCCTGTCAAAACCCCCCCCTTCCCCATATGCTCTACCTCCCCCCGTCTATCTGACCAGAAACTCCTTGCGTCTCCTACGGTCGAGTCCTCCGTTTGGTTTAACTCTTTCTCTAACTGCTTTTTTTTCCTCTTCTTCCCTCCCGATACCCCCCCTTCTTTTTCTGGTCCCCCCCTTGCCCCCTCTCCTCTCCCTAAGCCCCTAACTTCTTTCCCCTTTGGTTTACGGTTTGGTTTCTGGCTTTGGACTTTCTAAGGCACCCCCTCCTTGCTTTTCACCTATAGACCAGTGCTCCTTTTCTTTCCCCCCCTTGCGCTACTCCTTTTCCTTCCCAATTTTTTGGTTGATCGGATCCACTTTCTCTAATGGTCCTTTTTTCTGCCTCCATTGTTCCCGCGGTTTGTGGGCCACACAAATTTCTGTTATCTAGCAGGGTTTGACCCCCTCACCGGGGGTCCCCCTTTTGTGCTGCTCCCGACCCTCCCTCTTGGTTAGCTTCTTTACTATATTTCATTTCTCCTCCGCTTTTTTTCTACCCCCCAAACCGGAAGATTCATTCACTGCAGTTTGTTACTTCCTTAGTTCTACAGAATGGATGGACCTTGTTGTGACTATTCTTTTTTCATTTTTGGCAGTATTTAGGAAATAGCCCTCTTTCCCTGGCTCTCTCTCTTTATTTAGCTGTCCATTTCCCCCTCTTATGTATATTGCGTCCCTCCCTTGTTCCTGACGCAAGCATTGACTCTTCTAACTTCCTTTCTGGTCTTCCCTTCTTCTTCAGTTTTCTATGGACTTTCCCCCTTTCGCGTCTCGATCCAGTATTCCTCTTCCATTAACCCCGCATAACACCTAATTGCCCTCTCAAGAACGCACCTGCCCTATTTAGCATAACTCAGTTCGAACCCCGACCTCTAATTCCCTTTCCTATCACAGCCGCTTCGGTCTTCTACGCCCTCTAGTGTCCTCCTTTATGACGCCTATTCAGTTTACCTTGGTTTGGGTTTTTCGGTCTTCCATCTCTTTTTCCCAAGACTCTTCCTTTTTAGTTTGTGAAACTCTGTTCGAATTCCTCGACTCCTCTTGCCTTCAACTATTCTCATTTTTCGGCACTTCTGATTCCACTTCCTTTTACTCACGCATGAATCTCGGATTCCGAGGGGGAACGTTTTTTCTCATTTCTTTCTCACGGTATCTTTTAGCCGACCTCCGAGCTCCCCCTTGCAGAATAATCGGGTCCATTCCCCTGTCTGGGAGACCGGAACCCCTCAGAGGTTATTTTCCCCTTCTCTCTGTTTTCGCTACTTACACCACTTTTAATCTTCCCGAGTCCGCGAGAAAATTTCCTAAGTTTTCCCCCCATTCTACTATGACCGACTTTTCTTTTTTGAGTTAGAGTGTTCCCTTCATCTAGAATTGCCACCACCCTTTTTTCCTTTCTCCTAGGACCTGCTGATTCTCTAATCCTTTGGTTGGGTTGCTTTTTTTCCCCTTTCTCTCCCGCCCTCCCCCAAACCACCCCCCTGACTCCACCGACGCCTCCCCCCGTTTTTCTTTCTAACCAGGTTGACTGCCTTTTTTTACTTCTTGCCGTTTTTCAACCTTTCTCTTTTTTTCTTTTTCTTTTGGAAGCGTGTCTCTTTTCCTCAGCATTGTCCGTTCTCTTTTATTACAGCATATCGATATTTTCCTTCCTTTTTTGTTGAGAGCTCTGCTTGAACACGCCTGATCACTGTCCATCTCTTTGTCCGTTCTTCAGGGTACCGAAACACCCCCCCTTCCTTTTCCCAACTGTCCCTCCCTCCTCGCCCAGGCACCTTCCCCTTTCCCCCCCCAACCACCCCTTCTTTCTCTCACATCCGTTCTCTCCTTTTTGGGGAAGTGGTGTTTCTTTGGGTTGCTGCGATCAGTTCCGACACAACAAAAACATCTCTTTTTTCGAGTAAGACTCCTCTGTCCTTCGTCCAATTTGGCCTCTTTGGCCCTCTCTCTCTTCTGTCCCCTTCCCTCCCCATACTACCTGCCTAGGCTCCCTTTCCCCTTTACCAATAGTAATTTTTTTCTCTATGAATATCTTCCCTTTTGCAGGTTGTACTTCCTCTTCTATCTTCTCCGGTCACTTCCCCTTTACCTGCGTCGTTTTCCTTAACAAACTGCCTTTTCTTCCCTAATGAAGTTCGCCATTTTTCCAGCTTTTTCTTGTCTCCACTTTTTTCCGTTCTCAAAAATTTTTCCACAACGATTAAGACCCTATGCATCGTTTCAGTTTCCCCCCTACGTAAGTTCCTCCGATCCCCCTTCCGGCCTTTTTGATGTCCTCTTTCTTGATGCCTCCCTCCATCTTTTTAACCCTCCCCCGAAGAGTCTTTGTTTAACAGCTCTTACGCACAACCACCTACAAGGCATCTATTTACTTCTCCCCTCCTGATTCAGAGAGTTTTGGTCTCCCCACTAAGCCAGTGCGAGGATTAGGTATCTCTGAGGTTTTCTCGCGGTCGCCTCCCCCCTGGAGAGTCTTAGCCTTCGTTCTGAGTCTTACAATTTTTGTGCTTCTTCCTTCATCGCTTGTACATTCTACCGCAATCTTGCATCTCAGTATGACAATACTCTTCCTTTTCCAATCTTTCAGCATTTGAGACTCCCGATTTTGTGCTTGCCCTCTCACAACGCCCCCTTTTTTTAAGAATTCATATGGCTGTCCCCGATACCTCCTCCCGTCCCCCGCGCGATCCTTTCCCCTTTGTTTGCCATAATCCTACTCTCCCCTCCCTGACCAACCCCCGGGCTCCCCCTTCCATACACTATCTGTCCTGAAGGAACGTAACCCACAATTTTCCCCCTGTCGGTGGTTTCTCCCCCCTCTCTCCCAGAACCCCCATATCTTTCCTCCACCGATAGAAATCTCGTCATGGTGATCCGACATCTGGAGTTGGCTCCACCTTTTTTTTTCCACACTGTTTGTCTACAGTCGTTGTGGCCCCCCAAACCGTCTACCCCTCTCACATCACACCAGTACCTTCGATTTGATACGATTTTTTAACCACAACCAATTGGCCTCTCCCTTCGTATCTTTTTCGTCCTGGACCTTTTACCTTTTCCGCCCTTTAACCCGATTTCCAGGTTTTTAGGCAACGCTCCAGCAACGCGATCCCCCGTTCACACAAAGAGGTGTCCCGCCCTTTCGACGCGCTTTTAGCCCGGCGTAGGACCCCAAAGTTAGCCGTGGAGAATTTAGCTAATGCAAGGCCACCCTATCAATCTCAGAAAGTTTAACCCAATTTTCCGTTGAATTCCTTAATTTTTGCAGATGAGTGATCGGGGCGATATCGCTGGCCTTTGGTCTTGCAGGTGTTTTGTCCTGGATTACTCAGCTCCCAAATTCACTGCTTTTCACAAATTCCCTATTTGAAATATTTAAGTTTTTTCTCTCACCTTTTTCCATTCCGGGCGGGTCGTCAAGATTGCTTTCTCTTCTTCTGTAAGACCTGCTACTCCCCTTTTTGGTCCCCCCGGAACCCCTCTTCATTGGAAACATTGGGCCCCATTTCCCACTGAATGTAAAATTGTTTCAGTCTGTGACAGCTCGGACAGTTTCTCGGAAATGGTTCATAAGTTTTTTCCCTTTGGTTTACGGTGTCCCTCTGGTTGGGGGGGGGGGGTTCTTGGGGTGTGTGGTTGTTTTTGGGTACGGCGACGTCGTAATAGCGGCAGCCTGACTTATCCCGTACATAAGTCCCTCCCTCCTTAACGAATACAGTTCTGAGATTCTCCTTTTCCCCTTCTCTTTTAGCCCTTTTTAAAGTAGGCGCGTCCAGCCGTAGGTCGTCAACAACACAGTGAGGATTTCTTCTAAATGAGAATTCCCCTTTCCCCGGCCATGGACGGCCTTCCTGAAGATCCCCCTTCGTCCTCTTTCATTGCCTTGGAAAGGTTAAGGAGCCACGTGACTTCCATAAGCCTTTTCTTTGATACGGCTGATTTAGTACCCGAGATTCCTGGACTGGGGGTCTAGGGGAAAATCCGTAGTCGTTCCTAAAGTTTGCGCCTAATCTTCAGCCTTTTAATTTGTTGCCCCCCCCTCTCTCAGGCGACCGCACTCCAGTCCTCTCTCTTTCAAGATATGTGATTGTTCCAGGAATGCCTCCCCTCTTCCTGACTCCCACTTTTTACCTCCTGCCACCGACAATAACCCCCTCCTTGTCTTTTCCCCCCCTCCAGGGTGTAATGCATGCTTCCCAACCATCCATCTCAGGCAAATATACAAAATCCTCCCTTTCAGATTAGCCTCTCCTGCAGTTTTAGCATTGGCCGGCCGTTACTTTACGGTTTTCCCCTTCTCCTTATGGAGCGATGACCCTAATCATGCACCACTTCCCTGGCATAGTATTACTACAGACTTTCCGCATCCTCTTTTTCTTCCCAGGACTTCACATGATAAATGTTCCTCCTCAGTTTCCTTTTGAAAATCTAGTCTAGTAAACAAGAAAATTACCCCTGGCGAATCCTTCCTATCGTCTCCATGATCTCCCAGGACCCCTTGTCTCCTCCTCTTTTACGACTAGTCACGGTCATAGTGGTTAAGACGGTCTCTGCCCTCATCACTTAGCTAACAAATTTTTTACTGATCCGGCTTTGAATTCCCAGGGCCCCCTTCTCTTCAAGTACCCACCTCTCCGTGACTCAGAAGTGTCTAGAGTTCCCCTAACTATCTCCCCCTTTCCTTCCCGCGTTCTTTTCCTCCTCGCACCATTCGACCTACCTTGCACGGTGTCCCCCAAGAGTTATAGTCTTGACCCACCCACTTGCCGCTTTGCGGTCCGACAATAGTATCCTGATGATAGTCCGCCCTCTTTTTGGACTGATCTGTTCTCTCCGATGCCAGCATTTATGTTTTCGCAATGTTTCCTTTCCCGACTTTACATTCGAGCCGCTGTCATTACAGGCCTCCTGGATGATCGCGAATACGTCATTATCCCTCCCATCGTTCCTCCTTCTCGTCCTAATTTTTTTCTTCTCGTTGTTCGTTATTTGCACTTCCACCCTTGGTTCACGGCGAGTTCTGGCTCACCATGAGCAGTCGTCCCTGTTGTTTGGCCAAATTCCTCTTTCTGCCTTGGTTTTTCATTCCCGTCGTAATCAACCCTCCCTTTTTTTCTTTTTCGTTGGCCCCTGGCGTCCCCGGCCCGACCAGACCAGCCCCCCCATCAAGCTTCTCCCTCTTTCCTGTGTCAAATTCCCCGGCCGTTTCTTCTAGACCAAACCCCCATAATATATCTCTTCTCCTAGTGTTTTTTTTTCTTTTATTATGTCTTTTTTTTTTCCTGTTAACCTTCCGGTTCTTCACCGTCTAGCTTGCTTTGCTGTTCGGTTCTACGTGACTGGGACGCCTGGAAGTTACCCCTACCTCCTTTTCTCACGCTTGAATGTAATAGGGACTCCCGCTTCGACGGTGCACGTCACAATCTTGGCCCCCCATGTTCTCGCCTGTTGAGCAAGTTGCCTTGACGTCTCCAAACCCTTTGGTTGCGTATGCTTCCACGCGCTGCCGAAACTGAGCCTTTGAACGAGTTCTGACCTACGATTTCTTTGTTAGCAGGCCGACGTTTATGGCAGGCTAGATCCAGGAGTTCCTGGAATGCACCCTCCCCTTTTCCCCCCGTAACAGTGGCCCCTTCTCCCTGTTTTTAACTTGATACCCAAGACTTCACTCAGTGGCTCCGGGCGAAGATCGACAAGATGTGACGCGATCATCTCAAGTTGCTTTATTTTTAACACGCTTGCCGTTGGTCAAACCGATCCCAGCGCGGGCCCAATGCATTTCCTGCAAACTTCTGCAGCATTTCTGCGCTCACCTCCACCTCCGTTCATGTTTCGATTCGGCTGGTGCGCGTTCGAACCTTCTATTGTCTTTAGCGGTGTTGACTGTTTGCAGAAGAACCTTGTAATCCTTCCTCTGAGCCCCCTTTTTTTGTTAGTTTGTACGTTCTCCGTACCTGGCGAAGACCTCGGGAAAAATATGCGAAAATTGGACTAGTTTTTTCCTTTTCCCAGGCTCTAGGGCCAGGATTCCATTAGGGATCGCTCTTTTAAGGATTCGGCCCTGGGTTCGTACGTTTATGTCCCTACTTTGCCTATAGCACAGAATTGTACCGGCACTTTCTTCTGACAGTCGCATTTACATTTTCATGTTCCCTTTTCACTTCTTTTCTTTTATTTTCTATGTCTTCAGTCCTCTTCCATGATTGGTGCATTTTCATGCCGCTCCAAAGACGAAAAAGTTTTTCTCCGTTCCCGTATGCCCCCATGATTTTTTTTATATAGATCTTTGTTTAGAGCTGAACCTTTCTCTCTTCTTTCGGATCTGTTTTAACATATTGTGGGCGGTCCTTTTTTATGACCTGCGTTTTGATTTTTTTCAATCACTTATGTCCCTGTTTCCCTCTTTTTCTACACCCGTCTTCGGAGACGAGGAGTGGACGATTCTTTCGGAGGAGTCTGACCTTCTTTTGTGACTCTCTTACAGTAAAAGGTAGGGCATGATCGGTAGCACTTCGTAATTTTTTTTTTCGAACGGATGGGACCTTTCCGCCCCCCCCACTCACAGGGATGACACCGTTTACTCCCTCAGGGCAGACCCCGACCTCTGCGACGACGCCCAGACCGGTGTTGTCCGCCTTAAACAAGGCCGATTGTAAGGTCCTTGCAGGCGCTTCCTCTCTCTCGTTCCCATGGCCGGTGCCTTGACTCTGTCGAAGCCATGTTCCTGTTTGTTGTACGCCCCCAGATTTCTACACGTTTTTCCCCTGAATTGGCCACCGCGTCCTTTACTCTCTCCCAGCCTTCATGCTGTCTCGTCGAGGTGCCCCTTGGGATGGCTTATTATGATTATGCCTCGATTTAGGACTGTCTCCTCAGCCCCCCGATTTCCCACACTGATCCGCTGCCCGATGGTATCGCCCTTGCGAGCTTTCCCCATGCAGCCAGGTGCCGTCGTGGTTTGCACCCCCGGCTGGTATTCGGACGATGGGCCGTCTATGCTCGTTTTATTATAAAATTTGCTGTAATCAGGCCGGCAGACATCTTCCGCCACCAGACCCTGACCCTGCGGAAGGCCGCTTCCCTCCTACCAACGTTTCCCCGTTTTTAATCTAAATGTGGCCCGCCGGCTTGCTACGTCGGCTCCTTTCAAATACATTCAATCAGCTTCCCACGGATATCGCCTCACGCCTTCTAGATGAAACGTCCGCCTTTTAATGTATCTTTTACCCTTTGCTCGAATTAAGCTTTGTTTACGGTCCAAGGCTGCCCTTTGTTTCCCACGCCAAGTTGACCGCGGCTCCGTAGACGCTTTTTCTTTGACGTTGTTGTGTACTTTGTCGAGGGTGCTGGATGGTTTCTCTGAACATTTTGGAATTCAGCCCCGTTTTCCTTGCTTCCCCGGCTAAGAGCGCATGGCGCTCACCCATGGGTGTTGTTGTGCTCTTTGAGACCATAGAGTTTGGGTACGTCGAAGGGTTGAGGTTTGAAAGTGGTCCTGCGCGTTGTGGTTGGTCCCCCCAACTCTGTATTTTTAGCTGTTGTCGCCCTTTGGTTTCCCCCGGCCCCCTACCCGTTTGTTCGGACCTCTCGGCTAGCGTTCGCCAGTATTTGCGTGGTCGCTTGGTTCGACCCACCGCGCGCAGATTTTCACTGTGTGTGTACGTCGTCGTCGACATCCTTTTGATGGACCGTGGTGAGCCGGAGTTAGTTCTGTTTTTTTTCTCTGATTCCCCCTTGGCCCGTACTCTATGCCGTTCGCGTCTGGTCGCTGTTATCCCGTAGATTTAATTGTCGCGTTGCGCGCCAGCCAGAATATGCGTCTGAATTTCTCGGCTTTCGAGGTTTTTCAGGGCTCACAAGCGCTTTCGTATTCAAGGGACCCTCGATGACGTCCGTTTTGCACTAATGACGACGAAGACCGACGCGCTCCCTCGAGCGGCTATACCCGCGGACGATTTACAGCAAGCACTTAATTTCGGCGGCGTTGGCCCGCAGTAAGCGCTGTCGTGCCTCTTTTTGGTGAGTTTTGCTCGCTTTCCAACCGCGCCGGCGGTGTCGTTTTGACAACGCTGTGTTCACTGTGGACCAGAGCCCTGCTAAACCGAGCCGCATTATTCATCTGCGGCGGCCGTCTTTTTTTCGGTCACCGCTGCCTCCGGCCTCGGTGGTGCGTTTTGACGCCTGCAAAGGAGCTCCCAGCGTGATTAGTGTTCTATTGAACCCCCCACCCCCCCCCCCACCCCCACGGGCGTTATAAGGAACCCCGTACGAGGTCAGTTAATTCTTCGCGCCAGCGCCCAGTCCCCACCCGGCAAGCTGAAGCATCTGCCCGCGATTACCTTCATACGCTTATTTGCAAATGTCGCTATGACCTTTTTGCTGGGGAGGAGCGTGTCACGATCGCATTGCCCTGCTGCGCAACTGTTCATATCGCGGCGGGGCTCGAAAGATGTGTTTTTGTGAGGGACTTGCGTTTAGCCTTTAACACGGAAGCCAAAAGACGCCCCACAAACCGGATGTGGTTGATTAGACAAAACAGTGGTTTGACTGAAAGTGAAGGTCGGGGATTAGTATTGGGCAACGTCGCGTGTTATTGATTGCGCTTGCCGCCGCGATGTCAGTTCTTCCAGGCTTTTCCGC
>Ga0179593_1244691_pt1 | contig 10731 bp, 11 predicted proteins | sample CZODoug2_1_08_16_FD_185931 | JGI IMG/M metagenome (GOLD analysis project Ga0179593, IMG submission 185931) | Vadose zone soil fungal communities from Angelo Coast Range Reserve, California, USA - CZODoug2_1_08_16fungal (PacBio error correction) | ecosystem: Environmental > Terrestrial > Soil >... | reverse complement strand
TAAACCCGTCGGGATCTTAGTTTTTCCCACCTTCTCTTTTTAGTCCCTCCCTTTGTCCACTCCCGGTGTGACTTTGGTGCCCCACTCTTATTGGCTTCGACTTTTCACCATGACATCGCGAGACGGTTCAACCTGTTTTAATGCTGCTTTTCAGGGTCCAGCCTTGCAGAAAAACCTTTTCTTATCCTTGGTAGCAGCTGTCTTTTCGTTTCTCATGTTGCTAGCTTTTTTCGGTTCTACCTCTCCCCCCCCGGCAGCGCGCTGTGGCCTCGAACCAGAATTCGTCCGCCATGCGAGTTCAGGTGCCCGATGGCGAGTTTCTCTGTTTCGGACTCTCTTTTCTGCTGCTATTTCCTTTATAATCACCTATTATTTCCCACTGTTTCTCTCGGTCTTCCCTCTTTTCTTCGTTTTCACGGTCTGCGCGTTTTGACTTTGTATCTCATCGATCCTTGTACCTACCCGTTCAACTCGAAAGAGATTTCGCGATGACTATTTTTTTCTCCGAGTCGCTTTCGGACACCACTGGCGTTCCTCTTGGCGCTTAATAAAGAGTTTTCGGCGTTCGTTTGCCATCCCAGCACGTACACTCCCCTCTTTTTTTCATAAGATTAGGAATTCCCATGCTCGTCGATTAAATCTGATCCCCCCGTTCAGATCGGCCCTCTTCCTTTGTGATACTTCCCCCCCCCTTCGCCATACTCGCCCGAGGCGTAACCCTCACCGCGTTTTTCCTTGAGGAACTCTACGATAGAACTCCCCAAGTTTCCTGGGACTTGGTTCCATCAGTAAGCTCGGAGTTAAAGTAGTTCTTGGATTTGTTTTTCCCCCATGCTTATATCATACCCACCCCGTATATCATGCCGATCGGTGCGTTACAGGGAGTATGTCCCCGATCACTCTTTTTTAGACCACGTAAATGGATCCGCCGACTCCTTTGCCTTTTCGCGCCTTCCGGCCATTTAGAGAATTCCCCGTCACCAATAGCGGCGTAACCAGCTTAGCCTTGGATTGTGTCTCCCCCCCCCGGACTTCGGCCATCGCGATAAACAATTCCAGCTTAACATATTTTTCCCACCAACACTGACTCAGCATCCTGCGTCCGGAGTCCGCCGCCCCTCGTTGCGTACTTATAGGCTTTTACTGTTCGTTTCTATGTGACCATCCTTTTCTCTGTCCTCCCAATCTTTTAACTTGAAGACGACCCTCTAAACTGAGAGATCTAGGCCATCTGACCATCCTGCCGGAGATTCTATTTTTCCCATCAATCCCAGGTTTGCCCACATTGGGCACGTGCCGGTCTCCCCCTTCCCGAAAGCCACCCATTCTTTTTCATATTCTGCCAACCTCTGCTTGCGCGTTTCTTTTCCCCGCCTGGCACTAGAACCCTTGGGATCCATCTCGAACTCTTTTTTTTTTGTAACCCTTTTCTCGTACTTTATTACTGATCCAAGGCCTTCCCGTGTTCCGTCGGTGAAGTAGGACTCTGCTTCCTTTATCTCGATAGGGGGTTCTGTTGCCTTTTTTGTTGTGCCCACCTCCATTGAGGTTTAGCGATCCCCAGTTTACCATCGAAATTCCATGCTTTGCCGAACCTAACAGAAGGTAACCTCCCAAAATCAAGTTTTTCTCCCCTTTATTGAACCGCGACATGCTTTGACAGGCTGCCCCTTTATTTAGGTTGCCATTCGGCGCGGGCCGCGAGCTGTGAACCCCGGATGCTTCGCCTCCTCCGTTTTTGTTGTTGAAGTTCTTGGGTACCCAAAGCTCTCGGAGGGCGCTCCGTTCCTGAAGAATTGCGCGTTTTTCATCCCACTCCCCTTTTGAGCGTTCAATAACCGATTTACCGAGTGGCGGGACTTTTGCTTTTAATCGGCCTTGAACAGACGACTTTTTTCATGGTGCACGACCGTTTTGGGACATCGAAACCCCGCGGCTGTGACACCCGTGGCCCCACCCCCCATACACTATCACGACTCCTTTTTTCCATTTCTGCTGTCTCCGGACATCCTGACCAACGGAACCACGGTAGTATTGTTAGCAGTAATCAACAGTTCTCTCTTTCCGAGGCAGAGTTCCTTCGTTATTCGTCCTGATCGTTTTAAGACGACGCCGCTCGATTGGTCCCCGCATTCCGAGGACAGTCTGGGTGCATTTTTACGGAATTTGGTGACGGCGCGCCCTGTGGTGCCTTTTTAATTTCTGGTTTGACTACCATAGTCCGCGCCGGCAACGTTCTGTCCTTGGCAACGTCGGTCGAGATGAAGGGGCTGGTCGTCTTCTCCGATTTTGTTTTTTTCCCATTTATTTAACCATTCCTTTTACTAGAATTTTGCTGAACGCTTCGAACGAGGGATTTCGACTCTTGGCCTTCCTGTATGTTTCTTGCCTTGTGAGTCTATGCGTTACAATCCGGTATTTCTTTTTTTTCCGCGGCGATTCCCCACAATCCGTAGGCTAGTCAGCGTGGCTTCTTGTTTCCTTCCGCTCTGGGCGTTTTATCGCTCGCGCCCCTGTTTTGCTTTTGAAGATGGACGTTTTTCGTTACGATTTTCAGGGACCCCCTGTAAACGCAACTCTTTCATGATACGTTAGGTTGAATATCCCTTGTGATGCCAAATAAACACCTCGTAAAGACGCGATCTGCCGCTCGACTTTCAAGCCCATGCACTGTTGGTGAACGTTTTCTCATTTATTTTTTTTGTTCTTCCCTGGAACGCGTTGAAGGGTTACGAGGTCTTTTTTCCTGTTCATGATGTGCCAGATTCGAAAGGGCCGAGGGCCGCCTGAAGAAGGACACCTCTGTTTTACTTCGCTCTTTTTTGTTTTACGGGGAGGTCTCTTTTGCGAAAAAGCTTTTCCAGTTACGTTTTTGAGGGTTCGCAACTCGTAAAATACCTTTCTTAAGCGCCGTACATGCCGGGAAGCGCAGTTTTCCTTTCTTTCTTTCTTCCCCTGGTGAGGGAACCAGATGACCAAATGCTCTCAAATAGCTTTCGAGTTGAGCGGTGTTTTTCCTTCCAGTCGTCGTATAACCCCGTCCACCGTCAGACAGGACTCTCTCCGATCTGGAAGGGCCTTCGAAGACGAGAGAACTGTCCGGACCAACCGTTTTTCTACTAGATGGGATGCCGGACCATCGCCAGGGGGAAACGTCCTCAAAGAGACCCTATCCATTATTCAACCTTCGAAGATGCCCTTACGCATGTTTTGAGATTCGACTCCAAAGCGCGCTGGGCGCAATTTCAGACGGACGCGTAGAAAAAAGGACGCGCCGAACCCAGCAAGGCGTTCCCTCCCCGAAAAAGCCTTCCAAGTCCCTCACGATGTTTTCAAGTATCCTGACCATGCCATTGGCATGTCACAGGGTCCGTCTCTCGATGGCAGGTGTTGCCGCGCTCAAGCCAATGCGGCCGTTGCCCCCGGTAAAAAATGGGATTTTCGCATACTTCCCTCTCCCAGAGCTTTTTATACCCATCTGTTTGATCGCGGAATATCTTTCTCTCCCGTTTGTTTTCCCTTAGTACCCGTTTTTGTTATCCCAGATGGGGAAAACGCTCTTGGCCCATTCGAATCCAGTGTGGAAAGGGTTCCCGCGTCCATTTCTGACTCCTCGGCACCTCCCTCTTCCAGTCTTTACGGTGATGTGAATATTCCATTTCGGGTCCAACTTTGGAAGAAAAATAGTGAGTTGAAGACTCTTTGGAGCAGTTTTCTCTTCCCTTTATCGGCGCTCCTGGTTTTTTTTCTACTCGGGAAATTGTCGCCCGAGAGTCTTGTTTTTCCTAGACCACATTTTTCGGTCCAGCGTAAGGCTGGTAGCGTTTTCTTTTTCCGACCCCCCCTTGCGTGCTCCGTTCAGGACTCTCCAGACGCTTCTTTTTTCGATTTCCTTCTCATCCCAAAGCTAGGCTCCCCATTGTTTTTATTTTGGAGTCACTTCGGTTCGGAGTTTCTCGAGTTGCTTAATGTATATCATAGCTTCTCGTTTCCGTTCCACCCGTCACCCTCGAAAAGATATTTTTGAGTTTTCCCCTTCTTTCCTTTTCTCCGTTTTCTCCTTGCCACTTGTTTTTTGCCCCATGCTTCTGCCCGTTCCTGGTACCACGTACGGAGATGTAACAATTTTTCCTTTGTCGCCGTTTCCCTCAGCACGCCACTCTTTTACACTTTTTTCGCATTCTTTCGGGCTCCCCTTAACCCTTGATCCACTAGGTGTACAACGCGTTTCCTCCGAGTCAGGTCTCTTCCTTTCGATCTGGTTCCCTTCAAGCCATCGCCCTTTGCGCTTAACCCTTCCCAATTCTTTTGTTCAACTCGGAGGAATACGATGATTCCTTCCACCAAAACCTTTCGGTGCTCGAACAGCGGCAGATTGTGACTTCCGTAGATTGGTTTATGTACACCCCCGTAGTGGTAGAGCCTACCGCCAAGTATATCATGCTAGGATTTTTTTTTTTTTTGTGCGTACAGGGAGATCTGTCCGAGTAAATACTAGTATTTTTTACCCCCCCCCACGCCCTCGTCCCCGCCGAAGACGTCGCCTACAAGCTTTTCCATTGAGCGTCTCAGAACCAATCTCTTTTGGCCGTAACCCTCCGGCGCGACTGGGATTGTGCGCGTCTTAGGAAAATCTACGATCCCCCCCAATTAAGATTAAAACCCTTGACCCCCCAATTCAGTACTTCAGGACGGCACTTTCGCCGCCCTCGTTCGTCCGCGTCATGTACTGTTAAGCTGATATTGTGACCATAGGAGTCCGGTTTCAATTTTTAAAGGAAGACCTTCCCTTCCACATGTTTAGAGATATGTGCATCTCCGACACGACCTGGCTTTTTTTTTCCCGGTTACAGACCCACCGTCCCCCACCTCTTTCCTTTCAAGCGCCTTCCAAGTCCGACCGTCACCCCCCCCTTCATTATTTGCTGATACCCCCGAGCGGACTAGGTTCTTCACGCTTTTTCGTTGACCTAATACCGGTCGGAGAAACCGTCCGCTGCTACCGTGCCGACCCTTTTTCGGGATTTCCTCCTCCAATTTGCTTTTTCGTTTCCTAGTTCCAGGAGGAGCCCGTCACTTTTTTTTTTTTTTTTTTTTTTTTTTTTCTTGATAGGGTTCTGTGGTAGGGCCAAGGTTGGCCACAACCGTCGTGTTTCGGGATCCCTTGACTTTGCCCAATTCCTTTTTTTATTGTATGCCACTCCTTCCCCAACTTTCCTTCTGCAAAAGCCAATTTTTCTCCTTGAAAGCCCCTGCGGGATGACAGGCTTGCCCCTTTCAGTCGGACAATGTACGGAGCTGACCCGCGGGATGTACCCCCCTTCCCCTTTCTCTTTTTTTTCATAACCCTAAGTTGGTGTTGTTTTCCGAGATCTGCGTTTGGTCGGGTATTCCTCGACTTTCTTTTCTTCTCCGTTCCTTGGCGACTTGAGGGGAAGCCGTTTCATCCTCATTGGCGCGTTCAATACCGATTACGGGTTGGCACCTGGGTTCCTGAGTTTCCTTTTTTCCTTTTCTTTTTGTCCCAGAATGCCCCTTCCGTTAGAGTGTTTTCCCCAGGCCGGTGTTTCTCCGCGAACAAACGCCTGGTTTCCACCCTGTGCCCCATAACAACTATCGATACTCATCGTGGACGAGGATCCGCATGCGACCACGAACACCAAACGGGTTTCTTCCCCCTTGGCGCCTTCCAACTGTTTTGAACGGTAGTCTTTGACGATTTTCGCTATTTCTATTTGCAGCTGTTTCCCTACCGCTCATCTCTATTTTTCTTCCCTACCGAATTTCCCTGTGCTCGTTGGTTTTGTCCCCCCCCCCCCCCCCCCTGGACGCGGGAGCCCATTGTTTATTTCTGGCGAATAAACTTCCGCCTCCTTACCCCCTTCTTTTTCTAGATGTTTTCGATCCACTCAGTTTGTTTTTGTTACCAATTTTTCGTTGACCCGGACCCCCGTATGGTCCCACCATCAGCTTACAGTCACGTCAAGGCAGGTCATAACGTCTACGAGGGAGGTCGTACTTTTCTTTGGTCTCTTTTTTTGGCTACTGATGTGAGTATGATGGTAATTCTTTAGTTCCTAGCTGGGCCGAAGGCCAGCTCTTCCCCAATATCCCTTGGTCTCGCCGCTGTTCTTCTGCTTTTCTTTGGAGGTGTGATTCGTGCGCCGCTTTTCCGTAGGCGGTGATCTCCTTTGGCTTTTTTTTGTTGCTATAGTAGTGATAGGGACCTCTCCCTGCACCTTTGGTCATGGACGTGTCTGGTATGTTAATCATTATCCCAACAAACCATCATACGTTACAGACGCCGATCTGCCGCCCTTTTTAAGCCCATTGAAGTTGTTTTGAGGGACATTTCTTTCTCATCCAGTTTTATACAATCCCTTTTGATTTTTTACCGCCTCGGGCGAATGGCTGATTTTTTCCACCGATCGCCAGAAGGTTGAAGAAGGGTCCAGCTGTTTACGCTTTTCCTACTTCTGCGTGTACGGTTGTCTTTTCAGCTATGCCGAAGAACTCTTTTAAAGGGTACGTGGGGTGTTCGCAAGCGTCCAAACTATTCCCTAGCCCACCTTTTTTTCCTTTCTTTAGGCCGTTTTTTTCCCCCTTCAGGTCCCCTTTTGAGCTCGTTCCCCCCCTCCCTTCTCCCGGTCCGGCTTTAGTTTTGTATCGGTTTGGACCTTCAGAGCGAGAGATCCATGTCCAAACTGCGCAGCCCTTTCTCCATAAAGTCACGTTGCATGGTGATTTTTCGAACGGATTAAACATTTCCTCCTATCTTGATTATGCCTTCTATCAGCGGCGCAAAGTCCTGCCCCGCGCCCCTCGCCATGTCCGCAATTTAGCAGACAGTACGTTTGCGCTTCCAGAATCTGTCTTCTCCTCCCCCAATCTCCTTGGAGACCACTTCCGAAGGACAGGTAGTACACCATTATTTGCGCAATTCTCACTGGCGATGGCTCTTTCCTCAGTGCCCCCTCCAAGTTTACTCACGCTGTTTTTTCCTGGACGACCAGACATGGCATGTGATTTTCCTTTTTTTTCTCCGAGTTTGGGGAGCGTCACCCACTTTGGCCCGGTCACACCGATGAGTCGCTCTTTCCCCCGCAGTCTCCAGTCTCGGCCAATCGGGATCCGCGGGTGAACTCTCTCTTTTTTCCAATAAGACCCCCCCCCTTTTTTGTGGTTTCTCTCTCATCTTACCCCCCCACACGCTTTGGATCCGTTTTTCGAACCTCTTTGGATTTTTTTCCTTTCCCGTTGCGAACTCCCGGTTTCCCGGGTTGGCACTTCCTTTCCTGGTGCTTCCCGCTGCGGCACCGCCACGATGGACGGGAACCTGTGCCTGGAACCTAATTCCTTCAGGTAAACTGGAGATTCTGGTGAAGACCCTTTGAGCCGTTGCTTTTTATGTTAGCCATAGCCGTGTAGCTTTTTTCCTGGTTACTCTGTCTTCCCTCTTCGACCCGCCGCTCTTGACCCATGATCGTCCTTCCCTTTCCCTTATGTTCGATGTCGGTGACGACATTGTTTTTTGGCGTCGTTTTTTTCTGCCGGCTGATGCGATTTCCTTGCATATCCATCCCAGCTAGAGCAATTTCTCAGTTGACCGCGGTTTTTTCCCTTTTAGTTCTATCACGTTTTTGTCTGCGCCCCGGGACTTTGATCTCATCGATAATTAAATTTCCCCCACTTGCCTCTATTTGGCGTAATTCTTTCTTTTTCTCGAGCCCTTTGTTCACTGCTTGCGTTCCTGGTACCTGTTCGCCTGTATAATATTGATTTGTTTCTCATTGCACGCATGACCAGCTTTTTCGATAGCTTTTCCCGTCCACGCCGTCGATCATCGTTCAAGCTCCTTCTTCAGCGCGGCCCGTCTGGCGATCTGGTTCACCACTTCAGCCATCTCTCTTTTTCGACCCCCTCCCCGCGTTCCTTGCGGAACTCTCGAAATAACGAGGATTTCATTCCTCAACAGTTTTTTTGTCAACCCGGCATCTGGTTCTTCCAACGTCTTTTTTTTCTTGGCCTTCACCGTATGACGTATAAACCCATACACGTATATCTCTTTATTTGTTAAAGGTGAGGTCCCATAAACCTTTGAGAGCCCCCCGTTTCTAGAAGACGGCGGCTGCGTCTATCAAAAGCGCAGAGAGTTTTGAAGTCGAAACCCCCCCCCATTGCGTTCTGAGGAAGAAGGACACTTGTTTTCTTTGCGCGCTGCCGTCGTTCCCCCCCAATCGCGATAACCTTAACATAAGCTCCCCCAACTCAGTAGCTCAGCATAATTGTTTCCAGATTCAGCCGCCTCGTAGAAAGAGTTCAGCCTGCTTCGACTTCCCCTTCTCGTTCCCAGACGTTTTGAGTTTTCCGGAACTGTGTGAAGGAAGGCAGACCCTCCCGAGTCGATCTCTTAGTGACAATCTCGACACGATCCTTCTCTCCTATTGAGTACTCCCTAATAACTTTTTTGCAAACCCTTGGGCGGTCCCGACCGTAATTTATAGTTCCAAAGCCCTTCACCATCTTCTAGTAGTTCCCCCTCGAGGCGCGTATTTCACGCTGCAACCTCCCATAAGTTTATCTTATCCCCTCGGCGTGACCCCCCTGTTTCCGACTTGTCCCTTAATGGCCAAGACTGAAACTTTTCCGTGTTTCTCCCTCGAGGAGTCCTTCTTCGAGGGGTTTGGCCCGTGTGGCAACACAGGCGTCTCTCTGCTGATGAACCCCTTTTTCTTGAACCCTCGAACCCATTCCTCTTCTTTTAATGCCCGAAATCCAAAGCATTTCCCCCCCTGCCCCTCCAAGGTCCAATAGTTATTGGAAAGAGACCAATGAGGATGATTTTTGATTGCAACTTTTACGCTTCCTTTACCGGAGTTGCCGCCGCGACTGCCCCCGGCATCCCTCTTGGTGTTGTTGAGAGAGATGAGTTGTACAGCTCGCGGCGGCTGTACTGGCTTGCAGATAGGGCAGACGGTCATTCAGACATTGCGCGTTCCCCCCCTTCTTGGTGCGTTGGCAGGGGGAACCCCTTTTTCCCTTTCGGCATGCGCAAAGAAGAGGTGAACCTCCCTCGGGTCTCACTCCCCTTTGGGGCCATCCTCCTTTTTTCCCCAAGCTTTCATTGGAAAACGTGCCCTACCAAGAAACCCTTACTCCGTGTCCTGTGACTCGTGCTCCGACCTTCGTCAAATTGAAACAACCCTGTCTCCATTGTTTTTTTTTGCATCACAGTCCGGCCGGTAGCCAGCTTTGACGAGTCTCCGTCTCCCGCTTTTTCGAGGCCTTTTTCCTACGCTGAAGAGCGAGTTTATCGCAAGGAATTTTTTTTTGCTTCGGTGAGGTCCATCTTGCGGGACCGCCCAATGTGGTTGCTTATTTTCTGCGTAGACCTAATAGTCGCGCCTGCAAAGTCTGTCGAGGTCCCCTATCTTCGTACTCGTGTGTTTTTTTTACTTTAAAAGATTTTTTACCGGACCCCCGTATTGTTCACAATTATCATGTATCTGCAGTGCATGAACGCTTTCCGCTCTGCGGCGTGACTCTTGGGTCCCTTGTAGAGACTGATTGTATTATTCTTTTCATACTTCTTTTCCGCTATGCCGAGGCTCGGCAAGCGCTCACACCTTTTTTCGTTTTTCCCTCTTTTCAGCCCCGCTCTTTTATTCTTTCTTTTGTCTATTCATCCTTTTTTTGTCTTTCTTAGGCGGACGATGGACGTTTTTGACGCTAAGATTAGTGATAGGGACTCCACTGCAGTCTTCTATTTGCCTGCATACGTGTCTTTGTTTAGCCCGGTGATGCCCAAGAACCCCCTTTTCCCAAGACTCCGATCTGCGCTTTTTCGAGCCTCAGGCGGGATTTGTCTTCTCATAGGTATTCCCCCTGCTCTGCCCTCCTTCAACTGGTGGACCTTTTCTCCGGTCGCTTCCCTTTTCCATTTGTGTACCACCCTCATCCAGAAGCGGGCCGCTCTTTTTTTTTAAGAAGGAACCGCTTTTACCTCGTTATCGACGGTGTCCTTTTATTCCCCTTTATGCGACCCCTTTCAGATCCTTGCTTTGGGAGTTTTTTTACCCCTCCACTTTCTGACATCTTTTCCCTGACCCAACTTTCCCATGGAACCGTTTCCCGCAGTGTGACCAGGAGGCCAAGAGCTCGCGAGAAAGCTCCCATCCCTTGCTCTCCCCCCACTCTCTTTTAACCGGTTTTGGACCTTACCCCTTCCCCTCGTGATATGAAAACGTCCACACTGCGCGTCCTGTTCTCAGCGTTTGAAGTGGTCTTTGAGCCGATGGAGACCTGTTAGTCAACAGTTTGCCTCCATCTGGGATCTGTCCTCTACAGCGGCGGTTGTCACAGTCATGAACCTTCTCCCATTTTCTCCTGTTTTTCGTCCCCCTCTCCCCTTTTACTATTACGCCTTTTGCTCCTCTTTTCGAATCCACTTTCGCTAGGGCGCCAACAGAATGACCGCGTAGGTTTCCCCAAAAAGGTGATCTCCGAAAATTTAGCACCTTCCGATGGCTAAGACCCCCGCCATTTCCTTCTCCCCCAGCCCCCTACTATCCAGATTTCCCTGAAAAGACTGTGAATTCCCCTGGCTTCCATCTCTTCAGGTTTTGACGAGTAGACGCCCAATGCATGGAGGGTCAAACAGTCCCCCAAGGGAGTTCGTTCAGTCCCACAACGCATTTCCAAGAGCGTTCCCCCATCTGGGACCCCCGCGGG
>Ga0179593_1673017_pt1 | contig 10732 bp, 9 predicted proteins | sample CZODoug2_1_08_16_FD_185931 | JGI IMG/M metagenome (GOLD analysis project Ga0179593, IMG submission 185931) | Vadose zone soil fungal communities from Angelo Coast Range Reserve, California, USA - CZODoug2_1_08_16fungal (PacBio error correction) | ecosystem: Environmental > Terrestrial > Soil >... | reverse complement strand
GAACGAAGATCTTGCGGCCTCTCCTCCTTCCCCCCTCTTCCTTCCCTTCCCCCCCTCCCTCTCTTTGTCCCATTTTCCTGTTCGGCTCTGAGAAGGACTACATCCGGGACCACCAAGACGGGGCCCACAAGGTCACACCGCTCCAGAGGCAGATCTTCGCAGGTATAAGGAAGCAGAGCCGGTCCTCCCTTCTTCTCTTTTTCCCTTCCCCCCTTTTTCTTCCCTGCCTTTTTTCCTTCTTTTCCTTTCTCTTCCCTGTATTCGGGACGGCGGAGATACAGCACAGAGAGAGATGGGAAAACGGCTAATCATACGTGAATTCGAGTTATAGATGACTTGGTAATTATTTTCCCCTTCCCCCCTCTCTTTTTCTCCCTCTTAGCCTTGGACCCGCAGACTCCCGACACCCCGCACCACGGGCCAAAATAGTAATGGCGAACATCCTAATAAAGGCACCAGGCTCCCCCCCCCCCCCCCCCCCCCCCTTTCTCTACTTCACCTCTCTCCAGGCCGCCAAGCACTTCGGGGTCGAGATCCCCTAAATTGATGGAAACAAAGAGATATAGGTCTTCCTACCCCCCCCCTTTCTTTCTAGATCGAGACCGGGCGAAGGCCAGAAGACGGGCACGAGATAAGATGGTAACCAACGATCGTCCCTTTTCCCTCTCCTCCCCCCCCCTTCCTTCCTTTCTTTCACCCATATGTCCCGAAGGTCGTCGAGCATCAGAGGATTGATCAGGGAATTTCTAATGCGATCACCCGCTAGCTGCACCGAGTCTGCGACCAGCTTTCTTTTTCTTCTCCCTTCCCTTCCATCTCCCTTCCCAGTCGAACCTCGGTTCGTCGAGGAGAGGAAGATACAAAGAAAGCAGGGCCTTTCCCCTCCCCCTCTTCCCTCTCAACCAGTAGGACCGGTGCATCATGTAGCACCGTTGGCGTCACGGTTAACCAGCGAGATAAACCAGCCCTTCCCTCTCCTCCTTTCCCCCTGTCCGTGGGTCATCACGCCGAGATCGACATCTTCCCCGACCACCCGATCGACAAACCAGCTAGAAGGCCCCTTTTTTTTTCCCTCCCTTCTTCCCGTTCTGTTTCCTCTTTCTGTCCAAGGATTTCCTCCACAAGCAGCGAGTCTGGTTCTCTCAAAACACGACTCCGTCTGCAAACGGTGATAGAAAGGATTCCCTCTCTTCTTCCTCTTCTCCCCCTCTTCTCTCTCTTTTCTGGTTCAGCGGGTTCAACCGCACGTCAACGACTAATGGATCTGCGACGAGGGCAGCTAAAGAGACAAAGACGCCAACTCCCCCCCTCCCCCCCCTTTCCCCTTCTCGTCCCCTTCCTCTCCTTTCTTTCGGCGACTCGCCCGGCCTGCGATTGACCAGGTTCTGACGCCGTCTCGCAAGGCTAGGTGAAGTTGAGAAGTTCGTTCCTTTTCTACCCTCCTTCCTTTTTTCCCTCCCCTTTCTCATTTCTCTGTAAGCGTATCTTTCGCGTCGTACCTCAAGGCGCTACAAAGGGCGAAAAGTAATAGAGATCGAGGCAGGTGCTCCCTTTCTTTTTCTCCCCCCCCCCTTTCCTCCCTCCCCTCCCCCAGTGGCGGACACCGGCGACACCAGCTCATCGTCACCGGGCGTTTCACGATCAACGCAGAGAAAGAAATGCAGAATAGACGAGGTCCCCTTCTTTTTTCTCCCCTTTTTCTCATCTCCGTTATCTCTTCCTCATCTTGTACCGCTACGAAGCGGATCGAGGCGGCGAGTCGCGGCGCATGTATGTCGCGCGGACTCGATCGATACACTGGATCGACGAAACGAAGTAGGGCTCGCTCCTCTCTTTTTCTTCTTTCCTTTTTTTTTTTCCTTACCCCTCAGTAACCCCGCTGGCTCAGCTCGCCGACGCGTGATCGCCGGGGGAACTTAGAAGAGAAGGAGGGTGTACGTCATCCCCTCCTTCCCCCCCCCTTCCCTTTTTTTCTTCCTCCTCTTTCCCTCCTCTTTACGGTTCGCTGCACGACCTCGACGTCTTCGCCATCACTCTCGCCGCGACGAGGAGCAGATAGCTAGGGAGAAGTATAGAAGAGTTGGGGGAATCTTCTACCCCTTTTTTCTCTTCTCATTAATTCGCTTGCCGAGTTCTGCGCGAACGATAGGAGGGGCAGAGTCAGAAGAGTAGAGGACCTTTTCCCCCTTCCCTCTTTCCTTTTTTCCCCTTCCTCCTCTTCCGAACATAGAGGGGAAAAGAGATAAGCGAAGGAGAAGTAGGGGGAGGAACCTCCTCTTTCCCCTTTTCCCCTTCCCCCTTTATCTCTCTCCTCTTTTTCCTTCCTTATGGAGCATGGGCCTAGTTATCATATTCTCTTGAAGATCTCATAGTCGTCGGGTCAGCAGGGAAAGGTAGCCTACCTGATCCGCTCGCTTTCCCTCTCTCTTCTTTTCGCAGGACCGGGTCGGCCGATAGCGCCCTTCCTTTCTTCCCTCTCCCCCCTCCTTCCGCCGTCGCTCAGATTCTCCTCAAGGAAGACGTGATCCCGAAGTATGTGAAGCAAGACGTCTACAGCCTCGCGAAGCTGATCGCCGATCATAGAGGAGATGATCGGTTTTCGCGTCCTTCCCCTTTTTTCCCTTTTTCCCTTCTCCCTCTCTTTCCTTTCTTCTTCTACCCTCTCCTATTTTTCAGATCGCCCCGAGGTCGACATCGGCATCCTATACGGGTTCGCGATCGGTTAGAACTCGGAGGTATAAGGCGTGATAAGGCAGGTGGTCGTAGACAACAGTTCTTTTTTTCTTCCTTCTCCCCCCCTCTTCTCTCTCCCCTCCTCCTCTTACTGATCCCGCTCGGGATGTCGATCCTCGGGATGTCATGATAGCGAAGTAGAGGACCTGACTCACGATCGTCACTGCAGGATCGCCCGGCTTTTTTCTCCTTCCTTTTTCCCCTTTTTCTCTTTTTTTTCTCCTTCTACTACTCTTTCTTCTTTGCGTTTCGACCTCCCCGAGTTCGGAGCAGGGCTCGTGGCGGTTTCCACACCGAGTATTCGGCGATGGAAGTTAGGAACTGGTCTTAATCGGAGAATAACCTGCCCTTTCCCCTTTTCCTCCTTTCCTTCCGTCCTTCCCCCCTTTCTCCTTCTGGTTTTCTCTTCCCCTTTGTCCCCTGACGAGCGCCCGACAAGTCAGGGCTGGTTCTGGGCACTGATAAAGGAAGGGTGATTGCGGAAAAATCGCCTTCCCTTCTCCTTTTCTCTCCCTTTTTTCCCCTTTTTCCCTTCGCTGTTCCGCTCCGACCCTTATGAGTACCTCGCCTGGAAAAGCGGTTTATCCGATCGCGATCGCCAACTTCCGGGTGACCGCGTCTACTACAGATCCTTCGAAGTAGTCGTGTCCCCTCTTTTTCCCCCCCCCCCCCCTTCCCTTCTCCCTCTCTCTTTCTTTCCTCCCTCCCCCTCGCCTGAAACGTGTGACGCCCGCCCAGGCTGAAACTTCTTCGAATAAGACCTAACTGCAAGCAGATCCTCAGGCGGCCGATATCTTCTTTTATACTGCTCCTTTTTTTTCTCTCTCCCCCTTCCTCCCTTCCTTTTGCCTTCCTTTCTTTCCTTTTTTTCTACTCCTGTCCGTCCTTTTCGGCGCACACGTTTCAGTCGGGGTCGTCGGCACGCCACGATATCGGCTCCGGGGGTCCGGCGGACGGTCGGTTTTAAGCGATGCGAAGGATCGGGAGGAGGAGCGCGGTTCACAAGGAAAGTGGCTCTTTTTCTCTTTTCTTCACCCCTCTTTTCCTTCTCTTACCTCTCGTTTCTTATCTTCCCTCGGCAGGGTCCACCGCACCCACAGATGAGATGAATTTTTTTTTCATGAAGGCGCTTTTTGTAAGAATCACCCCGGACTTGAGCAGGGCCCAGAACCAGCCCCTCCCTTTTCCTTTCTTTTTTCTCCTCCCCTTTCTCTTCCCCCCCCGCCTCGTGACTGCGGCCGACCGTCATGGTAGGACGTGATCACGTGCAGGTATTAGCCGAGGAAGAACATGAAGAAATAATAGCGAAGATCGGTGGGAACCCTCCTCCTCTCTCCCCTTCTTCCTCCTTCTTTTCTTTCCTCTTCTCCGTATTCTGTTTCTGCTGAAGGCGCTCACCAGGAACAGGGAGGAAGCCGACGGGCTGCAGAGATACCCCAGCCGTGGAGATAATGCAGGAGATAGTGGTAGGTCCATCGATTCGCCCTCTTCTTTACCCCCCCCTCTCTTCTTCCCTCCCTCCCCCCTCTCTTTCTTTTCCGTATCTGATGAGCTGGGCGCTCGAGCGAAGCCGCCGGGAAAGAATACTGTGTTAGACGACAAAACGGAAAGGATAACGAAGTAGACAAGAGGCTAAAGTCTCTCCTCCCCCTCTTTCTTCCTTTTCTCCCTTTCTGTTTCTATCTTACACTCGATCGGGTAGCCGAAGAGGAGTAGCCGGCTCCCGGGTAAGAAAGGAAAGAAAGGGAAGAAGGCAGAAAAGAGATAGAAGAGATGGATCGCCCCTCTCCTCTTCTCCGTTGGATGTAGGCAGCGGACTTGCTAACATAATTCGGGCACCTCACTATTCCCTTATCCCGCCTATTTCCCCCCCCCCCCCTTTATTTACCCGTCCTCTTATTGTTCTACTCCGCCTCCCCCTTTTCCTTCCCTACCTCCCTCATTCCACCCCCCGATCACGTCTTCCTTGAGGATAATCTTCGCGCAGTCGGAAGGGGATGGACAGGTCTCCCTCCCTTCGCGATTCGGGCCGACCCGAGTTCATGCGCCCAGGACGCGATCTTCCGCTCTACTCTTCTCCTTTCTTTCTTTCCCCTTTCCTTGTACCCCGACGACGATGAGGATCTTCAAGAGATAATGTAACTAGGCCAGCTCCGACGTCCTCACGCATGATAGATAACGTGTACGGGTCCCAGACACCCTCAGGAGTTCACGCCCTCCTCCTTCTCTTCTCTTCTTTTCCCCGCGGATGTTTTCGGTCCCGGCGTCCTGGAACGGGACGGCCGGCCTGCCCTTGCGCTACCGGAGGATACGGCCCGCGATCGTCGCGCCGAACTCCTTCCTCTTCCTTCCCTTGCCGTGCCGCGAACGCCGGTATCGCTTCCCCAACCGGCGAGCACGATGCCCGAGCGGATCGGCGCCCCCCTTTCTCCCCTTTCTTCTTGGCGAAGAGTCGAGGTAGGGCGAGACCAGTCACTAGGAGGAGCAGACGAGGAAAATACTTCTCCTGCCGTCGGGATTTGTACTAGCCCCCCGGCCTTCTCGGCGAAGGTCCCCCGGCGATCACCGCGTCGGGAGAGGAGAAGAGGGGTCGTTCTTGTTCCTGCACCACCAGGTACTTCACCCGGCGCGGAGCGAGCCAGACTTAGTTTCGTCGATACAGGATCGATCCCTTCCGAGCGACTACAGCGCCGCGAACTCGCCCGCCCGATCCGCTTCGTAGCGGCCTTCGTAATCGATCAATTCTCCCTCCCTCACTTTCGCGGACGGCCGAGACGCCGCGGCGATTCGGGCATTCTCGGCGTGGATCGTGAAAGGCACGGTTTACCTCTTACTCTGGTGTCGCCCGGTCCGCCCCTTGGTTGGTCGGGCTTGAAGGTCTGGTCGGCCAAATTCTCCCTGGCCGAGCGCGAGGACGTTCTCCGCGTTGAGCGCCTTGAGGTACGACGCGAACAGATACGCTTCCTCGACCGTGAGGAATGCCTCTCTTTTTTCCGAGCGTCTTCCGCCCGACTTCGCAAAAGTAAAGAGAATGTGAGAGCGCTTCTCCCTTTCCTATGGCATCCGATGCCGAGGTCGGCCGCCGGCCCGGAGATCGAAGGAAGAGAGCAGCGCCGGGTCAGTGTGGCGGTCCCTTCCCTCCTCCTCCTCCGTCCCTCTTCTCTCTCCCGTCGTCGTTGACGTGCGGGTTGAACCTCGCTTGAACGCCAGAAGCTCGCAGCGTTATCCCGGCCGAAGATATTGAAGCCGGTCTCTCCCCCTTTTCCCCTCCTTCTCTTTTTTTTTCGCGTAACACCAGCCCGCTGCTTGTGGAGGAAACCTGCGAGCAGGGCCCCGACCGGGCAGAGGTCGAAGAAGGTGACCGGAGAGAGGGTGTCTTCTTTTTTTCTTTTCCTCTTTCTCTCCTCTGCTGTTTGACCCCGGGGACCGGAATTCGAGATCCGGTCTGGGTGATCTCGCGGGTGAAACACCGGACAGAAACGGGTGCCCACATGATGCCCCTTTTTTCTTTTTTTTTTCTCTGGTCTCATGCGGGACGTCCTGCGGGCGTGATCGTCCGCTCTCGACGAACCGATGGTTCGACTGGCCGTCTAGTAGGAAGAGGAACTGGAGGACGCAATAGCCGCCTTTTTTCCCTCTCCCCTTTTCCTCTCTCTTTTATTCTCCAGTAGAAATTCCATGATCATCCGCTGAGGCTCGAGACCTTCCAGGCTATTGGTGATCAGGACAGTTGAGGTAATTGGCCGGCGTATGGCAGACGGGGACGAGCTGTTTCCCCTCTTTCTCTCTCCTTCTTCTGGGTCCTTCGACCCGCGTCCGATCTCGCACATCCCGCGCAGTTGGCGCGACAGAGAGCGCGGGAGTGAACGAAATAGTAGGGATATAGAAAGAAGTGCTTTTCCTTCCCCCCCCTCTTTCTCTTTTAGCTTCCTCCCTCTTGGATTTTTTTTCTCCTGGCCGTGATGAGGATGGGTCGCCATGACGAGGGGGGCCCGTGGTGCGGGGGTGGTCGGGAGTAGGCGGGTCCTTTCCCCTTCTCTTTCGCCGCCGCGGCCGGCGAACAAGGCACAAAGCATGATAACATCGAATATAAGGATGGATTAAGAATGTTTCAATCTCTCTATGTGTTTGATTTTTTTTCTCCCTCCCCTTCCCTCCTCCTTCCCTCTCACTTCTCTCTATCCTTTCATCCCTTGGTCAGGATCGGCAGCCGTTGAGGACCGGCTCGGCGGCCTTAACGGAGCGGAAGATAGAATAATGGAGAGGGGGTGACCTTGGGGAACAGTCTTTTTTTTCCTTCTTTCTTCTTCCATCTCCGGTCCGGAACTTGGCCATCCGGTTCTTGATCGGCCAGCCGCGCCGTCGGCGAGGCCGCAGACGTCGTGAATATATATATGTTCATCAATCCTCCGTTGTTGTTTGATCTCTCCTCCCCTCCTCTCTTCGTCCTAGCCGACGGCGCGGACTGGCTCTTTCCCCTCCCTCCCTCTTGGCCCAGTCCGCGGAGTTGGAAGACTACATCCGGACCCACCAAGAAGGGGGCCCACAAGGTCACAACGCCCCAGGATTCCCCCCCTCTCCTTCTCCCTTTCCTGCCTCGAGCCGGTCCATCAACGGGCCTGCCGATCAGGACAAGGTCTGGAAAGGCCTCTCTGGGCCCTTTTCCTTTTTTCCTTGCTTTCTTTACTTTTTCGATCCCATCACAGAGAGCAGATGGGAAAAAAGGCTAATCCATCCGTGATATTCGATGTTATCGATGCTTTGGCCGTAGTTATAAGGCCTCTCCTTTTTCCTCCCTCTCTCTTACCCCCTCCTCCTCCCGAACACACCCCGCACCAACGGGCCCCATCGTCATGGCGACCATCCTCATCAAAGGCAAGGACCAAGGAGCAACCATCCCCCTCTTTTCTCCTTCCCCCTCTATCCCTCGCCCCGGTCCACTTCGGGGTCGAGATCCCCTACTATTGATGGCACCAGCTCTAGGGATAGACAACTGCCGGATGTGACTCTCTCCCTCTCCTTTTTCTCAGGGCCCAGACAGCCGGGCGACGAGGCGGAGCGAGATCAACTTTCCCCCCCCCCCCCGCTCTTCCCGGCTGCCAGACGCCGGCCAGAACGGCAAGGTTAAGATAACAATAGACCGAAGTTCTTCCCTCTCCTTCCTCTATGATCATGGAATTCTCCTGGCGAATCACCCGCCTCGGACTGACGAAGTCTGCGACCAGGCGGGAGAGCGGCATTACAGGACTCTCCCCCCTCGCCTTCGTCTCAACCATCGTCTTTCTATGAGCGGAGACAACGCACGCAGGGACTCTCCGACTGATCCAGATACAACCAGGACAGGGATCATGTGCACTTCTTCCCTTTTTTCCCCCTCTCTATCACCCAGACAGGCGAGCTCGAAGTCCGAGTCCCGGGGTCATCACGCAGGAGATAGACATATAACCGGCAAACCTTCCTCCCCCCCCCCTCTTCCTCCCTTCCCCCTTCTTCTACCTTTCCCGGTGGGGCCATGCTCGACAAGATTTCCTCCACAAGCAGCGAGTCTGGTTCCTCTCAAAAAGACTCCGTAGGCACCGGTGCTTCCTTCTTCTTCCAAATATCTCTTCCGAGGAGAACGCGCGAGCTCGGCGGTCAAGCGAGGTTAACCGCAGTCAACGAATAATGGATAATGAGAAGAGGGAAGATAAAGCCCACCCCCCTCCCCCCTACCCTTCTCTTTTTCCTCTGGCCTTATATCTCCGGGCAGGCGGCGACCTCGGCCAGGCTTGAGATTTCTCCCATTTTTTTTTCTGGACCGCCGTTCTCGCACAGGCTCGGTGGACGTTGCGACCTTCTTTCTTTACGAAGGACGATCGGCATCATCTAGAATTCATAACGGTAGAGGACAGCTTTTTCTCTTTTTCTTCTTCCCTTCACTTCGCTCAAACTCGGAGCGAGGAACGTCTCGCCGATCGGGAAGTGAAGAAAGTTTGGGGCCCCCCCCCCCTACCTCACTCCCGACCCCATGACCAAAGGGGCGGACGGAGGAACGGCGAACCCAGCTTCCTTTCTTCCCCCTTGCCTTTCCCACTCTCCCCCCGCCGCGAAGCAAATGCCAGAAATCGCCGAGGAAGTCTCGGCAGTACTCGACCTTTTTTTTCCTCTTCTCGTGATCTGTACGATGGCCCGCTACGAAGCAGGATAGAAGGAGGAGAGAGTTAGCCTTCTCTTTTCTTCGCTCTGAACCTATCGATCCTGGATCGAAGAACGAATAGTCGGGACTACTCCTTCCCCCCTCTCCCTTTTTTCAGTACATGGTGGTGCAGGACACGAAAGTCACACCGCTGGCGCAGCTCGAAGAAGAGGTGATTAGAAGGGGCTCCCCCCCTCCTCTCCTTCCTTTTTTTCCTTCACTGCCTACTGGACGGCTCCAGTATTCGGCCGCGGCGCTCACGACGGAGGGCAGGGTAGATGTGTTTTTACCCCTCCCCTTTCTCCGTTCTTCTCATCCTCCTCGGCCGCGCCGCGGCGCCGATCCGCTCGGGCACGTGCTAGCCGAGTTTTGGGGGAAGGAAGAGATAAAGGAGTTGATTGGCAGTCCCTTTCCTTCCCTCTTTCCCTCTTTTCCGTCGCTCCTGCTCGGCGGGCCGGTCCGCCGGTCTAGCGGCAAGGAAAGGACGGCGTCCCGTTCCAGGCGCCGGGACCGAACCATCGCGGGGCCCAGATCTACGCGGACGGAGAAAGTCTCACTCTGGGCGGAACGCCTGAGGTCGGGGGCAGGAACGGGATAGATTAATGGTTCTTCCTTCTTCTCCTTTCTCCAGTTATCATTATTCTATGAGATCCTAATCGTCGTCCGGGGTCAGCAAGGGACGGTCGCAACTACTCTTTCTCCCCTTTCTATCTTAAGAGCATTCTGCGTCCTGGCGCAGAGGACCGGGTCGGCCCGATCGCGAAGGGATAGTCGGCATGATCAAGCCCTTTCCTCCTTCCTCTAATATTATGATCCTCAAGGAAAGACGTTATCCCGAAGTATGTGAGAAAGAAGCATTCTAATATAGCCCTTCTTCTCTCTCCATCGCGTCGATGATCGGTTTCGCCGTCGTTCCCGTTGCGGGCCGGTCGGAACAGGGGAGAAAGAATATATTAGGATAAACGATCGCGTTTCCTCCTCCCTTTTCTCCATCGTCATCCTCCTACGCTGTTAGCGATCGGTGACTAGGGGTATTACGGCGTTGTGGATAAGGGAAGGGTGGTAGTCGACCCCCCCCCCCTTCTTTCTTTCCTCTTCGGCCTTCGCTCGAGCGCCCAGCTCATCAGGATACGAGATCCGAGAGGGATGGAGATCCTCGGATGGTCATGATCCTCCTCTTTCCTCTTCCCTTTCCCCCTCTCTTTTCCCACTTTCCTTCTCTCCCACGGTGGGGGATCTTATGGCAGCCCGTCGGATTCATCCTGTTCCTGGTGAGCGCCTTCGCGAGACGAATGGCTTGCAGTTCGACCTCCCCCTCTCCTTCTCCTTCTTTTTCCCTTCTTTTTCCCCCCTGCGTCTTCCTGCCTGAAGTTTCGGCATGTTTCCTCGGCGAATACCTGCACGTGATCAGCGGTCATCCCCCTTCCGTGTTTCGTCCTCTTCCTCGGCGGGGGGGATATCCCGTCGGGACGAGCGACGACCAGGCGCCGGTTTTCTTCCCCCTTCTCCCCTTCCTTTTCTTCTGACAAACGTCGCTGCATGATCATCTTCCTCATGTGGGTGCGGGTGGACACTGCCGCGCGTAAGCTACGACACTCTGATTTCCTCTTCCCTTTTCCTCTTTTATCCCCGCTTCCCGCGCTCGCCAACTTCCTGGTGACCGCGCTCCTCCTCCGATCCTGAGCAAGTCGCTGAAACCGACAGTCCCCTTCCCCTGCTACGCTTTTTGCGTTGCCGCTGACCCCGAGCCTGCAACGTGTGACGCCGCCCAGGCTGAACTTCTGTCGAAAAGACCCAGACCGGCCGCATCTCCTTTCTTCCCTC
>Ga0179593_1672653_pt1 | contig 10732 bp, 7 predicted proteins | sample CZODoug2_1_08_16_FD_185931 | JGI IMG/M metagenome (GOLD analysis project Ga0179593, IMG submission 185931) | Vadose zone soil fungal communities from Angelo Coast Range Reserve, California, USA - CZODoug2_1_08_16fungal (PacBio error correction) | ecosystem: Environmental > Terrestrial > Soil >... | reverse complement strand
ACCCTTTTTTCCCCTCTTTTATGACGTCGAGCGAGATTTTCCCTGGTAAATGTCCTCCTCGTCACCCTCCTCCCACAAACATCAAATGCTTTTCTATCCGGCATCTCTCTTGTTCCTTTTTTTCCCCCCGAAGTAAGGATCATGATCATGCTTCCCACTCACTAGACCCCATAGGTTTTTTTTTTCCGATAGATCTTCTACCTTCCTTTCCCATAAAAAGCTACTTTCTTTCCCCCCCCTGACACCACCCCTTCTCTTGTTTCTCGAAGATGAAATCTTTAGAATGAAGGTACCAGTCTTTTTCCTTCCCTTCTCTTTTAGTCAGGTATTCCTGAATTCTCGACCGTCGCCCAGATATTCCTCCTTCTTTTTCCTTAATGTAACTTTTTTCCTTCCTTTCTCCAATAAGAAAGATTGACCTCTGCGCCTCTTTAATCGAGCGGACCTATGGGACCCCCCAGATCTGATTTTTGTCGAAATTGAGGCTTTTTCTTTCCCTCGACCCCCCTCTCGTGTCCTTCCCTTCCGGAGAATAATAGATGATGACCCAGTTTCTTTTTTTCTTTTTTTTATGCGTAGAAAGTTCGCTTCCCCCCTTCCCGATATAGAGCTCTTATTCCCTTGCAATACTCGAAAGGGGTGATGCGCCCGTTCTTCCTTTCTGCTCCCAGAAAGAGACCCTTTTTTGCTTTTTTCTTGGATCCTCCTTCTGTCTCTGCGATGATCAGGAGATGATGTTTTTTTTCCCCCTCCTCGGGCCTTTTGCGCGGTAGAGAAGATCGCCTTTCCTTTCGTTCACCAATATCCGCCAGGCTAGTTTTTTTATGGCTTCTTTTTCCCTTCGGAAATTTCGAGGTCGCAATCAAGACGAATAATGAAGGCATTTTTTTTTACCCCGAGCCTCCCCTCCTTTTCGAAAAAGAAGAGTCTTTTCCCCTTTTCCATGTCGGGCGAGGCTCCCTACAAAGACCTCTCCCCCTTCTTCTCCTACGGAAGTGTTCTCTTCTTTTCTAATAGGAGCCCCTCATTTTAATCGTCCTAGAAATGGACGGAACGTCCTCGGGCTGTTCTCCTCGGCCGCATTAGAGGTTTTCCCCTTCCCCCCCCCTTCACATAACCCTTTCTCCCGAATAATCTAGGAGGTTCAAATTCTCTCTTTTCTTCCCCAGCTGCGCCGTGTAGGCCCCGCGGGCCCCTCTCCGAGGCTCGCGACGACCTCTTGCGTCGAACCTCACGATGAAGGCGCTGATCCCCCGGCCGTCTTTTTCAAAGAGACTTTCGACATCGTTCTTCTTAACGGTCTTTTTTCCTTTGATCCCGCGGTTGGAAGTTTCGCGCCTTTTCTTTTTTCCTTTGCAGGTTTTTGAACCAGGCCTGCGGTTTTAGGTTTTCTCCCGAGGATATTCTCCTCCCGTGGCAAGAGAAACCTTCCCCCCCCCCTTCTCCTATTGAGCCCCCCCCCCCCCCCCCTCCGCCTTCCGAATAAAGATGAGGATGGTCTCTTTTTGGAGATGCTTGTGCCCACTTCTCTTCATCAGCGGATCGTAGAGCCTTCCCCCTTCTCGGGCAAAAAGTTTTTTTAAACCGTCAGAGATTGCCGCTTTTCCTCCATTCTTTCCCTTAGAGGTAACCATCCTAGAAGTATTCCTCTCCTTCTTCTCCCTGTGTAGAGCAACAGGGATCCTCTTCACTCCCCTTCTTTTTCTTTTTTTTTCTTCCGGAGGTTATATATATATTTTAATTTTTGTTTTTTTGAGATGAGGATCCCCAATTCTTTTCCGGAGAGGGGACCGCCCTTCCTGAAAGATTAACTTTTCTCCTTAGAGACACGTGGTTTAAGTAGCTTCCCCCGATCTCTTCCTCTTTTACTTTCTCGAGGAGACTGTTAACTCTCTTTTCGAGAGTAGGTATCCGTTTATGATGGTGACCGTTCCTGAGGCAGAAGTCGGATCGACCTAGCCCCTTGGTGTAATTCATCTTTACGGATCCCCCCCCCACCATCCTCAATTCAATTAGATGTGAAGGATTCTTCATTTCCAGTGTTCAAGAAATACTCGAAAAGATCCTCCGCGAACTTTCTCTCCCCTTTTGAATGACCTGCAGGTTCAGAAGTCCCACTCAGGACTCCGTGCGAGCCTTCCCCTTTCCACCGATGGATAATACTTCCCCCCCAGCATTTTCACCCCCTTTAAGAAAGAAGACGTTTTTCTTCTTTATTCAGCTTTTTTCCCAGGCGGAATTTTTTTTGCGACTTTCCTTTCCCCCTTTCCCTTCATGTGCGATTTCAGACGCCTGTTAACGCGTTCAGCGCCCGGTCAGTTCGAGATTCCCGCACTTCTCTTTATTAGAAGAGATGGAACCTGCTCTCGGCTTCTCGGGCGAGGGGTTATAGAGCGCTCGTCGAACCCCTACCCTTTCGTTCCATCGGAATAGAAGCAGCCGTTTCCCCCTTTCCCTGAGAGTCTCCGCTTTTCCCGGCGCTAGCATTAGCAGCGCTTCCCGTTCCCTCTTCGCAACTCGTGGTGCTTTCCCTGCTACATTGTCTTATAGATTGCCTCTTTTGCTAGACGGCTTCTCGACCCCCTTCCGAGCCCTGCATGAAGGATCCTTCCAACATGTTAGACTCGTCCCCCAACCTATTTTCCCTCCGATGAGAGATATCCTTTACCTCCTACTTTAAGGGTCGATCGGATCCCCTTTCAGGGTCTGCCAGATAGACGAGTTCTCCCGCTGATCATGCACCCGCAGACTACCCAATCCTAGGCTCATGGTCTTCCCGGGCCGGGTTATTCGTTCTGTATCTCTTTTTCCCATGGACACGTAGTTTTTTCCATGCGAGAAAAAAGTCTTTCTAAGCCGCTATCTAGCGAGCAGGCAATTTTCCGACCAATGGAGACCTTCCCCCCCGGACGAAGACATTCCCTCTTTCCTCTTATAAGAGAAGAAGATAGCTTCCTTTTCTCGAGTTAATAGAAGCCAAATAACGATCAAGATATTTTTCTCTTCTGGCCGCTTCTTCTCGCCCTCTTTTCCTGAGTAGAGAGGCGGAGGGCCTCCTGCGAGTACAAGATTACATGCTTCGACTAGTTCTTATTATCTGGGAGACTGTTCTCGCATCTCCTCCTGACTTTCTTCAATGACCTTTCCCCTTCTTACAGGAAGAGCATTGAGCTTTTTTTTTGCTACGGAGTGTAGTAAGTGTTTTTGGGGTTCGTTTTTTTCCTTTGCCAGGTAGAGGTTTCCTGGTGAAGACTCCCCCCAAAGCCTGATTCTTTTGGCGACGGTCCCCCCTTTTTTGGGCATTGAGCAGGGGAGCCTTTTTCCTTAACGTTCCAGCGCCGTTGTTGATACCCTTGGATGTTGGGGTTTTTCTTCGTAATTGCTCGAGGGACATTTTTTTTTCCCTGGCCTTTCCCCCGACGGCATTGAGAAAGAGGATTTTTCTTTTGAATTTACTCTTGCTTTCAGATCGATGCTTTTTTGAGATCTTCACCCCTCTTTTGGGTGACGTGGCGAGGTAGTTCTCTGCAAGGGCATGCTCCTTTTTTTTTAAAAACAGCCCGGCCTTCCTCTCAGGCGATGACCTTTCCTCCCTCTGCCCGCATTCCCTCTCCCGCCCACTCTAAGCAGCGGTCACTTTTTTTTCCCTTTGCTGTCTGCGCTGAGGATTGTGTCTCGAGCGCCCCCCATCATTGTTGGAAGTCGACTTTTTCAGGATCAGTTTGATAAGGCGTTTGCTGGTTCTATTCGTTGCAATCGGAGGAGGCGGCATCCCCTTCTTCTCCCTGTAGAGTTACTCCCCATCTCTTTCTGCTGTTACCGCTGGTACTTTTCTCCGGTATGTCATTAAAACGAGTTTCCTCCTTCCTTTTGAGAGAGAAACGAAGGGCGACTCCTTTTTCCCTTTTCTGAAGAGGGCATTACTTTGCTTAGCTGTGAAGTCTCCCCTCCTTATCGACTATCGATTTACTCCGCAGACGTAAGAAAAGTATCTTTCTCTCCCGTCCGAGCGTACGCTCTTTTCCTGATATGAAGGGGTGTATGGATCTTTTTTTCCCGCAAACAGATGCAGCTCTAATTTTTGAGGCGGCACACCCTTTGCCTCCCCCTTCCCGAAGGATGGGTCGAGATTTTTCTTTTTATTTTCGATTCCCCCCTTTCTCCTTCCCAACCGCCCGTCTTTGAAAGAATGGCCCCCTTCCCCAATCTCATGAGATGGTTTTCATCCGGTTGTCTTTCGAGTCTTCTTTTTCTGCTAGTTCGTGGAGATAATATTCCCCTCCCTTTTTGACTGGCTTGGCACGATACGCCGGTTCTTCCTTTTAAGGAAGAGAGCGGCTCCCCCTTTTTTTCCCCCCCTTTGTGACTCGCCTTGGACAGACTTCTGGCACTGGATCCAGTTTGCGTGTTTCGTTCCCTTTGAAAGGAAAGCAGCAAATCGTCCCCCCCTTCCCCGAGACCTTCTCTGCCCTCCCAAGAGGAAGTACGCTGATTTTTTTCACGATGCTGATCGAGTTATCCTCTCCCTTGACAACTGCGCGATCTTTGTGGGTCAAGATGAGTACGGTTGTCTCCCCTCTTTCGTTCCCTCTTTAAATGTCGTTGGCATTCGATTTTTTTTTTTGGGTGTTCTAAATCTGCCCTTGTAGCTGGGCACCGCTAACGGAGGTCTGCCTCCTTCTCATTACTTCCCTCCTTTTGATATTACCGAATACAAGTATTTTCTCGAGTGCGAAGCGCCCCCCCAGAGACACAGCACCCTACGCTCTCAAAGTGAATGGCACGGAGACCTTAAGATCCCCAGACAAATCAGCTTTCACTCTCTCTCTTTTAATCCTCTTTTGAGATAGGTCACCAGGGTCATGATTTGTTCCCTTGTCTTTCAGGAAAGGGTTAATTAGGCCCTTTTTTTCTGAATTTGGTACCTTCGCAAAACTGGGCAGGAGCCTTCATCTTCGGTAGATCGAGGTGATATGGAACATGGGCCGTATGCGTTTCTTTTTTCTGAGCGGTTGTTCCCCCTCCAAGGAGGCCTGAGGAGACATCTCCTTCTCGTCCTCTCCTTTCAGACATTTGAGGGGCTTCGCGTTGTCAGATCTCTGGATAATCCTCTTTAACCCAATCAGATCTCGTTTTTTCGAAAAGCCATAACCGCTCGAAAGTTTCCTCTCCCCCTTTTTTGCACTTGAAGGGCATAGAAGGTCTTTTTTTCCTTTAGAGGGCGTTTTCCCCTGTACACCTCTCCTCTCCTTCTGATCATGCCGCGCCTTACTTTCGCTTGGCGATTTTTTCTCCGATCTCTTCCTGTTCCCCTCCTTAGAGTGAAACGCCAGTAGGTAGCGCCCCTCTTAGGATATCAAGAAAGAGCATCTGCAGTCAGGCCCTTTCCAGAGAAAAAGAGGCTCACCATCCCTCTGGTGAGCTTGTCCAGTATTCAAGAAGGAGGCCCCTTCTTACAAAAATGTCCTCCCTTTCCCTTAAAAATATAGGACCAGGGCATTTTTCCTTCCTGTTTCTTTATGTAGCTTCGGTCCCCCTTCTGCAGAGTGGCTGCCCCTTCCTACAACCCCCCTTTTTCATCCTCTTTTTCCCTCGAGCCAGGAAGAAAAGGATATAGCTTTCTTCCGTATATTCCTCGCTTTTCGGGTCGCCGCTTTCCCTTCAAAGCTAAGCCCTCAGGAAAGGAAGATTCAGTGTCCTCCCCCCAACCTAAGTATTCCCTCGTTTTCTTGAAAAGGAGACGATGTGGAGTTCCCTTTTCTCAATGTCGTGAGACGTCTCTTGAGTTTTCGCCCCCCACGGGGCCATCTTCCCCTGGCAGTAAATCATGCCCTCCTTCTCTTGAATGGGTCTAGACAAAAGTTTAGAAGTACAAGATTTTACTTTGCAAACTTCTTCCCCCCCAAAAGGAGGGAGATTCTCTTCACACTTCCCTCGACAGATAGATTGTTTCTTCCCCGCGATTATGGTCCTCGAATGAGCCGCTCTTCAGGTCATTGCCGTTTTAACTACTTTTGTTGAAGAGAAAACTTTTTTATGAAATTGAAGTCCATTTTTTTCTCCCCGCACACGGCACAACCCCTGTTTGCCGCTCTCCCCTCCTTTCAGTCGTCCCTCTTCCTCTTCCCTCAAACCATAGGAGTCTTTTCCTAGCTAGATTGAAGTTTTGACTTTTTTCCGACGGTACAGCCCCCGGCAACCAACAAAATCTCCTTTGGCTCGCAAGGAATTCCTCGTTTTTCCAATTAAAAAAGAAGTCCTACTTCCGTAGAAGGATTTTTCTCACTCCCTTCAATAAGGCGTGGTTTTTTTCCGATAGTCGAAATTCAGGCCCTTCCTTCACAACCAAGACCCCCACACCCTTCAAGCCCGCCGATGAATAATCGCCCTCTCCCCTTCCGTTTGATTGCACTGCTATCTTTCGAGACCGTAGCCTATCTCGCCCCCCGCGTCGCAGATATGATCGGGGACGCCCTTTTGGAAATCCGCCCCTCCAAGAAGAATACCCCCCCCTTAATAGAAGAGAGACCTAGGATCAGTCTCCAACTGCTCGTAGGAAATTGAGGACTCCCTACATTCGCGGTCGTCGCCCTCCGGATAATTAATCTCTTTTTTTTTCCCCTGTTCTTTCGTCGTTAGTATGAGTTCCCCCCGTGTATTTTTTCCCCCCCCTTTTGCCGGCCCTCCCCTTTGCGATCAGGCAGAAGACTTTTTTCCCTCCCTTCTTTTTCCTTTAATGGTTAATCCTTTCTCTTGAAAAAGGAAGGTCCCTTCTTTTCCTGAATTTGGATCCTGAGTGAGCTGCCCCTTTTTTCCTTTTCTAATTCGATGGTTGAATAGTGATGCCCCCGGGAAGTGAGGTAGATCCTTCTTTCCTCCCATATTCTATATACCCCCTTCCTGGATATGGGGGGCTCCCCCTCTCTGAAATTAAGAGGCTATCTTAATCATGAGGGCTCTCCGCGAACCTCGCCGCGTAGAGAAAATGGAGGGTGGGGGGGGGGGTGGGGGTTTTTGGTTGGTCCCTCGCGACGAGGCCTTCCCTGTAGTCCCTCTCCCCAAGAAAAGTTATTTATATTATCGACTCCTTTTCTGAGCTCTTCTTCCCTAGAGCCGCCTGTAATCCTTTTGCTCCCATGAAGAAAGAATGAGCGTCCCCTTTCCCTCTTAGCAGGTTCGACTCTCCTCGATAAAAATGCTCTCTCAGATAGGGGGTCCCCATTCCATTCTATTTTTTCCTTCACCGCGTGTGGAAGCGCGGTGTTTCCTCTTTTCGAGGATCGAGACCTTTTTTTTTTTTTTATCACTCCTCGATGAAGAGATGACTTTGGAAGGGTCCTTCCTCATTAAGATAGCTCCCCTAGGCGTTATTTTTGGTGATTTACCTTTGGTGAATTGAGGACTTTTTTTGCAGTGGCGTAGCCCCTTCTTAAGAGCGCGTCTTTCCTGCCTGCGGATAGTCCCCCCCCTTCGGCTCTTCCTTCTCTTCCAGTGGCAAGAGCTTCTCTATCCGAGCCGTACAGACCCAAACCCAACGCTGAGTGTGTTCGATTTTCCCTTTCTGCGCGTATCTCTCAAGGGGAGGGAATCCTCTTCTCTTTTTCTCAGATCCGGGCCTGTTCCTCACCAGGCATCCCAATGAAGGAGTCTCCTCCCCCCTCCTTACAATTAGGTCCACTACCTCCAGCTTTCCTATGATGCTCGATTCTTTTTTCCTTTTTCGACTGTCTCGCTCCGGTGATCCCCCTTTTCCTCTGTAAAGATTCATCTTCCCCTACGGTTGGTAAATAAGTCCTTCCCTTAATCCTCCCCTTTGTTTCCTGGACGGTATTGACCAAACTTTCTTTAGGAGAACGTGCCTTTTTCTTGGAACATCTTTTTCTTTTCACGGCGCAGGAAAGTCGCTCCCCTCCTCCTGATGGGACAGAGCTAGGTTTCTTTTTCCCCCTCTTCCTTGTCCTAGCCTTCCCTTTCTTTTCATGGGATGATTTTGCCAGAGGTACTTTTTTTCCGAACAATGTATTTCCTTCATTGGAGGAGTCGCCCGCTTCCACTAGACCCAATATAAGCCTTAGTTTTTCTGCTTTTAGCTCTTTTCTTCATTTCCTTTCGCAGAAAAACAGAGGTTCCTTCCAGGCTCTATCCTCTCCTCCTTTGAATGAACGGCTTTTCCGGTCCTGATATGAAGACCCTGTCGAGAAGCAAACGGTCCCCCTTTTTCTTCCTCAACTTTCAGAAGTTAATAAAATACCTCTCCCTCGATGCGCTCTAGCCTCTTTTGACTCCTCTTCCGGGAGACCCTCTCATTAATCTTTTCCGATTCTGGTAAAGAGTAGACTATTCCTCCCTCCAGTAAGCGAGATCCCCAGGTTTAGAAGCTTTCTCTGGATTGTAACCCCCTTATTTTATTAGGCTGAGGGCTTTCTTTATCGCATAGAGATGTCTAACTCTCGGCCAGACCTTCTTCGTTCCCGGTAGGAATGGCCTCCTGAACTCTTCTTCTTTATGAGAAGAAGAGAGAGACCTGAGAAGATCATCGTCTCAATCTTTTGGAGTTTCGCTCATGGCGAACGGCAGCGTGCATTTTTCTTGTGCTTCGACGCGGCTTCGGCGACGATTAGCCATGCCTGACGGAGGCTATTGATGGTTTCTGCCTCGTTTTCCCCTTGTCTCTTCGAATCCAGATGAGATCAAGATCCTGTGTATATTCTCCCTTTTTTTTTGAGGAGGGATCTATTTCTGCCAGATATACCTTTTGCACCCTCCCCCGCCTGCTCATCTCTCTCGCAAAAGGATGATCCCTGTTCACGATCTCGCCGTTTCGCCCGGAGGGTTCTTAGTTCATTTTCCCAACAATGAAAGGACTGCCAAATCTCCCCCTTTTCCCTTCACTTCCTGATAGAAGCCTTTTTCCCCCGAGATCGCCGTCCGGTGAAGACCCCCCCTTCCCCATTTCCGACACGGCGTGTAGCCTCAGAATATAGTGATTATACTTTCTCCCTACGATCGAATTCTTCATTTCTCCCCTCATTGAGACGAAAGACGATATGTTGGACATGTCGAATTTTCCCCTCCCCTTTACGAATTAGAAGATTTCTTGAGGAGGAGGTCTCGCCGAGTTCCCCGATTTCTCTCGGCGAACGCCTTTCTATGGTCTATCTCGATGTCCTGCCTTTTCTTTGCACTGGCTTTAAACTGGATTCTTCTCCGATTGAGCTGGCGAGGGATTGGAATCGGGGGTTTTTTCCCCTCTTTTTGTTCTTTCCAGGTAGCGGTGGGATGGCTCCCCCCTCTAGATAGGAAGACCCTTCCATGCTTTTTTTTTAGTGTAGAGAAAAAATCCCTTCCCCCCGGCATGAGCCCGGAGGCCTTTTTACTTGTAACTCCCAAGAGATCTTCTCTTTGAACTTGGTCTTGTGGTTCCTTCTTCGGTCAGACACAGTTTCCCTTCTTTTTCAGAGCGCTAGGACTTTTTCCCTTCATGCTTTTTCCGCATAAGAGCGCCGAGGACGATTTCTCTCGGCAAAAAAGAGGTGGTTCGTGCCTTATGCTATGGTTCTCTCTTCCCCCTTTCATGCGAACTTGGCGCGATTCCCCAAAAGAAGGTATTTCCTCCCCCTCATGACCTGAGCATCCCACTTTTAGCCCCCTCCCACTCTACTCTTTTGAGATGAGTCACAATACGAGATTTTCTCTTTTTACTATCTCCATCCCTTGTTGGAAGTCGACGTCGCTCACAAGGTGGCGTACTTTTCAATAGAGCAGGCTGGCAGTATCCCTCTTTCCGCTCGCGTTACGAGATGGCGTGTCATTCTAAGGGCTCACTCCATGTATGTCATTAAAAAGAAGGTCTTCGAAGAAAAGACGTTCTTTTCCTTTATACCGGTACTTGTCTTCTTACTTGTCTGACTTAGAGGTCCCCTTCTTCCCCCTAACCTTTCGTCCCCTACGATCGAGAAGAAATCCCGTCCGAAAAGTAGAGCTATCTTATTTTTAGGCGTAGCGGATGTCAATCTCCTCTTTTTGTCTGGCTAGGCAGGGATCCGTCCTTCTGCATCTGAGTCTCCTCCTTCCCCTAAGACTACCCCTTCGCCAAAATTCCCCCTGGGGCTTGGCTTTGCATTTGTCGACTTCCCCTCCTTTGATAGAGGACCTGACAGTCTTTCCTCTACCAATCTTCCTTCCTCTTTGTTCTCCTTTTCTTGGAGCAGGAATCGAAAGGCTTTCTTCTCTCTCACAAATTGCTAGACCTCCCGCCTACGGAATGTCTGCCGGGGGGCTCCGAAGAGGATAAAGATTCCCATTTTGACTCGCCCGAGCTTTCACCCCTTGCAGATCCAGTTGGTAGATTCCTACTTCTCCCCAGCGCACTGCACAGTTGTTTTTATGAACGTTCCATGCACGTTTCGATGATGATCGTCGCTTCCTATTTATGGAGTTTAGTTGATTTCCTCTGCTTGGGGTCCCCCCTTTCTGCTTGAGCCGGCGTATTTTTCTCGGCCCCTGCCACTTTCCTCCCTATTCGATGAAGATAAGATTTCTCCCCATGAATGGTCTCAGGCCCGTCCTCTTGACCACCGCTACGGAGATCTGCGCCTCCCTCTCCCTCGGCTCTTTCCCTCCGCGAGATGATCGCGCAATCCTTTCCTCTCGTCCAACGCCAAGGCTTTCTTTTAATTGCCGAGATTCACCCTTTCCCCTCCCCCCATACACCTCATGGAGTAATGTTTTT
>Ga0179593_1651321_pt1 | contig 10732 bp, 12 predicted proteins | sample CZODoug2_1_08_16_FD_185931 | JGI IMG/M metagenome (GOLD analysis project Ga0179593, IMG submission 185931) | Vadose zone soil fungal communities from Angelo Coast Range Reserve, California, USA - CZODoug2_1_08_16fungal (PacBio error correction) | ecosystem: Environmental > Terrestrial > Soil >... | reverse complement strand
CTTTTTGCATTCTTTGGTAATAGCTGAAAAAAAGGTTTTCCGACCCCAAAAGCTTGGGAGGTTCTCAGCTGCACCGCTTCCCATACGACTGCCCTCCCCTCTGTTTCGGCGCTTCTTCCTGCAGTCGTGTTCCTTTCCCCCTAACAACCTTTCAATCCCTCTGCGTCTTAGCCGTTCGCGGCCAGGCGAAGCATTTAGATGTTTCCCCTCGCAACGCGGTGCACTTTTTCTATCTGAACTTTTTCCCCCTTCTACCGAAAGCTGTTTCTTTTTCCCGTTTCGCCACCTTTTTTTCCCTTTGAATTTACGCGGAGGGCGGTTTTGCCGCTTTGTGGGTTGATGAGGCTCTCCCCCCTTCCTTGTGGAGCGAGGGTTCCCCAGCTCCAATGTAATCCTTTCCCTTTTTACCCATCGAACGTCTGCCCGCGTACAGGCGTCTGGACCAAACATGCACGGTTGCTCGGGACGATAGGTCCGGCCGTAAGGGTTTCTTTATAACCCTCCCGAAATGACTTTCCTGAGTTCCGTCCCACTCGCCCCGATTCTTTAAGGATTCGGGACCCTGTGATAACTTTTTGGCTATCTACCCACTCCCCTGTCTTGTGACTCGCCTTGATGTTTTCTTTTCCCTTCTTTTATTCAATTGTTTCTCCTTTTCTCTCCCCATCAAGATTCGGAGCTAGCTTTCCCGAATTGCTTTTGTCAAATTTTCGTCTGTTTTGGAGTGCAACTTGAGGTATTTTTTTTTTTTATGATTTCGTCAATTGCTTTTCGTTTCTCTTAATGGTGAGTGTTCGTGGCCAATGCTTTTCCACTCTGCCCAAAGATGCAGGTCGCGTTCAATGTTCACATCCCCCCCCCCCTTTCTTTCCTTCTCTTGTACGTTCTCATGTTATGTGGTTCAAGCGGCTTGTCTGCGACGGGATTGCTTCTTGCAATTAGATGATCGTCGTTTTTCCTCCTTCCCCCCCCCTAAATTTCAACACACACTCGAGCAGCTTTTCCATTTTGCAATTCCCCCTTATTCCGATCGTTTCTGCGGATGTTTTTCGGACATACGCCTACGTGGCTTGTCTTCCACTTGTTAAAAGAGTTTTCCCTTCCTAATCAATTTCTTTGGTGAGCTCAGCGTTCCCCTTTTCCGTGCGTGGACCTTCTTCTTTATTTAACCGGTTTTCTTTTTTTAACTTTTTCGACCCCATTTGCGGGTCACTGTTCCTTTTGGATCGCGAACAGGTATCCCCCATCTGCCGTTTTCCTTTTTAAGCACTCGTCAATACTCTTTCCCGCGGCCGACATTTTTTTTTCCTCCGAAATTTTTCTTTTCTAGAACCCAGCTGGCCCCCCGATACGTTGCCCTATTTTGGACGAAATAATATTGTTTCGGAATTTTAGCTACCCTCCCCACTCCCATTTAGGACCCATTCTGCGGACGCTTTCCTCCCCGTGGAACTCCCCCCACCCATTAATTTCTCCCCCCCTTTCCCCAGTATGTTCGAGTACTGTTCACGCCGCACTAGCCTTTCCCCTGTCGGAAATGCCTGCCGGTCTCCTTTTCCGAAGCCACAATTCCCTTTCCAATTCTCCCGTTCTGTTCTTCCCCTCTTATCTGCAATTTAATTCCTCCCGCGAGACCATGTCGCTGACTTTGCGTACTGGTGCCGAGGGTTTTGCCGATAGATTGGAGCTCCTCTTTTCTGCAATAATTAGTCAACTCCTTTCCCTCCTGACCATTTTTCCCCCCTTTTCCTCGTATATGACGAACAGCATTCACTTTTTCATGTTCGCCGTAAAACACCGCCCTTCTTTCCCTCGGAACACTATCTGTTGCAAGGTATCTTTACCTGTATGATTCCCCCCCTTCCCTGGCTTCGTTTCCTGTCGAAATGCTTTGGACCTCATTTGTCCTTTATTGGCCCACTGTCTCCTTTCGGCCCCCCCCCCCAAAGGGAAATCATTCCTTTTCCCCTTTTGTTTTCCCCTCTTTATGGTGTGAGGAGACCTGACAGTCTTTTTCCTCGGGGAACTCTTCCCTTCCGTACGACGGCCGACAGTTGGTAATTTTTACTCCCCCGGTACTAAGGTCCCGCGCGAGCCAGAGCCCCCCCCCTCTGTGAGGAGATCAAAGATAAGAAGGCCCCCGCAAAAGGTTGCCCCCCCACCCTCTTTTAAAAACGGTTTTCCCTTTGCTATTGTTGAGTTCCGATCGAGTGTTGTGATCTCACCATTTCCTCCCCCTTTCCGGTCAACTAAGGGCAACGGTATTTATTCACGAATCGAAATCAGGTTCCCCCCCGCAAGGGTGGGTTTAGAATCATTCCCCCCCTCGCTTTGAAGAGATAGCCGTCATCCGGGTGATGACGGTTTCTCTCTCTGCCTTTCTTCTCAGCGTGCTGCATGTGTGTTTCTTTAGTTTTCTTCTGGGCATTCTTTCCTTCGGCCTGCTTGGACGATCCGCCCACATCTTACATGGGGGTTCCTCTCTTCAATATGAGGTAGAGCTTCCTCTTTTCCTATTCTCTCTTTTCCCTCCCTCTTTTCTCTCTAGCAACCTCTTTCCTCGTTTAGATTCAATGACGTGTATTCACAGGCCTCAGGTCATGCTTTTGGCAGCGGATGCGGCACACGCCTTTAACCGGTGCAAGCATGAACATTGCACAAAACGTCGGAACGACATCCTTCAGCACGTCTTCTTTCCCCAAAAAGCCCCCTCTTTTTCCCCCCAGTTACCTTTTCTTTCGGTCTCGGCTTTTTAGTCAAAGGGAGGCCTTTCGAAACCACAACAATTTTTGCACTGATTGAGAGTTAATACGAGCCCACGTTGCCCTTCGTCTCCCCAGTTGGCCGATTTCTCTTTATTCCCCCCAACATCTTCCTTCTATACTCCCCTTTTTCGTAACACATTTTTTTAACAGTCCACCTGATGATTCCTTTTTGATCGTCACTCTAGCGCGGCCGGCCCCTTTTTTTTTCTGACCTAAATGGCCCCTGTCGGCCCCGGTCGTTTTTTCCCCCCCCTCCCCATGTGCTCCTCCCCCCCTTCCCCTTTCTAGATTTAGCAGCCCCTCCTTCTATGGGATGAAACCGTATTCCACAAAGCCGACGAATGATTTCCCCTTGTTCCGACACAAGTCGAGGTGGCCTCCCGGGATCACAAGATGTAGCAGTGCGAACCCTCCTTCTAAGCATGAGTGCCTCTAAAGACTAAGAGACCTGCAACGTCTCTCGTGGTCGTTGCGATGGCGTGTTTTCCTGAGAAGGCCTGCGTTCTGCTTTTCGGTCGTGATATTACGATCCCCTTAGAAGAGCTTTTTTTTTCTTTCCTCTCTTTTGAGATTCTTGCCGATTTCTGTCGGCCCTCCTACGAAAACCCTCCCTAGGCAACCGAAGCATTCCCCTGAAAATGGTCGCCGCTTAGCTTGATACGACCCCTTCTTTACATAACTTTGTGGATACTTTCATTGAGTCTTTTTTCCTGTTGGCGGCAACTCTTGACAAGGGCTATTCTTGCACACGAGACCCAGGTCGAGTGCGGTGTTACGACCCCCCCTTTTTCCCCATAATCTTTTGGCAGGTCATCAAGTAAGGTCTGGATCCGTCAAAGATTTCGGTCCTTCCTACTTTCAGCGGTAATTGAACTTATGGTCCCTTCTTCGGGGTTTCTTTAACGATTTCGTTATCGTCAAATTGATTTTCCCGGTATAGCACTCTTGGTGCATCATTTTCCCCCTGAGTTTGCTCAGTTCTTTTTGCTCGTACCCCCAGTTTGGCGTCGCGTCTGCTCCTATGACAGTCTTTTTTCACTTCCGGCAGCTGGTTGTCCTTGTTGGCGACCAATACTAGAGCGGCCCTCCCCTTGGGGACGTCTTCCCTCCCACAATCTAAAGGATCCCCCCCCCTCCCTTTTTTTTTTTTTTTTTTTTTTTCTGTTTTTTGTTTTTTTTTTGGTTGTCGGCCTCCGAAGGAACGGAAAATGATTTGCTGCTCGCCCCCCACTCCCCACAATTGAGGGCAAGTTTCGACCTTTCTGGGTCACTCACTCTCCCGATCCACAGCCAAGTTCGGTTTCCCAAATCGCTCCTTTCACGACAGGTACTTTTTGTTGTCCCCACCATGCGCGAGGCTCTCTTTGGTGAATTCATGTATGGGCTCGACGCTTTTATCTGAATTGTGCAAATTGCCTCCCCTTCGACACAGTCTGTGTTGGTTTGAACTCCCTTTTCCCCCCTGTCAACGTGCACCCCCAGCTTCTCTCTCTCTAGTTGGATGGATTGCCTCCTCGGCGATTTTGGCAGCATAGTCCTCAGTTGGCAATAACTCCAGCGTCCATCCTCCCCCTTGTCGATTCCCCCGCAATTGACTGCAATACTACCCCCTAGTTGCACTCAAAAGCTTTTCCTCCTTTTCCAAAGCAAACTTTCTTTCCCTTCCCCAAGCTCCCTCTTTTTCGGAACTGGTTCGGAAGTCGATCAGACCCTTTGCTGAATACGGGAAGCCCCCCCCAATCGGGCTGAAGCGAGGACACTTTTTGAGCTTCTCCCCTCTCAGTTTATACTTTTTTTTCCTTTTTCCTGCAATCTCTTTCTCTTTTGCGTAACTCATGCGGACCTGCTTTCTTGAGGTTTTAGAATTAACCGTACAGACTCCTGGACACTGGCCTTCCTCTAACGGCCCCCAATTTTTGTTTTTCGTTTTTTTTTTCTCCTGCTTCGTGCTCCTTTCCTTTTGGACGAGGACTTATACGGTTCGTTCACGCCCCTATGTCTCCATAATTCATATGGCGCATTGACTCAGCACCCGCGAGACGTCCCCAGAAGATGTCCCAATAATTTTTTTTTTCCACTCCCTGTCCATTTGGTCTCCCTCCCCGCAGTATCAGCCCCCTTTTTGAGTCATCCGCGTACGTTGAACCTTCGATCTTAGCTCTGGAAGCCGGAACGGCTAAATCGGCAGATCTGTCCCGCGTTTGCGTTGGCTGACCGGCACGACTCCTCCCCTTTCCGTAGCCTTTTCTCCCTCTTGCGGTGCAGCGTCCGTCAGCTTTGAACATCACAAGTTTGGGTGGGGGCTGGCTTTATTTTGCTATTCAAGACCCTCCTGTTGCTTATATCTTTTTCCTCATCCCCTCGTTGTTGTTGTTTTCTCTCTTCTCATCCCACATTTGTTTCTTTCTCGACTAACCTTTTTCCCTCCCCACCACTTTGTGAGGTGATCCGCACGCGGCATCTCTCCCGAACAAGAGACACGGTCTGTTCTTCATGCTTTTCAGCTCCTGCAAACCTTTTTTCCCCTCCCTTTTCCTCTTAGAAGGTCTTTCTTGAAAGCATTCTTTTTTCAACGAGTCACGCGGCTCGCCTTTGTTCTTGCTCCGTGCGTCCCCTGCCCGCACGCTTGACGTCAGTTCGCCGCCAAGTTGGTGGCCAAATTTTCCTGTCTTTTCCTCGGTGTTTTTTCCCTTTGCGGCATCGTTTCTTTTGTCGCGGCGGTTCTCCCAATGTACCCTAATACGTCCTCTTCCATAGATTTTTTCAAGATCGCGGTTAACCGATTTTTCTTTGAACACCCCCCCATGTCTTCGGAAGAGGCCATCCCTTTCCTGCAAGGGTTGAATTCTCATCCTGCTTTCCGCTCTTTCCCTCCTCACCCCTTCGATACCTGCCTTTTCTCTGCTGTCAGGTTTGAGTATGTGGTCGTTTTTTATAACTGGCTTTACCTTTTTCTCTTCCACAAATCCCCGGCTTTTCCTGCTCGCATTTTTTTTGTTCGTCCCGCTTCTTCCCTTTTTTTTTTTCGCCTTAGGATTGTCCCCCCCTGCTTCGGAGTTCTCATTGCTCTTGGTCCCCAATTCTTCAGCTTTGGAAGTGGAACTAGGTATTTAGTTGCTTCCATTGAGGTTCCTTTGGGGGGGGCTTTCTATTCCTTTGCGATCGCGCTTCTTTGTTTTTCTTTTCGACTAATGATGCCCTTTCTTTTTTCCATGGTCCCCCCAACAGTCATTCGTCTATCGCGTGTCACGTTTGGCCTCTGTCTATGTGCGTTCTTCCTTCTTGTTTCGTTCTTTTAGGGTTCTTTTTTCCCCTTTCCCTTCGACCAATCCCCTTCCAGCTTCTTGCCCAGGCCCCCCAGTGACCGTGACTTGGAACATGTGTAGCGGATGTTTTCCTTCTTCATCCCCCGCCAGAAGTGATTTTTCCGTTCCTCTATGAGTTCCCCTCTTTCCTTTATTCCTCCCCAATTGGGATGTGGGCTCTTTCCTTTTTTTGAAATTTCCTCGGCTTCTTGTCCAGTTTCCCTTTTTAGAATTGTTTCCCTTTTTCTTACCCAAATTTTTGTCCCGCCTCAGCTTCTCTCCCCTCCACAGTGTCCTTCCCCTCTGCCGGATCATTTGCCTGGCGTCGACCTTGTTCCTTTCGAGAAACTCCTATCCTGTAGAAAAAAATTCTTCCCGCCCTGTCAATATTGTCTTTCTGTTAGACGAGGATTCCTCTCCCCCATCCTTTTCCCGCTCAGGACCTCTGCCTATTCGCACGAAAGCTTGCGCTATCCCACAACAGTATTTTTTTCCATGCCAAGAGTATGGACTCTTCTTTTTCGGACGATCCCCCTAATTCAGTTCGTTCCTTTCGTGTAAGACAGCTTTGCGCCAAGCCAAAATTCTTGGCCCTTTCTCGGTACCATATTATATGCAAGTTCCCCATTCACTCATTTCTTTCTCCCCCCGTCTTGGAAGGATTCTTTCCCTTTTTTTTTGCCGAGTCTTTTGCGCGTCAGATCTTCCTAATTCGGGGTCCTAGTGCCCTGTCGCGCCCTTCTTTTCTTTTTTTTTTGCTCTCGTAGTCCGACAGACAAGCAGGACCGATGGCTGCTCGGCCCAAAAGCCATCTCTTTCCCGCCAACTTCTTCTCTTTCCTTTCCCTCTTGGAATGAGGCTCCTTTTCCGGTAGCTGGCTAAGGGTGTCGAAATGCTCCCTATTGTTGACCGTCACGCTTTTTTTTTTTTTGGCCCAACCTTCCTTTTTCCCCCTCCCCTGGAAATTTCGCCGTCCTCATAGCAGTGCTGTGCTGCGAATGCTTACTGACGTGCGTACGGAACAGATTTAAAGCGTTGAAGACCTGTCCGACAGTCAGCGTTCCTTTCCTTCCACGGCTTCCTTACGCGCTTCTTCTCTCACAAATCAGCGCAAACTTTTGGGTTTCCCAAAAGTGTTAAAGTTTTTTCTCCCCGGTTTTTTTTTTGGAGATGTGATACAGACGTTTTTTGAATAATCTTCCCCTTCCCCAAACTCCCCCCCAGAAGGGTCCTCTGTATTCACGATCGAAATCAGGCCCCAGAAGTTGGTGGGGTTAGAATCCCCTCCCCCTTCCCTTTTGACGAGAGCCGTTGGTTTCTGAAGGTTTTTTTTCCCCTTTTTCCTGGCGCTTCTTTACGTACCTCCTTAAGTGCTCTTTGGTTCCGCGTTGTTGTGACCTTCTTTTTCACCTTGCACGTTCCGCCTGCTTGGCAGCCGTCCCCCCCCCAGCTCTTAATGGCAGGTGTTCCTTAGACTTTGAATATGCGTGTAGTTTTCTTCTTCTCTCTTTGTCCCCCTTCTTCCCCCCCTTTTTGTTGAGAAGCTTTTCTTGGATCTACCTTCTCTTACCCTCCGCCAGTCTTGAGCGGTGGCTTTTATCTTTCCCAGCGCAGAACGGTGCAGCAATTTGTACGGAACCACACAAGTTTCTTTTTTTTTAACTTTGCTGGAAGGATCAGACACCCCCCCCTCTCTCCATTCCCCCGCTCCATAAACTTCTTTCTCGTCCGCGGAGGGTTGGATTATCCCCCCCCCACTGCGGGGACTTTTCTTCAGTCGTGAATACGCGACCCGTTGCCCTTCGGTTTCCCCCTTTTTTCCCCTCTTTTATCTCGGATTACCATTTCTCCCCCCAACGGAAGTGGCCTTTCTCTTTTCCCTTTGGTAACCCTTTTTTTTTTATCGTCACCTCTCGCGCGTTAGAGCGGTCCCCATGGCCGCGACTTCGCCCCTTTCTTCCGTCTTTTACTTCCAGGGCCCCGGAGCAAGTTGTCGCTCATAGCACCAGACAGTTTCTTTGGGGACTAAAACGTCACCACCCTCAAAGAATGATTTCCTTTGGTCCTCCCTTCTCAGTGGGCAACTCTCTCCCCATCCCACCTGAGCCCCTCTCTCCCTTTTAGTGACTCCACCAGAGTACCTTAAGTATCTTGGTCCGATTGAACTGTCCGTTTTTTCCTCTCAGGCCAGCTTCCTTCTGGTCGTTTTTTGACTACGATTTTTTAGACAAGATGGTCGGACTGCGCTTGGCCCATTAGGTTCGCGCTTTCCAATCTTCCCCACCCGTATTACGCATTTCCGATTTCCTACAGCGGAGAGTCTTTTCTTCTTCCCCTTTTCCCAGATAATCTGGATACCCCTGCGACGGAGTCATGTAAGCCTTTTTGGCTTTTTTTCCCCTCGAACATTTTCTTACCCTTCGTTTCCCCCTTCTTTCGCCAAAGTACTCGTTCCAACTTCATGTGATCTCCTTAATTTGCGATTCCCAGCTTTCCCTTTTTTCTTACGGAATGGCTCTGGTCCCCCGACGGTTGATTTTTTTTAGCCATACCGAGCCCCGATTTTTCCAATGTTTTGTCTCCCGCAATCTTTCCGTGAGGTTTTTTTTTTTTTTGCTCACTCCACCGGCTCAATACCGATTTTCAATGGTCCGGCAGATGGTTTCTTTTCCTCTGGTCTGCATCACCTGGTCGGGTGACCCTTGGCCCTCGCCACAACCTTGAAACGGCCGAGGCCGCTGCCTTGTACCCTTCTTTTCACGCTGCGCTCCCCCCCTCCCCCTTTAGGAGACAGGACCTCTCGTGAACGAGCCCTTTGGTTCCTCCGCCTCCCCTCCTACATTCACGGTCACTTTGTTTTTTTCTCTGCGCGATTGGTCCTTCCCGGTATTTGACTCTCTCCTCCCCTGAAGTGCTACAAGCCAGTCTCTTCTGGGCACCACATAGACATGCCCTCCCCTTTTGACACGCGGAGACTTTCGTTTTTCCCCATTTGAAATTTAGCATAGGATCAGCATGGCGCTCCCCAAGCTTTTTCCCCCCTGCTTTAAGCCTTCCCTCTTCCTCCCCTCCCCCTCCTATAGTGGCACTCAAGCAGCGAATTGAATTTTGACAAACGCCATCCTTTCCCCCCGTCCCTCCGCAGCTTGCTTTTTTCTCTTTTGAAGTCTTCTTTCTCCTGGAAGCCCCCTTCAAGTTGGGAGCGAGGCAACCCCTTCCTTTGAGATATGAGCCAGGCAGGGGGCCTCGTTCTCCTGTAATCCGCCTTTTCTTTTTTTTTTGCGGAAATCATTTTTTTCCTTTATCTGCTGTTTATAATTCCTGACACTTGCGTCCGAGCACTCACTTTGTTCCCTTCCCTTCCGAGATGGTACGCTGACCCCTTCCTTTCTGGGTGGACGGCTATTACTGGTACATTCTTCCCTTCCCCCCTCCGTCCCCCCCCCCTGGAGAATTGAAATCCTCTGAACCTTTTTTCCTTTTTAAGATTGCAGAACTTGGCGTCACGCATTCGGTTGTAGTTCCCTCTTTGAACGCACGTCCCGATGAGACCAAGCTCGAGGTCTTGAACCGCCCATCTTTCTTTGTGTGGGTGGGGTTTTCCTTCAAATAGGCCTTTTGTTTGGTTCCTGCATGCCCTAAAAGCGTTCCCGCTTTTCCTTTCCCCTCTTATTTCCTTTCTGCCTGCGAACCTCACAGGGTGTGAGGAACTTTTGCTAGTCAACTCCCCCTTTCCCTTTCTATATCTCGTTTTTTGTGTTGAATTCTTCCATTTGCCCATTCTTGAATATCCAAAAGGGTTTTTCAGCCCCACAACCACCCCGTTTTTCGCATGCCGCCCTCCTATGGACTGCCCCTTTTTCGACGGCCGCTTTTCCTCTTTCTTTCCTTTTCGCAACTTTTTTCATCATGCCTTTATCTTCAGGCCTCGATGGCGTTTTCAGAGTAGGTATGCTCGCTCTTGTTGTTTCCTTTTGCCCAAGTCGACGTCCATGTGCGTACCTCCTCCTTTTTTCCCCAACTTCTTGACTTTTTTGGGTTCCTGCTCTATGAATTATGTTTATGACAACGATTCCCTTTTGTACCAGTACTCCCGATGACGTCACGTCTCCCAAGGAGTCTGTTCTTTTTCGGACGAGGGCCAGTGTCCAGGTCGACGTTTTTCCTAGAAACTCCTTTTACTTCTCCCTCAAAAAATGAGACGAATTCGTGATGATGCATTCTTTGTCCCCGGCGACCCTCCCCCCTTTTGATTCTCCACCCACCTTCTCGCTTCGACGCGTGTTTGTTCAAGTATTCGATCCCTCGACCAGTTACTCCCTCTTTACTCTTTTTGCTGCTTTCCTCCCTCTCCCTTCCCTTGTGGTCAATTTCGATGTCCCAACTAGGTCCCCTTGCCCTTTGAAGTCGCTCCCTTTTCGACCTCTCTTTTAGTGAGTGCCATGCTTATCTGACCAATAGTCTTTTTCAACTCCCCCCTAGTGTCGCCGCGTTTCTGTCTATGTGTTTTTCTTGTGGCGTTCTTTCTTTCGATGCTTTCTTCTCTCCCAAATACATGCACCCCCCCCCTCGCGCAGCTTTGCCCAGGGCCAAATTTCCTGCTCGTGATTGTTTTTTTTTCGTTTCCTTAGTCCTTTTGTGCTCGTTCTTTGTTCCTCGTTT
>Ga0179593_1579914_pt1 | contig 10732 bp, 11 predicted proteins | sample CZODoug2_1_08_16_FD_185931 | JGI IMG/M metagenome (GOLD analysis project Ga0179593, IMG submission 185931) | Vadose zone soil fungal communities from Angelo Coast Range Reserve, California, USA - CZODoug2_1_08_16fungal (PacBio error correction) | ecosystem: Environmental > Terrestrial > Soil >... | reverse complement strand
CTATTGTAATCGGGCTTGATTATTTTTCCCCCCACATTATGCATTCTCCTACAATTTAGTTTTGCCTGGAAATTTTACCCCCGGAGCCCCCCCAGAGTCAAGATGACCGTTTGATACCTTTTTTCATACAGCTGTGAGCTTTCCTCCGCGACCTTTTTCTACGTTTTCCCACGCCTCCCCTTGGCAGCAACCCCGGCCCTCCCCACAACTTTTCTTTTATCGTGGTGTTTTTTTCCCAGTTATGCCCCCTTTTTTTTGATTCTTCTTTGTCCTCTCTCTCGGGTCTTTCTGACTCTGTAGTATTTCCCCTGGCTTCCGTGACAACTCCTTTCCTCTTGATAGACGACCTTTGTCTCCACTGTCCTGGTCTCCCTAGTCCCTTTTTCATGAGTCGGACAAAGTAACTGTGCTCGTGTATTTCGGATCTGGACCCGCTGAGGGGAAATGTGATTTTATAATTTATCTCCTATTTTCCTCCTGTGGCGCTGCAGGCTTTGGCTTTTTTTTGTTTTTATGGTCCCCCCGGACATTTACGCTCCCTTTTTTTTCAATTCCCCCCCCCCCCTCTTGTTAATATGTCTTGAAGCAACTCCCCTAACGACTCGTTTTTCCATGGCCAGTCTGGTGTCGATCTTGAGCAGAAAGCCCCCTTCCTTTCGTTGGCTCACCCTCGCGTCCCTAGTACCCCCTTTCAGCCCCCGTTTGTCAGTATGATATGAGTTCTCCCTTTTCAAGCTCTAAAAAGACCCAGGTCTCGTGTCCTTCCTTGTTGTAGTCTCCTCCCTCGGTTCCTTGAAAGCTTCAGGTAGTGTTTCTTCATCCACTTTCCACTTTCTGGGGTTTCGTTTTTCCAACGGTTCCCCCCAATGACTAGAGCCTGTAAACAGGAAATACATCAAGTCATCATTTTAGTTTCGGCCCCGGGTCCTCGCTCGCTTTCTCAAACTTTTCCTGGCTCTCCTACCCAGCCCATAATTGTTCCCCCCTGATCATCGCCTTCTACGTTCTGATGTCTCTCGTCCTTTCCACGTAAGGTCGCACGGGCCTTTTTCCCTGTACTTAATCGACATTTTTTTTCCCATTTTCGGTTTTCTGGCATTTCCCTTAACTCTCACCCTTCCCTTGCAATTTTCTCCCCTGGATTTTATTAGCTTCACAGAATTATTTCCTTCGATTTTTTTTTTTCTCGCACAGTGACGAATTGCCACTAGTGCTCTTGCCTTTATACCCCCGGAGGTTTAACTGCTTTCCAATCTCGGAACCCCGCTAACCCGTGCGCGTTCTTTTTCTTCGTCAGCTCCTGGTGAGCTCCTGCGAATAGTTCCCAACTTTTCGCACTCTTCCGACTTGTTTCCTGATTTGCCGTTGTTCCACCATGCTTCCGTGACTCGCTCCTCGTCCTTTTTCTTCTCTTTCTTTTCTGGGTGTTTCAGATCTGGATTTTCGGAGGTGCTCCACCTCTTGATTCCCCCCCACCTCTGCCCCCCCTTCCACTGTCGTCGTTATTCTTAATAGTTACCCCCCTTTCCGTGCCCCCCTAATCCAGTGTTCTTTTTTTTTTTTGGTTTCTCTGGATTTTTAGAGTCCTTCCCGTGTTTGCCTCTCTGGAGCGCAATTTTTCCCCCGCTCGGCATCTCACCTACCAACGTCCCATGGTTTTTCCCCTTTCCCGCACCGGGCTTGTTCCGTCTTGGCGCCCCCCGCCCCCCCCCTTGCCCCTTCCTTTTTTCTTGGACACCTGCCGTGCGGTTCCTCGCGCCCCCTCGGGCATGTTGTTATTCTCTCCCCAGTGCTTCCATGAACTTTGTCTCGGTCATTTTTTTTTGTTGCATTGGGCCCTGTACCATTCCCCGAGAGCTTTTTCTCGAAAGCTAGACAGTGTTGTTCCTTTTCTTGTTGACGTTTTTTTTCATTGAGTCGCGCCACCCCCCATTTTTCCTCCTTCCCCCCCCCCCCCTTTTTTAATTGAACACCTCGAGGTCGGCCCCTTTTTTTTTCGATGATCTTCAAACGTCACAACTCCCTGGGTATCCCCCCTAATCGCGCTTTTAGAAGCGAAATTCTTCTTCCCGGTTTTTGACAGTCCCTCCCCCTTGGTTTCAATGCCCCAGGGGAAGAGCCTGGGGGACCTGAGAGCACTCTTTCTCTTTTACCTCCTTTTTTTCACGTGCCTCCCTTTTTTCAGGCTCGTTTCGCTTTTTTCCCCCCACAACCTGACAAGGCCGTCTGAAAGGGGCATCTGTCAAACCAAACCTGTCTCCAAGTTTTTTCATGGCCGGAGTTTTTTACTGCGATTTTAGTCTACCGGTTTCCTTTTTTTTTTTCAGATCATAGGCCTGAGCCCGGGCCCCAGTCCTCTCAGATTGTCTTCCCTTGTTTTTTCTGGCTTCTGGTCCTTTTGTTTTGTTGAAGCCCTCCTTTCGCCACTTTTCCTCCCCCCATATTCTCTCCTACGACAAGCTTCCCTTTTTTCCTGGACGGGGTTGGCCGCTCTCTCTCTGTTACTCCCCCACCAACATGCCTTCCTTTTTTTTTTGCGAGGACCGGACCCTTCACCAGGTGTCCAACCCCCCAACTTGCCCCTGTGGGGCGGTTCAAATTTTTCTCGCCCACCGGAACTTTTGGTTTTTTTTCGGGCACCATTTTCGTTGGTGGATTTTTCGTGTTATGCCTTCCCCATTTTCCCACACCCCCCCCTTATTACGGCTAATTCTGTTCCGCCGCTCCGTAGATTCCCGCCCGGGGCCCCCCCCCAATCCCCCCCCCCACGAAATTGCTGGTCCCTCGGTTTTTTCAATCCCCCCGTTGGCACCCTTGAGCATCTCGGTCGTCTGTTTTACCCCTTACCTATTTTTTTAAGATCCCCTCTCGACTTGGGAGCGCTTCAAGGAGATGTGCCTAATTAGAGAGTTTCCCCGTCGAGGCCCCCTTTTTGCGAGCGCTTTTTTTGTTTCTTTTTATTTCCTTCAAATTCCCCCCCCCCAGTGTGTCGCGTTCCCGATGACCAACAGTTCCCGTCCTTTTGGCCTTGCCCTGGTTTTTTTTCTTCACTTGACGGACTCCCTTTTTTCTGTTACGCGGATCTTTCCAATACCAAAGATCCTTTTTTTATCACTCGGCAGCCCTTCTTCAGAGGGCAAGCGGAGCATGATTCCTTGCCAGATACACCCCTCCAGACCCCAAACATGTTGAGGACAAGAAAATTACTTTGTAAGAACCCTGTTTTTTTGTGCTTCGATTACTTTTGCCTGCGGTCGCCGCCCTTCGTTTCCTCAGCTTTTTTCCCTCTATTTTTTCCCCTCCTGGCTTTTGCGACCGTCCAAAGTGGAAGTTTCCCCCCCACTTTTTTAGCGCACTTCTTTTTTTTACCAGTTACCACGCGACTCCTTGGGATTTTCCTTTGATCTCGGTTTTTTTCCTTCTTCCCGGTTACTGGTACTAGTTTTGTTTTTTTTCACTTTAACGCGTAGCTCCAACCCCCCCGGTACTTGAAAGCCCCTTTCAAATCCTATTGGGTGCAAAGCCTTCCAATATCCCCTTTTCCTTTCGAATTTAGTTTCCGGTTCTTTTTTATACTATCACTTTGGCCCCTGTTTTTTTGTTTGAACCTCTGAAATATACCTGAGCTGAGTGCACCCTGCGCGTCCCAGCTCAGTTTGGTTTTCTAGGTTCTCCCCTTCCCTTTGGCTTTCCGAGCTGTTGGCGGCCAATGAACAGCTTTTTGTTGACTTCCTGAATGCTCTTACACCTTGTTCCCCCTTTCTGTTTATGGCCCCCCTTGAACTTTTCCCGTCTGGGGGGACTTGGTTTTTGGGGTGACCAAGTCCTTTCTTTTTTTTCCAGTTCAATTCCCCTCTTCGTGTGGTCCGGACTACTTGAGGCCGCGCATGGTTGCTTTCTGTTTCGGTAGGAGGTTTTTACCGGCTTCCGCTGGTCCAGTCTTTTACATCTATTCCAAGAGCGTCCAGATTAACCCCCCCTTTTTCATAACTTAAGCAACGATTTCATTTTTTTTTATCAAGATTCCCCCTCTCGTAGGTCCCCTTTTCCAGAAGCGAGACTTTTCGGCTGGAGCCCTCTTTTTTTCGCTTATGTGCTTTTTTTTTACACTGCGCTTATGGCTTTTTGTCAGTGTTTTCTTCTGGATCTTCTTCTCCTGATGTGATTACGCTAATCGCATACACTCCTCTCTTTTTTTTTGTTTTTTTTTCCGTCGAGTTTTCCGAGACGTTTTCATCGCCTGTATGCCACCTCACCCCCCTTCTTATTCTCCCCACTCTCTGGACCCGCAGCCAAGTTAGCCAGTATCACAACTCTGCCTTTTCCACATTTTTTTGTTATCGCAGACTACCCTAGCCCCCAGAGTCTCGTCCTTTTTGGAAGTCTTTTTGTTTTTGTGGGAACAGATTTTGAACCTTTACCCTTTTAACTCCCAGTTTATTTCGGACCTTTCGTGGATCGTCGGTTTGACCCTATTCTCTACTTTGGATTATTTTTATTCGGATCCCCCCCCCCCCATGGACCCCCCCCCGGGCCCTCCCCATAAGAGGCTTTTCCTCCTGCCCAGTGCGGCCTTGGCATGGAGCTTTGTCTCTTATGAAGGTCGTCCTTTTTGGAAGTTGGAAGTGGGAAAGGCACCCCCTTTTTTAAACGCGGTTGAAACAAACCACCCACCCTTTTACGGTTCGCCTTTTTTCTTAATCCCCCCTCTAAGACTCAACTTCCTTTTTTGACTCCCCCAACACATTTTGTTCAGTATTGTCGCCTGGTAACCTCTCGACAGGCCCTCGTCTTCCTGCGAGTGTTTTAGACTTTTGGAGGCTGAAAGGTCCCCGTTCCCCGTCTTCTGACCCCCCTTTACAGGACTTTTAGACATTGCTAAACAGCATGCGTTCGGCGATTTATCTTTCTTCTCGGGAAAGTCTCCCAAACTTACCTTTTTTTCTAATCTTTTGTTTTTGTTGCTCATATATGGTAGATGATGTCGATCCGTGCCCCTGTAGCCACTGCCTGGGTTTCATACCTTTTCCACCGTTTTTTTGGGCAGGAGAACCAACTCCCCCTTCCCATCACTTCTTCCCAGTCCGAATGTAGTTTCGCCAGGCTTTGTTTGTCCTCGTTCTTCCCTCTGTCTATACCCCTTTGATTTGGACCGTCCCAGAAAATTGCCTTCGAGCAACCCCCCCTTTTTAGGCGTGTCTTGCGCTTTCTGTTTTACCTATCTTTGGGGCACCCCCTTCTGATCAGTTGAAGTTTTGTTAGAAATTTTTCGGTTTGCATCGATCTTTTAGGCTGCCGATTCCCCCCCGTCTCTTAGGCACCTTCCTCATTCTTCTCCCCCAAGGACTAGGATGCTCTCCTACGCGCGAACGTGCGCACCTTCTTTCTTTCCCCTATTGCTCTTCCAGAAAGAAGTTTGGGCTCACCGGACGTCACCCTAGTCCCCTTCGCCGTTCCGCAACACCTTTTTTTTTTTTTTTTTTTTTTTTTTTTTTTTTTTTTTTTTTTTTGTTGGACTTTTTCCTTTTTGTCGAAGTATTTCCTCTCCACCCCACCCCTCCTCCATTTCACTTTTCTTTGGGTTTTTTCTCTTTGTTCATCCGATGCTTTTTGGTTTGCAAAAACCTGCTCCTGAATTGCGTTCTCTTCTTCTTTTTCCCTGCTTTTTTTTTTTTTCCAGCTCCCAGGCGCGCGCTCTTTCCGTTTTTCCCTGCCCGGCCCAATGATGGTTCCAAACTTTCCTCCATTTTTAGGATTTTCTTTGACACGGTGGTCCCCCCTTTTGGGACCACGATTCCCACGGCACCCCCCGCCGTCGGGCCATGTTTTTGATATTTCCCTCACCCTTCGTTAAGCAGTGTGGTTGGGTGCCCCCCCCACTCCAATCCCGATCCTTCGCCCTCCCATCCCCTTTTTCCAGACAGCAACCGTGCTTTTCAAGTTTTTTTTTGCGAGCATACACCAGACCCAATTTTTTTCACTTCCCTCGTTGGAGGTTCCAGTTACAATCGGGCCCGTGGTGCGTGTCTTTTCCCCCCCTGTCCCTCAATTCCCGTTGTCCTTTTTTGTTGCCCCCTTCCGAGAGCTCCTTCCCGGTACTTCCCAGTTCCAGTAGTATCTCTCTGGTCTTCTCTTTTCTTTCTTCGTCTTTTTCCCCAACCCTCCTTTCCCTCTCTTTTTTTGACCGCCTGGGTGAAAGCATTCCCTCCCCCCTCCGTCCATTCAGAGTGAGGCCGTTTAAGATGGATCTTTTTTTTCCCTTCCAACGTCAATAAAGGGCAGTAGTCGTCCTTCTTTTGTCTTCATTTTTGCAATGTTCCCCTTGTGTTTTTTTTTCCCCGATGTCCAAGTTTTCGCGTCTTGTTAATTTTGTTCCAATTTTTCAGGGGGAACTGGCCTTGGTGTCCCCCTGCCTCTTTTATCCTCCTCCTCCTTTTTTTTTTTTTTTTGGCTTAGAGATAAGGTCCGCCCACGCTCTCGCGCTTTCCTGTTGTCCTGGCCACTTTCCGCCCGTTAAACCCCCCTGCCTCTCTTTGTAGATTTTTTGATCTTTCTACTACGCTTGATTGACGGTGAGGTCCCCTCATCTTCCCTACGAGTTCACCGGGTCCCCTTCATTTGAGGTTTTCCTTGCTTTTTGCGGTTTTTTCCCCAAGGGGCTTTTTTACGACGTCCCGGAGGCGAACCAGAAGTTCCCTTCCGATCACCTACTGAACTACTTTCGGTACCTTACGTTCTTGACGGTCTTTTTTGACCTTTCCTGTAAGAATCACGAGATGCGGTTCTCCGACCCCCCCACCCCCCCCCCCATGCCGATGGTTTCGAGGACCGCTCCCCCCTCCTACCGGATTTCCCCTTTTTTTGAGGCCTTTTCTTCAAAAGAATTCGTTCTGTCCCATCTGACCCCTTGTCACAGCCGGTGCTTTATTGCATTTTTTTCTCTGCTTTTGTATAGAGATTCCCCTTCCAAGCGGTTTTTTTTTCCACCAACACCCGGCACTTTAAGCGCTAAGTGTGAGGGCTCTCGCTTTTTTCCCCTTTCGTTTTCAGGCCAACTTTTTTCAGTCACGATCGCCACTTTGACAAAGGTCTTTTTTTCGGTGTCTCAATTTTAACCTTGGGCATCTGTTTGCTGGCCTTTTTTTTTTTTTTTTTACACTGACAACGAATCCCAGATTATCCGAGGTCCTTTCCGGCATCTCTTTTTTTCACTTTTCCCCCAACCGGACGAGTCCCTGCCCTTTCGGCAGGTGGTTATCTGCGGCGATTTTCTGCCGCTCTCTTTTTCTTTTTTTCAAATTTTTTTTTTTTGCGGCCCCTTTCCTCCATGGTGCGATCCGTTTTGGTTTTTAGCTTGCGCTTCCTCCCTCAAAGTTTAAGACCTCGTGCGCTTCTGGCTCTCCATCTCCCCCCTCTTCACTCTCCCCCTTGATTCTTTCTTTTAAGCGAGCGACGAGTTGCTTGTGATCTCCAAATCTCCGAAAAGCCACCCAACCCCTTTTCCGATCCTTATGTACAAGTCTCCTGTCGGTCCACCGTCGGATGAACGTCTCCCTCGTCCCCCTCCATATCTATGTAAACCGGCGCTGTCTCAACCCTTTCTCTGGGTCTTTTCTCGACAGTTTTTTTCCCCCCGTTTTTTTTTCGGACCCGGATGAGCGCCACCCTCTTTTTGCCCAAGTACCCGTTTTTTTTTTGTTGACTTTGGGTTTCCACCCCTGGTTCTTTTCTTTCATGTTTCGCTCGTGGCAGTTCTTCGGTGGACTTTTCCGAGCGTTACTTCTTACCTTCCGTGATCCCAAACCTTGAAGGCCGCGTTTCACTTTGTTCCCCCCCGAACTTCCCCGCCAGCAACTTTGATCCTCTAGGTTCTTTTTTAGGTCTTTCTTACAGCTTACGAAAACGGCTGGTGTGGAGCAATTGACAATGTGCCTTGGTTTCTTTCCCTTTTCCTGGTTCCCTCCAACCTGCCTGGAGATTCCTCTCATCCCAGCTTTCCATCCCCCAGTCTTCTTCCTGCGTGCGACCCAATTTCCACAGATTTTTTGTGACTTCCCCTCATTCCTCACCACGTGTTTTTTGGTTTTTTTTCCAGAACTGAGGTTTTTTCATTTAGGCCCTTTCAGCTTTGTGGTTTCCCCCGGCTTTCCTAACCTTCCCTTCGAAGTTTTTTTTCTTGGGCCTATTCCAGGGCTTTTTTCTCAAGCGCTGGACGCTTTCAACTTACGAATTTTGTTTAAATTTTTTTTGGATCACCTCAGGGGAGCTAAAGCTTTTGACGAACTAGACCTTTCTTCCCTCTCCTCTTTCTCCTTGTTCCCTGGGCCTCCCACGATAACTAGAGTGTGAGGTTTTTTCTGGAGTTAAGAAAGTTTTTAGATCAGTAGTTCTTTTTTTTTTCCCCCTTCTTATTGCAGCTGATCCCCTTTTTACTTACAACTTCTGATCACAATTGTGCTGCCTGCCTTCCTGGAATCCTGCGCTCCTTTTATGCCCTGGATCTCCTGCTGCGACGTTAAGACCTTTGAGCGTGTGTCGAAAATCCTCTGACCTTTTATCTTTTCCCCCTTTTCCCCCTTTTTTGTTTTTCCCCACGCTCCGAGGATTTAGTTCCACCTCGCGTGTTCCCCGCGTCGGCGGATTGCATTTAGGTCCACAGGAAGTCCCGTGATTCAAGATCCCCCCATCCTCCAAAGGAATCATCTTACATTTGATGATCGATTACCGTTCACCCCTTTCCCCCTTTTTTCAGATATCTTTCCGTACATAACAGGAGCGATTTTTCTTTTTTTTTTGTGACTCTACCAGACCCCCCTCCACCAGAGGGGATAGGTGAGGCCCCAGTTTTTTTTCTCTGTGCTCTGTCTTTTAGGTTGGTCCTCTCTTTAGTTTCCGCTTCTCCAGCTCGCCTTCTCGTAATTCCCGGCGCTCGGGAAACTTTTACCTTCGCCCTTCATCAAGTTTCTTAGGTCCTTCTGCTTGAGCCGCCGAGTTAGTCCCCCCCACTTCCGTCTCCCGATTTGGTTTTTTGGAGACTTCTTTTTTCTTTCAATTTGTTCCCAGTCCCAAGACGGTGCTTTTTGACCCCCAACCCCTTCGGCCCTTTTCTTTTTTGGTAAATCCCAAGGGGACCTTCACCTGTCGTTGAATCTGCGTTTGAATCCCCCCCCCATTGTGTTTGGGTTCCCTTTGTTTTGAAAACTTTCTGAAACTCTCTTGTTATCACGCGACTATTGGGAGGTCCCACCGTCCAAGAGACGTTTTTGCCACATCTCCTCCTTCTTGTGTTCTTTCTCATCCTAGTTGTCGATTCGACTTCTCCCTAAGCGATCCCCACCCCCCCCCTGCTCTCCGATTTTTTTTTTTTCTTTGATGGCCCTTTTCCTCTAAGCTAGTTAGCTTCACCCCCCCTCCCCCCCTTTCCCGGCCTTTTCCCGGTAGCGGTTTTCAGGTCCTTCCTAAGGTCCCTAGATCTCTACCCTTCTGGCCCCCCATTAAACAGATAATGTATTTTCCCTGTGGGTTTTTCCTCTTTTGATGAAGTGCTCAACATTGATTCCGAGGACTTCCTTGCCCATTTCTTCTCGCTTTCGTTGGGATTTTTTTTCCCTTTTTCTTTCTTTTCATTTCGTTAGTACCGAGGACGCAGCTGTTGACTTTCTTTTTTTTTTTCCAGTTACATGTTCCATCTTCCCTTTTTGCTGGGGCGTTTCCCTCTCCCCTTTGCCTTATTATGCCCACTCCCTGATCGGTTTGCCCTCTCTTCATTTTTCTTTTCCCTTTCCCTCTCTATCGATTTCCTGGGTGAGACAAATTTCACGAGGTCGTACTCTCGGCGGAACCCTTGCTCCTTTCTACAATGGAGACTGTATCGGAACCCTCCCTGGTTCCCTTTTTTCTTGCGCCCGCTTCAGTGCCTTGCCTGTATTTTGAATAGTTTCCCCCCACCCCGCCGCATTACTCCGTTTTCTGGTTTCTTCCTTTGGCTTCTTTGCAGGGCACACAGATCATTTTCGATTTATAGTATGTGATTCGTAAGTTTTTTTTTTAAAAAGCTCCAAGGAGCTGAGTGATTGGTTCTTCTCCCTGATGTAACCCCTTACCCATGTTAGTGGCCGTTCGTGACGGGTCAAGTTTCTTCATGGACTTATAGGCCCCCCGTCGCTTCTTGTGTCCTTTTTTTATTTCTTAGGCGTTAACGTACCGTGTTTTGGTTTCCGATTTCCCTCCCGAGCCCCTCTCCCACCGAAACTTGGTGTTTTCCCCGCCAGCACCGGCGTCCGTTCTTACTGTTTCCTACGTCACTTGACATCCCCTTCTTTGTACACCCCCTGATCTTGCTTTCCTCGCTTCCCATTCCTTTTGGTGGGTTTTATCTGTTAACCGGGCTTTGTTACTCCTTTTTATTTGTCCGGTCGCCTCGGTCATTTGTGTGCCCCCCCGCTTTTTTTAGGCTAAGTTCTGTTTTGATCGTTTCGTCGCGTTGTTTTCTTACCTTCAGTTCCGGCCCCTGTTTACCCCCTCTTTCCTGTTGTTTTCCCCTTTCCCCAGACTCCCTTTCTTCGGCCCCTTTTTTGACTAGATGTGAATCTTTTTTTTCTGCCTTCACAAATCACGGCGTCTCCTTTCCCCCCCCCGTTCCTTTTTGAGCCGTCTTTTTTGAGCTCCTTTGGTGAAGAGACTGTCCCGTCCGTTCTCGGGCCTGTTCCGGGTCTTTTCATTTTTTTTATTT
>Ga0179593_1550307_pt1 | contig 10732 bp, 13 predicted proteins | sample CZODoug2_1_08_16_FD_185931 | JGI IMG/M metagenome (GOLD analysis project Ga0179593, IMG submission 185931) | Vadose zone soil fungal communities from Angelo Coast Range Reserve, California, USA - CZODoug2_1_08_16fungal (PacBio error correction) | ecosystem: Environmental > Terrestrial > Soil >... | reverse complement strand
GGCCAGTCCACCTTTCCACAACTGGCACATTTTTGTCGGCCCCCTGCCTCTTTTCCTGTAACTTTCTCTTTCCCTCCCCTTCACATGCGACTTCTCAACCTTTCTTGTCGCAAGCTCCTGACAGTTCGACCATCATCCTCTTTCCCACCGCCAACAAAGCAATGCAATTTGTCCAAAATGTTGTTTTTTTTTTGGACTCTGACCTGAGTTGTCGACTCTCCTGCAGAAGGTCTGGAACTGACAACAGTCAAGTGGTCCCCCCCCCTTTGTTCCGTTAAGGAGGGTCCCACAGTTTTTCTGAAAACATTACCCGCTCCTGCTAGGCCTCATTAATTTAAACTTTATGGATTTATGTTTCTGGGCTGGTGGCAAAAGCCTTGGCGCCTTGGCTGTTCTCACCTTTCCGAAAAATTTAAAACCCGAGTTGCCAGATTTTAATGCTTGAAAGAGGTTGCATGCTCTTCCTTCCCTGTCTTGCCCCCATAGTACACCCCTTCACATGACCTAACACAACACTACCCAGTCACCCCCCCGTGTCCAATTTTCGATGGCTTGACGGTTGGTTTTGCCAAGATAGTCTTGCTTTTGCTCTTTACCGGATGATGATTGGACCTGCTTGCGCGTTTTTTTTTGCCTTCTGGCCATCGGCCAACCGAACATGGTTTTACTGATTTAACAATTCCATCCCCCCGCTACACGGTATCAAAGGGCGTTCTCTAGGCGTTGAAGGTAGTGACCCCAGTTTCTGTCTTTCTTCCCCGTGACATCCCGATGCCAAAAGGCTTTCAAACCTCCCCCGCGTTTCCCCCTCACCTTGCAACATTACCTGCCCTTTTTTCCTTTGCTGGCGCCCCCTTCCTTCTCCCCCCCCGTTGTTGGATTTCACCTTCCGGTCTGTTTTATCCGTATGATTTGGGAAGGGTGTGTGGACAGTTAGCGCATTGTTGATTGCCTGAGGCCCATTCAAGACCCACCCTTCTCGATAGGGTCCCCCCCCCTTTTCCTCGTGGAAAAGGCGTGCTCCTTCTTTTGTTTTTTAAGCGCCCCCGCAACCTTGTTACCTCCAGCCTTCATGCGCTCTACGGTCTTTCTCCCATCATACCATCCAATCCCAGTCCCCTTGGATTACTGCTTTCTTTCTGGGGACTCACCTTTTTTCCGCGTTCCCATTGACGTGCTGCGTTGCACGGGCCGTCCCCCGTTCGTGTTTTAACCCCCTTTTTTGCTTTTCGTTCAAACTCCAGGTTCAACGTCCGAAATGGGCACCCGAATTTTTCCGGAGTGACTTTGGCTCGCCCTTTTCGTTCTCCGTAGGCCGCTTCTTCACTCCCTTCCTGGAGGATTCCTTGGGGCCTTGGCCCATACGACGACTTTGCCGTTTCCCTCCTTTCTTCCCCCCCCCGTTTCTTGAGGGATTTTCCCTTTTTTTTGTCAGCTCGGCTCGAAGAGACACTGATCCTGGACCCTAGACCGTTTTGGTTAGATTTCGGACAAATATTCGCTGCCCTTACCTGGCCGTTCGATTTTGATATGGCTTAACTTTCACCAGGCCGTTCCCCCCTATAAGTGTCTTTCGCGCACACTTTTTTTCCATGGCGTTTCGGCAAGTTTTCCTTTCGTAACCGTGCGTTCGACAGGCTGGAGGATTCCGACTTCCCCTGGTTTTTATGTTGATCGAGTATTTTTTCCTTTCAGCCCCCCCTTGCTTCTAAAGACACCCACCCCAGTCTCCCTTGTAGAGGGAATGTTGCCTACTCCATAACCATTCTTTTTTCACTTAAAGCCCTCAACCTTTCGTCTGGTTTAGGGCTTTCAATTCGTACACCCGTTTCCCCTAATGAAAAACGGCTGATTTTTTTTTTTATGGGCCTTTTCCCCCTTTTCCTTTTTCCCGACCGGGTTGCAAACGGCCGGGTCTTGAAGGTTGATACAACCACTACTTTCCGGCGTTAGAGTTAGAGTTTGCGTATTCTTTTTTCTTCTTCCTTCTGGACTTCAGTGCTCTTCCTTTTTTTTGTGTTTGAATAAAACAGCGCACCTGGTCGTTGTAATTTTGCCCAGAGATTGAACCACCTGCTTTTTGCTTGCTCCCAGTTGCATTCAGTGGACGAACGCCTTCTGTTTCCTTTTTTTCTAGTGGTTCCAGCTTTTTTTTTCCGTTCGGTCCGGTTTTTTAAAGGAAAATTTTTCCCCCCTCCTAGACTGGGTCTAAATCTTTTTTCTACTCTTTCCTCCCCCGTTGTGTGTTGAGGTTCTCTCTTTGCCCATTTGTCTTTTCTTGTAGTCTTTTCACAGTGTCCGCCCCTTTACAAGTCCTTGAAAAAAACCTTGGGCTGACCCCCCCATAGCTACCGCCCTCTTCCCCCTTTTCCACCTTCATGCACACCCTTTCCTTTTCCAAGGACCTTTTCCGGTACCGCCTTTGGGACACTACCCACAGGACTGCTGGTTGCTGCTTTTGGGGCAATTGTTATAACAACAACCCCCCCCAAATGATTCTCCTTCCCCTTCCCACTGGCCAACCCAATTTCCCAACCCAACCATAAAACCGCAAGACACCACACCCTTTTCCTTTTTTATGCCCCTCTCCCACTACGTAACCATCCTGAAGTTCTCCGCCCCCTTGCCTCCCCCCCCGTGTTCCAACCGCCCGTCTCCAACTGGATGACTCATTTTCCACCCCCAAGTGCTCCTTCCCGGGCAGTCTCCCCCTCTTCGCATCACCCCCATCCCCGTCCTGGCAGTCGGGTTTTTTGTATTTTTCCGTTTGTGACCTTTTTCCTGCGAGCAGCTGCACGAATCCTGCTCATTTTCGGTTGTTTTTCCCGTTCGAAGCTTTTGGCTTTCCATTTCAAAATGTCAATCTCACATCCCCCCTAGGTCAAGGCTAATAGTTCCCCTTCCGTCGCCCCCGCGTTTACGCTGTTTTCTCTGTCCACCGTCCGACAGGCGCAGTCGCAATTTTGGCGCCCTCGATAATTCCAACCCCCCCCCCCTCCCTCGATTTCTTTAGTTGCGCCGGACCCCCACGTTCCCTTGCGGAAAACAGTTTTGTTCTGTTCAGTTTTTTTTTCCTTCAACCCTTTTTTCCTGCACTTTGATTTCCGTAACGCTTTAGAATTCTCCCCCTTCTTTCGTCCTCAATTAGCATACCTCCCACGTGCCCTGCTAGTGTTTATTCCTTTCCACTCTTTCCGTCCGTATTGTTCCAAGCCCCAAGCCGTACTTTAATGGAGCTCGCCTTCTTTCCATCAACGTATCAAATTTTTACCCTTTTTTCCTCACTGCCCTTTTATCCCCCCCATTTCTTCCCTACCAAACAGTCACAGGTACTCAGGGACCCGTGGCCTTCCCCCTTTTTTTTCCTCAGCACTCCCTCTTAGCATTCCCTATTCCCACCCATACTTGGATACCAATTTCCTGTTCCTTTTTCTGCGGTGCTTATGGCGACGCCGTCGCCACAGTGAGGGCTTGACTGCATCTAGGTTGCCTTTTCTCGACAGTCCCCAAGGCCTCTTTTGCCGCGCTTTTCCAACTTCCGAAAGTAGTTGGGTGAATAGTTATATTTCCTCTCTTGAATGGCCAGTTGCATAACTTCTTCCCTTGTTCGAAATATTAAGAACCCCTCATACGATCATGTTCCCTGGATTGACAATAACGACCCTTAGTACGTTGCTCTCCTCTCCCCTCTGTCTCCAACATGTAAAGAGGTGATGCCAGTTTCCCTTTCTTTTTCCCCCACGCATGATTTTTGTTCCCTCCTTTTGCGGATTGTTCTTTCCATGATCCCCTGGACACCCCCCCTGTCCCCCCCCACCCCTGCATAGCCACGTACGTTTTTCTTACCGTCGTTTTTTCTCTTTGGTCCCGACGTTTTCTTTGTCTATTCCCCCCCCTCTGACTTCCCCGCTCAAAAGCCGTTCCACTATTCTCTTCGCGGCAATCCGGAGTTGCAGGAACCCTTTTCCCCCCGCGCGACTTTTTGTGTGCCTTTTTCTTTTGTGTTGGCCATTTCTTTTTTTTGGCGATGTCGCTGGTGACGCTGTCGACAACCTTTTCTTTTTTAATCCGTCTCCTCCTGCAATTACCCTTTTTATGGATTTCTCGCCCCTCACTCACCAAAGGCCCCCTCCGATCCTTGGTTTCCCAAAAGGTTTGAAACGACTGTAATAAGTTCTTTGTTTCTTCATGACTCCCGGCGATCTATTTTTTTTTTATCCCCCGACTTTTTTTCTTTTGAGAGTTTGACCCCTTTGCAACCCCCCCCTGGGAAAAAGTTGATTGAGCTCCCCCCCAACCCTTTGAGGAAAGACTTAGCCAAACAGTTATGATTCCCAGTCCCCCTCCCACGGTTTCGGCGGTTTTTTCTGGAACACTTTCTCCTTGTTCTCTTGTGTCTCTTTTTTCTTTCCTTACTTAATCTCCAGTGCAGACAACTTAATGTCTTTTATTAATATCGGACACTCATTCCCCTGCGTTTTTCAAAAGTCCACCAATGCACCGTGATGGGGGGCACATCTCTTTTTTTTTTTTTTCTTCGACTGTGGTCTTGTTTTCCCCCGGGGGAGATGATGGCCCCTCCCCCCCCCTCCCCTCCCCCCCACCAACTTTTCCACATGGCTTAGCTCTTTACTCATTCTTTCTCCCACAGTTCCTTCGACCCCCTTTATTTCCCCACATTTCTATTCCCGACAAAGCCTCGCAAAGGTGACCCACCCGACCCCCTTTTCCCTCCCCCACAAGTAACGACCCAACCAGGAGCCTTCCCTTGGCTTTTGAATTAAGAACCCGTTTTGCTTTTTCCCGCCATCTCCAGTTTTTTTAGGGCACGTCCCATTTGAGTCCTGCGCTCAAACCTTTTTCTCTGGCCCCCTCAAGCCCCCTCTGGCGAGTTGCCCCTTGTTGAATTTGTAAAGAATGTTCTTCCTTTCCTTCTCCCAAGGCCCCTGAGGTCGTCTTGCCGGTCTTTCTTTTTTCCCCTGGTTGAAACACCGAGACATTTCCCCATCGTCCAGGCGCTGCCGTTATGTAAGCTTACCTGTTGTTTGGGTTTTTGTCAAATTTTGCTTACTTTCCTTGGCCGAGTCCCCCACCCTTTCTCCCCCCCATTTTTCCCCCCCAATACCTCAAAACTACAGTTCCCCACCTCCCCCCTCTTTTTTCCTCTGATTTCGTTTCCCCTCCCCATCTCGGTTTCAGAGCGTGCGAGAATGGGACTTGTCGTTTTTGATTTCGCCCACTTTTTCACCAGGAATTTTTTTATAGGCACATTTCCTAGAACCTTTCTATCTTTAAGTTTGTATCCTGACGTCGTGTTTCCTTGTTTTTGCGGCTTCGGGTAGTCGACATTAAAATCAGGCCAGTTTCCTTCCCCCCACAAATTTTCCCGAGTTGCCCCATACCCAGTGACCTAAGTGACTAGATTGTTCCCCATGTTGTGCGATGGCTTTAGGAAATTCGTTTGCGACCTATGTTGAGTGAGTTTAACTTCTTGTTTTTTTCGGTGTTGAGGGGGGCCCACCCTTCTCCTTCCTCTTTTTCCTTCGTTTGTCCCTTGTCTTTGTCCCTCAAGGGAGATCCCGAAAGAATAACCCCAACCCCCCTTCATTGCTCCCCCCCATTCTTTTGATGATGACCCTGCGTCTTCGTGCCACGCATTCCTTGTATTTCCAGGATACCGCCCTCACTTTCTCGCCACCGACTCACGCCCCCCCAAGGAAGTTTATTACTGCTTAATAGGGTCCTAAATTGGTAACTCCCCCTAAATGGTCTTTTTAGTGGGCCTTTCTGCCCCCGGGGTCCAAGAAATTCCCGTGGGGCGGTCCCGTTTCATTGAGTCGTTCCCCGACTGGTTTCAACGTTACGTTTAACCACCTTTCCCACAACAAATTCGTCGGCCGATTTTGCACCCTTTTTGGGGAGAGGATGGATCCTCGCTTGATACCCTTAAGTTGAACAGAATCCCTTGTGGCCTTTTGACCCCCCACAAGTCCGCCTGTAACCCCGTCCATCAATTGCAAACTTTCATGCCGTACTTCCCGTTGAGGTTTGCCGAAGATGAGGTTTTGACTACTCCGTCCAGTTGATCTGTCTCCATATTGTCTGTGGAACCGGCTTATTTTCTTTTTAGTTCCAATATAGGCGTTTTATCACAACCGGACCATGTTTCCTCCTTTTACTTTGCGCGGATCCACTCGCCCATGCGCTGTTTTTTTTTCCCAACCCTATACGTCGCGGCACTCCCCCTTTTTCCCGCATTGGTCTGTGGACCCCCCAATGCCTAAAGCCCTCACCGCGCTTTCGGCCCCATGCCTGACCCTTTTGGTAGTCCGGGGTCAAGTTTGTTTCTTTTTTTTCTTCGTGTTTTATGTCCCTTAGCCTTGTGACTGAGCCCAAATTCCCCTTCGGCGGACCCCCCGTATTCCCTTGCCGGCAGATGTTTCAGTCACTGCAAACCCCCCGTCAAACATAGATTATTACCCCCCCTTCTCTTAACCCCTTCCCAACCGACCATCAGGCCTTTTTTTCTTGTTTCGGTTCCCTGGTCCTGGATTTTCCCTGGAAACCCATGTAAAAAACGTCCCGCGATTCCTTCCCCCCCCGAACGGTTGTTTTTTCCTACGTCATCCTTCTTGGTCCCGAAATTTTTCCCCTTTTGGGGCGCTCCTTGGACTCTCTCATTCAATGGCTGGGCGTCGTCCCCCCAAAGGAGATAACCCAAATTCCTTCGGGCGTTAGTGTTGATGTCCCTTTGTCCTTGGGGCGGTGGATTTTTCTTCTCCCGTTTATAATGGGCACTTTTTCCTTCCAAAAACGTACAGCCCGTCGTTCTGTTCCCGCGTTGCTCCCCTGACTGTTTTTGCAATGTGCAACTGACAGATTTATGTCGACTTTTTTCAGCCATGAATTTTTTTTCTTCCTTCGGCCAATGCATTCCCCTTCACCCCCCTGAAACTGACACGGACCTCCTCTCTTCTCATTCTCCTCACCTAAGTTTTTGTTGTGCTCCGATAGGTGCACAAGTCGGAGTTTTTCTTCTTCAACTTTTTTTCCCGTCCCCCCGCGAAACCATGGTGCCCCCCTCAATGGCGCTCCTTTTTCCACTGCAGGCCCTTCATTGCTTGCACACCTGCTTTTCCAGTCTTCCTGGGTCAAATCCATAGACGGTGCTCCCTTGAAGTTGCAAAACCCCCCCAATACCCCTTTATGCGTTGAGCCCCACCTCAACGCCCCACCTCCAATCCCCCCCCCCCTCCTTGACCTTTTGCCGATCCGTATGTGTATCGCCTTGTTTCCTACTACTCCCCTCCGACCTTGCTGTCTTTTCGAATCCACTGGGGCATTTTTTTTCACAATTCTCCCTCTGCGACAGCCCAGCCGTCTTTTGTCCCTTATTCTTTTGCGAATCCCGGTCCCTCATCAATGTGAAGGCTGTTTTTTTATGGTTCCTGAGGAAGGTTTAATCGCTGGCTCCTTTTTGACAATTTCTTTCAGCTTGTTTCAGGTAGCTGGCATTTTTTTTTCTGTAAAAAGGGCTCGCCATCCCCCCACCTTGAGGGTGTAGGATCCCCAGGCGGCCAGCTTTTTTACGCGTTTCTGTAATTTAACTTCCTTTTCGTGAGATTTCGGGCTCTGATAAAGTTTCCCCCCCCCCCATTTATCTTGAGCGGCACCTCGTGAATCCCCCTCCCAGGTCTTTCGTTGCTTCTCCCTATCCTTAAGATCTGCTGTTGTCTCTTCTCTTCTCTTCTTCCTTCTAGGGCCTTCCCCTCCCCTACTTGGCCGTTTTCAGGCTGGTTGCAAGTGAGCTTTGTACCACACCTTTTCAGTAGTCCCCCTGATTCGACTCCTTATCGCGCTTTCTGGTCTAAACTCAGCGTTTTTTTTCCCCCCCCCCCTCGCCTGTTTGAAGGACTTTTTTTGGTGCCATGTTTGAAATTTATCCACTTCACGGAAGGGGCCCTTTTTGGCCACTTTTTTTTTTTTGCGTGCCGTTGGCTGCATCCCAGGACCCTCCCTTTCTTCCTTCGTTTCCCCCTCGGAAAATTGAATGGTAATCCAAGAGTTTTTTATATGCTTACTGCCCCGTCCTCGTTTTCGTTTTTCTTGAATTACCCCCAAGTTTCCTTGATTTTTGCCCTTAAGCGAAGTACACACATTACTTTTTTTTTGCAGATTAAATGTCCTACGAGTTCATGGGTTTGATCGTCGAATTTTCTTGAAATGGCCTGCTCCAAAGAGCTTTCTGCAGTAGTATCCTCCCACCATACGTTTTTGATCCTCTTCTTCCCCCTCCCTCCCGGAGTAGGCTTTTGGCGATCTTTTCTTTCTCATGGTCGCGCAACCATGAAACGGCAAGTTCTTTTATGGTCCAATTTCCGTGGGCCCCGCTGTCCTTTGAGCCCCCCTTGTTCGGATTTGTCGCGTACTTTTGATCCCCTCCGAGCACCCTTTACCCTCATCCGGCGTGTATAAGCCGTAAGGATCGTTTTTTTCTTTCCTTGTTTGAGCGTCCTTTGTTCTGGATGTCCGATCACACTGTCGCCCCCCTAAAGTTCTTTTTTTCCCTTTCTCGCACGAGACGGCTTTTTTTTTTTTTTGTTTTGCGGCACCCCGTACCGAGCTGACTTGCTGGGCCTTTGAGTTGGCGTTTTCCCCTTCTTTTTTCGAGTGTCCCCCTCCCGTCCACTGGTACCGAGCAGTCCCAACTAATCTTTGTACAGCTTCTGATTGCTTAAATATGTTGATGTCTTCGGTCAAGTCCGACTTTTCGTCCCCTTTCACCCGCTCCAGGGCTGTCCCCCACGGACCTCTGACTGTCATCGTGCATTCCCTGCTCCTGCCCCCGGTTGGTTTTCTGAACATCCTTTTGCGTCGGTAAAGAATCCACCTGGGAACGGCTTTTTGCGTTCCCCCCCTGTTTTTTTCGTCCCTCTTCTTTCGACCTTCTCTCCCTGCCCCCGCCAAGGTAGCCCTAGCCTTTCGCTCTTACCCAGTTTACCTTTTGCGACTTTTCTGTCCCGCTGCTTTTTCCCTGCACCCCTCCGACGGTTTGACGCATTGGTCGATGTTTGAGACTTATTGCTCTTTTATCTCACAACTATAATGGTCTCAACCCCTACCCCCACAACTGGGTCAAAGTGTTTCTGGGCTGTTCTCCCCCTTCTTTCCTCTAAGTTTTTTTTGGTGATGGCGATTGGCCATATATCAAACCCCTTTTCCCTTTTCCTTGGTTAGCCTTCAATTCTTGTATTTTTAACTCAGTCTCCCCCTACATGTACTTATTCCAAATTCTCTTTCTTGAACTGAGGCACCGGGACCAGCACCCCTCAAGTCACATGATATCCTTTTTAAATATTTTCCTCTCAAAACACCCCCCAGCTTCCCCCCGTCTACCCCCCCTTTAGGGTTGTATCTCCGGGATTTGTTACCTCCCATCTGGACTTTTTTTTTTCCCCCCCATCAGGTGTTTACCAAGTTTTTTGGTTCTGACTTCCCGTCCCCCCCACTGTTCTCCCCCACATCACTGCCTGCCTTTTAGCGCCTGTGTCTGGTGAAAGCTCCCCCCCCCTGCGTTTTCCTGCGGTCCCCGCCCTTAGCATTGGAGCCGGTAGGTCGGCTTTTTTCTGGCTTCCCTAATCCCCCTCTTATTGACTGACGCATTCTTCTTTTAAGGTCTTCTTTGTTAGTACCTTCTGTCACTATGGCCCATCCGCCACCCCGAAAAAGCCCCTCCCCCCATCCAACCCCCAGGTTCCTGTTTCTGAGGGACATTGTTTTTTTCCCCTTTTCAATCTTTCTTTTTTTTTTTTTTCCGACGATTGAAAAGATTCAGTGACTTTGTCCCTCCGGCTGCCTACTGGACCCTTTCGGCCACCAGTCCCCCGGGAATACTTTTTCTCTTTAGCTCCTAAAGGGACGGCTCTCCTTGGACCCCCTGGCGTATAGATTAGTGTTTTCCTTTGAGTTGGACCATTTTCTCCTGGTTCTCACCTTGTCTCTTTGTCCCTCATTTGAACCCCCCAATACAACGTTCCCCCCCCCCAAAACTCGGCGTGTGCCCCCCACAGACCCCTTACCTACTTCCTACCTTTTTTTCCTTTCCTTTTTCTGTCACCCAGGTTTTTTGTTCCCCCCCTTACTTCTACCTTTTTTCGTTTCTGTCAACTCTTTTATCTTCCGTGATGGCTTGAGGAATATTCGCCCCGGCCTGTTCCTCGTTTCTTTTTTTTATATTTCCTAGATGCCGGCCTTTCCCACCCACACAGTCTCTTGCCCCTCGTTCAAAGTGGTGCCCCCACGCTTCCTTCGATTGTTTCACGTTTTTTCCCAACGCCATTTTTCGGTCATTCCCCCCGCTGAGGAGTCTTCGCCCTTTCTTTCCTTGCTCACAGCACGCCTTGATTTTTACGCTTTGCGAGGATTTTCCCCCTTAAGTCGACAGGGGGACCATGGTATGACCTGACCCGCCCTGTCACTGGAAATTTAAATGGATTTTAACTGCCTTTCGTTTCCCCGCCACGGTAATAACTTCGAAACCATTGGGAAACATGCAAAAAAGATTTGTCGTTTTCCCCATTGTCAAGCTCGACGCGGGATTTTTCCCGTGCTTTTATCCCCCTCCCCTTAGTTTTTTCCCTTGAAGAAGTCCTTTTGTGACAAACGTTCCGTCCTTTGACCCCCGCTCCCCTTGACCAACGGCTTTACCCCTGCCACGGCCGTTGCCAGTATT
>Ga0179593_1454472_pt1 | contig 10732 bp, 14 predicted proteins | sample CZODoug2_1_08_16_FD_185931 | JGI IMG/M metagenome (GOLD analysis project Ga0179593, IMG submission 185931) | Vadose zone soil fungal communities from Angelo Coast Range Reserve, California, USA - CZODoug2_1_08_16fungal (PacBio error correction) | ecosystem: Environmental > Terrestrial > Soil >... | reverse complement strand
CGTTTTTTTTTTGACCGTTTTTGTCCCTTTTAATTTGTTGACCCTTTTTTCACTTGAGTACGCGTCTTTCCTCTACCTTCTCGCGTTTTCAACTGAGGGCCAATTCTTTTTGAACTCTTGGGACCCGGCACAGCTGGCTGCGAGACACGTCTCTCTTTCGGTTTGCCTATTTGTTTTCCTCCCCGTCTTATGCCTTTCTGCGACAACAATCGCCCTTATTTTAGATAGACGAGGCGATCGCTTCGATGGACACGAAGAAACCCCCTCTTTTCCCTTTCTTTTTCAATAGAGGATCGTCGAGCCCTATATTTGTTAACAGGCACCTTCCTGACCTCCCCTCTTTTACTTTCCTCCCCCACACAACCTTTGTCAACCCACGGCGACCAAGCACGGGCACACTTTTTTCTCCCTTCCTTCCCTGCCCAACATCCCTTCCCCCAATGTCTCCGTGACTCTCCTTCAGTTCGAATTCCATCGTTTCCAAATTGAAAGCGTTAGCTTGTCGCACCCCGGGTGAGCCTTTGGGGAATCCCCGAGATGTCTTCCTGGTTACTGAGGTTCGGATTTCATTTCTTTTTCTTTTCCTGGCCCCCCCTCTTGTGCCCCGGCCCCTCTTCAGACAACGGCGCCCTTTCTCCAAAGCTTTTGCATGTCCCGGGCGCAATGACACGTTTTGAAATTTCTTCCCGGTTTACGGATCCTGAGAGCCCCTTTTTACCGCCCTCCGTATACACTCCTCTTTCGCTGAAAAGGGGACGTTTGTTTCGGTCTGCTTTCCGGTCTTTCCTTTAAAAATTTTCGCTGGCTGGGCAGAAGTTTGTCAGGTACCGGCGTCCTTCACGCAACCCCTTCGCTTTTTTTTCTCTTTCCCCACCGTACGTCTTCTTTCTTTTCGGTCAGGATTCAGACCCCCCCCAAATCTCCTCTGTCCGAGACCGCTTCATTTTTTACAGACCTCTTTTTGCCTTTCATTCCAAGTTCCTTACCTTTTTGTACTTAGCGGTTGTTCCTGTCTTCCTTTTATCTTCTAGTCAATTCCCCTAGTCCCACCGATAATGACGCGTTGCTCCACTCAATTTTCCCGTCCGGTTATTCTGGATGGTAGGTTCGTTTTTGCTTCACCAAACGGTACTGGTCCGGTCCCCTGCAGTTTCTCTCTTTCCTCCTTTCTGTCTGAGTTCCACCACCACTAGATTTGCCGTGCCCTATTTGTCGGGTTTCTCTGCACATCCCGCACTTTATTTGTCATATCGGGCCTTGGACGTCTCCATGTTCCAGTTTCCCACAACTTTCTCCCTCCCCTCGCATAAAATTCCCCGGCGGTTCGCTTGCTGAATGACCTATCTTACCGCCAACGAGTAAACCTTCTGTTCCCGTTTCCGTAAATGCAATGCTGGCTCTGGTTTTTTCTTGTTTTTTGAATTTTCTCCCGCCACGCCTTGTCCCCTTCTGGTTTTTTCCCATGCCACCAACTCCGGCCGCTTCATCGAATCGTTCTTGAGCTGTTTTGAGACGCCTCTCCTCCCCAAAACTCTTTATCAATTTCCCCCTTTTTCTTCAGGGCTCTCTACCCCTCCAACCGTTTTTCCCAAACTTTCGAACTACTGTAACGCCAATTGCTTGTGTAACAGAATGTGTCCTGGTTCAAGGCCGACCCTCCTCCAGGGCGGAGTCTGGAAAACCACCAGTGCGTTCATTTGTAGATGAATCCTTTGTTTTCCGTCTCCTGCATTCTCTCTAGTCTGTAATCCTCCTTTTTTATTCCTTCCGTGCTTAGGCGTTGGATCGGACTCTTGACAAAAAGTTCATTTCTCTACCCAAGAGCTTCTTTGCTTTTTCCCCTCTCCGCTCGTTTGAGGGTTTGGGTTCTTTCTCATAATGCCTACCCTCCTTGTTTTTCCCGTTTCTCCTTTTTGTGTTGGTTGCGTTTTTTTTATATCACTTCCTCAACGGGGGGTCCTTGTTTAAATCATTTTGCGCTTTTTTTTTCCCATCGGTGTTTAGAATCGGATTTGCATGGTTCTTTTGGACCGTTCCCACTTCCCTTCCTTCTTCTTTTTTGCCCAAATGCCCCCCCCCCTTTCCCTCCTGTCTTGTCCGCTTTTTTCCTTGTACGGAAGATCGGGCCGCCGGGTTTTCTCGTTGTTTTTTACATTTGTTCATACGTACGAACCGCCGGATTTATGTCGGATTTCGTTCATGGTTTTCTTGTTTTTATTCCCCTTCCATCCGCCCCCCCTCCCGCCCGCCTCCGAAAATTCTGCGTATTTTCTTTGACCTCCTTCCCCGGAGTTCTTTTTCTACAATCATGGTTTGAACCCTGGACAGTCCTTCGATAGTTTTTTTCCCTTGAAGGTGTGGGGTTCTGTCGATGACCTCAACATCGTGTTTACGGAGTTTTCCTTTTTCGAAAGCGTTTCTTTTTTTTTCCCCATTTCCACTTTCCGCGAGATTCCCTTTTGTTCTTCATCCGTTCGCCCCATCTTTTTTCACTTATTCCTTTTCATTTTTGATCAATTCTTCTGTAGTATCCTATTTTTTGGATTTACCGTACGCCGCCTACCGCCTTGCCCCTAGTGCGGATGCTCGAACACTTCCCCTCTCCTTTTTGAGGGGAAACAGTTTTTTGGGGCCTTTACTCCTGGCCTCATGTCAAGCGTTGCTCCCGTTCTTCGTACAATGGTCCTCAGGGACCATTTACTTTAGTCCCCTGGGGCATTGAAATCTTCCACTCGAGTGGTTCTCGGCGTATCCCTTTCCATTTTTCCTTTGACCAATGCTCCAAAGCTCCATCCTTTTGTAATGGACGGGCCACTTTTTTCTTGTTTCCTAAGTTTGGTTTGTGTTCTTATCTCCCCTTTTTTTGTTGGCTGCAATCTGCTGTTTTCCCCAGCTTCATGGACTCCAGATCGTCGACCGTTTTCCTTATCGGCCTCCACCCTTTCCTTTTTTTCTATCCCCTCTTCTTTTGTGTGTGAGGAATACCTTTTGCTTCGCGCTTTTCCTCGTCCTGCTTAAACCTCTTTTTTTATTTTCAGTTTTTAATGCATTGCCTTTCCTTGTCGTTGGTCGCATTTTTCTTTTTCGTCCATTTTTTTCCTCTTCTTTTTCCACGCTCTGGCAAGCTGTTCGATCCCCTGTCTTGGCTTTTTTGCTTTTGAAGGTTATTCTGGCTTAGCCGATCTGCAGACAAAGTGTGACTCCAATTTTTTTTGTTTTGATGTATCCCGGCTTCGCGAATTTCCTTTTCATCTAGCCCTCATAACCCTTTGTTGCTTGCGTGTTCCAATAGAGTCAGGGCCTTTGGCCCAGGCGCAATCGAGTCGTTCTCGTTGCCCTATGTTGAGTTCTCAGGCTGGTTGCTCAAGTTTCCCTCTTTAATACCAGCTCGTATTTCGATCAATGGCCGTTTCCAGTTTCCTCGCTTTCACATTGGTTCCGTGCCCCGCCCGGGTCCCGGGGTCCTGGACCTAAACGAGAACCTCTTTTCCTCATAATGACGTTTGGGTGTGAGCCCTCGTTTTGCTTTTTTCCCGGACACCGTTGATTGGGGGTCTTTTCCCACGATCTCTTCCTTTTGCTTGCGCCCTTTTTAGCTTGAACCGGTTCTCCTTGCTTTAATTTACCCTGGTCCTTTTTCTCCCCCCCAGATAGGGAAACGGCACTTTTTTTTCGCGAATACTCTTTCGCTTTCTGGATTTCCCCCTTCCCGTCCAGACAACTGCGCCCCGCTCCTGAAAAGCGGTTATTGACGGCGATAGTCCTTTTTTTTTAGGCTGCTGCGCAGATTTATCCGCCGCCACCCTTTCCATGTCTTCACCTTTTTGTCCCCCCTTCGGATGTAGCGACCCGATACTCTCTGCCCTTTCCTAGAAGTTTCCCGCTCGTTGCCTGAATATATGTCCCCCCTTGGTTAACAGTACCCCCCCCAACCACAGTACCCTATGCGACACAAAGACGGGCCTGAAGTTGATTTTACTTTTATTTCCCTTTTCCAATTCACTAAATGAACCTCCATCTCAGTTACGTAAGCTTCTTCGTTTCCACAGTCGACGTCAACCATGTAAAGGGGGGGCGCGTTTGTTGCAACCGGGTTAGCTGTCCTTTTTTGATAGGTCACCTTGTCTTCTCTTTTTTTTTTTCCTTATTGACGGATCTTTTTCCCTCTCCTAAACCCACCACACCCATTCTCCCCACGGATCCGATACTACCGACCAGACATTTCTTGCCTCTATGCATTTGATTCCCTTGTTCCAAGGTGATGAACCCTTCCTCTCCTTTTTTTCATTTTCTTTCTCTTATCTTTCTTGCTATGCCTCAACCGCGAGTGGGTCAGAATTTCCTGCCTTTATTTGTGACTTCTGATAGCTTAAGTATGCCTTTTGTCCTTTTAAGACCTGTTTTTTGCGCCACTCTTTCCGGTAAATTCCCCGGTTTTCCTCCGCCCCCTTAGCTTTGTTCTTTCTTTTTCGACCTCGCACGGATTCGTTTGTGTGTCAGTCGGACGGCGACTCCCTTTTCATCTTCCAGGTTGTCCTGACGTGCATAATTTGATGCCCTTTCTAGACCCCTCTTACTTTTTCCCCTTAGAAAAGTACTTTTTGTCTATCGGTGTCTGGCTGGAAATCTCGATTCCTTTCCCCCTTTTCCAAAAAGATTTTTCCCCCGGACGACGAGTTTTTGCAAAATCTTTTCCATTTCACTCGCGTGTAAAAAGACGATTTGTCTTTGAGGTCGTCGTTTCCTCAACCAACCGGTCCTGGTGCCCTTCTCTCGATACTCCTCAAGTCTGGCCGAGTGTCCAACCACCATTATTTGAATTGCCCCCCCCATCGTTCTTCTTTCCTTTCCCTCTTCCCTTTTCTCTTCCCTCTTGAGGAGGCCACGGGCCGTCATTGCTTCGTCACCCCACACATTAATGACGCATCAATTTATCCCCCACTTAAGGCGGTCGTACCTTTCCACACTCCTCCAATCACCCCCCTTTTTTCTCCCCCCCTGCAGACAATGATTATGGCGTACTACTTTCGGTTGTCTAGCGCGGCGGGCCCTTTTGTGCCGAAAGCCCTTTTTGTCAATGATGTGGTTTTTTTCATTCCACACTCCGGCCGCTCAATTTTTTTTCCGTTTTGTCTGACTCCTCTCCTGCCCTGTTAATAAAGGTAAACATTTTAGGAAGTGCTCTAGTAAACCCCCTCCCACGGGCTTCAACTTCGACCATCTCAGCAGAGCCTTTGTCTTCCAGAATTGAGGAAGTTCTTACCCCCCCCCCTAAAATCGTTTCGGCGGTAGTCTGGAACCCAGCAGTTCTCTTTGTGTTTTTTCTGAATTGTTTCCGGTCTCTCAAGACCTTTAACGACGGAATCTCTTTCATACCTCCGTGTTTTGTTGTTGACCCCTTTCTTATAGGTCGTTGAGAGCTCCTTTGTCCACCAACTCCCACCATCTGCGCCCCTACGCTGTGTTTTCCAGACTCGCTTCTGTTTTTTTGTTTCGGAATTTCCTTTCACATTTCTCTGGCTTTCTGCGTCCTTATTGCGAATTTTTTTTTGAGTTTGATGTTTTGATAGAGCCATTCTCACGTCGCTCCATAATTGTTTTGGCCTGCGGCCCCTACACAGCCCTCTTTCCCTTCTTTGAAGCGGCCGGATTTTGGAATGTGCCGCCTTACTTTGCCCTTTTGTTTGCCCCCCCTTTCGCGTCCCCCTAATGCCCATATTTAGGCCTATTGTTCGCCGAGCTAGTTCCTCGGGTCTTAGTGTCATCAGATTCCCCTGAACCGCCGTACCTTCGGATATGCCCTTTTCCCTTTATTGGTTGATTTGTTCCTTTTCCGGCCTTGACGGGCCTGCTCCCTATCTTCCGATTTTTTTTTTATCTGGCGCAGGGAAGACACTCCTGTGGGGATCGTCATTTCAACCATATTGGTTTTTTCCCCCTTCACTCGGACCAGAACCTTCGATATCTTTTTTTTGGCCCGGTTGGCTCGTTTTTTTTTCTTTTTTTTTCGACCATAAACGCCCCTCTGATTTCCCCGGGATGCGTTTTCGCCAGCGTCTCTCGGGTTGTCTTGTTTCCCCATATTTTAACTTTAGCGAGACCTCCTCCCCCCCCCCCGCGGCGGAGCAAAATTATTTTTTTTCTTTCTATTAATCTTTCGACCTTGGTTTTGAGGCGACATTCTGGGGTGTCTACAGGACAGATGCTGGATTGGGAGTTTTGCCGCCGCATCCCGCCGCGTTTCTTCTGAATTGTTTCGGTTATAGAAACTGAACAACTCGATGTATGACTTCCCTTGACTTCTTCCCGGTCAATGCCTGTTGCCCCAACCCCCACGACATGCGTAAGTCCCCCTCTCCTCCTTTAGACGAATCGCGGCTTTTTTTTGGGACTCTTCAACTTTGCGTTTTTTCGGCTTATCCCCTTATTTTTTTCTTTTCCAAACGGAGAGATTTTTCCCACAAGTTTCAATGTTTCGGGCCCTTACTGGGCATAACTTTGTGTTCGTTTTATCTACGATCACCCTTGTTGGCTGGCTTGTTTTGTTGGCCTGATCGCACCAGCTTATTTTTTACTTCGTCGAACCCTTTTTTTTCTTTTCACGGTTCTCAATGCTCCCCCGTTTGGGGGCCCCAAGTCCGGCTTTCTTGTGCGTTTTTCCTGCCTGTGGATTTCGCCTGTCATGCTTTAACTTTTAGTTGCATTTCCTTAATTATACCGTCCCCTTGCCCGCCTGTGGGCCATTTGTCGCTATGTCAATGTTTTTATTTTCTTTCCCATTTGCACCCGATTGTGCCAAGATTTTTCTCTTTTTGGCCTCTCTTGTTATTCTGTCCGACAGATCCTCTATTGCTGCCCCAAATGTGAACGTCCAACATTTTTTTTCTTTTATGAAATCCGCGACGGCCTCCGTGCCTCTCTCGCGTGGTTTATTTTCCTTTTCCCCCTCATTTTTTTCCTGCGGTAATATGAAACCTTCGACAAATCGCTTCGCTCTATCCCCCTTTTGACCTGTTTACTATTTTTTCCTTCTGTCCCCGCAGTTAATACAGATCGATCAATGGCCGTCTTCCTCTCTACCGTCCTTTCCCCCCTCGTTGCCTCCAATCCGGTGTCATCCGACGAGATCTTTCCTTCTTTCCCTCGCTTGTTTTTTTGTTTTCTGAGAGATCTTTTTTGGAGAATGCCCCCCCTTGATGTTTGGAAAAGGATTGTACCTGACCGGGTTTGTCAGTGCGCCTTCGAAACCCCCCCGCATTGATCTACTATCGAGCTGATCCTGTTTTTTATTTCTGTCACGTTCTTAACCTGCCCATTGGTTCTTTCTACAGGAACGATGGCTGGTTTGATTTGAGCAAGGGGTTTTTTGTTTTCCAGCAAAGACATTATTTTTTTTTCAATCGCCGCTCCCTGAAACCTCCCGTAGACTTGATTTTCGTAGGTACGCGGATCGCGATGCTAGAGCGCCCCTTCCCAATTTCGTTTCCCCAGTTTTGTTCCCTGTTGATCGCTCCCTCTCCCTCCTTTTCTCCACCGGCCAATTCCTGACCTCTGACATCTTCCATGCTGGCCGCATCTAGGCCACAAATTTTAACCCGAAAAACCAACCCCTCCTCTTTTTTTCCCTTTCTTGTTCAAATGCGGCAGTTCGGCGTCGCTGTGTTCCCAGATCGCCCCGGCACATCAATGGCCCCTGAAGTGTACGTCCGAGGCGGGCGACTTTTCACCACTTTTTCCCGCACCAATTAACTCTTTTCCGCTTGTGCACAACGGTTTTTTTTTGTCCATGGCCGAGCTAGTCTTCCCCATTGGTTTTTTCCGTCTTGTTCTTCTTTTTTTTTTTCCCTTTTTTTTCAACTATTTGCACTCCGCTCCCCACCAAAGGATATTAAGACAACGGACACCAGATTTTACCCAGATCTCTTTTTCATTTCAAGGGTAAACTCTCGCCGTTTTTCTTTCGTCCATACGATTTTTCTCTTTCCTAATGAAGTCCACCCCCTCTTTGAGTTGAAGATTTTTCCCCTGTCTTTTTGCCTCTGGTCTGCTCATCAGTTGTCCTTATTTAACATTTCGATGGCGTTTTCTTCCCCGCGGTGCGGTTTCTTAGATTTCGGCCGTGACGCAACGTACGATTCTGTCAGTTCCTTTCTCCGAAACCCATCCTCCCAGCTTTCGGGCCCCCCGTGGCGGCGGCATTACTACCCCCCATTCTTCGTAAGCAGAACCGCTACTGATCAGCCTGAACGGCATTAACAAGGCTGACATAAGTTGCTCCATGGTGGTTCTGAACTGAATCTCGCTCACCTTTTTGTTTTTCCAAGGTGTCACCCGTGAACCTTTTGGAAGACTCGTTTGGCGAAACCCTTGCCAGGTCCCCCTTTCGGGGTAAACCTACGATGGATGTTATTGTTAGCGCTCCCCCACGTTCATGTCTGCTTTTGATCGAAGTTCTGTTTAGGGCTTCAACCCCCATCCATTGCCCTATCAATACTGGTTAGTCCCGCCCCCTCCCTCAGAATTCGTACTATCTGCGGCGGCGCCCTATCAAGTCTTTTTCTTCCCACCCCCCCCTTGACCTTTCCGTCCCTCGAAAATTAAGGGAGGTTCGGACTTGCGAACTCTCACTTCCCCACAGGGTAAACTGATCTTGCCCGCCCCGATCTCGTGTAGGTGTTTCCGTTAGGGTGTCGTTGGTTGGTTTATTTTTGCATCCCGACCTCCCTTTTGTGTCCCCCAAATTATGTGGCGGCCCCTTCCCCATCCGGCGCGTCATCCGACCTTTCGAAAGGACGAGAGGTGTCTCCACGCTTTCTCCCACTCATTTGCCCTCCAAGCCAGTTGAGCAGTGCTCTCTACCTAAACCCTTTTCACTTTCCTTTTCACATGCTCCCGTTTTTTCCAGCCGCGCCTGGTAGGAAATTGAGGAGCGGCCGCCCACAATCAACTCGCCGGCTCGGAAAAACAGCTAGACTCATTTTTCGAGACTATGGTTTACGAAATCCGCTCCCCCTTTCCGCCTCTCTTTACCCTCAGTTTTTTTTTTCTCTCGCCTTTCCTTTGGAGCCCCTCCTCTCGTCACCCAACTTTTTCTGTCTTTTACACATAGTTTCTTTTTTGGGACCGCCTTCGTCATGCTTTTGGGTCGGGTGTTTACTTTCTCCCCCCGGGGTCTGCTTGCGTCCGTCTTTCGTTTGTTTTTTTTGAGTTGCTGTCTTTCTTTTTTTTCCCTTGTTACTGGCTTCCCTCATTTTGTTGTGGCGATCGCCGTTCGTACTGTCGAATTAGAGATGTTCCTCTTTTTTGAAGGTTTCCTCCCACATCTCCCTGACGATTTTTTGTTGCCCCCAAATGCCAAACGTGTCCGTCGCTACCCAATTCAATCCTAACGGTAGCTCGGGCGCTAGCCCGGCGTTGGCAGCCCGAGTTCTTCCTCCATTCGAACCGCCGTCTTCTTTTGTCTTCTTCCTGTCATTGTGGGGTGGTACGGATACGGCTTCCCTCCGCCGCCCTTATTCAGAACCTTTAGGCTCTGGGAAAGCACCCCCTTGCTGATGAGGGCACCTGACACAATATATGTTTTTTGAACCATAGCACTCTGACACTATATGCGATGCTGCAATTTGCATCTCTTTTGGCTCCCCACTCACATAACCCTCCAATCTCGCCACCGTACGTGACCTGTGTTTGCGCCAACGCGTATTCGCGGTGTCCCCTTTGTTCCTTTCTTCTCTTTTTCCAGTTAAGACCACCTCTGGCGTCTTTTAGTCTTTTTACCCCTTTCTTAAGGGCTGCTCCCACTAGGAGTTTCCGGATTTCCCGATTTGGGATGGTCTGCCTCCCCAGGTCGAAATATTTGTTGATGTTCGACCTAAATCCCAGCTAGGGTGCCTTAATGCTTCCAGACTCCGTGGTCCTTGTCCCTTTGCCCCATGCCTGCGTAAGATGGTTTAACTAAGCATATGGAGCGAATCCGGCACCTCCTTGAAGGGAAACTTTTCCCTTGTGGTCTATTAGGCGGTCTCAGTGATCTTCTACCATTGCTCCAAAAGGCGAGATTCCCCGTTTTCAATGGCGCATTTGCTGATCTTTTTCGTTTCTTTGTTTGTCTTCTCGACATTGTTTTTGGCCTTCCTTTAGAACAGTCCTTTCCTTACCCTTCCTCCATTTGGGACATTACTATCTATTGCATTACTCCCATTTTTGTTTCACCTCCCCTTCCTTTGGTGCGGCGAATGTGACTTTCCTCTTCGTTCCTTCTGAAAAACCTTTTATTTGCATTTTTTCGGGCTATATTGTTCATTCACTTATACTACCTGCGCCTCCGTTGGTGCATCTGTTACTGTTCTTTTCTTTCCCTTTGATATCTGACTGCCCGTCTGAAATGTTCTAGTCTTATTGGCTGTCTGTTCGCGGTGATATGGTCTCCCGATCCCCTCGCTTCTTTTCTTTTGTACCACGTCCAAAAAGGGACGGGTTCGGGTGTTACTCCTTCGTCTTCTTCTTGCCCTCTCGTCCTACGGCGGTTTTTCGCTTTTTGTTCAAATCAGGTCTTTATGCCCGTTCCCCGTTGGCGAAATTCCGAGTGAGGTTTCTCTTTTTTTTGTTTTGTCTATGGTTGCTAAAACGCTGGTCCTTCGTTTGACTACAGTCCGTCCATGCAGTTTCGAAATTCCCTTTTTGACTTCAAAGTGTCCCCGCCGCCGTGCAAGAACGGGTCACCCGAACCGAG
>Ga0179593_1436650_pt1 | contig 10732 bp, 7 predicted proteins | sample CZODoug2_1_08_16_FD_185931 | JGI IMG/M metagenome (GOLD analysis project Ga0179593, IMG submission 185931) | Vadose zone soil fungal communities from Angelo Coast Range Reserve, California, USA - CZODoug2_1_08_16fungal (PacBio error correction) | ecosystem: Environmental > Terrestrial > Soil >... | reverse complement strand
CCGGCCTTGACCGACCGCCCCAATTGCCCCTTGAATCGCCTTTAAAAATCGTCCCCCCTCCCAAACCTCTCCATCGTATCGGATGGATGATTCGTGCCGCACCCTTTCTTTTCTCCTTTCCCCACCATTCTTCATGAGTCACCCAAGTGACTTTGGTCGTTTCCTAGGTTCTTCTGCGCTCAAACATATCGTTTTCCAAAGTTTTTTTGCCCCGACCCTCCTCCCTCCCACTCCTGGACACTAACGACGGACCCACCCCAGGGGGTGACTTCAAATACCCCGTCTAGCGCCCGTTTCCTGTAGTTCGTGGAACCTTCCAAGCCCTCGTCTCTCCAGACATTACGACTGTAGATCTCTTTTTAGGGGTAACTCCCCAGCTTCTTTCGTTATCTCAATTATAACTCATTTCTGCCGGTGGAAGCTTCCTTGCCAGGAAGTTTCCCCCCCTGAACACCAACCTCCCCCTTTAGCGCTTTTTCACATTGAGTCGTCCCGGGTTGCATCATCAGCTCTTTCTTATTGACATGGGTCCGGTCTTGTCCAGCCCGACATTCCTCATTCTGTCATTCCCCCATCAGCCCAGCCGGCTTTCGAAAGTGGCCAGTCCCCTTACGGTTTTTACGTATCTCCTTTCTTACTGAAACTCCCCGCCACGTTGTTCTCCGGCACAAGGTTGACCTGCCCTCCTTCGACGGTCATGTCCTCCAATGGTCCCCGCTCATCAGAAATTTTCTTTCTCTCCTGCTAGAGTTCCCTGATAGGGGATGCCCAGGCCGTCGTTTCCGACCTTCTTCACTCCCTTGGCAGGCCGCCCCCTCTTTCCCCGGTGAAAAAATTTTTCATCCTTTGGTTTGCATCGGGTTTCGCTCACAAGCCACGATTCTATGATTGCCGGCTCTCGTTAGTCCGATAACAGGGAAGTTCAGTCCCTTCTTCCGTGCCCCCCCGGCGACACTCACCCTGAAATCTCTGGGCACTATTTTTCCTCACCTTTGTAGCGGGAGCTAAAGATATTTTACTTTTCCCGATGCGATCAAGAGCGGGCCCTCCATCGAGCACCCCATTCCCCTCGGCCCCTCAGAACAAGGCGACAGCTGATCGTTCCAGGCCTTTTTTCTCCCCTGAAGGAGGCGGCGTAATGAGCGTACAAGGAGTCCTATACACCCTCTCGATCAACCCACTCTTCCACTTCTTGAAGTTACAGATCTTACTTGCGGACATTTTTTTCGCAGTTCCCTTTGGAGCTTTTATCCCCCCGTCGTAGCTTTTTTCCCTCGGTTAAACACGCTCCTCTCCCGGATGACCGACAGGGCCCTCATCCCCGTTCTAGTATCCCTAATGTTTTTATCCTTTTTCTGCACATTCCCTAGTGGCCCGCGTCTACACAGTGCGTCCTCACGCTCGGGCTTTTTGGTGCTGGCTTTTAAAAAACGCTGGTGTGATAGGCGGTTCCCTCGTGGCTTCCTAGTAAGTCGATGTAAGGAGTCGTACCGGTTCGTTTTCTTCCTAATACTTACCCCTGTTCTTTCACAAAACTCCTGATCACTTCCTATTGACTGTGCGTTGATGCCGTCTCGCTTGATTTACGGCCTTGGATGTTTTTCACGGTACAGGTTGTAGTCTTATGTCTTCGGGTTCGAGAATCTTGTTTCCCGAGGGTGGACCCCCCAATAGGAAGGAATGATTCCTTTTTTTGGCTTATCCAGCTTTGAGACTTCCCCAGGAAAGGCTTTTCCCCTCCCCCGGTGGACCCCTTCAGCCATATCATGTACCCTTCCTTGTAACCTCTATCTTTAACCTGTTCCTTAGATCAGGAAGTGGTCCTTCCTCCGTCGAGGGGATTTTTCGCCCTTTCTGATGGAACCTGAATTCTTGTACAAGTTGTCTTTATCCTCTGTTCCTTGGATAATTGTTCCCTTTCCCTTGTTGGGGCAACCCCCCTCCGGCGATCATACGCAGTCTAACCGTGATAGACGGCGAGGATCACCTTTTTACTCCCCGGCAGGGACTCGCACCCTTCATCGACCCTTCTTCTTCGCGGATAGTGGGGCTGGGGGTTCTACGCATGATGACGGACTTTCTTCAGACCAGTACACCGACGCATTGAACCCCCCCATACATTACACCCTCCCAGGGCACCTGCCCTCCCACTTAGACGGTCAACCTCCGAGCGCGCTATATGTCTGCGTCCGGTGTGACCTTTTTTTAATCCTCCCTTCTCTTTCATGATATCGCCGAGGGCTGTCTTTCCCTAAGGGTGAGAGTTCTTTTTTTCCTGTTACTAAATACGTGCCCCCGACCTTCCGCTAAACTTGTTTAAGTAACCCCAGATAGTCCTATAGAGACTTTAAGTTCCTGTTTGGCGACTGTGATGGATACTGGATGCTTCCTTCTTTTCTAAGCCTTGCCCCGTCAAAAGACCTTTGCAATAAGCGGTTCGCTCATCTTAAGGTGAGGTCCGCCACTTTTCTGGCAGACTGCGCGCTGCCCCTCCTCCCCCTGTGATCCCCGTTTTCGATTTACTATCCTTGAATCACGAGACCGTGGTTAACATGGACTTCACGCGCTGAGCGACGATTCGTGGGCACATGGAGTTGTTTTTTTTTGTGACAGGCCTGAGATGCTTTTCCAAAACGTTCTCTATGGCTTTTGGTGTTGTACAAGTTAATTATGTGTGTTGTCGTCGGCTTTTTTTTTGGTGTTATGGTGAGTAGGCTCCTGTGTTTAATTTTTTTTTTTTGAAGCTGTGTGGGTGTTTCTTAGGGGTGGAGTGCCCACCCCCCCCCCCCCCTTTCCCCCCCATCCCCCAATCCCCCCACACCTGTCCTTGGCCTAAGAACCAGGTGTCGTCCGGCTCGACCCCTTTCACCTTACCGCGCTCCGTTAGAGAGAAGTCTCTCGTCGTTTTTGAGGAGTTATTGCCCAAGACGTCTGTCTAGTTTTTGACCTTTTGTCCTCCTCAGCGACTGTTTGAGGCGTTTCTCCCGTTTTCATGCTTCTCCCTCGTTGCTGCGGGCTTTAGCTAGATCGTTCTTCAAAGAGAATACTGTACCCCACCGGCGCGTACCACAATCCTCTTTGGGCATTTCCATTTCTTTTTCACACGTCATCCTCTGAAGAAGTCTCCAACTTGGACTAGGCACGAAAGCTGACACAGTAGATCCTTCTGTTTCCCTGAAGCTAGTTTGTTTTCCTCATCGACCCAATGGTTCAGGCGTAGTAGACCACCATGGACCTTTTACTTTTTCCCCCCCGCTAAACGGGCTCCCCGATTCTTTTTCCCTCCTTCACCTCCTATTCAGTTTCCCGGACCTGGCTTCTATTGCCTCTGGGCGAGTTTGAACTACCTTTTTTAATAACGGTCCGTCTTACAAAAATGTGTAACGGTACTTTTTCTTTGCCCGTAGGTCGGGGCTGTCTTCTTTAAAAGACCCTTTCTTGACGAGACGCCTAGACGCTTTGAAGACAGATCCCTGAGTTGTCGATTTGTCGTTTCGGCATTTCCCATAAAGGTCTTGGCTTCCTCTCGCGACGATGGTAGCCCAGGTGCTGGCATAGGTGGTCTCCATGTAGCTGAACGTCTTTCATGCGCTAGGGAAAGGATGGGCTCTATATCTTCCATCCTCTCGTTTTTTTTTGTGAATCCCCCAAATTTTTTCCCCGAGAGCAGGTTTCTCTTGCACTCGTTCCAGTATCCCTCAGAATCGTCCTGTATCTCGAGTACCTTCCAGCATTTGGTGGTACGGCCTCCTTAAGCGCACCCCCCCCACTGTGTGCCTTCCGTCCCCAGCATATTCTTCATTTCTCCCCCTTCATTATTTCTGCCCTGTGCTTGGGCAGCCCTGCCTTCTAATCCCGGCCCCCGAACGCCAGGATCCAGTGTGTGTTGACTCCCCCCCCCCTTTAAATTTCTTAGTGTAGTTTTCGTTTAGAACGTCGCCCGACCCCGATCGCAGTCTCCGCTATCTCCAAGTCAGAGGAGTTGTACCGCGATGACCCCATATCGCCGTAGCCCGCCCTTCGGTAAAACGCCCTGGATGGTTTTGTATTTGACTCCTTTACCCCGAAGTTATCCCTCTCGGAAACCCCGTCGCCTTGAAGAGCTCCCACATGCGTTCATTTTCTTCGAGTACCCGTTTCACGACTGCTCTTCACGACCATGTCCTGGTTAACCTGTCGAGCTGTCCAAAAAAGCTTCTGTTGAGAGAGGAGATGGCCATTGTACTCCTCTGGTTATGCCTCTATACATTATAGGAAAGATGTTCCCCCTCCCCCCAGGTCACGATTCCCTGTCTCCCCTTAAGTCAAAGTTTTTTTAGCTTCGACATTCCGACAGCCCTGTCATGGATTTCGCAGGAAAGAAATACTCTCCAGGATGATGGATCTCGCCTGAACTGTCTGGTCTGCCAATCCGGCTGGCGTCCGCGCCTATTACTGGAAACCCCTTCCTGGGCAGTAGGCCCTATCTTAAAGGTTCAACACCCGCGGCGCAGTCCCGTTTCTCCAGTCCTCCCCGTTTGGCAGCCGAACCTTCTCTGACGTGTGATTGTCCTGCCGCCGATTCGTTGTCGCTTCTCCTTTTCAAGCTGTAGTCTTCCCTGTTTCTGAAGAACGTATCTCAAAGTGTTACAGGACCTCGTTTTTAACTAACCGTTTTCTTGATGTCGAAACACCGTCCAGGACGATTCATCTCCCTTTTGGATTCATTCCAGCGTCCCAGCCCACCTCTTTCCTAAAAGTTGAACTCGGACACGAGAACTCTTAAGCCCGGGTAGGTGTGATTGGAGGACTTTCCGGCGGCCCCGGTCAGACGATGACAATTTCATCTAAACCCTGTTTTATACACCCCCGTCCACGGTTTCTTGACACCGATATCTATGTGCAGGGTCCGTTTTTCCTGAAGAGGTATGAATCTTAGATTTGTCCATGTTGGAAGCCACCACCCCTTTAAACCTTTATGTCCCTGACCCTTCATCCTAAGCGCATCCATGCCGCTATTCGATCGACAATCTTGCCGATTGTTGCCCGCCAAGACTTCTGAAGATAGCCATGTCTTCGGCACCTGGAGCAAACGTGTGCAGTGTGAATCCCTTGTCTCGACTTCTATTTTTATTTATACCGTCTTTTCCTCCCTACATTAGACAAGGCAACTCCCCCAGAAGACTCGACTCCTGCAGTGGACTTGTAGGTTCTTCCAGGCTCGTCCCTGTAGTAGGACTCTCGTCTCTAAAGATGTAGTCGTCTCGATGAGAGGAGCCTAGGACCCTTCTTTACAACACACAGTCCAATGAACCCTTTGACTCGGCTTTCTCCAAATTGGGAACTCCTTGTCCGGACCCCGGTGCCCCTCTCAGGCCCCTCATGAACTTCCGGCCATTCTATATCTTTTAATTTCCCCCTTTGTTTTTGAGGGATCTAATTTAACCTGTCGCTGTCGGCGATTTTTTGAAATTTTTTTGAATGGCCCCCCTCTTCGTCCTGCACCTTATGCCGGCCGTTGTTTGGCAACCTGAGCCCCCCTGCATCTCCGAACCAATACTTATACAGTCTGGTCTCTCATCCAGGGCAGGACATACCGCTCCCTTTTGAATAAAAACTAATTCCAGACCTTTGCCCTTTTTGCGGCAGGAGTGGCCTCCCCTGTGCTCTCATTTTATGTTCTTGCGACCTAGAAGTTACTGACTCCAATTACTTACTATATCACGTTGACACGAAGATAACCCCAGGTGAGAAAGGGTAACCGCGTATGCGATATAGGCCCTTCATTTTTTTTCAATTTTTGTCAATGCCTCAACCCTTGCATCGAATGACATGGAACTGATTTGACGAGGGGATTTGTCACCTCCATCCTTGGAGAGTTCTGACTTTTTGTCACACTTGTAAAGAAATCATGAGAAAGAGCCAGTTTCCTCCCTACAAACTTTTCATCATAGATCTGACTCCAAGCGCCCATATGTGTCGTCAGTGTTTCGGTGATACATCGATTGCCTCCCCTGACCTCCCCCACGCCCCTTTCCCCCTCGGGTTAAGCTTCGCCCGTTAGTGAGGGCTTCCTGGAAGGGGTTCCCTTCCCGAGGGCGCATCCGGTGATTCCCCGCCCCTGTTAGTCCTCGTGACTCCCGCGAAAATTGAGTAAACTGTCCAGGTCTTTTCGCTGGAGCATAGTGAGTTGCCCCTTGAGCCCTTACTTTCCCTATTGTAGCCTCAAAGACAGCCATCACTTTTTTGTCTGGCGGAGAACCCGTCACTGGCTAAACGAATCCCTTGATGTACTTGTGTACCTTTTGTTTACGCGTCGTTTTCCCAGGGAGTTGACTGAATTTGCATTAGAATCAGGGTTACCTGGCCATTCCACTGTAGCTGTTCCTCGAGGCCTGCCTTGCTATCGATTCCTCGGATTACTTTGCCCTGGTACTTCCCAACTGGTCTTTGCGGCGGCGTTAGTTTTTTTCCAGGCAGTTTCTGATTTGTCAGGATTTTAAATGAGGTTCCCCCCTGAGAACCTTTAGCAGGCGCCAACCTGACCTGTATGTACCAAAAATGCCACCCCCTCTGGTAGCGTTTCGACGGTTGCATGTTATGAGGGTGGCAACGCCCCGGTTTTTTTCCATCTCTATCCTGTCGGAACCTTCTTACTCCCTGCCCTTCCCATCTGTGAATTTTTCGCGTTTTCCCTGACTTCTTCCCGGTTTTTACTGCCTCACCTGGGGAGTCGTCTACCATCCTGGCGTCCTCGTGAACGGGCTCCTTCTCGATATGGTCCCCCCTACCTCTATTCTGTCTTCCGTCCATTCGATCGCGTTGGCGTCCGTTTTTTTTTACGATCACGTTAAGGAAAGGTAATTGTTCGCCCTCATTAATGGTGCGTTATTTTAATGGAGGTCCCCATTGAAACCGCTGCTGAGAAGGGAGGAATTCATTCCTGATGAAGGACTCTTGAAGAATTCCCGTGGTTCGGTCCCCTTTATTGTTCCCTTGAAAGCCCTTTTTTATTTTTTAGACCTTTTTTGACATACCCTTTCGCTTTCCTAGGTGGATAAAAAGGGGCGTTAAGGAGTGAACGGTTCCTCCCTCACTTGCTCTGGCAAGTCTTGGTGATTTTTTTTTCTCTCTCTTTACCTCTTCTCCTTTGTTTTTTGGTCTCCTTCCTTGCCGAGAGAATTTTCGTTTTCCCTTTTATCCTTTACTTACCCCCCTCGGCCCCCCGCAAATCTTCTTTGTCCGGCCGAAAGATGGGGGGGAAAGGTAAACCCCCTCTTCCCCTCGTGACGACTTTCCCAGTTTTCTCCAAACCTTATCCTTCTCTCAAGAAGGTGATGGCCGCAGCACAACGGCGATTAAATGCCCCAGCCTGGGGACCAGGTCCCTTATGTTTCCTGACAGTTTGTCTGAACCGGTTCCCTCTTCTCACGCGCCCTCAATCCCCTCAATAAGTTCGTCGATCTCGCGGGGTCCTATTCCCGATAGGCTTTGTCTTTAAACCTTTATAGATCCCGGTTTAACTACAGGATGTTCTGACCTACTTCCTTGCCCCCCTTTCAGTGATCGATCTTCAAACCTGCTCCATTAGACACGAGGAATGTCCCCCAGATTGGGATAGGCCGGGTGTAGACCGGATTTTCTTCCAGATTATTTCCCCTGGGTCGGTGATGAGCGCCCCCTTTCCCTGCCCACATCGAGTTCAACGCACCGTTTTATTGGAAAGTGTTGTTAACAGGCTGTTTATCATTAATTTCTTGGCAATGGACCCCTCAAAAGATTCCTAATGAACGTTATCTCCAGCAGGACGTCCTATTACTCCTGTACGAAAAGGGTTCCCAGGTCGTTGTTTTGTCAAGACACCTCGGCACCTATGACTAGACTGCTTGTCATGTCGTCCGTTCCGAGACGGCACGCGCAGAGATACGTCGACCACTATGCGTTAGGCCCGCCCCTTAGCTTTCACCCCTGGGAAGAAGTTTCTTTTCTGACAGGTCGCCTTGAGAGAATCCAGCTTCTTTTTTTGTACGGGGTTAAGTTGTCCCTCTCCCTTTTCAGTCCTTTTAAGTGTTACAGCTCAATAACTCTCCTCCCGCGGAAAGGGCTTCCATTTCCACTAAACCCGTTTTTTCTCGTGAAGTCAGTTCCCCTCGTACATCGAAGATGTATCACAGAGTTTAGGCCACCTTTCCTCTTCCCATCCACCCGTAAATCGGCCCCTGAACCCCCCTTCAACTCCCTCCGTCAACGGTTTACTTTTCGCATTTAGGAAGTGCGGTAGTTCCGTTTGAAGACCAAGGAAGATAACATACCCTTCGAAACCCTCGTTTCCCTTTCTTGAGTCCTTCTCCTTTAATTTTATTGAACCCCCACTTGGATATAGCGGTATCAGCTTTCCTTTTCCTGGCACCCCCCATGAGACATCCCTCCCTTCTACCGTAATGCCTTTCGCTCCCCTTTGTGCCCATTGGCCGCAATTCCCGGCCCGCAGTTCAGATAACTGGGTGTCTGTTTCGAAAACAACTTGTTCCGTTGGCAGGCAATTTTCGTCAGTAGCTTTGGTCAGTTGATTCCTCTAGAAGAAACTTCAGTCCTTGAGTAGCCCCGTGTAAGTTCCCCCACACCGACCCGCCTTTCTCTCCTCCTCGATGAATGTTGTATCTCTCGTGTCCCGGGCTCTGTTGTTACTTTACAGGACCGGTTCTCTCACTGTTTCTTCGCTTAGATTGATAGTCCTCAGTTTGCTCATCCCCCCCCACTCCTTCCGGCACCTCAAAAATCCTGCTGGCTCTTGGAAGTATTCTTGATTAAGAAAAGGTTTCCATCCCTGCCAGAGTAATGATTAAAATTTTCTCTTTCGCCTTTCATAATAAGTTGTTGTTTCTCTCTAGCCGCTTGTCACCCGCTCGGTGGAGAGGGGTGTTTGTATCTTGGCAGAATTTCCTTTTTAAACGGGAGCCAGTCCCGGGCTTTTGTCCCCGTGCCCGGCCCTTCTGGCTTTTTCCCCTAGTTTATGCAGCCCCTCGCCTGGCAATCGTGCTATCTGGTGACTCATACTTACCTTTTTTCGTTCCCCCCAGGGAACCCTTCCCTTCCCACCCTTCCCACTCCGTCTGGGTGACTATCCGGCGTCTGTGGGGCTGACCGGGGCGACTGCACTGATAGGCAGGCCTGCCAGCTCATTCCAGACGACTCCTGAAAAAACCTCACTTCCTCTTTTTAGCGAAAGGCCCCGGTCCACGCCCTTCCAAACAAGGTCACGGTTTCACGGCCTTAAGGGCCTATTCATAAGTCGGTCGTTGAATTCGTCAATTGCACCCACTTGAATAATAAGGAAGCTGGCCTCTAAGAGGGTCCTGTCCCCCTTTATCCTTGGCACAGTGGGTTTCCTAGTAAATAGCGTCCCAGCGCCTCTGTCATGTGGTACGAACAGTCCCTTCCCTAGGTGGATTTGTTCCGCCAGGGTGATCTTTTTTCTAGTATAATTGCTGAGACCTGTGAATCCGCCGCCTCTTCCCAAGTACACCCTTCACTGGAGGGATTTCTTCTTCTCGTTCAGTTTGTTTTTTTTGCCCGGTGCTTTCCTCGGTGGACGTCTGCACATCGGTGACTCCTTTAGCGTCGAAACTTTCGACTCCCGCTTTCCACTTTGAGTTCATGCCTGTCTGCTTCTTTTCTTCTTTCTGTGAATGGAGACTTTTTAGGATTTCCCGTAAGCCCCCTTCCACTCCTTTCGGCCGGACCACTCCACCCTTCGTTTGCTGTTCTGAGTCCCCCTGCTTTCCAAGCAGACCTGGTGGTTCCCCCCCCCCCTTCTTTTTGGTTTGCATACTGAACGGGTCCCTCCTCTATTTCGGTTCTCTCTGTCGCCTCCCAGAAAAAGTCGTAGTGCTTTTTTGGTCTTTCCCTTCATAACAAGCCTTCTGAATGGAAAGAGATAACCACTTTTTTATCTGCGGTCCTGGCCCGTTCTAATAGTGGACGGCCCTTCGTTTAAGATGAAGTAGACCCCCCTTTCAACCCGATCCTTTCTCAACCTGGCCATCCCCCCCTTCAGTGCCCAGTCTGGGGGCATGGGCCATCCTTTTTTGCCCCCCTCCCCTGAACAGGGTCCATCGATCCTCTTATGCCACGTTCCTAGGCGATCTCACCTTCCCTTTTTCTCGTTTTTCCGAGCGAGGGTTAACTTCCTCACATTTCCCGGGAAAGTGTTCCCGACAGCTCGATTAGTTTCCCCTTGTATCCTTCTCTATTTCCTCTCTCTCTCTGGAGTCGAAGTACCGTTTTTGTCCCTTTTCAGTAGATTTTTGGATCTTTTCTTAAGTCGCTGACCTTTTCCTTAAATGGACCTTTACCAAGTTGTGGGGTTGGGGGTGGTTGGGGTGACGTGTGGAGTTAGTGGAAATTGATTTACCCCCCCTTTTCGGGCCAACGGAGACGGGGACCGCCTTTTGCCCCCTGATCGACTTCCGCTTACAACTTTTTTGTTTTAAAGTCCCCTACCCTGATTGTTCTCGTACTTTTATGCAAAGACGCTTGTTCCAGGTGGAAGCAAGGCGATGGACGGAGTGTCTCCCCCATGAGCTCGTCCAGCCTCTCCTCTTTTCTTTTGTTGAGAGCCCTTTTCCCCTTTCGCCTTCTTCCAGGGAGACTTCCTTTTTCATCTCCCCCAGTTTTATCCCCTTTCCCACCCAGGGCCGCCATTTCTTTTGGTGGTCGTTGTCCGTCCTTCGTCGTTTTGGACCTTTATCCG
>Ga0179593_1436335_pt1 | contig 10732 bp, 9 predicted proteins | sample CZODoug2_1_08_16_FD_185931 | JGI IMG/M metagenome (GOLD analysis project Ga0179593, IMG submission 185931) | Vadose zone soil fungal communities from Angelo Coast Range Reserve, California, USA - CZODoug2_1_08_16fungal (PacBio error correction) | ecosystem: Environmental > Terrestrial > Soil >... | reverse complement strand
CGTGCCACCTGCTCCTTGGAACATGTGTTTCCTCCGGCGTTCTGAAATGTAACGCACAGGGAGGACTTTTGGAAAACCTTTTCCCTTCCTTCTTTTTTTCCAGTCCCCCTTTTTTTCCGAGCAACTGGTTTTTTCCACGGCTCCTGCCTTTTTTTCAAGCGCGATTCCAGAAGATTCTCGGTCTCTTTTCCCTCTTTCGCTCCCTTTCTTTCTTTCCCTTATTTTGTGCTTTTTGGTCCATTTGCGTGCTCCCCCTCGGCTCTCTGTTGACTCTTGAACCTGATCTGCCCTCCTTCAAGTCCCTCTTTTTTTTTGTCTCCCCTTCATATTTGACCGAGACGCCCTCCTATTGGAGAAGGCTTTTGTCTCCCCTCCCCAAGATTGGTCAAGAAATTTCCCCGGCTTTCGTTTTTTATGCCCCCCCCCACCACCCCCTTCCGCTCTCCCCTGAAGACCAGAGTCCTGGTCGTAGCTGAGCCCAGGATGCCCTCCCTTCTTATGTAGTGAATTCGAGAGTATTCCCACCTCTGATCCCTCCCCCCGTAGTTATTCCCTTTTTTTTTTTTAAGATTTTTAACGTAACGACTAGTTCACGCTGCGATCAGGCAGACCCAGACTCCCTTTCCTCCCAAATCCTGCGGTCTTTCCCTGCCTCCCCGGTTTTTTCCCAATTCTATGAGGAACTGGTTTCCCCGGGGCTTTTGCCACGCGGCAACCGAGCTCATTCCGGCTATCGCGCACAGTAATGCTCGGCCCCTTGCCCGTCCCTTCCATTTCCACTTCCCTCTTTTAGCAACTCTCTCCCACCGGAGTTACAGTTGACCTACGCATCTAACACCCTTCCAAGCCCGAAGCAGGCTATTCGAGAGTGTCTTTCTGGTCCCTTTGGGGCCCCTTTTTCTTTCCAACTTTTTCCTCCCACCATTTTTTCATAATCTATTGCGAAACTCATTGTGCCTCTTTTTTTCTTTGCTATGACATCTCCTTTTTGGTTAAGAATACCGAGCGGGTATTTATACCCCCCCCCCCCCCCCCCCCTTTGTTGTTGCTTCTCTTTGATAACCTTTCTTTAGTCATAGTTATAAGTGGTATTTCCCCCCATTCCCTAGCAAGACACACCCGAGAACAATCGGCGGTTTGCATCCCCCACTCCTTTTTCCCCTCTTCCTTTTTAGGGAGCCTTGTACAGTCCAGAAACTTCACTCCCTCCTCCGGAGCGGATGTTGTCTTTCCTGCTCTTCTTTGTTCGGAGCTCAACGTGGACTCGGTTTGTTGTCCCGCTCCCCTCTCTCGTTTCTTCCCTTCGTTTTCGGAATTTTTTTTCCGTGAGACAGTCTCCTGCGGAATGCTCCCTTTCCCTCTTTCCAAGCCTGTTCCCGGCCCTTTATCTCGTTGTGAAATGGAAAAATGCCTGGTAATTTCTTTGCCTCCTCTTACTTGCTTTTTCATTTTTTCCTTGGGGCATGGACTTGGAGGAGGAAGCCGCCCAAAGTTGCTTTTAGTCGTCCTTTCCCCTTTTGATAAGGCACAGTCGCTTCAGCGCCCCCCTTCTTTAGCGCTCTTTTTTTTTCTAGTGTTCACTTGGAGGCACGACCTATTCATGCCTCTACTCTTCTCGGGAAGGACAGTACACAAGGCGGTGGGCTTTTTTTTTCTTGTATTTTATTCTCTCTGTTCGGTGGCATGAAGGGACGTGGACCCCCATCTTTTCTGCCCTCTTACGTGATTAAGTGAGGCGTATGAGGGCAGGCCCCCCTTCTCTTTTTGTCTTGACTCACCCAGAATTTCCCGCCTCTAGGTTTACTAGAGGTTCATATCAGGGTTTTCCCCCTCTTCTTTTGCAAGCCTTCTGAATGTCCCCCACCGCTTTTTGCCCTTTCCCTCCCGGTCTTTCCTGGGGACATCCTTCTCAAGAGGCAATATACGAACTCCTTTCGACCTCCTTGAGGCTTGCCTCCCTTTTCCTTTTGTTGAAACATCGAGAACGACAGGAGGGGTACCCCTCCCCCTTTTTTTGAAATCCTTTTTTTTCTTCCCATTTTCTCCAGCCGGCTCGTTACGCGTTCCCCCTCCCCCGTCTCCTTCCTTGTGGGTGCCGTGCGCGTCAAGTCCTTTCTTTCCTCCCCCCTCCATTTTTTTTTTTTTTTTTCCGGCCCAGGTCCCACCCTCTTCTTCGGATGACCACCCTTTTTGTATTAGACAATCGGGAGTCGAAATTTTGAACCCCTTGACCCCTCTTGAAACCTTCTGTTCCCCTTCTTCGCCGCCCTTTTCCCCCTTAGTTCCCTTTGATTACGGACCTCGACTCATCTGGGGTTTTTTCTCTCTCTTCTTTTGGCGGTGCACAGTCGGTCTTTTCCTTTTCTTGAACACTCCTTCTTGCCATTTTGAGACATCCGGTTGGTCATCGTTCTTTTGTTCCGTTTCCTTCTTTCCGGGGGAGGCGCTCGTCGCAAATTTCCGCCTTGGTCCCCCCTTTGTCTCATTTCCTGGATTTGTTTTGAATTTGCTCTTTTTCCCGGCTTTGACAAACGAGGTGAAGACCCCCCTCTTGCTTCACGTCCCTCTCCTGACACGGGTCCTTTTTCCCCCCCGCCTGGCCCTTTTTCTTCTAAAGGAGAGTTGACACTGGATTTTTTCCCCTTTTCCCTGTCTTCCCCCCAGGTGAAGCCCTCCCCCGTGCTGTTGCTGCACTATTTTTTTTTCCCCTTTTTCTTTTGTATTCCTCCTTCATGTCGAATAGGCAGTGGCTTTCCCCCCATGTTTCCCCCTGGGTTGATTTTCCCCGTGTCCCCCTGCCGTCCACGCGTTGGCTCCTTCTGTCCTTCTTCCTGAGCTCGTTTTCCTTCGGAAGCCTGACCTGCCTTCGATTTTTCTGTGGTTTCCCCTCCCCCCTCCGTGGGCCAAGGAGCAGTTTCCTCTCCACGATGTCTGCTTGCTTTTTTCCCAGAACCCCTTGGTTTTGAAATGCTATTTGTAAGTCTTAAAACCCACCACCTCTCCCGACGCCTCCCCCATCTTTCCCAGAGTAAGCGTGGACGCCCTCCCTGACCAATTCGGCCTCCTTTCTATCGTTTTTCTGATTCTTTTATGTCATAGCATACGATGGCCCCTCCGGGGGTCGCGACGAGCTTCGCAGTTTCCCCCTCCTACTTAAACGGGGAAACGAGCTAACCCTTCCGTTTGTACACTACCTTCTCTTCCCTCCCCCACTTTTGGTCTCCCTAAGCGTCGCAAACGTCCCGCTCGACGGCTTTCATTCGGTTACGCCGAGTTTATTGCCCTTCCGGCAACCCTATCGTTTTCCCTTCCCTTCTTTCCCGTATACACATTATGTTGCTCCCCTTTCTTGAAGAATTTTCACGAAATAACGCCAGGTCTCCCTCATCTCGCCCATCTCTTCCCCCTTGTTGACGCATCCATTTTAACCCCGCGCTCCATCGGTCTCGGGAGAGTATTTGGGTTTCTCTGACGTTTTTCCCTTTCTCCCCCCCCTGTCTGATAACGGAAAAACTTTCATCCCTCTTTTGGATTCCTCCCCCCTCTTTTGCTTTCTGTTTGTAGATTGACTCCTGGCATACCCGAAGAGAATTCCCCTATCCTCTTATCCCTTTTTTCTTATCCTTTTCTCTGTGTTGTTTTTCCCATAGGATCGGATATTCTTCTCCGGGTGAGGGCCCTTTCGTCACGACAAATGACAAGCTCTGATGTGGCGTCATCCGCTCCTCTCCTCTTGGACCTTTTCTTTTATTTCCCCCTTAGTAACCCCCCAACGGAGAAATTACATTCTCCAAGAGCCGGTCTGAGGATGTTTTTTTGGAGGGGTCGAGGTCTCGTCAAAATCTAGCGTCTTCCCCCTTTTTTTCGCGGGCTTTTTTTTTTCCTTTTTTTCCGTACCCAGTGCAATGGCCGTTCCGTGCTCTTGCTCACTTGCTCCTTTTAAAGAAGATCTGTGCAGCGCTGCAATCCCGTCTGTCCAACAACCCCCCCTTTTTCTCGCTTTTTGTCTTTTTTTCCGTTGCGAAGCGGGGCGGTACGAGTGGTGCCATCTGCGCTTTCGGGTTCCAACGTGTCCCGCTTATAGTGAAGCCTTTAGGATTGCAAACATCTTTTTCCTTTTTAGAACTCTTACTTCCCCCCTTTGGTGGCCTAGTGGTTTGGGTCGCTATTCTGAACTTTCTCGATTTCCCTCCAGAAGCGAGGCTGCTCCTTTTCGGCGCACCTGGACCGTTCCCTCTGGACTCTGCTTTCCTTTTTTCGGTGTGGAGCCCTTCCTAGATTCCATGATGGCCAATTTTTTTTTTCTGCCCGTTTTCTTTTTCCTCCATGGCGCGTCATTGCTCCGGGGTCCCAGGAACATTCCTTTCGGTAGTTTGCCCCCCCCCCTTTTTTTTTTCGAAACCTATTTTTTCTATGATTCACAGTTTTCGTCCAGGCTCGTTAGGTTGGGCGCTCTCCTTTTGGTCCCCCTCTTTTCCCACTTGAGCAAAAAGGGTCAAGAACCTTTCGCTCGTCCATCGTTCTCTGCCCTTTTTTTTCCCGAACTCCCCGATCCACGTCCTCTTTTTCCTTTTTTTTGAGCAGGCACTTCTTTTCCTTTTTTCTTGGACAACTTCCGTCACCCCGTTTAGGACTGAAATGTTTGCGAACTCCCTTTTCTGCGTCCCTCCTTGCCTCCCTTGCCTTTTCCCCTTATTTTTGGCTTTTTTGTTTCATTTACGTTTTGAGCTAAAGCCTTCCATCTGCCAAGGTACCAAAGGCGCGTGTTTTTTCCCTTGCGGAGTTTCCGAGCACTAACTAGCCCGGTTGCTCCCCCCGCCCTTTCCCCGTTTTCAACCCCCCCCTTAGTCAATTTTTTCCCTGTTTATGGCTAGATTTGTCAATCCCGAAATCGAGGAAGAATCGAAGGAGCTGTATCTCTTCTTTTGCCCTTTCCTTTTTGTGTTATGACTCCTTTGCTTTCGTGGGCGGGTTGGTCAAGATCTCCACAAGCAATTTCCTCGTTTTCTCGTGTTTTGTCCCCCTTGTTTCCTGTCCCTTTTGATAGTTTTTGATCTTTTTCAACATTAACGGATAGTTCTCGTCTTGTAGGCGTTTCTCTGACTGCGCACCCGCCTTTTTTTAACCCGAGCTACTGTCCTTTTTAGCCTGCGCTGTATGGTGACGTTCCTGTGACCCTTCTAAGGTCACCTTACCTGAGTGCCGTGGCTCAACGTTCGTGTTTCCTTCCGCGATTTTCCTTTTTTGAACTTTTTAGTATTCTCGTTTTAGAAGATTGGATGGCTTACTATACCGTTCTTAACAGTCCCCACAATCCTTGTTTTCCCCCTTTGAACGAAAGGGCTGAGTTGGAGTAACTCGGCTCATGTCTCTGCCCTTTCCATGCTTTTTTCATATTCCTGTTCGAAAAAGCCTTTTGCTGTCCCCCCCCCATTCGCAGACCCGCGGAGAGGCTCTCCCTTCAGAAACGATTTTTTTCCCGACCCCCAGGCATTCTTTGCCCGGTGTGAGGTTGCACCCCTTCCCGACAGATCAAGAAGACACAGCTCTTGGTGGACTCCATTTTTCCTCTCCTTCCGTACCCTTCTTTTTCTTCCTTGCTCGAGATGGTATGTTTTCCCAACAGCTCGCTGCGGCCCCCCCCTCCCGTTTTTTTTTCTTACGAGACGCCGCCGTATTCAATACTACTTGTTTTTTCTTTGCTTCCCCGACGTTTTGTCGTCACCATCTCTTCTTCCTCGCCGGCTTGTTTCCCCCCTCCATAGGGACGTTTTACTTCCGGGGGTATTGTCCCTTTCAGCGAGTTCTTTGGATTGACCCACGCTGCCGCCGCTACCGTGGACCTGCACGACTTTGTCCCCTTGCAACGTCCTTTTTAAGACAAGAGAAAGGAACACTGTCCCTTTGGACGTAAGACTCCACCCGCGCCTCAGCCTCTTGTGTTTCTCTCCTGTATATTTGAGTGGGTCTGCCAACTCCTTCCCTGTCAACTGTCCCCCCTTTTTTATCGGATGCCTCCAGCTTCTTTTCTTTCCGATTGAACGGTCCCTGTTTTTTAGAAGTAATATAGATCCAGCGTGGTCAGCCTTCACTCCCCGTTTTTTTGAGAGTCTCTTCCCCATTGGACCACGGGATAGTATCCCCTTTTTAGGGCCTTTTTCAATTCTGGACCATTTCTGATTTTTTTGACTCCGACTCGTGTTCCTGGAACCAGTTTACATCCCGCAGGTCCAACGGCCCCGTACCCCCCCTGTCCTTCCCTTTTCCGCCTTGCGTTTTTTCGGCGGGTGTTCTCTGTTTAAAGAGGTTTGTATCGTTTCGGCCGTTTTGGACGTTTCTTGTTTTTCTTTAGTTTCAAGGAGTCTTCCCCGTGCGTGCCATCGCGTTCCGCCGGTTCCCTTATTTTCTTTTCTCCTTTTCTGGCCCCCTTTCCTTAAGGGTAATGTAGGCGGATTTTCAGTTGCGTGCCGGCGCCTGCCGTTTTTCGGAGTTGTGAAGCTCGGGTACCTTCTTTGCTTTTCGTTTTTTAACTCGCCCTTTAGGCCAAGATATTTACTCTCCCCCCCTTCTTTTGAAGAGGGAGGGACCCTTTTGAGAAGGCTTATCAGCGATTTTAATGGTCGTTTTCCGTAATTGTGTCTCCCTTACCTTGCTGTTTTTTTTGGGCACAACGCAAGACCGGCGCCTTCCTTGCTGGACCCCCTTTTCCCTGACGGCCGCTCTCCATCTTTGCGGTGTCAGCACCGTTCGTCTATTTCCTTAACTAGACTGTTGGTTTCCCCCCCCTTCCTTAGACTTCGCTTAGTTTTAATTTCATTGGCCCCGTTTCACGATTGTGAGTTGAAGCACCCCCTGTATTGAAAGGGTGTCAAAGGCGATCTTTCCGGCTTAATACCTGACGACCCCTCGCTTTTTTCTTTTATCGCGTTCTCCCGTGCATCCCCAGATCTTTGAACTACCTTTTAGGGGAACCCCTTTGGATCCCCCCCCCCCCCTTAAGGGCTTCACGGTTTGCTATTCCCTTAGTGCTGTCCCTTTTACACCCTTTCTCTTTTTTTTTGTTTGGTGCTTTGTAGAGTTTTCTCCCCGGTACCCCGCCCTCTTTTTGAAAGCGGATTGTGTAGATGGCGCACCACGTGTCCGAAATGGAACCCGTGCCCCCCCCCCTTATACATTGTCGTGGAGCCCCTTTTCCTATTTTTCTTTCCGCTGTGCCGAGAAATGAGTCCCGATTTCTTTTTTTCCATCATACCTTTGTTTTTTTCTTTCGTCAGCCGTTCTTTCGGCGGGTCTTTTGCTCCCTCCCCCGAAGAACTTTTTCCGTGTTTTCGCCAGCTCTGTAGAAACCTCCGTTTCTTTCTTTGTGCGGTATGCATATGGAGGAGTTCCTCTTCCTCTGACGCTTTTTTCGGTCCAAAACGTTCATAAGTGGCCTCTTTCGGCGTTCTCCTGGAATTTCCCAGCCCCCTTACCTTCGAGCGAAACTTTTCAACCGGATGGTCCCCTCCTTCTCCATTGCGGAAAAGCCGGGAGTTCCCACCTTCTTTTTCCGACCGTCGTGAGGCGGTTAGTATTTTGCCAAGCATCTTTCTTTCCCGTTGTTTCCCAGGCCTGTGTTCACCACACTCGTGTCCCAACCTTTTGCGCTGCTTTTATTTCCAGTTTAACCCTGTGGAGCTCTTTTCGCCTGGATTCATCCTTCTGTATTGTTATTCTCCAAGCTTTTTTTGTTTCCCCCACGGCGCGCCCGTGGTTAGTCTTTCCTTAGAACGTGCAAGGAAGTCGGTGCGGTTGATTGCTTAACCCCCCGAGACGACGAATCCCTCACCTTTCAGGCACCGTCGTGGTGGTGCCCCGAACCAGTTTTTTACTCTTGATTTAATCTTCGGACTTACAAGTGCCCCCAACAGCTCCCTCTTTAGGCCCCAATCTTTTTTTTTTCTGATCTTTGGCCGCCCTTCATCCTCTTGCTGAAAGCAAAGCTGCCTTGTTGCCCCCTACTTTTCCCCATACTGTATACAAAATCCGACGGCCGGCACCTTTTTTTTTTTTCCTCAAACTGTTTCCACGTCTCGAGGGGACTGATTGAGCGGCAACGAGACTCCATTTCAATTATTGATTGCCCCCCCTGTGAGCATGAGCACGTACGAATTTGGACTTGTTCACGTTTCCTTCCTCGATTCCCCTATCGCCTCCCGTTGACCGCCGAAACACCGTTAGTCTCAGCTTTTCTTTACTGTGAGTGTTCTCTTCCGTTTTGGTTCCCGCTTATGTGAACCCTTCTTTCCATGACTGAACCCGGATGAACGAACGTTGCTAGTTGTGTTCAGTGGGCCTCTTCTCAATTGCCCTCCCCCGGCAGCCCCATCCGGATCGCTGGCTTTCTATCGCCTTTCCTAATTGTTTTGATTACCTTTTGCACCCCCCTCTAGACGGAGCTCTCTTCTTTCTAGGAACGGGTCGCCAAGCCCCGACACCCGATGCACCACGGCTTGTACGATACGAGCGCTGTATGACGCAAGGGGAAGTCCATTTTTCTCCTTTCCGTAAAGGTGCAGATACGGCCCTCTTACAGTTTCGAAGATCAGTCTTTTTTCTGAGGAGCTGGGTGTTCCCTTCTCAGGGTGCCTTTTAAGCAGTCGTCTTCATCTTCGGTGGGCGGGACCAGTTGTTTCGTTTCCCCTTCAAAAAAGAAACCGGTGTTGCTGCTCCATCGCCTCCCCTACGTTAATGACCCCCTTTTACTGCCCCCGCCGGTGTTCAATTTCCCTCTTGACTTTTTTTTTCTTTGAGCTGCCGGACTCGGTCCTTGCGGTCTTCGACGCTGCCGCTTCGGCTTGACGGTTTCTGTGACCTTACGTAGCTCCATACGTCCCACAGTCTTCAGCCCCCCCGGGCCGCTGTCTTTTTGGGTTCTTTTCCATCTGACCGCACTCCCTCAGACGAGTCGATGCTCGCGCCTTCCCGTCCCGAGTTTGGAAGTCTGGGGCCTCGCTGGGTTGGCCTAACGTACCCCCTTTTTTTTTCTCGGTGCTTTTTTTTTCCTTTTAACCTTTTCGCATCCTCGTGGTTGCGTATTGTTCCGGGTCAACGGATTAGTGTTCAACAGACGAATCCCCGCATGTCTTTTATTCTTCCTCTTCTGCTTCTTCCGGACTGGATCTCTTTTTTTTTAGAGTGGTCCCCTCCCCCCCCTTTGCTTAACAATCATTGCAAGCACCATTAGAGTGTTCCCATCCGGTTCCACTCGTTTCTCTGACTGGTCTAAAGACGTTGACCCGTTGACATCTCGTTTCCCCCTATTAGAGGCTAGGTGATGCTTTGTAAAGTGCGCCTGTTGGGGGCCGTCAAGGCAGGTTTTAATTGAGCCGCTTTTCTGCCCCAGCCTCGTCGGAGGGTGGCGCCGCCGTGTCGCGTGATTCGCTTTCCGCCGCCCTCGGCATCGCGCATTCTTGTGCTGATTTCACTCCTGGGAGCTTTTAAATGGAACCAGTGACACCCCTTCCCAACCGGCTCACTGTTTGATGATGCGACGTCTTGCCCAGATGTCGCCTTTCGACGTACTCGTTTCCGCCGCTCCCCTTTTTTTTGGAGATGAAGTGTTTCGATGATGGGAGTCCAGATCTTTCCCGCCTCCCCCCATTTCGAGCCGGTTGGCTGTTTGTACAGGTTTCCCTTCGGCTTTTTGTAGTTCGACTTCCAAAAATTTTTCTTTTTTTTTTTGTTTCCCCCCCCTGGTCTTCTGCGCGCGTTGACCTTTTCGATGGCGTTCTCGGACGACTTCTTCTGCGCAAACCAGACTCCTTGTGCTGTCCCTTCCGTTGTTTTTTCGTTACGATTCCCCCCCCACTCGGATGTCGTAAACTTCCCCCTAGGCTTTGTAACCCCTCGTCTTTTTGTTGTCCCCCAATTTTGAGGGCAAGATTCGTTCGAGCGAGTTTCTCTGTATTTTTCCGCGCCCCTCTCGTGATGCCTCACTCCTTTTTCTTCGTTGACCTAGTGGTCCTAGAGAGACGCTATGACCTCTGGACCGGACTGTGCTCGTTTCTCCCGAGATTAATGCTTTTTTTTTGTTAACTCCCGGACCCAAAGCTTTTTTTTGTCTCCACGGCAGGACTCCGCCCTCGGATAGGTTCCGTTTTCAAACACCGGCCCTTTTTCCGTTGCGTTCATGCCACCCCTTTCTCTAAAGTGTCAACCGCTGACGGGTGGACGGTGCCCAGAGACCCTTCAGCCTTAATCTGTTCTCGTTGTCTTATGTTTTTTCGGTCACGACTCTCCCCTTTCGTCTTCGGTTTTCCCCCTGGTTTTTTTGAGAGCCTGTGCTTTTAAATCCTCTGGCTCACCCGTTGTTTCGTGCAATGAATGCTCGGCCCCTGCCTGTCTTTTGCAGCGCCCTCCGCTCCTTGCGGGGGCTTATGCAGGATTCCTTCCATAGGTGTCCACCTTCTTATTGAAGGTTGAACTCGATGATCTTGCACCGTTCCTCTTCTAACGCCTTGGTCCCCCCGTCTTTCTGATAGCACTTACGCATGCAAACACCGCTTCCCTTTTTTCACGCCTTTCCGACCACGCCGGCGCCGCCAGGCTCTTCGCACTTTCTCTGCTCTTTTTTTGGGCGTACGCGGTACTTTCCCCTTCTGACCCCTTTCATACACTTGCGGACCTTTCACCTCGCTTCAGATTCACGTTTTTTGGGCGAGGACGAACAAAGAAAGTTCACATAGCCCTT
>Ga0179593_1422050_pt1 | contig 10732 bp, 13 predicted proteins | sample CZODoug2_1_08_16_FD_185931 | JGI IMG/M metagenome (GOLD analysis project Ga0179593, IMG submission 185931) | Vadose zone soil fungal communities from Angelo Coast Range Reserve, California, USA - CZODoug2_1_08_16fungal (PacBio error correction) | ecosystem: Environmental > Terrestrial > Soil >... | reverse complement strand
CTTATACATTTCGGGTTGGATTTTTTTCTCGCAGACTTCCTCTATTTTACAACTCCTTTTCTTCCGAACTACCCAGTACCCAGATTTTCAAGTCTTCGAAAGCGACTTCCGTTCCCGGTTTCAAGTGGCGTGTTCCGTCTTCTTTTGATGTATTCTATACCGAGGCACGTTCAAGATTAGTTGAGCCGTTCTTCCTTTTTCTTTACCAACCGACAGCTTCCCCCCTAGTCCCCAGACCAGAGTCTTTGTTGTTCGTTTAGCGGCCCGGTCGGGTAGTTTTTTGACGTCCTACCATTTACCTCGCTTTGCGGTTTCTCTTTGCCTTGTCTCTGTCTGTCTTGCGGGCGAAAGCCGCCGTCAATTTTTCCCAACCAGGTTTTGCGCGTTCTTTATGTTAGACTTTTTTCCTCCTTTTGGTTCCTCCTCCCTCTGCTCACCCCTTCCATGAAGCCGTAAATTTTTTCCCACGAAGTAGCCTGTTGCATCTCGGCGATGTGCTACTGAAATTTCCCCCTTCTCCTGTGCACTAGTCAGAGATTCCCCCTTGCTTTTTTTCTCTATAAGTGCGCCTATGTCCATTTGCTGTCCCCTCTGTATGGGACCAGGATCCCCCTTCTCCCCTCTGTCCCCTTGAGCAGCTGCGTTTTCCTCCACGCCCCGTGGAGGAGAAGAGTTATGATCCGTATCCACCAAAATCAAATTTTCACGAGAAGAGGACAATCCTTCAGTTGGGGAGTAAACCGGAAACCTTACCTCTATCCCTGGTAACTCCCTCTCTTTATGTGACTCTCCCCCTTCTTTTTCCTCTATTTCCTCCTTGGCTGAGAGTCTTGGCGCCTCGTACCGGCGACCCAAGGCGATCGTTCGCATATCTGGAATTCTTCCCTTTCTACCAGCCCCCAGTACGACCGTATCTCCGTTGCGTCCCAAGTCAAGACATTTTTCCTTTCCTGCCGGCCTGTTGATGTTATCTCGCTACACCCCGAGGGCCTGCTGGCACTTCCCCCCCATTATGACTGATCCCTTGAGGAAACATGTTTGTATCCCCCACCCCCCCCCCCCCTCTAAAATTCCCCTCTTTGCCTTTATCCGACTCCTCGACTTTTTTCGCTTTTCCCTCCATCTATTCATTTTCGCCGCCCAGGCTTTCCCCCCGCACTCATCAAAGTTTAAGACTGGCTTTCGTTTCTTTTGTCTCCTACCCTCCCGAAAAGGACTGCCCTTTGAATAGCAGGAAAGCCCCTCACCTTTTTGCCACCCTTTTCTAAGGTAATCAATCCGGCATAGCCCTCTGAGACGGTTCGTTTTTTTCCTGACTCGGGCATTTTGAAATTCTTTGAGAGAATGAGATGCTCGATGCTATCAGGGGTCTTTGAGTGGCCTCGATAACCGACCATGGTCTTAGACCCCTGCCTTTCTAACCCATGTCTCAGACGGTATAGCAGTTTTGCGAGAACTTCTTCTTGACCCTCACTTCCCCCTGATTCTTTCTTCTAGGAGAGGCTCGCCCCGATTGGCCGGGGTGCCTACGCTACTCCAAGTCATCTTGTTTTTTTTTTTTCTTTAAACTTGGCATTTATATGTTGCTCTCATATCATTTAGCTTACAGCAATTCTTTCCCCAGACGGGTTCCCCTTTTTGGACCTTTGAATCTTCGTGTTTCCAGTTCTTATCTCCCTCACCTTCTGGGTTGTTCAAGACCGAAGCACTCCCTCCCTCCATAGGGTCTCCCGGTCTTCCACTTGGAAGAGAGAGAAGAGGTACGTGTTCAGTTTCCCTCCCCGTCTCGCGGATGCCTCTCTGCGGGTACGTGAATTAGGTCGCCGGAAGACGGAGACATTACTTCCCCACCCCCCTGGTTTGGTGCTTCCCTCCACTACATTTCGAATGTCCCTAGGCCCTATTGTCATGAGACCCTGAGGATAGCCTGTCTCTTCTCTGACCCCCCCTTTTCTTAGGTTTTTTCGGTGAGGAATGGTGTTCCTGCTCTATTGTCCGCTAGTAGGTGTGTTCTTTCTTTGGCACTCCTCCAATTTATGACAAGAATGATCTCACTGAAAATCTTTTTTTCCCCACGCACACCTTCATTCTCAATTCCTTCCTCTGCTGCCGATCAAGCCTTGACCATCCCCGTTTCTGTCTCCTTCCCCTCCTGAACAGTTAGTAATTCCCCTTCTTTTCTCCGTACGATCTCCCTTCACCTCCGTTATGGTGTTGTTGACTTCGAGCTACCTTCAAATCCTCCTCGAATTACGCTTGTCGTTCTTTGGGGATAGACAGACCTGTTACCGTTTTGTCTTGTTCTTTCCCAGTTGTCTAGGAAATTTCAGTCGGCCTGCCCAGATCCTTTTCTCTCATTGTGGGTCAAACACCTTTCGACTGGCATGGAGCTGCACTGCTTTTCCCTGATTCGTGCCCCCGCTTCTCCCTTTAAGCCTTTACTCGGGCCCTCGTTCATCACCCAATTCGCCCCCCCCCCCTTCCTGCGCAAGTTTTCGTAGAATCGACCGTGCATCCGCTCCTGCATCGCCCCCTCGGCCCCTTCAGAAATGTCCTTCGTTGGCCCTCCCCCCCACTCCGTTTTTTTTCGTAGGTCCCCCCCCCCCGGCTGTCCTCTTTTTCACTCCTTGAAAGGAGAAGCAGAGCGCGCGTTGGCCGATGAACGATGCCATCTACCGTTGCGAGGCCCCTTAGGGTCCCATAGGACCGAATTAGCCATCAACCCGAGTTTCTCACTAGTGGATTTTTGTTGACGTGCGGTGCGCCCCGCCCCAGTTCCCTCACCCTCCTTTCAACACCTGTAACCATCGAACCTTTGATTTCCTGAGCCTTGTAGAGATGCTGAGGAGCTTTTATTCATCCATTAGACTAGCCGAAGTTCATCAACTCACACCACCTTTTTCTGTTCAGTAGTAGTAGGATCTTTTTCATCCCGGCACCCTCTTGCCCGCTCCTCCTCCCTTTCCTCTCCATCCTCTTTGCCTTTCGATGTACGACCGATTTTGATTCTTTTGCTGCGAGACCTGTTTCGCCATGTTGAGGTTACCCTCCCTAAACTTTTGTGCTTCGTATCTCGGCTGATAGGCAATAGCGTTTTACCCCTCCGTTTCCCTCCCCCCCCCTCTCCCCCTGAGAACACGACGATTGGGTGGACGATGGCGTTTTCACTGCCGAGCCTCTTTTTACTTCCCAATCTTTTCCCCCCCTTGGCGTTATCCTGTCCTATGAACTCGGCCGGTCTGGAAGAGATTTCCCCTGGCGCCTGACCCCCCCTTCCCTTTTTACTTGTTAACGTCTTTCTTATTAGACTCCGTGGCGCCCCGATCTGTGGCGGATTCTCCAATCGACTTTTCTCCGCTTATTTTCTGTTTCTTTTTGCTTTTATCATGCACATTGGGGATCATTTTACTGGTGGTTTTTTTTGTCCTTCCTCTTTCCAGTTCATTTCTTTTAGCAAGCGCACGCGTATTTCCTTTTTTAGCTACCCATCCAGTTTTTTGGCTCGCAGGACTGCCGATTCTTCTTTGATTCTTCTCACCGTCCAAACTATTTTAGAATGGCAGCGTGTTATTTCCTTGCATGTCTCTCCTATAGCAGTGCCGCCCCCAGGTTGAGGGAATCCCGTCTCAGAAACAGTTTTCTCCCTCTTTCTATCTTTTACTAGAGTAAAGCTCCGCTTTTTTCTGTTGGCCGTGATTGAAGACCCGAGTCCTCTCCCCGTTATCTCCCATCCCTTTGCTTGTTGAGGCTTACGGCTAGCTTTGCGCCTCCTCTTTTGAGAAAAGTCTGTCCTTTGTGATTGATCCGGTTTGGCATCGAGGGTAAGCCCTTTACCATATTTCTCCCTTCTCTCCCAGCATCCACGAGGCTGGCTTTTTCTGGTAGCTACTGCGCGTGACCTTTAGTCCCCCCCCCCCCCTGAGAGATTTTGCAAACAGGAACTTTTGCGGTACCGGCGTTTTTTTCTTCTTTTTGGCGTCTCTTTACAATTTCTTTCGTGTCGTTCCCCCATCTCTCCTTCCCATAAAATGGTTGCATGAGTCTTTTTGTTCGCCCCGCACGCCTTTCGACGCGACCCAAAACCCTTTCCAAATCTCCCCCGCCCCTCAGAGAGGTCCTGGCGAGCTCCGCCTTCTCCTCCAAAGAAGCTTGATCGGGTCTCCTCTCCCCTTTGACAACCGCCCTTTCCTTCCGCCGCCATATTTTCCCACATTTCTCGGTCTCTTTTTCATACTAATCCTTCTTTAACCCCCCCTTATTGATCAAAGGATGTCGTAACTTGCGCAATCCGTTGAAATCGTGTTTGTCCGGTCTTCTCACGTAACCGTTCTTTGTCTCCCCTTTTTCTCACTTTGGCTGCTATTTCCCCAATCCCCCCGACCCTCTTCTTTTCCCTCCCTAGTGGGGTTGTTGCTCTGAGTATCCAGTTTTTTTTCATGATCAGCAGCCGTGGCTCTATTCTACCAATCCGTTGTTCCCGTTCCCTTGAACCTGAGGGATCTTCAAGTCTTTAATTCCTCTCCTCCTTTTTGAGGCAAGAGGATTTTCCGTTCGGATGAGTTTCGAGAACTCTTGTTTGTTTCACCAGGATTGTTTTTTTTTCTTTTTTTTTCTAAAAATCGATAGATTCCCCGTCCGAAGCCAGTTTCGTTTTTGGTCGGCGCGGTCCGGTAGGGCTCTTTCTCAATGGACCTCTCTCTTTGGTTTCCTCTTTCCAGTGGTCCTATTCTTCCGTGTTTTTTTCGAACCCGAAAAGCCTTTCAACATTTTTTTTCCCGGCTCTCTCAGCTTTATAGTTTCCTCTGCTTGCCTGAGGCCGCCTCAGTTCCACCTGCATGACAATTGGCACCCCGTCCCAAAGTCCCTAGTCCTTGTTTTGCTTCTGCGTTTGATGCCGACTTTTGAGCATCCTGCTCCCTCTTAGAGAGTCCTTTTCCTTCTCCGTTTCAGAGAGGGCGACTATGGCATTGTTCTGACCTATTTTCCTGTTTCCACCCCTTCTCCCTTTCCTCTGGCCACTTTGATCTTGCTGCTCGTCCCTGCGGCGGCTCCGTTTTTTGTCCACTCCCCTCGTTAGAGAAGTTCTCCTGACTTTTTTTCTTCCCCGCACCGCCTCCTGGAACGTATTCTTTCTTTTGATGAAATTCTTTTCCTCCCATATATAGATTCTGCGACGGCCCTCGACCTTTCCCCAAATTCTCCCTGAGCCGAGATTGCATGGCTTCGTTACCAGGTTTTTCCCGTCGCGTCTTTTCGTCTCCCCTTTTTCACGCTCATGCTCTTGAGCAGGCATGGATGCCTCCTTTGTTCACTTAGTTTTGAAAAAGTGATTTGCCCTCCTCCGGCAGGAAACCTGGTGATCCCCCTTCACTCACATCCTGACTTTACTCAGTCTAACCCTCTCTTTTTCCCCAGATCAGCCCCATTCCCTTTCCTCCCAGAATTCTAGAACGAACTTTCCCAAGTCCTACAGGGATAGGTCACTGCGACTTTTTTTCTGCTTCCAGAACGGCCGTCAGTCATCCGCGGTTCCTTATCTTGTATGAACCCCTCCCCTTCTAACTGGACACTGAACGCTTTGCACTCCCTACTTTTCCCCTGTCTGTGCTTAATCGCGTGCTTTTTGTCAAAGGCTGGGCGAGCTCGATTAATAGAGTGACTCTCTTTTATCTCCTAAGACCGATCATTTTTTCCCCTGTGTCGCATTCCACCCCTTCCCCCCCTGGAGAAGCCATTTTCGTTTTGCCTATCTGGCTTCGACATATAGGAGTACCCCGCCCACGGAACATATCCCCTGTTGTTTGTTTCCCTTTTCCAAGTATTCCTTCCCTTTCCGACCAGCTTTGCCGTTTTCCTCTTCTTCTACTTAACACCTCACTTTTTGTTTCGGTCTGAACTTCGTTTATCTATCCTTTTTTTTTTCGCTCTCATCATAGATTAAGCCTTAGTTCCAAGACGGCTCCCTTCTCTGGTACTTGATAGTGTTTTCTTTTTCTGCCCTCACTTATTGGTTTAAATCTTCCTCCCCCCTGTCCGCATTTCCTCGCTTTATGAATTCTATTTTTCTGCAGCAATCTTATCTTGCCTCGTTGCCTCTTCCCAAGTCTCGCGGAATGCCCTTTCTCTGTCGTCTGTCGCCGGCCTCACTCTAACTCCTCCCCAAAAAACATGGTGGTTTTTTTTGCCTACCTCCCTGTTTTTTTTGTTTCGATTACTCTCCTTCTTCTCTCATTCTTTATAGACCCTTCTCGTGCTTTGCTACTGGCTTGGCGGCGAGAGGGTCCTGCCTAGTCGTCTCTCTGCTGTCGTGGTTCCCTAATAAGTGTCTCCTCTCCAGCACCTGCAATTCTTGGTTTGTCCCCGTTTTTGCTCTCTCCTTTTCTATCAGCTTTCCCCCTTTAAGCTTTCCTGTCTACCTCCCCCCTAACGCACAGCGTTAATTTTACCTTCTTTGTGTTTTTTTTCATATATTTCTTTTCCTACTACCTTTCAGTTTTTTGTTTTTCTATAGAACTGTCACAAGCCTTAATCCTAATCCGCTTGTCTTAGTTGTTCCCCACAACATGCTCCCTAAAGAGTATGGTCTTAAAGCTGTTCTCCATTCTTTTCCCGTCCCCCGTCACAGCAGTGAGCTCCGCGTACCTTCTTTTGACAAACCACGACTACTTCTCAGGGTGAAGAGATGGTTTCTTCCTTCTTCTTGCCCCCCAGAGACCGAAACCCAGCATACTAGATGCCCCTTTCTTCCCCTCTACCTCCTCTAAAGTGTTAGCTACTCCTCCGTCTCATCCCTCCCTTCTATGAATTCGCAAATACGGCGCCCTTCTGGTAGGGTCTCCCAAGTCACAGGTTTGTTTTTCTAGGTAGAGGTTCTTTTCTTTTTCTTCGACCACTGACGAGATTAATGTCCCAGATCTCCGGCTGATTCAACCTCGACCTTTCCCCCCTCTTCGCGGCGGTCCTCGCTATGCCCCTTCAATTCTCAATAACACTCGTGCCTTCGAGTTTTCTTCCGGTTCAAAAAGAACTGCTTTGACTTCCACTGACCTTCCCCCGTCCTCCATACTTTTTTCAAAATGTCACATCTCCTTAAGAAGGATGGTTCCCGCGCCGCCATCGACCCCTTTTTCGGAGAGACCCCTCTCCCAATAGACTCCTTGCCTCCCCTCCCCCCCCCATTCCTTATGGACCTGGAGATCCTGCCCGGCCAACTGTGTCTTTCCTTTATCCTCGCCGGATCTGCATCGCTGCGATCGTAAGAAGTCACTTTTAGCTCCTCTGTCTTCTCTCCCTTCTTTAGCACTTGTATGGCAACCCCCCCTCTGAAAACCTGCGGATGGCTTCTTCCTTCTTTGAATCTCTGGCCTAGTCTCCCTTTCTTTCTGACAGCAGTAGCCAAAGAAGTAGCATCCCATCCCTGCCTCTTCGGTTCTTCCGGATTAACTTTCCTTCGAAGGAGTTTGGAATCCACTCTTTGAGCTCCCAGTTTTAGCAGGCGATATCCCTCTGGCGTTTTCCTTTTATCGGCGACGTCGACTCCTCTCCCTTCTTACTTTTGAAAGGATCGTATTCGTTCCCAGCTGGCGGAGCCTTCCTGTGGTTCCGAAAATAGACTTTTCTCCGGCTTCTTATCTACCTTTTCCTTTTTCAGAGGAAATTTTTTTATCCCTTCCTGGCCGTCGACCTTAATAATGAGTTTCCGCAGTAGTCCGCTTTTCCCCCCCTTGAACTGCGGATACATCAATTCCCGTAATCCCAGGCCAGTCTGAATTGTCTTTTTTCCCTGAAGGAAATACGTCGATTTCCCCGCTGGTAGAACTTTTATTAATGTAAAGTCTCCAGTTGTCCGATTTTGAGACATTTTGCGTTTTCCGCACGTATCCTGAAATTCTCTCTCTTCAATAGACGGTCACGCGTATCCTTAGATCGCGGACGGTGTTTCCCCTTTATGAAATCCCCCATGACCTTCTCCTGCTTCTCGCCATATGTGCCTTTTTCCTTCTCTACCGCATCAGAGGATGCTGATTACCCGCGTTTGCCCTCCAGCCACTCCGCGGTGCATTATGCATTTTGTCCATACGGTGTCCCTCAGGTAATCCCCTTGGCCATCGTTCATTAGCATCTCCTCCCTTTCCGTCGCTCTCTTGAAGTCTTTTTGACATGGAGAGACAGTTCTTATTTCCCCCCCTCTCCTCTCTGCACAAGGATACTGTTTGCTCTGGCAGGCCGGTTTTGGTTTTGTCATTCTCTCCGGCGAGGCCAAGACTGAGGACTTAGAGAGAACTCCACCTGTGTTCCTTCAGTTACGGCGTCTCGCCCCTCCAGCGTTTTTCCTCGACCACGGTCCCATCTTTCCGCGCGACTCATAGTTTCACTTCGCGCGTCAGTCACGAAAGGGACAGCCGGCCCCCGTACGCTTTTCTTCGATGCTCTCACGATCCTCTTTTTTCTCTCCCTTTTTTCCCGACCGTCTGACCCTTTTCCTTTCGGTCTCGAAAATACTTCACCTACGCGGCAGGAAACCCCTCTGTGCCAACCTATCCTCGCCACTCCTCCAAGTTTTGAACACCTGTTTTTTTCCTGGGTTTTTCTTTCCCATGGCTTAGCTCCCATAGAGCAAACGGCTGCACTTGAAAAATCCACACCCCCCCCTCCTCTTTCATCCCTTGACGCCGACCTCGTTTTGGTTTGAGATTTTTTAAGTGGTCGGGTGGGATTTTTTCTCTTTTATATCTGCAGTTGGCTCTCTTTTTTCAAGCCTTCCTCGAATACACAGGCAACGCTTCTCTCTCTCTATTATCCGTTTGAGGACAAGCGGATGTTTTCTTTTTTCTATTCGAGACCCGAAAGGTTACAGGCTTGCGGGGCCTCTCCTTGTCTCGTCCCCCCTGTCGATTTCTGCCTCGAAGCAGCGTAGTGGTTTTTAGGCCTGTCGGTCCGGTCGTTATTGACTCTTCCATTCCTTCTCGTGGGTCTGCCTTTTTTTTGAGTCCGGGTTTTTCCCGCCGACACGTTCAAGTGCACCCCTGTTTCGTTTATCTGGAGTGATTCCCTTTCCTCGCCGCCAAGATCCGTGACACCGTGCTGCCCTCCGTTAATACCCCGCACCCTCCCCCCTCACTTTTGCATACGGCGCTTTTCCCTCCGCCCTGTGGACCAGCTGCCGGGCCTTTCTCAGAGACTTTCTTTTCTCGGTGGAGAAGTTCGCTCTGGCCTTGATGACTTCATTTGGGAACCTTCCCTAAGTCTCATCTTGCTCCCCTCTTGTGCTCCCCACCGCTGAGGCGAAGCCGCTTATCCCTCAAAAGCACAGAGTCTCCTCTTCGAAGGCCGGCTTTTTCACGGTACCCGTCGCGATCTGGACAGCCCGATGCTCAGTGAATATATTCTCAGTATTCTCTTGGTGCTCCGGCGGCCGCACCAGTGAGACACGGACTATCTTCCCGATTTGCAGTTCATCATTTCTCCCTCTTACCCAGTCTACGTATTTCTCTCCCAAGCTAGATCTTTGGAGTGCCGTCTTGTTATTCCTTTTCTTTACTCCGCGCGCTGCGGCACCATGATGACGATAGCCCCCCTTCCCCGAACCTTTGAAAAAATTTCCTCCCACGGACGGCGTATCCCCAGCTACTAAGTTGACCTCTACTTTCTCTTCCTTATCGGTGCGCACGCAGGACTTCGAACATCGATTCCGTTTTTTCACAGGAAGCTCTTTCTTCTCTCTCTTTAGCCGCTCGCTACGCACGGCCGCGCTTTTCTTTTTCAAAGTCCCCTCCCAACTTTTTACTTTTCCCCCCCCTCTTCCCAGGCATTTGACGGCATCGCCGTCTCGGGGCGTGTATGGCCTCTTCCCTTTTTTAACGGCTGGGAGGATGCTCGTCTCTCCTCTTCGGTCCCAGCATCTTGCCTCCTAAACGACAAGGTGTCCATTCCCATTCAACATTGCGTTTTTCTCCCCTGTTCTCGCGAAGTCCCCCCCCTTTCGCGCAACGTTTACATAGAACGGCACGATGCGGTCGGCGCTGTAGATGTCCTCTCCCCCCCTCTTGGGGGGGCCCGTTCGGGTTGGAGGCCTAAGATACCAGCAGTTTTCTGTGTTCTTCTTTTTTCCCTTCTTTATTTATATGCGGGTCTCTCGATCTTTTGCTTACGACGGCGGCGGCCCAGACCTTTGTATTCATGTGACCCTTTGGAATCTTCTTCTTTTTTTTGTTCGCGCACGCAGTTGTGTTGCCTTTTCTTTTTTTTCTCACCTATGACGCACCCTTTTCCTTTTACTTTTTCTCCCGTCTTTGACCTCCTCGCAGCGGTAGATGGATGTGCCGCGGCCAAGTTCCTCTTCTGCCCTCGGCCGTGTTTCCGTCCTGAAGCGGCAGCCCCCTGACCTACGAAAACCCCCTTGTGATGGTGCTGCCTCCCGCCATGTCGCTGGCGCGGACGATGCAGAGCCGGCGGATTTCGCCGGCTCTTCATGTCACACTTGCGCGTTTACTGCTCAATAGGATTGGAGGCGTTCCTTCCGTCTTCCTAAGATTTTTGATTATTTTTCTGTATCCTTTTCCCGCATCATTATCAGCATTGCGGCTTCCCTTCAGTATCCTTGGATTTCTCTTCCCCCCGAATTTCTTTCTCCTCAATGTTCCGAACTGATGTTCTTCCTTTTTATCCAACGCTACGTTCGTTTAATTCCCCCCACCGTCAATAACAGCGTAATTAGAATTATCTGTGCCGT